>Ga0194132_10007752_pt1 | contig 15772 bp, 15 predicted proteins | sample TA2KigOf80mmetaG_FD_148612 | JGI IMG/M metagenome (GOLD analysis project Ga0194132, IMG submission 148612) | Freshwater microbial communities from Lake Tanganyika, Tanzania - TA2015054 Kigoma Offshore 80m | ecosystem: Environmental > Aquatic > Freshwater > Lake | place: Tanzania: Lake...
AGTGTCAAGCAAGAATCCAGGCTAAAGTGTCAAGGATGTGTCCGGTCGCGCAGGGGCGGGAGCGGCGATACCCCGTCAGCAGGTGAGTTCTGCAGATGTATCTGATACACTGATTTACCATGATCAAGAAAACCCTGATAGCGGCCGTTCTCCTGGTGGCTGGACTGTGCGCCGCGGCATCATTCCAGCCGGACCGGTATACGGTTACGCGGTCGGCAACCATCGCCGCTCCGGCCGAAAAGCTGTTCGGCATGGTCAACGACTTCCACAACTGGAACTCGTGGTCGCCCTGGGCCAAGCTCGATCCCAACATGAAGCAGACCTTCGACGGGTCGCCGATGGGCGTTGGGGCGGGATACGCCTGGGCTGGGAATGACGAGGTGGGTGAAGGCCGGATGACGATCACCGAGAGCCAGCCGGCGGAGCGGATCCGGATCAAGCTGGCGTTCTTGAAACCGTGGGAGTCGACGTCGGACACCACGTTCACCTTCAAGCAAGAAGGGGACAAGACCGCGGTGTCGTGGGAGATGACCGGCGAGAACAACTTCATGTCGAAGCTGTTCGGATTGCTCATGGGTGGGATGGATAAAATGATCGGGCCAGACTTTGAGAAAGGGCTGGCGCAGATGAAGGCAGGCGCCGAGTCGAAGTAGACGCTATCCAATCACCTCGGCCAGCCAAGCGCGGACTTCCCTGCGCTCCGGGATGTCGCGCAGGGTCCAGGCGTCGTTGTGGTTGCGGAAATCGATCGCGCGGAAGCGGAATGGAGCCTGGACGCCGGTTGAGCGCAGGTAGCCCCGGGTCTCCTCGATCGACCGCTCGTGGCAGATGAATTGGGGCCGTCCCCTCAAACGGTGCAGGCGCTGGAGGGCGGAATAGCGGTCGCTTCCCGCGTACTCCCAGCCGTGGACTCCGTCATAGTGGCTGTAGGGGATGAAGGCCCGCCAGAGCTGGGCGATTCTGTCGTCACGGAGTCCGATGTAGTTGCAGGCGATCGCGCCCCGGGAGAATCCGGCGAGTACCAGACGGTCCGGGTCGCCGCCATACCGTGCGCAGACGAGGTCCACCGCGCGCCGGCAGTATTCGGCGGTCGCGTCGGCGTCACCCCACCAGATGATCTCATTCTTGCCCTGGCGCAAGTTCACATAAGGCAGGCATAGCCAGATGTAACCGGTACCCCCGGTGATGCCGTAGCCGAGGTTGCTGCCCTCGACGCGTCCGGTGGAGATGTCGCCGTACTGGTTCGAGTAATTGCCGTTGCCTGCGTACTCGACAAAGACCGGGAACTTACGCTCCGGGGCCCAGTCCGCGGGCAGGTAGAGTGCATGGTGGATCGCCGAGCCACGGTACTGGCTGAGAGTCTGCCGGACCCGGCGTCCCGGCGATGGATCTCCGGTCTTCATCGGCGGAGTCGCCAGGTCTGGGGGGACCGCGCCAATATCCGGAAGTTCCTGCGCCGCCCACAGGAAGGCGGCACCAAAGTCCCGGCGCGTCATGCTACAAGCGTTCGAGGCCGGAGTCGGCGTCACCGAACCGGTCGAGCTTGACTCCCATGCGCTGGAGAATCGAGAGGTAGAGGCTGCACAGCTTGCGGCTGCTGTCGGGCGCGCCGAGGAAGTCGAGGGTTCTGCCCGTTTTGACCGTTCCGCCCAAACCGCCCGCCATCACCAGGGGCAGGCGCGAGTTATCGTGCTTGCGGCCCGACCACAGGTTGGACAGGAACAGCAGGCACGAGTTGTCGAGGACCGTTCCTTCACCCTCAGGCATCGAATCGAGCTTCTGGGCGAGGTACGCAAGCTGGCCCAGGTGGAACCGCGTGATCCGCTCGTAGCCGTCGGACAGGTTGTAGTGCGATGCCGAGTGGTGCCCCTCACGGATCTGGAGGAACGGATAGATTTGCGCGGACAAGTCGTTGGCGAGGATCATCGTCGCAACACGAGTGCGGTCGGTCTGGAAGCCGAGTGCAATGATGTCGCACATCAGCCGTGCATGGTCGCGGAGATCCTCAGGCATCCCGTTGGCGGGCCGATCCATTTTCACCGCGGGCTGGCCCTTGGCGGATTCATCCGCTTTGTGCTTTTCGATCCGCAGCCGCTCGACACGCTTTTCGACGTCGCGCACGGAGGTCAGATACTCGTCGATCTTGGCCTTGTCCGTGGCGCTCACCTCCTTGCTCAGGGTCTCGATGCGGCCACGGACGCGGTCAAGAATGCTCGCGTTGCGCAGCAGTCCGTGGTTTTCGAACAGGTTGTCGAAGGCGAGCGACGGATAGACCTCGGTCGGCATCGGCGATTCCGGGCTCTGCCAGGAAAGGTGTGAACTGTAGGCCATCGAGAAGTTGGTCTCGTGGTATCCCGTGAGCGGCTGCTCACAGGCGAGAACCACGCTGGGCTGGGCGGTGTCCTGGCCGATGTGGTTGGCGAGCACCTGGTCGATGGTGACGCCCGAGCGCAGGATGGGTCCGCGTTCGATCACCGCGCCCGATAGCAGGCTGCCGGTCTGCGCCGGATGGATGCCCTGGCCAGTGAGGGACTTGATAAAGAGTCCATCAATGACGTTCACCTTCTTCTTCACCGGGGCGAGGACCTCGAGCGTCTTGCTGAATTCCATCGATTCACCCGATCCCCGGGCCCACCACTGGTCCTCGTTGACCCCGTTTCCCATAAACAGGGCGGCGAAGCGCTGGGGAGGCGTGGTTCCGGCCTGAAGCGACTCAAGCCACGGAAGGGCGATCGTGACGCCAGCTCCGCGCAGGATGGCGCGCCGCGAGATGCGGGCGTTTTTCGATGAACGGATCAACATGAATTCAGTCTGCCTTTCGTTCCCGGTATTCCGGATTTCGCTGATTCAGAAACTGCGGACTTGCGACTATCAATTCTATCAACGTGGAGAAGCGGTGTCCGCCAGCGATGAACGCCTTGCGCATCTCATCGGCCAGCGGCTCGTCGGACAACAGGAGGCCGCGGCCCAAAGCGTACGCCAGGGTCTTGCGGCACAGGTTGGAGACAAAGTCTCTTTCACGGTGCGTCCGGATATAGGCCAGCAGGCTGTCCAGATCCTTGCCCTGGCCGCCGCCGGGGAACTCGGTTTGCGTGTCGACCAGACGCCCGGCGAGATCGCGCGCGCGGCGCTCACCCACGGGCCCGTAGGATTCGAACACGAGCCCGAATCCGTCGAAGCGCGCATGACAGCCGGAACAACTCGCATTCTCGCGGTGGCGCGCCAGCATCTGGCGCAGCGGCAGATCCATCTTGGCCTCGTCGCCGGGGAGTTCGGGAACCGAAGGTGGAGGAGGCGGGATCACTTCTCCCAGGAGCTGCCGCGCCACCCAGTATCCGCGCTTCACCGGACTGGTGCGGAGTCCTGGGGAGTTGCGGGTGAGGAAAGCGGCCATGGGCAGAAGCCCTCCGCGTCCGAACTTCCGGGCGTCCTCCACCTGGATCCACTCGTTGCCGCGTTGGAAGCGCAGTTCCTCCATGCCGTAGTGGCGGGCGAGCTCCCGGTTGACGAAGGTGTGCTTGCCGTAGAGGACATCAAGCATCGGTTTGCCGTTCCGGATGAGGTCGTCGACGAACCGCAACGGTTCTTCATACATCGCCTGGCGGAGGCTGTTGGTGAACACCGGAAAGCGCGTGGTGTCCACTCCCTTGTGTTCGTCGAACCGGCTGTAGCCGAGCCAGTGTCCGGCGAATTCGCTTGCGAGCGCGCGGGCTCTGCCATCCTTGAGCATCCGGCGGACCTGGGTAGTCAGCACCTCGGGCTTTCGCAAATCGCCGGTGCGGGCGGCTTCCATCAACTCCTCGTCGGGCAGGCTCGACCACAGGAAATAGCTGAGCCGGCTGGCGAGCGAGAAACTGGTGAGCGGCGCGGCGCGGGAGACGGGCTGGGCCCTGTCGGCGGTGTTGACGCGATAGCAGAAGTCCGGCGACATGAGCACGAGCACGATCATTTCGCGCATGGCGTCGTCGTGCGAGAGTCCCGCCTTGCGCTGCTGCTGATAGTACGTGGTCAGACCGGTGCGCTCGGCTTCCGTCAGCGGACGGCGGTAGGCGCGGGCGGCGAAGCGGGCGAGTTCGGCCAAGTGCGACGGCTCGGCGTCGAGGCGCGCTTTTTCAACCAGCCGGAGCTGCGCATTCACACGCGCGAAATGGTCGCGGATCGCCTGCCGCGCGAGCTCGTCGCCGTCGGTCTGCGCCTTGGCGAGGTAGGTGTCGCGGATGCCGAAAATGATCTCCGGCGTGATGACGTTTTTGTCCTGTGTGCGGAAGCTTCCGGACTCCCGGCCGCGCCCTTCGATTTCGCCGCTCTGGTTGAAGTAGAACTGGACGTAGGTCCGCGTGGTGAAGTCGGCGATCGTGTCGAACTCGAGCCACAGCATGTCCAGCTCCTTTTGCTGGGCTTCGTCGAGGATCAGCTCCATGAGGGGCGTGTCGTCCCGGAAGTAGCCCATCACGTTATGGAATCCGGCGCTGAGCAGACGTCCCTTGTCCTCGGAGTCGTCCGGGTAGAACCGGCCCCGCTCCCGGACATAGAAGGCGTCGGGGAACACGTTGCTGAAGCGCGAGAACGAAGCTTCGTAGCGGGCCCGTTGTCCGGCGGGGACGAACAGGTTCGGGTCGCCGAACCGCTCACGGACAGCCAGCGCCGCGTTGCGCAGACCAACCTGGTCTTCAGTAGGAACTCCGGTCATCCGCGGCATGACCGGCATCTCCATGGGCGGCTCGCCTTCCACTTGAAGCGCGGTCCGGTCAAAGTCGCGGCGGTGGGAGGCATACGCGCGCAGCTTCCAATTCATCAAGGGCTGTGAGGTACCGGCGAGTCCGGTGACTTTGGGACTGCGGAACTGCCGCGCGGTCAGCTTCCGGATCTTGAGGACATAGCCGCTCATCTTGACGCAGGCTTCGCGCAGCAGCTCGAGCTGTTTGTTGGAGGGATCAGGCAACCGCCGCCACATGGATTGAAGCTGGGCCACGGGTCCCACGTCTTCCTTGGACTCTTCGAGGATGTCCCAAACCATCGGCAGGTACTTGGGGCTGATTTTCGCGTCGCGGGCGGTGGAGGCGAGCGTCGCTTCCGGCTTGCCCAGGGCCGCGCGATGCTTGAACTTCCAGGCAGCTTCGAAGTAGTCCGCGTAGTTGGTTGGCTGGCGGTCGTAGAAATTGACGATGCGCTGAATGGTGTACTTTTCGCGGTCCGACTCGGCGAGCATCGGATGGGTTGCGAACGTGAATCCGGAGGGCTTGAGCACCAGGTGCGAGGAGACGTCGCGCGCCGCCTGGAGGTACTTGTTCAGCAGCGCGGGCGACATGGTGAGCGACTCACCCGAATTGTCGAAACCCGACGGATTGGCGGGATCCACCGGGAACTCGCGGGCGGGCTTGAGGTCCGCACCGGTGAGGTCGCGGATCGAGTAGTTGTACTCGGCGTTGTTCAATCGCCGGACCAGTACGGGACCGGGATCTCCCGCGTACTTGCGCGCTTGGTTGCCGCGCATCGATTCCACCCACTCGATTACGTGGTGGCGGTCCGCCGCGGGCGGCTGCTTCATGCCTTTCGGCGGCATTTCACCCGCAGTCAGCTTTTCGGCGACCAGCGCCCAGCGCGAGTGGTCGCGGATGGTGTCGGCCATCGACTTGTAGGCACGCAGGTCGAACTGGGCCGCGGGATTGGCGGCGCCGTGGCAGGAAACGCAGTAAGTATTGAGGAAAGGGCGGACGGTGCGGGCGAATCGCGACTCCAACTCCGCATCCGTAGCGTCCGCCGCCAGGCAGGGGATGGCGACTGCCGCCAGCAACCAGAAGTTCTTCATGCCCGAATGACTATGATATGCGATGCAGCTACCGGCGCAAGGCAACCAGGACGCGGTCGGTCAACTCTTCGATCATCCGGGGGAGCGCGGCGTCCAGGGCGAGCGTGACTGCCGCGCGGACGCGCTCACGGTCGGGTTCAGGAGCCGGTATGCCAGCTTGTCTCGCCGCCGATGCCTCGGCCGCAAGGCGCTTGACGAGTGCGATCAGTTCGGAGGCCTCAAACGGTTTCCGCAGGACCGCATGCGCGCCTGCCGCCTCCGCCTTGGCCGGGTCGAACGGTTCGAGCATCGCGGCTGTGAGCACCACCCGGACATGCCCGGATTCCTTGCGTTCCCGGACCCAGCGGGTAAGGTCGAATCCGTCCCGCGCGGGCAGGAACGAGTCCGCGATGAACACGTCGGGATCGGAATCGAGCAGGTGTGCCAATGCAGCTTCGCCGTCGGCCGCGGTGACCAGGTCGAACCCTTCCGCCACCAGGATTTCCTGCCCCATGCGCAGGGCATGGGGAGAGTCATCAGCCAGAAGAATCCGGCCCATCTATTTCTTTTGTTCGTCCTTCTTCTGATCGGGCTGGTTTAGGCGGGCGTCAGGCTTTTTGTCCAGATCGGAATTGGCGCCCACCGGGGCTACAGTGACGTCGGCGGTCACACCGGCTCCGGCAGCGTCACCCGTGGGGATGCTAACCGGGATCGACGGCCGGATTCCGGTCATCGCCGGATTGCCCGATTTCGCCGCCGTGTGGGTGTCCGGGCCCTTCTTGAAGATCCCCAGGACACCGTGCATCACGCCCGGCTTCTCGTAGTTCTCCTGCTCGTACTTCATACGGGCAACGGCCACAGGATCGGGTTCCGGAATCTCCTGCTCGAATTCCTTGAGCCGCTCTTTGGCGCGGTCGGCGTACTCGCTCAACGGATAGTCGCGTACGATGCGCTGCCATGACTTGACGGCGCTCTCACGGAAGCGGTCGCCGAGGCGGGAGTAGCTGTCGCCACTGAGCCATAGGGCGCGGTCGGCGTGGCTGTAGAGCGGATAAGTGTTGACGACGTTGTCGAGACGGTTGGCCGAAGAGGGGAAGCTGCCCTTCTTGTGATAGAACTCGCCGACGCGGAATTCGCCCTCGGCGATCACTTCCTGGATGTTGCGCAGCAACTGCTGCACGCGCGGGGCGAACTTCGAGTTCGGGAATTGCTGCAACAGATTGCGGCATTCGTCCTCGGCGCGCATGGCGTGGTTGTTGTCGCGGTCCGGCTTCTCCATCTGCCGGACATGGATCATACAGACTTTTTCCTGCGCCTCCGCCGATTCCTCGAGTGTCGGGTAGAACAGGATGAAGTCCTTGTACTCGGCTTCGGCCTGGGCAAGCGCGTTCGACCCGCCTTCCCGCATCCAGCTATCGGCAATGGCGAGCTTGGCCTTGGCCATGAACTCGCTCGTGTCGTAGGTGTTCATGAGCGTGTTCAGGGTCAGCCGCGCGACCTCGTAACGGCCCTTCTCGATGTCCTTGATGGCCTTGTCGAACAGCACTTTATCGGGCTGCTCGGTGTCCTTGGAAATGGGATTCTCGTACTTCTTGCGGCGGAAACCGCAACTGGAAATCAGGACGGCCGCAAGCAGGGCAGCCGCAATCACGGAACGCGTCATATTTCTCCTTGGTCTCCGCGCCTCATACCATTACCGCCAACGCTCCCTGGGCGGCGTTCTTGAGATCCCGGACAACTCCTCCCGGATCCTCCGCTCCGAAAACGCTTGAACCCGCGACAATCCAGTCGCACCCGGCACGCGCCGCATCGGCGACATTGCCCATGTGAATTCCACCGTCGATCTCAATCTTGAACCGCAGCCCGTCGCGCTGCCGGATCCGGTCGATCTCCATCACCTTGCGGAGCGATCGCGGGATGAACTTCTGGCCGCCGAATCCCGGGTTCACGCTCATCACCAGAACGATATCCACGAAGTCCAGGACTTCGTGGAGCGTGGACACTGGCGTCGCCGGATTGATCACCACGCCGCTCGGCAATCCCTCATCCTCGATCATGCGCAATGCCCGGTCCAGGTGGCGGCAAGCTTCCTGGTGCACCAGGATCGAGTTGGCGCCGGCTTGGACGAAATCCTTGATGTAGCGCTCGGGCTCTTCGATCATCAGGTGGACGTCCAGGTGCAGCCTCGTGACCGCGCGGATCGAACGGATCACCGGAGGTCCGAAACTGATGTTCGGGACAAAGCGCCCATCCATGACATCCAGATGCAGAATCGAGGCTCCCCCCGTTTCGACGTCGTGGATCTGTTCCGCGAGCCGGGCGAAGTCCGCCGCGAGGATTGAAGGGAGGATTTCCACCATGCGAAATGCTGGATTATCTTGATGTTATCACGGCGGCGTAGAAGCCATCTCCGGGCTCCTCACCGGGCGTCCGGCGCAGGGTCCGGACCAACTGGAACCGGGGTCCGGCCTTGGCCAAAACGCGTTCCACCACGTCTTCGTTTTCTTCGCGTTCGAGCGAGCAGGTCGAATAGACCAGCCTCCCGCCGCGGGACAGAAGCGGAAGCGCGTGGTTCAGGATCAACGCTTGGCGCTCGGACTGGACCGCCAGATCCTTCTGTTCGACGCGCCACCGGATTTCCGGGTTTCTCCTGAGCGTGCCGGTGCCGGAACATGGAGCGTCCACCAGGATGCGGTCGAACGTTCCGCGCAGCGGAAGAGGTCTTGCGGCGTCGAGCACCACCCGGTCGCATTTGAATCCGTCGAGCGACCGGAGGCGGCTCAAATACAGGTCGCATGCTGTTGCGTAGACGCCCGACTCGAGGGCCTGCGCGGTCTTGCCGCCTGGCGCGGCGCACAGGTCAAGGAAGCGCAAGCGCGGCTCCAGTTCAAGCAACGGGACGATGGACTGTGAGCCGATGTCCTGAATGCGGAATCCACCCGTGCCGCTGCCCAGGGCACGGTAGCAGCCGGGCAGCGATGTGGGTTCGAGCTGGAGCCGCTCGGCTTCAGGCCACCGTGACACCGGGACGCGGACGTAGGTCTCCGGAGGGATGAGCCCGGCCAGGGCGATCGACTCCGCGCGCGCTGGGCCGAAGTCGCGGACCCACTTGGCGAAGAGCCATTCGGGCATCGAGCAGTGGAGTGCAGCCGTCGGCCAGGCGATGGGGCCGCGGCCGGCCTTGCGCAGGATCGCGTTCACGAGTCCGGCGGCAGATGACTTCTGCGCCCACCGCACAAGCTGGACGCTTTCGTTGACCGCGGCGTGCGCCGGGATCCGGCTCAAGTGTCGCAACTGGTAAACCCCGAGCTGAAGGGCGATGCGCACTTCGAGGTCGAGCTGGGGTTTCGCGATGTGCTGGCCGATCAGCCAGTCGAGCTGTCCCTGGCGCCGGAGGCAGCCGAGGACCAACTCAGTAGCGAGGGCGGCATCACGCGGATCGAGGGACGGCGTGAGCTGGTGGAGGAGGTCCGTCGAGTGGGCGCCCTTGGCGGCCAGCTTCAGAATCCGGAACGCCGTCTTTCGCGCGGGTGACACAAGGACAAACTTCTATAATAAAGTGTGGACCTCGAAAAGACGCTGCTGCGGAAGGTGGGGGAGGCCATCGGCCGGTTCCAGATGATCCGTGACGGAGACCGGGTGGCCGTGGCACTGTCGGGCGGCAAGGATTCGGTGGCGCTCTTGGAAGCGTTGCTGTTGCTGGCCAGGCGCGCCCCCGTCCAGTTCTCGGTGTGTGCATTCACGATCGAGCAGGGGAAGTTCCTCCGGCCGGTGGAGCCGCTGGGCGAATGGCTGCGGTCGCGGGGCATCGATTGGACGTACTATCACGACAAGCCGAGCTTCCGGCTGCTGGACGAACAGCCGGATCACGGGTGCGACCTGTGTTCGCGTTACCGGCGGCGTGCGGTCTACGAGGTGGTGTCCGGGCTGGGGGCCAACGTGATTGCGTTCGGCCACACCGCGGATGACTTCTGCGAATCGTTCCTGCGCAATGCGATGTTCACCGGGCGTCTGTCGGCGCTGCCGCCGGTGACGATGTCAGGTGACGGCCAGTTCCGGCTGATCCGTCCCTTGTGTTTTGTCACCGAGGAGATCACCACAGAGTTCGCAGGGTCACTTGGAGCGCCGGTGATTCCGTGCGGCTGCTCACAGAAGACGGGGACAGTGCGCCGCCAGATCCGTGATCTGTTCGCGTCCATCGAAAAGGAGCATCCCACGCTGCGCCAGAACATTCTGGCGGCGATGGGGAACCTCCAGCCGGAGCGCCTTCTTGATCCTAGATTCTTAGGAGTGAACGCGCAACCCGTTGTGCCAGAACACTTTACGGTCCTAAACAATCCGTAACCGAATTGTCATTTGACCGCGAACAGGGGAACCTGCGAAGATTGCAGTTCGCATGCGTCTCATCCCACGCGAAGAGAAGTTCTTCCAGTTTTTTCTCAAACAAGTCGAGGTCATCCGGCAGGCGGCGCAGGCGCTGGCGGAGGGAGTTCAGGCTGGGAATTCGCACCTGGCGCGTTCAGCTCAGGCGATCCGGGAGCTGGAACAGCAAGGCGACCAGATCATTCACGAGTTTTTCACGCGGTTAAATTCGACATTCATTACGCCGCTGGATCCGGAAGACCTTCATTCGCTCGCGTCGCACTTGGACGACGTTACCGACGGCATCGAGGAGACCATCCACCGGTTGAACGCGTACAAGGTGGAGCCGATCCCGGCAGATGTGCACGAGCTTTGCCGGATCGTGGTGAGTTGCGCGGACGAGCTTCAGAAGGCGTTTGAAGCGCTGTCGAACGACAAGCCCTTGCTGGTCCACTGCATCGAGATCAACCGCCTGGAGGACCAGGCGGACGGCATCGTCCGTACAGCGATTGCGACGCTGTTCCGCACTGAAAAGGATCCGATTCACTTGTTGAAGCTCAAGGAAGTCTACGAGGCCATTGAGGCAACGACGGACCGCGTGGAAGACGTCGCTGACGTGCTCCAGGGCGTGATGGTTAAGAACAACGGCTGATCTCGCATGGAGGCCGTTCCGTTCCTGGTGATCGTGGTCGTCCTGTTGGCGCTCGTGTTCGACTATATCAACGGTTTTCACGATGCGGCGAATTCGATCGCCACGGTCGTCGCGACGCGGGTGTTGACTCCCGCGCGCGCCGTGGCTTGGGCGGCGTTCTGGAATTTCGTGGCCGTGTTTAGCGCCGGAACCGGGGTCGCCACAACGGTCGGCTCAGGCCTTGTGGATCTGAAACTGGTGGATACGTGGGTGATTATGGCCGGACTGGTGGGTGCGATCACCTGGAACTTGTTGACCTGGTACTGGGGCTTGCCCTCCAGTTCCACGCACGCGCTGATCGGCGGCTACGCGGGAGCGGCGATCGGACGGGCCGGGTTCGCGGCGATCCTGTGGGGAACCAAGTGGCGGGATACCATGATGTTCATTTTCCTGGCCCCGCTGCTCGGAATGGTGTTGGCCTATGCACTGATGGTTGCAGTGTTCTGGATCTTCCGGAATTCCTCACCGAAGAAGATGGACCGGTGGTTCCGCTGGCTGCAGTTGGTGTCGTCCGCGTTCTTTAGCTATTCCCACGGCGGCAACGACGCACAGAAGACGATGGGCATTATCACCGGTGTGTTGTTTACGTCAAAGGTGATTCCGGAGTTTGCGGTGCCAACCTGGGTGGTGATTGCCGCCTATGTGGCGATCGCGCTGGGGACGCTGAGCGGCGGCTGGCGGATCATCAAGACGATGGGCGGGCGCCTGACCCGGCTCAATCCACGTAGCGGATTCTGCGCGGAGACTGCCGCGGCATTATCGATCACCTTCGCGACAATTCTGGGCAAGCCGGTGTCGACGACGCATACGGCCGCGGGTGCGATCGCCGGGGTGGGGTCGATTCAGCGGTTCAAGGCGGTGCGGTGGGGCGTGGCCAAGTCGATCGTGTGGGCCTGGATCATGACGATTCCGGCATCAGCGAGTGTCGGCTGGCTGACGATGCGGCTGATTGACGCGGTCAAGTAGGGAGGCGATGTAGGCCGGGACCGCGGGATCGCCTTCCGCTGGCGCCCAGGCTGCGAAGTCCTTGTCGTTGATTTTTTGGTAGGGCCCGGGCTTGACCTCGTAGCAGACGGCGCAAGGCGTCGTGGCGAGGATGGTGTGCCAGGTTCCGGGCGGCAGCTCGGCGCCGATACAATCGCAGTCCGGATCCATGCCGAGAGTCACAGCCTGGATCACCTGGCCCTGCCCGTCGAACGTGAACACCACGGCGCGTCCTTCGAGGACGAGGAAGCTCTCGGACTTCGGGGGATCCAGGTGGCGGTGCGGCCGGACGTAGGTGCCCTCCAGCAAGACGTTCAAGAGGCGGTGCGGATTCTCCTCCAGGGTTGAATGGAAATTGTGGTTCATCCGGCGGCGCGGCGATGCGGCTGCTTTGGATTCGACCGCGCGGAAGAGGTCCCGTGTAATCAATTGCACACATTCCAGTGTACCGGTCTTGCGTCAGTGCAGGCACCGTGATTGAATGAGAGAAAAGCGAAAGGAAGCCGCGGCTCATGCGCATCATTCTGATGTCCGCCTGCCTCGCACTGCAGGCCGTGCAAGCACAGGACAAAACCAAACCAAAGACCGACCAGGAAATCCAGGCCTGTATTATCGCCGGATTAAACCGGGCCCCGCAGTTGCAGGGCGAGGGATTCACAGTAATCGTCACCAACGCGGTGGCGACCTTCATTGGCACCTCGAAGAAGCCGGGTAGCAAAGGCGGGGTTTACGCAATCGCCTCTGCATGCGGCGCCACCAGGGTGATCAACAACATCGTTGCCGCGCCCGACCCAAAAAAGAAGAAGTAGCATGGTCCGGATTTCCCCATCCTGCCAGCCGGAGCCAGCATCGCTCGACCAGCCTGTGGAGCATCTGCTCGCCTGCCACCGGAGAATCGAGCAGCGGCTGGAGACACTCGAACGGGCTTGCCTCGCTGTTGCCGACCGGCCCGGGGAGGCGGGCGCGGCGGTCGAGAACGTGCTTCGATTCCTCGAGACCAATGGCGCCTGGCATACGGAAGATGAGGAAGTCAGCATCTTGCCGAGATTGGGGCCGCACCTCGGCGGCGAGGACCGCGAGTTCATCGGCGAGCTTCGCGGCCAGCACAAGCGGATTGAGCACGAGGTCTCGCTCCTGAGATCCATGCCCGTAACGGAAGAGGGCTTCGCGCAATTGGTAACGCGCGTCTGCGCGAGTTACCGGGAACACATCCGGTTCGAAGAATCGCGGCTGCCGGATCTGGCGCGGCGTCATCTCTCTGCTGAAGATCTGGCGGCGGTCTCCGGCGAGATGAAGCGCCGCCGTTCGCTCTAGCTGGTCCGCGTAAGAATATACTGGACCTTATGGCCGAAATCGGAGATGACGCTTCGAGCGGACAAGTGACGCAGTTGCTGGCGGATTGGGGCCGTGGCAACAAACAGGCTCTGGACGAGTTGACGTCGCTGGTCTACCGCGAGCTTAGGAAGCTCGCCGCCGGCCACTTGGCGCGCGAGAACGGGGCGGCCACGCTGCAACCTACCGCGCTCGTGAACGAAGCGTATCTGCGAATGGCGGCGCAGGATGGTGCTGGATTCCAAAACCGAAGCCACTTTTTCGGAGTGGCGGCACGGCTGATGCGGCAGATCCTGGTTGATCACGCGCGAAAAGGGAAGAGCCAGAAGCGGGGAGGCGGCGCCCCCGTCGCATCGCTTGACGAGGCGCTGTCGTTCGCCCCGGAACGCCATTCCAGCATCGTGGATCTCGACGACGCGCTGGAAGCCCTCGCCAAGGTGGATGAGCGGAAAGTGCGGGTCATCGAGATGCGGTACTTCGCGGGACTGAGCATCGATGAGACCGCAAGTGTGCTGGGCGTGGGCACGGCGACCGTGGTACGGGATCAGCGGATGGCCGAGGCGTGGCTGTTCAAGGAAATGCGGGCCAAAGGGAAGCCTGAGGGCGTATGACGGGAGATCGCTGGAAGCTGGTCGAGGACCTGTTCAGCCGCGCCGCGGATCTGCCAGGGACGGAGCGGCGTGTCCTGCTTGACCGGGAATGCGGCGATGATGCAACTCTGCGGGCCGAGGTGGAGACGCTGCTGGCGGGCGACGCCCAGGCGCAAGGGTTTGTCGGAAATAATGTCGCGGCCGGACTAAAAGAGTTTGACGAGTCTCAGGAACGGGCGATGGTCCGGCGCGCGGGCCCGTACCGCTTGACGAAGGAACTGGGCCGGGGAGGGATGGGCACCGTCTACCTTGGCCAGCGTGACGACGGCGAATACGAGGGCGAAGTGGCCGTGAAACTGGTCCGCCCCGGGCTCGACACGGACTTCTTCATGATGAGGTTCAAACGGGAACGGCAGGCACTGGCGCGGCTCCAGCACACCAACATCGCGCGTCTGCTCGACAGCGGCGCCACGGCGGACGGCGAACCTTACATCGTCATGGAGTTGGTGGATGGAAAGCCGGTGAACGCCTTCTGCCGGGAGCAGGGTTTGGGTGTGGCGGCGATTCTCAGGCTCTTCATCGACATCTGCGCCGCGGTATCGCATGCCCACCGCCACTTCGTGGTCCATCGCGACCTCAAACCGGGCAACATTCTCGTCAAGGCCGACGGGACCCCGAAGCTTCTCGACTTCGGAATCTGTAAGATGCTCATCGGCGGGGCTGAGGCGGAGGCCACGGCGCAGATGATGACGCCGGACTATGCGAGTCCGGAGCAGGTGCGGGGTGATCCGATCACCATCGCCAGTGACATTTATTCTCTCGGTGCCGTGCTCTATGAGCTGTTGACCGGAGCCAAGCCGCACAAGATCGATCAGTACTCGCCTCAGGCGCTCGTCAAGGCGGTGTGCGAGGACGAGGTGATCCGTCCCAGCCTGGCGGCGCGGGGCGCGGGCCTCGGCCGGCAACTGAGTGGAGACCTGGACACGATCCTCCTCAAGGTGCTACAGAAGGATCCGGGCCGGCGCTACGATTCCGTTGAGCAGTTCGCCGAGGATCTCGGACGGGTGCTGCGCGACGAGCCGGTGAAGGCGCGGCCTGACACCGCGTTCTACAGGACCGGTAAGTTTGTCCGGCGCCACCGCATTGGCGTGGCCGCGGCGGCGGTGGTCGCGTTTCTGTTGACTGGCGCGGCGATCGGATACGCGAGAAAGGCCGAAGTGGCCCGCAAACAATCAGCCGAGGCGAGAGCGCTCGCCAACGCGATGATGTTCGAAATATATGACGAGGTGCGGGAGCTGCCGGGCGCGTTGAAGGCGCATGAGAACATCGTCAAGCGCGGGCTCGGCTACCTGGACCGGATGTCGGCTGAAGCTGGAGACGATCAGGAGTTGAGGCAGGAACTCGCTTCAGCATACTTGCGCATGGGCGACGTTCAGGGCTCGTCTCTGAAGTCGAACAAGGGGGACTCCGATGGTGCGATGGCCAGCTACCGCAAGGGGCTCGCCGCACTTGGGGATGATCAGATCCGCGAGGCGCGCGTGTTGAGAATGGAATTCCATCACCGGATCGGGCACGCCTTTGAGAAGCGCAGTGTCCAGAGAGCTACCGAGGAATTCGACCAGGGAATTACCATCGGTGCGGAACTGCGGCACCAGTTCCCCGGCGACCGCAAGATCATCGGTGTCCTGTCTGACCTGTACTCCGCCAAGTCGCTCGCTCTGAGGACTGCGCAGCGGCGCGAGGAGAGCCTGGCGGCGGCCCGTCAATCGATTTCGCTTCAGAAGGAGATATTGGCCGCGGAGCCGGAATCGAGGGAGGCTCGCGCGGCGATCGCTGGTACCACGTCCACCGCGGCGACAGCGCTTCGCGCCCTGGGCCGGCTCGGCGAGGCACGCAAAATGATGGAAGAGTCGGTGGCACAATGGGAGGAGCTTTGCCGCCTGGAGCCTGTCAACTTCACTTTTCAACGCAACCGGATGCTCGCCTACAGCCATCTGGGCGATGTGCTGGGGAACCCCAGCTTCG
>Ga0194132_10007753_pt1 | contig 15767 bp, 18 predicted proteins | sample TA2KigOf80mmetaG_FD_148612 | JGI IMG/M metagenome (GOLD analysis project Ga0194132, IMG submission 148612) | Freshwater microbial communities from Lake Tanganyika, Tanzania - TA2015054 Kigoma Offshore 80m | ecosystem: Environmental > Aquatic > Freshwater > Lake | place: Tanzania: Lake...
ACAGGAGGAACGCGACGAGGGCGTCGACCTCGGCGTCGCTAAGCCCGAGGTCGGGCATCGTGGCGTTCGTAAGTGGCCCCGCTCTTTGCATTGGCGGCATCGAGTTCGATGCCGCGGTCCCGACCGGATTCGAACCGGCGATCTCGTCCTTGACAGGGACGTATGCTAGGCCGCTGCACCACGGGACCAAATGCGCAGAGGCGCTCCCCTTGCGTCTCGCAATCATAGAGAAACGCAAATAAAGAGGCGGCGAGTGCGCTTCCTTCACTCGCCGCCCCTGCCGTTAAGGCCGAAGTGGTGCGCTAGACCGCCGCGGGCACCGCCCGCATCCGCCGCGTCACCTCGGTGGCGAGCCGTGCCGTCCGCTGCAGGCCGCCCAGCGTGAAGTCGATGCCCGCCTCGCGCAGCTCCTCATAGCCAAGGCCTTGGAACAGCTTGTTCGACGCCGCGTAGCACATCTCGTCATACAACTGCGGCCAGCCCACGGCCCGGCGGGAGAAGCAGAACTGGACGAATTCGACGGCGAGCGGGGTGAACGCGCGCTCGCTCACCTGTTTCGTCCGCCCCGTTCCACGCCGACGCGCATCATCGGCATCCGGCCCGGGGCCGGGAAGGTGCTTTCTCCACCAACTCTTCCACAGAGATATCCACCCTTCGAACCTCACGATCCGTGGAGCTTCGGCCCGTCCGCGAAGCGTTTACGCTGCGTCGAATCCCGAACACTCGCGCGATCCAGCGCCGCATCGCCGAACTTCGAGCGGACTGCATCGAGCGCAGCATTCAGCCGCGCCGTACGCGCGCTGTCGAAGAGTCCCAGCTGCTGCGCCGAGTCGAGTCCGCTCGCGCTGACGCCGACAAGGCGGACGGGGCTCGCGCGGCCCGCCTCGCGGTCCGCGGCAAGCGCCTCTCGGAGCAGCGAGCGCGCGACGCGGAACACGGTCAGGTCGTCGTCCGTCGGGACCGGCAGCGTGCGCTGCCGCGTCCTGGTCTCGAACGGCGCGACGCGCAGCTTGAGATGGATCGTGCGGCCGCGAAGCGACGCCGCGCGAAGCCGCTGACCGACTCCTTCGGCGAGGCGGAGCAGCGTCGACTCGATCACGCGGGTATCGAGCGTGTTTCTGTCGAACGTGATCTCGTGGCCCACCGACTTGACGCCACCCTCCGGCTCGACCGGATCGTCGTCCTGCCCGCGCGCCCGCGCGCCGAGCGTCCCGCCGTGGTCGCCGAGGCGCGCCTCGAGCGTGGCCGGATCGAAGCGCGCGAGGTCGCCGATGGTGCGGAGGCCCCAGCCTTCCAGCACCGCCTGCGTCCTGGGCCCGACGCCCCACAGCCGGGACAGCGGGAGCGGCGCGAGGAACTCCGCCTCGCCGCCTCGCGGGACGACCACCAGGCCGTCGGGCTTGCGCAGGTCGGAGGCGACCTTCGCACACAGCTTGTTTGACGCGACCCCCACCGAGAGCACGAGCCCGCACTGCTCCCGCACCGCCGTCTTGAGCGCGCGCGCCGTGGCGACGGCGCCGCCGAAGAGATGCTCGGTCGCGGTGACGTCGAGGAACGCCTCGTCGAGCGAGATCGGCTGCACGAGCGGCGTGCGCTCGGCGAACAGCGCCATGACCCGGTCCGACGCCTCCTCGTACCGCTCCCGGTCGCCGGGCACGAAGATCCCGTCGGGGCAGAGCCGGCCGGCCGTGCGCAGCGGCATCGCCGAGCGCACCCCGAACGCGCGCGCCTCGTAGGACGCGGCGCTGACCACGCCACGGTCGCCCGGCGCGCCGCCGACGATCACCGGCCGGCCGCGGTACTCGGGGTGGTCGCGCTGCTCGACCGACGCGTAGAAGGCGTCGAGGTCGCAGTGGAGGATCGCGCGGCCTGCGCTCACCAACTCGAACGCGAGGCTAGGACAGGCGGCGGATGACTCCGATGACTTTGCCCTGGATCCGGAGATTCCGGGCGTAGATCGGCTGCATCGCCGAGTTGGCGGGCTGCAACCGGAAACGGTCCTTCTCCTTGAAGTAACGCTTCAGCGTCGCGACGTTGTCCTCGAGGAGCGCCACGACGATGTCACCGTCGCGCGCGGTCTCCTGCTTCTGGACGACGACGTAGTCGCCGTTGTCGATGTGGTCCTCGATCATCGAGTTGCCCCGGACGCGCAGCACGAACGTGTCCTTGCCGGCGCCGGCGGCGAGCTCGCTCGGGAGCGCCATGGTCTCGCCGCGCTCCTCGTTGGCGATGATCGGCTGGCCCGCGGCGATCTCGCCGACGATCGGCGCCCGCACGAGGTTGCCGCGGCCGGCCATGCCGGGGACCGAAAGGGCGCGCGAGCGGGTCGGGTCCTTCTGGAGCCGGCCCTCGCGCTCGAGCTTGGACAGGTGGTGGTGGACGGCGGAGGTCGATGCCAGCCCGACGGCCTCCGCGATTTCGCGAACGGTCGGCGGGTAGCCCCGTTCGTCCAGGGTTTCGCCGATGAAGGCGAGGATCCGTTCGCCGCGCTGCTGGTCCTGCTTGGTCACGCCAGGAGCCTACCGAACGGATGTTCTCTTGTCAAGGATCGGGCATCGTGTCGGTGTGCCGATGACCCCGGTGGCCCTGACGGAGCCTCTTTTCAAAGGGGCGCTGGCCCTGGCGGTGACGGCGATCGCCCTCCTGGGCGCCGCCGGCGCGCGGCGGGGGGCCGGGGCGGCGCTCCGTCGGCGCAACGCCGAGACCGAGGCGGCGACCCTGATCGCCGAGGTAGCGCGCGTGGTCATCCTGCTCCTGGGCGCCATCGCCGTGGTGGCCATCTTCAGCACCGAGGCGGTCGCCTGGCTCCTGGGCTCGTTCAGCGTGGTCGGGATCGTGGTCGGCCTCTCGCTCCAGGACATCCTGCGCAACTTCTTCGCCGGCGTGTGGCTGTTGGTGGAGCGGCCGATCCGGGTGGGCGACACCATCGAGCTCGACGGCCGGAGCGGGGTGGTCGAGGAGATCGCCTTCCGGCTCACCCGCCTCCGCGCTCCCGACGGCCGGGCGGTGCTCGTCCCGAACGCGATACTCATGACCAGCACCATCGTGAGCCGGCCGCGCGAGCGCTAATCTCGAATCGCACGCGTCAAGGGAGAGCACGAATGAGCGAGCGCGAGTCCGGCGGCGGCGTGTTCGGCTTCGTTGAGGGGATCCTCGCGATCATCGGCGCGCTCACGGTCATGGGCGTCATCGCGGTCGCGGCCTCCGTCTTCGCGTGGGAGATGGAGCTGCGCAAGAGCGAGAGCGAGACCCAGCCCGCCGACCCCGCCTCCTAACAGACCGCCGTGCGCGTCATCCTCGTCAAGGACGTCCCCTCGCTCGGGCGCGCCGGCGAAGTCAAGGACGTCGCGGACGGCTACGGGCAGAACTTCCTCCTGCCGCGCGGCCTCGCGATCGAAGCCACGGCCGGTGCCCTGAGGAAGGCGGCGCAGGAGAAGTCGTCGCTCGACGCCAAAAAGTCCCGCGCCCATGCCGACGCGGAGGCGCTCGCCAAGCGGCTCTCGGCGCTCACGCTCGTGTTCAAGCTCAAGGCCGGCGAGCAGGGGAAGACTTTCGGCTCGGTCACGAGCAAGGACATCGTCGAAGCGGTGAAGCGCGAGGCCAAGATCGACGTCGAGAAGACGTCGGTGCATCTGCCGGAGCCGCTCAAGGCGATGGGCGTGCACACGGTGGAGATCCGCCTGTTGAGCGACGTGCGCGCGCACGTCACCGTCGCGATCGAGGCGGCCGCCTAGCGTCCGGCGGCGGCCTACACGCCTCCGGCGCGGGTCTCGCCGAGATCGGTGAACCGGGTGAGCTGCGATTCGAAGTGCAGGTCGATGTCGGCGGTGGGACCGTTGCGGTGCTTGGCGAGCTTCAGCCGGACGACCCCGTCGCGCCGGTCGTTCTGGTCCTTCTGCCACAGGAACATGACGATGTCCGCGTCCGCCTCGAGCCCGCCGCTCTCGCGGAGGTCCGACAGCATCGGCTCGGTGCCGCGGGTCTCGATCTGCCGTGAGAGCTGCGAGAGGGCGATCACGGGAACCTGGAGCTCGCGGGCGATCGCCTTGAGCGCGCGCGAGATGTTCGAAACCTCCTGGACGCGGTTGTCGTCGTCCCCCGCGCCCTCGATCAGCTGGAGGTAGTCGATCACGATGAGGTGCAGGTCGTGGTCGGCCTGGAGCCGGCGCGACTTCGCGAGGATGTCGGTGGTGGTGAGCCGGTTGGACTCTTCCACGTAGATCGGCGCGCTTTGGAGCTCGCTCGAGGCGCGCGAGATCGCCTGGAACTCCTGGGTCGAGAGGCGCCCGTGGCGCATCCGGTTGCCGTCGATGCCGGCGCGCATCGAGATCAGGCGCTGCACGATCTGGAGCTCGCTCATCTCGAGCGAGAACACCGCGACCGTCCTGCGCTCCTGCACGGCGACGTGGTCGACGATGTCGAGGGCGAAGGAGGTCTTACCCAGGCCGGGGCGCCCCGCGATCAGGATCAGGTCGGATTGCTGCAGGCCGCCGGTCTTGGCGTCGAGCGTCGCCATGCCGCTCGGCACGCCGACGCGCGTGTCGCCGCGCGCCGCGAGCTGCTCGGCGAACTGGCGGAGCGCGAGGTCGATCGACACCACGTCGCGCTGGAGGCTCGCCTCGGAGAGTGCGAAGAGCAGCTCCTGCGCTTCGGCCACCGCCTGGCTCGCGGAGTCGCGCGTCAGCGCGAGGCGCCCGATCTCGTTGGCCGTGGTGATGAGCCGCCGCAGCGTGGCGGTGCGCGCGACGATCTGCGCGTACGTGGCGGCGTGCGCGACGGTCGGCACGGCCTGCATCAGGCCGACGATGAACTGCGCGCCGCCGACCGCGTCGAGGTCACCCTCGGTCTGGAGCTCGGCGCGCACGTTCTCGTAGCGCAGCGGCTCGCCGCGCGCGGCGAGGCGGTCCATCGCCGCGAGCACGAGCCGGTGCTGCACCCGCGAGAGGTCGGACGGCGCGATCCGTCCCCGGATCTCGTCGGCGTACACCTGCTCGTCGATGAGGACCGCGCCTAGCAGCGACGCCTCCGCCTCGGGCTTCTCCGGCGGCGGCTTCGTCGGACGCGGGTCGGGGGAGATCACAGCGGCATCCCCGTGTCGTCCGCGCGGCTGAAGAAGCGGGCCTGCTGCGCCTCGAAGAACAGGTCGAACCGCCCCACGGGGCCGTTGCGGTTCTTGGCGATGCTGCCGTGGATCAGCCTGGGCGCGCCGGGCTGCGCCTCGTCCTTGTCCTTCCAGAGCATCAGCACGACGTCGGCGTCCTGCTCGATCGCGCCGGACTCGCGCAGCGTGGAGAGTTTCGGCTGGGCGCCGGAGTCGCCGGCGGCGCGCGAGAGCTGTGACAGGGCGATCACCGTCACGTTCAGCTCGCGCGCGAGGGACTTCAGGTTGCGGGAGATCGTGGCGACCTCCTGGACGCGGTTCTCCTCGTGCTCGCCGGTCCGCATCAGCTGGAGGTAGTCGACGATCACGACCGCGAGCTTCCCGCGCAGGCTCGCGCGCCGGGCCTTGGTGCGGCACTCCATGATCGAGAGGCCCGGCGTGTCGTCGATCAGGATGGGCAGGCCCATCAGCGACGAGGCCGCGTCGGGGTCGAGCCTGTTCTCGGTGCGCATCGCGAGGAGGTCGACGCGGCTGTTGAGCCCGAGGAGCCGCGCGACGATCTGCTTGGTGTCCATCTCCATCGAGAACACGAGCACCCCGTGGCCGTGGCGCGCGATGTCGTGCCCGATCCCGAGCGCGAGGCTGGTCTTCCCCACGGACGGGCGCGCGGCGATGATCACGAGGTCGCCGGGCGTGAACCCCTCGGTGAAGGCGTCGATCTCGCGGAAGCCCGAGGACAGCCCGCTCACCTCGAACGGGTGCTCCATCCGCTCGGTCAGGTGGAGGTAGTTGTCGCGCAGCGCGGTCTGGATGTGCCGCAGCTGCGCGTTCGAGGACTCGTCGCGCAGCGTGAAGATGCGCTGCTCGGCGCGGTCGAGGGTGAGCGCGATGTCGGTGGGCTCGTCGTAGGCGTCGGCCGCGATGCCGCGTGCCGCCGCGATGAGGCGGCGCAGCACCGCGCGGTCGCGCACGATCCGCGCGTCGGCCTCGATCTCGATCGCGGTCGGGATGCTCTCGGTCAGCTGGCGCAGATACGGCGAGCCGCCGATGCGGTCGAGCTCCTCCCGGCGCGACAGCTCCATCTGCACGGTGAGCGTGTCGATCCGCTCGCGCCGCTCGAGCAGCTCTTCGATCGTCGAGTAGATGCGCTGGTGGCGCGCCTCGTAGAAGTCGCCGGTCTTGAGGCTGTCCGCGACCTTGTAGATGGCGTCGCGGTCGATGAGCAGCGCCCCGAGGACCCGCTGCTCGGCGCGCGGGTCCTGCGGCGTCTGCTGGGTGATCTGGGTGGCCTCAGTCATCGGAGCCGCTCCCGGGGCAGCGTCGAATCCTCATGATAGAACAGACGTTCTACTACGCGGGAGCCTGATCGGTCAAGGCCGGACGCACGGGAACGAGCAGGTGGTCGGCTCATGCCTGCCGGAGGCTACGGAGAGGCTCGGCACGAGCGCATCCCCGGCGTTGTCGGATCTCCATCCACAGCGCTCCGTGCCGGGCGACCGCGGCTGGATGAGCGGACGCCGCGTTGTCGACACGCGTGGAAAAGCTCCACTTCCGGGTGTGACGCGTCGTTCTGACAGCATTCTGGACGGTGCGTGTGCTCGTGACCGGCGGCGCGGGGTTCATCGGCAGCCACGTCGTGGACGCGCTCGTGGCGCGCGGAGACAGCGTGGTGGTGCTCGACGACCTGTCGACGGGCTCGCGCGACAACGTGAACCGCGGCGCCGAGCTCCTCGTGGCGGACGTCGCGGACATCCGCGCGTACGGGCGGATGGGACGGGTCGACGCGATCGCGCACTTCGCCTCGAAGACGAAGGTGGTCGAGAGCATCGAGAAGCTGGAGGTGTACCGGCGGATCATCATCGGCGGGACGGCGCAGGCCGCCGACTTCGCGCGCGCCTGCGGGGCGCGCCTGGTGAACGTCTCCAGCGGCGGCGCCGGCTACGGCGAGACGCCGGTGTGCGCGAAGGAATCCGATCCGCTCGTGCCGGAGGCACCCTACGGGCGGTTCAAGATCGAGGCCGAGGCGCTCCTTGCCGGCGCGAACGCCATGACGCTGCGGCTGGCCAACGTCTACGGGCCGCGCCAGCGCGGCGACCTCGAAGGCGGCGTGGTGTCGATCTTCAGCGAGCGCTGGTCGCGCGAGCCGCTGACGGTGTTCGGCGACGGAACGGCCGAGCGCGACTACGTCCACGTCGCGGATGTCGTGGGCGCGACCCTCGCCGGCATCGGGGGTGTCCACACCGGCGCGTACAACGTGGGAACGGGCGTGGCAACGAGCGTCAACGCGCTCATCGCGGCGATGACAGATCTGCTTGGTCCACCGGTGGGCGTGCACCGGGCGCCGCCGCGGGCGGGCGAGTTGCAACGCTCCTGCCTGGACCCCGGTAAGGCCGCGCGCGACGGCTTCTGGCGTCCGTCGCTCGCCTTGGCCGAGGGGCTGCGGAAGATGTCCGCCGCGGCCTGAACCCGGTAGCATCACCCTACGTGCCGGTAACCGCGGTCGTCGGCGCGCAATGGGGCGACGAAGGCAAGGGGAAGATCACCGACCTCCTCGCGCAGGAGGCGGATCTGGTCATCCGCTACCAGGGCGGCAACAACGCCGGCCACACCGTCGTCAACGATGCCGGCACCTTCAAGCTCCACCTCGTCCCCTCCGGGATCTTCAACCCGAGCTGCCTGAACGTGATCGGGCCGGGCACCGTGGTCGACCTTCAGGTGCTCTGCAAGGAGATCGCGGGGCTCGAGGCCCAGGGCGTCCGGACCGAGAACATCCGCGTCTCCGACCGCGCCCATCTCCTCATGCCGTGGCACATCGCGCTCGACCACCTGGACGAGCGCGAGCGCGGGCGGCAGAAGCTCGGCACGACTGGCCAGGGAGTCGGGCCCGCGTACGCGGACAAGGTCGCGCGCCACGGCATCCAGGTCTACGAGCTGCGCGACGAAAAGGCGTTCCGCGCGCGCGTCGCGCACGAGATCGAGACGAAGAACGTGATCCTCGAGCGGTTCGGCGACGCTCCGCTCGAGCCCGGGAAGGTGGCCGACGCGGTGCTCGCGGCGGCCGCGACCTTGGGCGACCGCATCACGGACACGCTCTCGCTGGTCGAGGCCGCCTTGCACAGGGACGCGAACATCCTTCTCGAAGGGCAGCTCGGCGCGATGCGCGACCTCGACTGGGGGATCTACCCGTACGTCACATCCTCCAACCCGCTGGCCGGCGGCGCCGCGGTGGGCGCGGGCATCCCGCCGCGCCGGATCACGCGCGTCATCGGCGTGGTGAAGGCGTACTCCACCGCCGTGGGCGAGGGGCCGTTCCCGACCGAGCTCCACGGCGATGAGGCGAAGGCGCTGCGCGAGATGGCGGACGAGTACGGCGCGACCACCGGACGCCCGCGCCGCGTGGGCTGGTTCGACGCGGTGGCGGTCCGCCACGCGCACCGGCTGAACGATTTCACCGAGATCGCGGTGACCAAGCTCGACATCCTCGGGGCGTACAAGCAGATCCCGTTCTGCGGCGAGTACGAGCTCGACGGCAGGCGCACCACGAACATGCCGCCGACGCGCGTGCTCGAGCGCGTGACCCCGCGCTACGAGACGCTTCCCGGATGGTCGCGCTCGCTCTCGGGCGTGGGCGACCGCGCGCACCTGCCCCAGGAGGCGCGCGACTACCTGAAGCGGATCGAGGAAACCGTCGGCGCGAGGGTCGGCATGGTCGGCATCGGCCCGGAGCGCGGCGCCACCATCATCTAGGTCGAGACTCAGCTTCGCTGAGTCTCGATCGCGACGCACTTCGCTGAGTCGCCGCTTCGTACGCGCGCTCGGTCCGCTCGGCGACGAGCGGCCACGCCCACAGCTCGGCGCGACGTCGTCCCGACTCGCCCATGCGCCGCGCTCCCTCCGGATCGCGCAGGAGCCCGAGGATCGCGGCCGCGATCGCGCGCGGCTCGTTCCGCGCGTGCACGCCGTCGATCCCCGCGCGGACGATCTCCCGCAGTGGCGGGATGTCCCCGGCGATCACCGGGCATCCCGCGGCCCAGGCCTCGAGGTACGTGTGCCCGAACGTCTCATGGTCCGACGGCATGGCGAACACCGTGGCGCGCGCGTACGCGGCGGCCTTCTCCGCCTCGCTCACCACTCCGCGTTCCTCCCACCTCGGGTCGCGCGGCGGCGAGGAGGCGAGGAACCGGCGCTGGCCAACGGCCACGAAGCGCGCGTCGGGCCGCTCCCGCCACACCAGCGGCGCGGCCGCGGCGATCGCGTCGTAGCCCTTGTACTTCTCCTTGCGGCCGACGAAGAGCACGGTCGCATGGTCGCGGGCCACCTCGGGCAGGGGCGCGAGGATCGGCCCGACCCCCGTGACGTGGACGCGTCGCGCGCCGCGCCCGCGGTACCACCCCGCCTCCCACTCGGTGAGCGCGAGGACGGCGTCGTCGCGCGCGTAGCGCGCGACGTCGGCGCGGGAGTCGCCGCTCCACGCCTGGCCGGGATGAACCAGCGGCGTCTCCACGAACGCGGCGCTCAACCGGCGGGCGATGCGCTCGAGCGGTCCGACCCATTCGCGCGCGAGGCTGTGCACCACCTCGGCCCCGTCGAGCGCGCGCGTCAGGGCCGCCGCATCGGGGAGCGCGGTGGGCAGCACGCCGTCGATCGCGGCGCCGAGCCGGCCGAAGCGCGCGGGCACGAACACGTAGGTCAGCCCGTCGATCACGTGCCGCGTCGCCGGTTCGGGGATCCCGGGCCGTCTCCAGGCGGGGCGCATGCCGACCAGCGTCACGTGGTGCCCGCGGTCACGGAGCGCGGCCGCGAGCGCGCGCGCCTGCGCCTCGGAGCCGCCGACCGTGGAGAGGAGCTTCTTCGCGATCGCGACGCGCATCAGACGCCCGCCGCCGCGACCTCCGCTGCGGGACGGGCGGCCGCGTAGCCGGCCTCCACCCGGTCGATCACCGTGTCCCAGGCCCAGCGCGAGGCGACCTTGGCCTCGCCCGCCGCGCCCATCGTGCGCGCGGCCGCGGGGTCGTCGATGAGCCGCAGGAGCGCGTCGGCCACTGCACGCGGGCTCTGCTCCACGAGCAGGCCGTCGCGTCCGTCGTCGATCACCTCGCGCACCGAGGGGATGTCGCAGCCGATCACCGGCTTGCCGTGCATCCATGCTTCGAGATAGCCGAGGCCGAAGGTCTCGTGCTTGGAGGGCATCGCGAAGACGTCGCACGCTTCGAGGGCCGCGTCCTTCGTCGCCGCGGTCGCATCCTCGATGTCGAGGATCCGCTCGTCGTGATAGCGGCGGAAGTCGTCGAAGAACGCGGAGTAGAAGCCGTGGATGCCGATGAACGCGAAGCGCGTCTCGGGGTGGCGGCGCCACACCGTTTCCGTCGCGTCGAGGATCTGGATGTAGCCCTTGTACCGCTCCCGGCGTCCGATGTACAGGACGAGCGGCGCGCCCGCGGGAATGCCATGCGCGGCGCGGAACGCGTCGCCGCCGCCGCGCACGCTCGCGTTCGGACCCATCCCCGTGACGACGATGCGTGACGGCGCGACCCCGCGCTCGGCGTACCAGCCGCGCTCCCATTCGGTCATCGTGGTGATGAGCGCCGCGCGCCGGTAGCGCTGGAGATCCGCCGGCTGATCGCCCCCATGGAACTGGCCCGGGTGGGCGAGCGGCGTGGCGACGACCGGCACGCCGAGCGCGTCCGCGACCTCGAGCGTGCTCGAGAGGTACTCGCGCCCTACGTTGTGCACAAGCTCGCGGTCGCGCATGAACCGCTCGAGCACGTCGACGCGCATCAGGTCGATGAGCGTCGTCGCGTCAGCGGCCATTCCGAGCAGGCCGCCGCGAGGCTTCACCTGGACCACCTCGACCCCGCGGTCGCGAAACACGCGGTGGTCGTCGCACGTCTGGGGGCCGAACCGCGCCGCCGGATAGCGGCTGTCCTCACGGTCGGTCGGCCACGCGCACACCACACGTACGTCGTGTCCGCGTTCGGCGAGCCGCGTGGCGAACTGGAACGCGAGGCTCTCCGAGCCGCCGACCGGCGCGTAGCCGCGCTTCACGAACAGGACCTTCACGAAAGGCGGCTCACGACGCCGCGGACGCAGCCTCGTCCATACCGAGGAACTTGCGCCACGACCCTTCGCCAGCGCGAACGTACGACCCGTACAGGAAACGCGGCGTGGACGGGGGACGGAACGGCGTGCGCGAAAGGTCCATCCGCGCTTCCGTCACCGTCCGCCCGCCCTTGCGGTGATTGCACGACTTGCATGCCGCGACCACGTTCTCCCAGACGTGCTGCCCGCCTCGGTGCCGCGGTACCACGTGGTCGAGGGTCAGGTCGTGGGCCCGCTTCCCGCAGTACTGGCAGGTGTGGTCGTCGCGTTGGAGCACTTCCTTCCGCGTCATCTTGAGCACCGGGCGCGGGCGGCGGATGTGGTAGGCGAGGCGGATGACGGAGGGCGAGGCGAGCGTGCGCCGCTCGCTGGTCACGACATGCCCGTTGTTCTCGATGACCACGGCCTTCTGCTTCTCCAGGAGCACCACCGCGCGGCGCACGTTGCACACGTTGAGCGGCTGGTAATCTAGGTTGAGCACGAGGACGCTGCGGTCCACGACGGCCATGGCGGATCGATTTTAGGGGGCGTCCGAGTAGAATCGACGGTTGGATGACGACGACGAAATCGCTCCCCCGCGAGCCGGAGACCGGCACTTGGCTGGTCAAGAAGGGCCATGCCGAGATGCTCAAGGGCGGCGTCATCATGGACGTCGTCACGGCCGAGCAGGCCCGGATCGCCGAGGAGGCGGGCGCCTGCGCCGTCATGGCGCTGGAGCGCGTCCCGTCGGACATCCGCGCCGCCGGCGGCGTCGCCAGGATGAGCGATCCGTCGATGATCCTCGAGATCATGGCCGCCGTGACCATCCCGGTCATGGCCAAGTGCCGCATCGGGCACTTCGCGGAGGCCCAGGTCCTCCAGTCGCTGGGCGTCGACTACATCGACGAGAGCGAGGTCCTCACGCCGGCGGACGAGCGATACCACGTCGACAAGCACGCCTTCACGGTGCCGTTCGTCTGCGGCGCGCGCGAGCTGGGCGAAGCGCTGCGCCGGCTCAACGAGGGCGCCGCCATGATCCGCAGCAAGGGCGAGGCGGGCACCGGCAACATCGTCGAAGCCGTCCGCCACATCCGCGCGATCACGGAGGGGATCAAGGAGCTCGCCGACCTCGACGCGGCGGGCCTCGCCGCGAAAGCCAAGGAGTACCGCGTGCCGGTCGAGCTGGTGAAGCAGGTCGCGAAGGATCAGAAGCTCCCGGTGGTCATGTTCTGCGCGGGCGGCATCGCCACCCCGGCCGACGCGTCGCTGATGATGCAGCTGGGCGCCGAGGGGAACTTCGTGGGCAGCGGCATCTTCAAGTCGAGCGACCCGGCCAAGCGCGCGAAGGCGATCGTCGAGGCGACCACCCACTTCATGGACCCGGGCCTCGTGGCCGAGGTCTCGCGCGGCCTCGGTGAAGCGATGCGCGGCATCGCGCTCGAGGCGATCCCGCCCGAGGAGCGCCTCGCGCGCCGCGGCTGGTGACCCCGGCCGCGCGCCGGGTCGGCGTGCTCGCGCTCCAGGGCGACTTCCGCGAGCACCGCGAGCGGTTGGCCGCGCTCGGCGCGCACGCGAGCGAGGTCCGCCGCCCGGAGCAGCTCGACGGCCTCGACGCCCTGGTGATCCCCGGCGGCGAGAGCACCACCATCGGCAAGCTCGCTCTCCAGTACGGAATCGTCGACGCGCTCCGCGCGCGTGCGGCGGCGGGCATGGCGGTCTGGGGCACCTGCGCGGGTGCGATCTTCATCGCGCGTGAGGTGCCGAACCATCCGCACCCGCTCGCCGCCTTGATGGACATCGCGGTGGAGCGCAACGCGTTCGGGCGCCAGGTCGACTCCTTCGAGGTCGATCTCGACGTGCCGGCGCTGAGCGGGCCGCCGTTCCACGGCGTGTTCATCCGCGCGCCGAAGATCACGCGCGTCGGGCCGGCGGTCGAGGTGATCGCGACGCTCGCCGACGGCAGCGTCGTCGCCGCCCGTGAGGGGCGCATGCTCGCCACCTCGTTCCATCCCGAGCTCACATCCGACGACCGTTTCCACGCGTTCTTCCTGCGGATGACGTGAGCACCCGCGGGGCGGGCCCGACGGATCTCGTCGGCTTCAGGCACCTCCTGAGGGCCGCGCTCGAGCACGGTGAAGGTCTCCTCGCCTCGGCGTTGCCCCAGCCCTTTGCCAGCGGCGCGGTCGGATCGTGGGCCGCGTACCTGCCCGGCGTCCTCGGGCTCGGCGGCCGTCTGCGCGTCTTCGTCGACGACCATCGCGGCGAGCTGCGCAGCGTCGCGCTCGTCTACGACGGCCGGCGTCCGGAGTGGGTCCTCCTCACCCTCGCCTCCGCGGCCGTCCCCGAGGGCCCCGACAGCGCGTTCCGCCTCCTGTCGGAGGTCGCGGCGTCGGCCGCCCGCGCCGGCATGCAGCGGCTCTTCGCCGCGGTCCCCCTCGACGCAAGCGCCCAGGAGCCGTTCTTCCAGGCCGGCTTCTACTCCTACACCCGCGAGGCCTGGTACGTCTCCGGCCGCAGCGTCTTCGGCGATCCCGGCCCGATCGACTTCCGCGATGCGGGCGGCGGGGATGCCCACGACCTGTTCCGGCTGTACGTGGCGACCACGCCGCACGCGGTGCAGCGCGCGGAGCAGCTCTCGATGGAGGACTTCGACCCGGCGCGGCGCTCCGGCATGTACGACCAGCCCCACCTCATCGGCGGCAATCCCCTGGCCATGCGCCGGACCGGGGCACTGGTCGCGACCACGGGGGACACTCTCTTGGGCGTGGCGCTCGCGTTCGCGGGGACCGACCTTCACCCGCACGTGTTAAGGGTGCGGACCCGGGCCGGCGACGTGGACCACGCGCGGGACCTCGTCCGCCTCGCGGCCCGGCGCCAGCCGCCGGGCCGGCCGATGGTCTCGCCCATCCGCTCGTACGAGGAGCACGTGGCGCGCGCGCTGCTCGCGGAGGGCTTTCGCGAGGCGGGCACGGCTATGCTTTTCGTCAAGGAGCTCGCCGTTCGCATCGAAGAGCCGGCGTTCGCGCCGGCGGTGGTGAGATGACGACCGACCGCGCCGCGACCTCGTACCGCGTGGCGATCCGGTCCTTTCTCGGCGGCCTCGCCGCCTACGGCCGCGATCCGCTCGAGTACCTCAGCGGGCTCGGCGCCACGGGCGCGGATCTTCTCCACCTGACGCTCGGCCCCTACCGCGCCGCGTTCGTGAACCACCCGGACCTGGCATCGCGAGCGGCACCGTGGTGTTCGTGAGCCAGTACGTGACGCAGCGCGACGCCCGCTGGTTCGAGCGTCCCGCCGAGTTCGATCCGTGGCGCTGGACCGCGGGCTTCGCCGATGCGCTTCCGCGCCACGCGTTCTTCCCCTACGGCGGGGGCATGCGCCACTGCGTCGGCTACGCGGTCGCGACCGCGGAGCTGCGCCTCGCTCTCGTCGCCTGCGCCCGGCGATTCCGCCCGACGCTCCCCGAGGGAAGCCCGCTCGCCGCATGGGCGCGGAATCTCGGCCGTCCCCCGGCGGGGGTGCGGCTGCGCCTGGAGGCCGCGTGAAGAGTCACGACGGCGACCTCGATCCTCTCCTGCGCGCGGTGCCGCCCGATCTCCAGCAGCGGATTCGCGGCCTCGAGGACCTCGACTCGCTGCTCGAGATCGTGATGGACCTCGGCCGCCCGGCCGAGGCACGCTTCGCGGGACGCGAGGAGCTGCTCACCCCACGCGAGGTGACCGCCGACGACCTTGCGTACGTCATCGGGCGGATCGGGCAGTTTGGCGGCGACAACCGAGCCGGCATCGAGCGAACGCTCCACCGCATCAGTGCGCTGCGCAATCGCTCGAACGGCGTCGTCGGGCTGACGCTGCGGGTCGGGCGCGCCGTCTACGGGACGATGGAGATCATCCGCGACGTGGTCGAATCGGGACGCAGCATCCTGCTGCTCGGCCGCCCGGGCGTGGGGAAGACCACGCTGCTGCGCGAGGTCGCGCGCGTGCTGGCCGACGACCTGCGCAAGCGCGTGGTGATCGTGGACACCTCCAACGAGATCGCGGGTGACGGTGACATCCCGCATCCGGGCATCGGCCGCGCGCGCCGCATGCAGGTCGCGTCTCCCGCCTTGCAGCACGCGGTGATGATCGAGGCGGTCGAGAACCACATGCCCGAGGTGGTCGTGATCGATGAGATCGGCACCGAGCAGGAGGCGCACGCGGCGCGCACGATCGCCGAGCGCGGCGTGCAGCTCGTCGCGACGGCCCACGGCAACACGCTCGAGAACCTGATGCTCAACCCCACGCTCTCGGATCTGGTGGGCGGCATCCAGACCGTCACCCTGTCCGACGAGGAGGCGCGCCGGCGCGGCACACAGAAGTCGGTGCTCGAGCGGAAGGCCCCGCCCACGTTCCAGGTCCTCGTCGAGATTCAGGCCTATCAGAAGGTGGCGCTGTACTTGGACGTCGCGCAGACCGTGGACGCTATCCTGCTCGGCCAGCCGATCGCGCCGGAGCTGCGCGAGCGCGGCGAGGACGGCGAGGTGCGCATCGGGATGCAGCAGCCGACCACGCAGGCGGCGGAGACGGTCGAGCGGCGCAGCACCCCGCGC
>Ga0194132_10007759_pt1 | contig 15755 bp, 17 predicted proteins | sample TA2KigOf80mmetaG_FD_148612 | JGI IMG/M metagenome (GOLD analysis project Ga0194132, IMG submission 148612) | Freshwater microbial communities from Lake Tanganyika, Tanzania - TA2015054 Kigoma Offshore 80m | ecosystem: Environmental > Aquatic > Freshwater > Lake | place: Tanzania: Lake...
CGACACAAACCCGGCGACGCAGCGCACCGCGGGCTCCATTTCTTTTAGTTCGGCGGGTTCCAGCATGCGCAGATCATCCACGCCGTTGGCCTCGGCCTGCGCCTTGTATTTTTGGAGTCCCGCGATTTCGGTTTCGTCGGTGGCGACGATGACCTTGCCGATGCGTTTATGATTGACATCGTGTTCTGCGCAATATTGATATAGCGCCTTGCGCCCGGCGACGCACAGCTTCGCCTTCATCGAATCGGCCGGGTAATAAATGCCGGCGTGGATTACTTCGGAGTTGCGCGCGCTGGTGTGGGTGCCGAAGGCGTCCTCGGCCTCCAGGATGACGACATCGCGGCCGGCGAGCGCGAGTTCGCGGGCTACGGCCAGGCCGACGACGCCGGCGCCGATGACGGCGCAATCAAGGGTTTCCATGTGCTTTTCAGTCGAATCAATGCGCGCGATTTTACCGTGTCGCGATGCGAACGGGTACACTCCCGTGATGAATTGGGATCGGCAATTTCTGCATCGCTTGCCGTTGTTCGAGCCGCTGCGTGAACACGGCGCGCGGTTCGCCACCGCCGATTGGCCCACGCTCAACGAGCTGCAAGCAGCGTTCGACGCGCGTGGCGTGGTGAGCGGCGCCGGCGTGCCGCTGCGGGTGGTGGCGCAAGACGCGTCGCGCGCGCGCACGTTCGACGATCGCTACGAAGCGCGTCTGTTTCTCAAGGGTGAGCTGCAGGTGCGCGAACGCAACTGGCACGACGTGTTTAACGCGCTCGCGTGGCTTGCCTTCCCGCGCGCCAAGGCGGCGGTCAATGCGCGGCATTACCAGGCGCTGCTCGCGCAGCAGGCGGCGCTCGCCGCCAACCGCGGCGCGACGCAGGATGCGCTGACGCTGTTTGACGAGGGCGGGGTGATCGTCGCTTGCAGCGAACCCGATCTATTGCCGATGCTGCGCGCATTCGAGTGGAAGCGGCTGTTCTGGCGCGAGCGCGAACGCGTGATCAACCATATGCGCTGGCTGCTGTTCGGCCACGCGATTTATGAAAAGGCGCTGACACCCTTTGTCGGCATCACCGGGCGCGCTGTGCTGCTGACGGTCGATGGCGGGTTTTTTACGCTGAATTTGCGCGAGCAGATGGCGTTGCTCGATACCCGCGTGGCGGCCCTGATTGCGCACGGCAGCCTGTTTAAAACCACGCGCGAACTCGCGCCGGTGCCGATCCTCGGTGTGCCGGGGTGGTGGCCCGAGAATCGCGAGGAAGTCTTTTACGACAACACCGGCTATTTCCGGCCGGGGCGCGGCCAAGCAGGCGTCGATCAGGAGGCAACCGCGCGCATCGATGCTGCGCGCTGAGCCACGGTGACGCGGTTTTTGCCGCGCGATTTGCTGGCATAGAGCGCGGCGTCGGCGGCTTCGAGCACCTGTTCGTAATCGGCGCCGTGTTCCGGATAGGATGCCACGCCCATGCTGGCGGTGATGTCGACCCTTTTATTGCCGACGGCGAGCGGCATCGACTCGATGCGTTCGCGGATGCGTTCGGCGGTCAAGCGCGCGCCCTCGGCGTTAGTGTCAGGCAGCAGCAACACGAACTCGTCCCCGCCATAACGCGCCAGCAGGTCGGGGCGGCGCAGTTCCTGCTGCGCGTGCATGACCATGGCTTTGAGCAGCTCATCGCCGGCCTCATGGCCATTGGCGTCGTTGACCGCTTTCAAGCTGTCCGAATCCATCATTATGATGCTGAAGTCGCGGCCATAACGTTGCGACAGGTTGACGGTATGCGCGCTTGACGACAAAAACGCGCGGCGGTTCAAGATGCCGGTGAGATCGTCGGTTTCGGACAGGGTTTTGATTTCGCCCATGGCGCGGCGCGTGTCGGCCGAGAGCATGGTGGTGACATAGGCCACCAGCGCGAGCGGCGCGATGCGGCCGAGGAAATCCACGCCATACGAGGCGAGGAGGATATTCTGGCTGCGCGGATAATCCAGCCACAACATGCACGTCGCGATGACCACCATCGCCACCACGGTCGCCATGCGCCCGAGCGCCAACGAACTGGTGATCACCACCAGCAGGTAAAGATTGACCAGCGGGCTCGCGAGCTTGCCGGTGTAAAACAGCACCCAGGTGATGAACACGATCATCATCCCGGTCTCCACCGCGAGCTTCCAATAGGCTTCGCGGCGGTAGACGTTGACGTAGCGGAACAACAATACAAACGCGGCGTAGAAAAACATCGCCATCGATAGCGCGGTAGCAGCGAACTCATCGGGCACCGCTTTTAACTGATACACCAGCACTAGTATCAGCAGCAGCCATTCGATTTCGGCAATGGTGCGGGAGAATCCCTTAAGCTCTTCGCGCGAGAGTTCCGGGTCGAAAATGAGGTTACTTTTCATCAGGTTGGTGGCTGATGGTACGTTTTGAGCGCGCGTTCTTATCGTCGGGGCGGGTGCGCAAGCACACCGCTGAGCTCTTTACGTGCATTGTCGTGTCCTAGCAATTGCGGGAGTATACAATTTTTTTTCGCGAAGAGACCATTTTATGACACGCAGTTGCGTGGCTTTGAGGGCAGCTGGTAACGTTTGTGACAACTATTGAGTCGCGTCAAACATGGTGGTGCGAATGGATTGTGATTGCCGCACAATGCTGATGCTCGATGGGGCGGTCGGAAACGAACGGCGTCGCGGACACTGATCGCGATGCGAGGTATTGCATGAACACCAGCGTAACCCTGCCGCTGTGGCTCGCCGTGCTGCTGTGGGGGTTGGCGGGGGCGGCGATGGTGCGGATTTTTTTGCTGCCCGGCGTGCGCTGGTTTTTCCGGCGCAAGATGAACCGCGTGATCGACGAGGTCAATACGCGATTTAACATCGAAATCCCCGAATTCAAGTTGACGCGCCGCCAGGTGCTGATCGAGCGCCTGGTGCACGACGAAAAGGTGCAAGCGGCGATCGCGCAATGCGCGCACGAACAACACCTGCCGCGCGTGCAGGTGCTCCAGCGCGTGCACGGCTACGCGCGCGAAATCGTGCCGTCGTTTAACGCCTATGCGTATTTTCGCTGGGGTTATCGCATCGCCAAGTTTTACGCGCGCTGGCTGTATCGCGTGCGCCTGGGCTACGCCGACGGCGCGGCGCTTTCGGCGTTAAACCCGCACGCATCATTGGTGTTCGTGATGAACCACCGCAGCAACATGGATTATTTGCTGGTGGCGTTTCTCGCCGCGGAGCGCACCGCGTTGTCGTACGCGGTGGGCGAGTGGGCGCGGGTGTGGCCGCTGCAAAGTTTGATCCGCTTGATGGGCGCGTATTTCGTGCGGCGTAATTCGGGCGATCCGTTGTATCGCACGGTGTTGCAGCGCTATGTGCAAATGGCGGTGGAGGGCGGCGTGCCGCAAGCGGTGTTCCCGGAGGGTGGCCTGTCGGCCGACGGAAAACTGCGCGCTCCGAAAATGGGCTTGCTCGACTACATGCTGAAAACCTTTAATCCCACCGCCGGGCGCGATCTGGTATTTATTCCCGTGGGCATCAATTACGACCGCGTGCTGGAAGACCGCACGCTCTTGCGCAAGCTCGACACCACGTTGCCGCGGCGCGGGCTCATCGGCGTGATCGGTACCACGCTGGCGTTTTTCGTGCACAACCTGTGACTGATGATCAGCGGGCGCTGGTATCGCTACGGCTACGCCTGCGTGAATTTCGGGCGGCCCTTGTCGATGCGCGAATATGTAGCGCGGCACAACGTTGACTTTCGCGCCTTGGATGAAGGCGGGCGGCATCGCGCGGTGGAACAAGTCGGACAGCGACTGATGGGCGCGATATGCGACGTGATCCCGGTGCTGCCGGTTTCGCTGGTGGCCACCGTGTTGCTACGCAACCCCCATGAGGCACTTACAGAAATTGATGTAAAATCGAAGACTTACGATTTGATCCAACGGCTGGAGGCGGCGCGTGCCCGTGTCTACGTGCCGCGCAGTGATTTGGATTACGCCATCGGCGTGGGGCTGCGCATGCTGACGCTGCGGCGGATCGTCATCGAGCGCGACGGACGCTACGGTGTGGCCCCGGGCGAGCAGGCGCTGATCGAGTATTACGCCAATGCGATTGCGCCGCTGGTGGAGCAACTGAAATGATCGGCTTATTGCAACGGGTGAGTGAAGCTCGCGTGGCCGTCGACAACGTCACGCTCGGCGCCATCGAGCGTGGCCTGCTGGTGCTGGTTGGCGTGCAAGCGGGCGATACCGAAACCGAGGCCGAGCGCCTGCTCGAACGCTTGCTGGGTTATCGCGTATTTCCCGATGCAGCGGGCAAAATGAATTTATCGCTGCGGGATATCGGTGGCGGTCTGCTGCTGGTGCCGCAATTCACCTTGGCGGCGGATACCCAAAAGGGCGCGCGGCCCGGCTTTTCATCGGCCGCGCCGCCGGCGCAAGGCCGGCGCTTGTTTGAATACATGCTCGCCGCCGCGCGCGCGGCGTACGCGCCGGTCGCCAGCGGGTGCTTTGGCGCGGATATGCAAGTCTCGCTGACCAACGATGGGCCGGTGACGTTCTGGCTGCAGGTAAAGCCGGCGGCTTTACAGTAAAATTCTCGTTCTATTCAGGGAGCACGCTGATGCCGCTGGCTACTATAGATGGACTGAAAGTGAATTATCTTGTGCAGGGCAGCGGGCCGCATTTGCTGATGCTTGCGCCCGGCGGCTTTAACTCCACCATCGATAGCTGGACGCGCGGCGGCGTGTGGCAGGAGATGGATGCGTTAAACGCCTTGGCGAAACACTTTACGCTGGTCGTTTACGACCGCCGCGAGGCAGGTCTTTCCGGCGGACGCGTTGAAAAACTCACCTGGGAAAAATTCGCGCGCCAGGGCTTTGCCATTCTCGATCATCTGGGCGTAAAGGAATCGTGGGTGGTCGGCGGTTGCATGGGCGTGTCGGTGGCGCTGGCGATGGCGGTGTTGCAGCCCTCGCGCTGCAAGGGTTTGTTGTGCCACTGGCCGGTGGGCGGCTATCAGTGGATGATGAAGGGGCGAACCTTTTACAACCGCCATATCGAATTCGTCAAAACCAACGGGCTCGCGGCAGCGGCGGCGCGCGCGCGCAGCGGCAAAAATTTCTGGCTGGATCCCGAAGCGGGCCCCTGGGCCTCGCAAAACGCCAACGATGCCCAGTTCGCCGCCGCCTGTGTCAAGCACGATGTCGCGAAGTATCTCGAGATCTGCGCGCAAAGCCGCGATGCGCTTTACGGCGACACCATGCCCTCCGGCGCCGGCGGCGCGCAATTGATGAATATCAAGACACCGACTTTGATTTTGTCGGGCGCGGATGCTTCGCACGCGACCTCGGCAGCCTGGGCCATGAAAGAACTGATGCCCAACGCGCAACTGTGGAATGTGCTGCCGCCGCACCAAAACGGCGCCAACGTATTGGCGCAACTTCTTGATTTTGTAAAACAGTATCCGTAAAATAATTAATTAAATCAATAATTTATGTTTTATTCCTGGGGCGGGTGGCGTATTGAACTAGACTATCTCGCCCATATCTAAGGCATCGTAGCCACAACTACAAAACACTAAACAGAGGGATTCAGACTTATGAAACGTATTGGGTTGTTTTTGATGACCAACCTGGCGATCCTGGTGGTGATCAGCGTCACGCTGCGCCTGCTGGGCGTGGATCGCATCATGGATGAAGCGGGCGGGTTAAACTTTAATGCGCTGCTGGTGATGTCGATTGTGATCGGCTTTGCAGGCTCGCTGATATCGCTGTTCATGTCCAAGTGGATGGCCAAGCGCTCGGTGGGCGCGCACGTGATCGAAACGCCGAGTAACGCGGTCGAGCAATGGCTGCTCAACACGGTGCGCCGCCAGGCCGAGCAAGCCGGCATCGGCATGCCGGAAGTGGCGATCTACGATTCGCCCGAGATCAATGCGTTTGCCACAGGCTGGAACCGCAACAATGCGTTGGTGGCGGTAAGCACCGGCTTGATGGCGAACATGACGCAAGACGAGGCTGAAGCGGTGCTGGGCCACGAAGTGAGCCATGTCGCCAACGGCGACATGGTGACGCTCACGCTGATACAAGGCGTGGTCAACACTTTCGTGATTTTTCTCTCGCGCCTGGTCGGCTTTATCGTCGATCGCGTGGTGTTCAAGAACGAACGAGGCACCGGCCCGGGATTTTTTATCACGTCGCTGATTGCGCAACTGGTGCTCGGCATCCTCGCTAATATGGTGGTGATGTGGTTTAGCCGTTACCGCGAATTTCACGCCGATACCGGTGGCGCCAAGCTTGCCGGCCGTCAAAAGATGATCGCCGCGCTGGTGCGCTTGAAGCTTAACCAGGAGCAGGCGGCGCTGCCCAAGTCGGTGGCGGCGTTCGGCATCTCGGGCGGCGGCGGCATCGCACGCTTGTTCATGACCCACCCGCCGTTGGAAGAGCGGATCGAAGCGCTGCGCCGCGCGGCGTAAATTCCCCGGCATCCAGCAAAACGGCACGCTTGACACGTTTAAGCGTGCCGTTTTCTTTTGAGTGTCGCCGCGCGCTACCGCAGTACGGGGTCGTTGACCTTGCCGCCCGCGGTTAACGCCGCGCGCGCCACCACCCCGGCGCTGCCGCCCAGCGCGGCGTTGACGCTACCCGACACCGCGCCGTTCACGATATCGATGCTGCCATAGGCGTTCATCGGGCCTGAAGCGAGCTGCAACTGGCGATAGCTCACGTTGCCGCCGTTGACCAACAGCGCGCCGCTCAATTAGTCAAAGCGCGTTTTGCCGCCGCGATGGCCTTGGGCGCGGTTGGCTTGCATGGCGCGTACGATGTCAACGTTTTGCAGTTCGCCGCCATTGACCGTGAACGCACCATCCACGCGAGCCGCATCGAACAGCGTCGCGACGCTGGCGCTGGCTAGCGCGTAATTGGCGCTAAGTCCGACCGTGCCGCTGGCGCTGAAGTCGCGCGTGAAAAACGGCAACAACAACTGCAGTTTGCCGTTTTCGAGTTTGATATTGCCGCTGACGCGTATGGTGCCGCCGCCGGACCATGATGCCTTGAGTTGTCCGCTGAACTCACCGCCGCCGGCGCGGCCCTTGATTGCGGTGACGGTGGCTTGTTCGCCCTGAACCATGGCGGTGGCCTCGAGTTCATCGAATTGCACCGCGGGGCCAATAAATGGTTTCCAGCCGCCGGCGGATATTTCGATGTGCCAGGCCTGGTCTTTGGGGGTCACTTCGGCACGCGCTTGCTGCAGGCTGACGCTGGCGCGGGTGAGTTCGCCGCCGCGGCCAAACCGTGCATCGATATCGGTGGGCGGCGCCTTCATGCCGGGCGCGGCGACGCGCACGGCATTCAGTTTAACGCGCTCGACGTGCAATTGCGATTGCTGTGCGTTCGCGCGCGTCCATTTCGCCACCTGCGCGAGCGCCTCGGCATCGAGGCTGACGCCCCTGGCTTCGATAAGGTCCAGCTCGCGCGTGCCCCTTAACAACGCGATGGGCCATATCGGTACCGTGATTTCATCGATTTTGATCGGCCGTGTCTTGCCGATGTCTACGCGCTGCAGGGTCAGTTGCGGCGCGGGAAACACCGCATAGCGCATATTGCCGATCGACACCGGCTCACCCAGACGTTTTTCCATCAACGCTTGCACGCCGGGGATATAGCTGGACATCGGATACAGGTGCAGCACCGCGAGCGCGATGCCGATCAAAGCCAGCGCGGCAATAGCAAGGCTTGCCAGGCTCAATTTTTTACGCCCGGGCCGCACCACGGCAGCGTTGCGTCTTGCGCTTTCAAGGGCTTCAAGTTGCAGTCGACGTTGCGCGGCGGATTGCGCGGCGCGCGCCTCGGCATCGGCGCGGTATTGGGCTTCCTCGGCGCGTTCGGCATCCTCGCGAGCCTTTAATTCGCGCGCTACGCGCTCGGTGATTTCCGCTTGCGCGCGCGATTGCGCTTCGCGCTCTTGCATGATGCGTTGCACGGCCTCGGCCTTGGCGCGATCCTCGGCGTCGGCGCGCGCGGCGCGTTCGGCGTGAATGCGCGCCTCGGCTTGCGCTTTTTCTCGCGCAGCGGCCTCGGCGATCGCGTTGCTTAACGCCATCGCCTTTTCGGCGGCGCGCGCAGCCGCGTCGGCTTTTTCGTGCGCGGCGCGCAGCGCCTCGGGGTCGCCGACCGCCGACAGGCTCAGTTGCTGCTCGGCTTTTTCGCGCGCCTGCTTGGCCAAGAGCATCTGGTGCTCGGCTTGCGCGCGCGCCTTGCGCTCGGCGGCGACCTTCACCGCGAGTTCCTCCAGCGCCGTGCGCTCGGCCTCTTCGCGCAGGCGCCGTTCTTCCTCGGCCCTGGCCTCGGCTTCGGCGCGCGCCTTTTTCTCGGCGGCCATCAAGGCCTCGACTTCGGCGCGTGCTTTTTATTCGGCCTCGGCGCGGGCCTCGGTGACGGCTTCCTCGCGCAGGTTGCGTTCCTGCTCGGCGCGCGCTTCGGCCTCGATGCGCGCCTGGCGTTCGCGCTCGGCGGCGGATTCGCTTTCGGCCTGCGCGCGCGCGGAAGTCTCCAGCGCAAGCGCCGATTCTGCCTGCGCGCGCGCCGTCAGTTGTTGCGCCTCGCGCACCTGCTCTTGCGCGCGCGCTTCGATGGCTTCGCGCGCCTCGCGTTCGGCGTCGGCGATGGCCGCGGCTTCGGCCTTGGCGCGCTCGGCTTGCGCTTGCAACTGACGCACCGTTTCGCGCGTTTTGGCGTCGGCTTCCTCGCGCGCCCGCGCCACTTCCGAGGCACGCAGTGCGGCTTCCATTTCCTGAATTCGGCGCAGCTCCGCCTGCATTTGCGCCTGTGCCTCGGCTTTGGCCTTGGCTTCGGCTTCGGCCACCGCGCGCGCCTGGGCCTGCGCTAGCGCCTGCTGCGCTTGTTCGGCGCGCGCCCTGGCGGCTTGCTCGTCGCTTTGGTTTTGGGTGTGCGCCGCAGCCCGCGCGCGCGCGGCTTCTTCGGCGATCTCACGCGCCTCGGCGGCGGCACGTTCGGCGGCGGTGGCGCGCGCTTCCGCCTCCGCGAGCGCGCGCTGTTCGGCCTCGGCACGCGCCTTGACTTCGGCTTCGGCTTGCTCGCGCTTGGCGGCTTCCTCGGCGGCGAGTTGTTCCGCGCGAGCGAGCGCGTCGGCCATCGCCTTCATCTGCGCTTCGAGCGCTTGGCGCGCGCGCGCTTCGGCGTCCGCGCGGGCGTGGGCCTCGGCTTCGGCGCGTTCTTGATTCAATGCGACAATCCTGGCTTCGGCCTCGGCACGCTGTTTTTCCTCGGCTTCTCGGCGTGCTTGCGCCTCGGCCTCGGCGCGCACGCGCGCTTCGGCCTCCGCTTCGAGCTTGGCTTCCATCGCTGCGCGTACGCGTGCCTCGGCTTGCATGCGCGCCTTGGCGTCAGCCGCGGCTTTGGCTTTGGCCGCGGCCTTGAGCGCGGCTTCGGCGCGCGCCCTGGCTTCTTGTTCCGCGCGCTGGCGCGCTTCGGCCTCGGCCTTGGCGCGCGCCTCGGCGATTACGCGCCCACGCTTTTCCGCCTCCTGGCGAGCCTTGGCGCGGGCGGCGGCGGCCGCAGCGGCTTCAGCGCGTAACCGCGCCTCGGATTCAGCTTTGCCGCGTTCCTCGGCTTCGGCGTTGACCTTGGCCACCCCGGCGGCGGAGGTGAAGTCAAGTTCGGCTTCCACACGGGCCGCCGGCAGGGGCTGCGACACGTTGATGCTCTGCGTGACGTAGAGTGCCTTGCCCGGATCGAAGTCGGGCCCGGAAAAAATGCGAATGTAGCCTTCGGTTTCGAGCTGACCCAGCGCAAGCTGGCAATGGCCTTCGGCCACACCCGATTTGAGGACCAGTTCGGATACCGGGCTCTTGCCGTTGACCACCGAGAATACGCGCGATAACTCTCGCGGCAGCTTGGAACTGCGCGCCCCTCGCACACCCTTGGTGGTGCGCGTGAACACGGTATCAGCGTGGTAGTTCATTGGCCGTTACGGATGGAATGCGCCGCTACCCAAATTGCCGCGCGTTCGGGCAAGGCGGCATGGCGCCTTGGTTATCGGCTAGTTTATTTATTATAGGGGTTTCCCATCCCGGCCGTGGCTTTAAGCGCCTGGAATGCTGGTCAAACCGTGCGGTTTTGCACAGTAAACGTGCGTGCGATGCAGCAGCGCCGCCCCGCGGCGGCGCCTAATCTACGGCCGGAGCAGAATTTTGCCGGTATGGCCGGCCGATTCCATCATGGCGTGAGCCGCGCTCGCCTGGGCCAATGCAAAGGTGCGCCCGGTGACCACGCGGATTTTGCCCGCCTCGATCAGCGGCCAAACGTGTTCTTCGAGCTCCCGCGCCACGCGCGTTTTAAACGGCACCGGGCGCGTGCGTAGGGTGGAGCCGGTGTAGAGCAGGCGCTTTAGCATGATCGGCATTAGATTGATTTCGACCTTGGAGCCGGCGGCGAACGCCAACTGAATAATGCGCGCATCGGGCGAGGCGGCCTTGATGTTTTTTTCGATGTTGGCGCCACCGACGATGTCGAGGATCACATTGGCGCCGCCTAGTTGGCGCACCACTTCGACGAATTCTTCTTGCTTGTAATCGATGACGCGATCGGCGCCTAAGTCGCGGCAAATCTGGCAGCGCGCGTCGGGGCTGTCGGTGGCGATCACCTTGGCGCCGAAGGCTTTGCCCAGTTGGATGCAGGTGGTGCCGATGCCGCCGGCGCCGCCGTGCACCAAAAACGTTTCGCCGGCCTTCAGTTGCGCGCCGATGAACACGTTGCTCCATACGGTGAAGTAGGTTTCGGGCAGGCCCGCGGCGTCGGTCAGCGACACGTGTTTGGGGATCGGCAAACAATGATGGGCATCGATCGTGCAGTACTCGGCGTAGCCGCCGCCGTTGGTAAGGCCGCAGAGTGCGTCGCCGATTTTCCAGCGCGCAACACCGTCGCCCACGGCAACCACCTCGCCAGAAATTTCCAGGCCCAGCAAATCGGAGGCGCCCGTTGGCGCAGGGTAGAGACCTTTACGCTGCATCATGTCCGGACCGTTCACCCCGGTGGCGGCGACTTTAACCAACACTTCGCCGGCTTTGGGTGCGGGGACTGGGCGTTCGCTTAACGCCAGCACTTCGGGGCCGCCGGGTTTGGTGATTTCAATGACCTTCATGGTTGCGGGAAGATTACTCATGTGTCCTCAAGTATCGTTGCGATAAAGGCGTATTCGTTCCTTGATGCCGGGCACCGACACCGAACGTGCGAGTGCGGTCATGTCCTCGGCACGTGTGTCGGGCGTGGTTTGGCGATACAGCGCGGCGGCCGCCGCGGGGGTGAGCGCGGTGGCGTGCGCGAGCGCGCTTTGCACGATGTCGTTCCATTGCGCTGCCTCGGCAATCGTGGTGATGAAGTTAATGCTCAGCGCTTCGTCGCTGCCGAAGGCGCGTGATTCGCCGAGGATGGAGCGCGCGTGGTCGGCGCCGACGCGATGGGTAAGGTGCCGCGTGCCGAGCACCACGCCGAACCGCAGCCCCGGCATGCGAAAGCTGGTGCCGGGCGCGGCGATGCGCTGGCCGCAAGCGGCGACCAAATCCGCGCCCGCGCCGAAAATGCGGCCATGCGCCAAGGCAAGGGTTTCAAACGGCGCGTGGTGGATCGCTTGCAGCAAGGTTTCGATGCGAATAAAGCGCAACGCCAGATCGCCTTCGCTTTGCTCCTGATAACCATTGAAATCAAAGCCCGCGCAAAAGTGATTGCCCGCGCCTTCGAGTACCAGCAAGCGCGTGCCGTCGGTATAGGCGTAATCGACGGCATCGAGCAGCGCCTCCACCAGCGTGGCCGACAATGCGTTGGCCTTAGTCGGGCGGTGCAGCGTCAACCGCGTCAAGTTGCCGTCGTGTTTGCGGATGAGTTCGTCACTCATTTTGGCGTGAGGCGTAAGGGGCAGGTGCTTAAAGTGTGGCGCGCACTTCGGCCGAGCGGTCCCACACGTTGGGGAGCGTGGTGTTGGAGTAGCCCGACACAAAATCCTTGGCGGTGCCGCTGGCGGCGTCGAACACGTGGCGTTTGACCGCGCCGATGTTGGCGCCGTAGACGTGGATGCTGATCGATACGCGGTCGGCGTAGGCGTTGGCGACCTCATGGATGTCGCCGACGGTGGGCGACACTTTGTCGATTTCGCCGAGTTTCAACTGCTCTTGAGGATGTTGGCGCATCGGCTTGCCGGGCGTGGGAACATCGTAGCGGTGACACAGTTCCGCGCCGCGCATCACGCCGAGCAGGCCCCACACTGTGTGATTGTGCACCGGCGTTTTTTGCCCCGGCCCCCACACGAAACTCACCACCGAAAAACGCTCGAGCGGATCGCAGTAGAGCAAATACTGCTGGTAATACTGCGCATGCGGCTTCGCGTATTCGTCGGGCAGCCAATCGTCGTGGCGCACGATGTCAGCAAGCAGCGTTGCGCCCTCGGCGTGGATGCGTTTTTCGTCGTTGCCCGCACGCTCGACTAAACGCGTGAACTCGGCGATGAAATGGCGAAAACGCTGAGTATTCATAAGTATTTGATTTAATTAAATAATTTCAGAAAGCACCAGTTGCGTATGTTCGCCCAGCGCGGGTGGGTTGCGATACACACTCAAGCGCTCGCCCGACACCCGCTGCGGTGAAATCACGGTTTTGCTCGGCGTGTTCCCGGGGAGCGTTACTGGTTCGACCCAGCCCATGTGTTCGACTTGCGCATCGGCGAGCACTTGCGAATAGGTGTTGATCGGTGCGCAAGGCACGCCGCGTTGGCGGAAAATATTGAGCAACTGTTCACAGCTGAAATTCGCGAAGGTCTGTTCGAGCAACACACGCAGTTCGTTTTGATGCTTGGCGCGCAGCGATGGCGTGGTGAAACGCGCGTCCTTAGTCAAATCCATGCGGCCGATGCCCTCGCACGCCGCTTCCCACAATTTGTTGGTGCCGGCGGCGAGCGCGATATCGCCATCCTTGCAGCGAAAACCTGCGTACGGCGCGTTCATCGGATGCGCCGAACCCAGACGCACCGGGTCACGGCCGGTGCCGAAAAGTTCGCTGGTTTGCAGGTTGGCGATGCCGAGCATGCTGCCCAGCATCGACACGTCGATGAAGTCACCCGCAGCGCCGTTGCTACGCGCGACCTTGCTCAGCGAGGCTACCACCGAAAACGCCGCATACAAGCCGGTGGTGAAATCGGCGATCGGAATGCCGCACTTCGCCGGGCGGCCGTCGGCGTCGCCGGTGACGCTCATCGCGCCGCTCATCGCTTGCAGCGTCATGTCAAAGCCGCCTTCCTTGGCGCGCGGGCCGCTTTGGCCGTAAGCCGACACCGAGCAATACACCAAAGAAGGTTTTTCTTGGACGAGCGAAGCGTGATCGAGGCGGAATTTCGCCATCACGCCGGGACGAAAATTTTCAATTACCACGTCGGCCGACAACGCCAGTTTGCGCGCGTTGGCCAAGCCGTCGGCGGTTTTAAGGTCGAGCACCACCGAGCGCTTGTTGCGGTTGACCGACGCAAAATACTGGCTGTAGCCGTTGACGATCGGCGGCCATGCGCGCATCAAATCGCCTTCGGGCGGTTCGACTTTGATGACGTCCGCGCCCATGTCGGCGAGCAGGCAGCCGCAGAAGGGGCCGGCGAGCACCTGGCAGAATTCGATGACTTTGATGCCGTGGAGCGGACGGGAAGGGCCCATGGCGATTTGCGCGAGCGGAAACGGGAACGCGCTATGTTAGCACGCAGTGAAACCGCTTAGCGCATGGCGGCTCGTACGAAGCGAAGCGCAGTCGGGTATTGCGGGCCGCCGGGTAGCGCGTAACTCGCTTGGCTGCCGACAGGCTGGGGGATAGGCTGCGCTCCGACGCCGGCCAGTGTGTTAAAGAATTCCCCCGCGAGGTGATCGGCAAAACCCACTCCGCGTGAGATGGCTAATGGAGTAAGCTTAAGCGCCTAATATGAGTCGCGAATGAGGAGGACGTGTCATGAAAACGGCTACATCGATGGCGGCAGTTCAACGTTGGTGCATGAGACTAGCGATTTTGTTGCTGGCGCACGCAAGCGGGGCGGTGGCCGCCGACAATTTGGTGCGCATCCAGCAAGTCGAAGTGGTGCTGTCGGAAGTCGGGCCGGTGGTGCTGTTAAAAGCCGAGAATCGCGCGATACCGGTGTTCATCGATACCACGGTGGCGCAATCGATACACGCCGCGTTGACCGGCGGCAAAACGCCGCGGCCCTATACCCATGATCTGATGCACAGCGTGTTAAGTGCCTATGACGGGCGGGTAACCAGCGTGATGATCACATTAAAGGGCAACACCTTTGTTGCCGCGATCACCGTGGTGCTGCGCGATGCGACCAAGGTGTTCGACAGCCGCGCCTCGGACGCGGTGGCGCTGGCCACGCATTTTAAGGCGCCGATCATGGTGCCGCGCGAATTGCTGGAGACACAAGGTAAAGCGCTCGATGCGCCACCCGGGAAAATCAAGCCCCCACCCGGCCAACTAAAAACGTAATAAAATCAATAGCTTAGTAATACTGCACGTATTCGCAGCCATTGCCCGTCGCAAACGTGCTGGCGACGGTTCCCGCGCTCAGGTCTAGCGCCGACACCACACCCAGGTCGTGATTGCACACCAGTGCGCGATCCGGCGCGGCGGGAAAACCAAAGCCCATCGGCGCCTTGCCGACATTGATCAGCGCGCTTTGTTCGACGCCCGGCAGTTTGAATACGGCAACGTTGCCGTCGGCGTGCGAGGAAAACAACAACTAGCGTTCATCGGGCGAAATGCGCACGCGGCGCAGTTGGGTTTTTTCTTCGGGACTGCCGTCGATGCGAATGCGTTTCACCAATTTTTCGCTGCGCGTATCGATCACGTTGAGCTCCGGCAGCGCGTGCGAGGCAAGAAAAAGCGTCGCGCCATCGCGCGTTAACGCCAGGCCCTCGCAGCGGTTGGGGATGCTGATTTCGTTGACCACACGCTGCTTGACGAGATCGACGACGCCGAGCTTGTGCGATTGTTTGTGCGACACATAAGCGCGCGTGCCGTCGGGCGACACCGCGAGCCAGTGCGCCGCGCCCGCGATATCTATCGCGGCCGCCACCTTGCGCGAGCGCGTATCGATGCCGAGGATCGCGTTGTTCAGTTCCGCGGTAACCCACAACATGCGGTCGGCGCCGAACATCAGCCCGTGCGGGGCGAGATAGGTGCCGGCGTCGATGTAACCGTCGATCGCGCGCGACGCCAGATCGATCACCACCACGCGGTGGTCGGGGTCCTTGTTTTTACCGAACACCCCGCCGCCGAACACCGAACCATAAGCCGTGCGGCCGTCCGGCGACAGCGCGAGTTCATGCACCGGCGCGGGCATATCGAGTTTTTCACGCGCGGCGTGGGTGGCGCCGTCGTAGAACTCGATGCGTTTGTCGTTCTTGGCGGTGAGGATGATGTTTTGCATGGTTGCTCACGACGGTTTGACAACGAACATCCAAACCTTTGACGCAGATTAACGCAGATTTTCGCAGATTTTTTCTTGGGGATACGCTGATCAAGTAGGTAAAAGGTGCGCCCGAGGAAAGCGATGATGCCGATTATGCGAAATGAATGCTGATTTCATCAGGCCGAAGGCGCTTTCGATGTTTAATTCGGTGTTTTTCGCCGTTTTAGGCTTCCGCTGCACGCACTTATCCCGTGAGCGGCCTATCCCATTTGTAAATGTTCACCATCGCCAGCATCGCAAAGGCGCGATTGGCGTTCT
>Ga0194132_10007761_pt1 | contig 15752 bp, 16 predicted proteins | sample TA2KigOf80mmetaG_FD_148612 | JGI IMG/M metagenome (GOLD analysis project Ga0194132, IMG submission 148612) | Freshwater microbial communities from Lake Tanganyika, Tanzania - TA2015054 Kigoma Offshore 80m | ecosystem: Environmental > Aquatic > Freshwater > Lake | place: Tanzania: Lake...
TCGCGGCGTTGGGCATGCCTCGATCCTGCCAGCGTACCCCATGACTTCCCTAACTTTTTTAACACAGTAGTACTAGCTCGGTTGGCGAACCGACGCAACCGGGCCCACTGCATCAGACCCTCCGCGTCGAACGGCATCGAGGTGCTGGCCATACGGCAGCAGGTCGAAGACGAATACCTTCACGCAAAGCTCCCGGTCCGGTTGGCGTCGAGCCCGACCGTGTACCCAGGGCGCAGCATAGCTCACTCGGGCCTTCCATATGGGCCGGCCACCGCACCTCGGCCGAGCCCGAGGAGCAACAGTGCTATCTTTGGCCTGCGATGAACCCGACGCTTCTCTGAAAGGAGAGAAGCGTGCCCCATCCTCCAAGCGTGAACGCCTGCGCGCCCTCATCGAGCGCAAGGAGATCCTGGTCCTGCCCGGTGGGGCCAACGCGCTGCAGGCCGTCATGATCGAAAAGACGGGCTACGAGGCCGCCTACATGTCGGGGGCGGCCACGGCCGCCAACCTCATCGGCATGCCGGATGCCGGCTTCACCAGCATGACGGAAGTGACCATGAACGCCCGCTACATGGCGGGCGCCATCGACATTCCCCTGCTCTGCGACTCCGACACTGGCTATGGCAACGCCGTCAACGTGCGGCGCACGGTGCACGAGTTCATCCGGGCCGGGGTAGCCGGCGTCCACATCGAAGATCAGGTGTTTCCCAAGCGCTGCGGCTTCGTGTCGGGCAAGGAAGTGGTGCCCATGGACGAGGCGGTTGGCAAGTACCGGGCTGCCGTGGCCGCGCGGGACGAGCTCGATCCGAGCTTCGTGATCATTGCTCGCACCGACGCGCGCACGGCCGTGGGTGGCGGGCTGGAGGAGGCCATCACCCGGGCCCAGGCCTATCGGGCCGCCGGGGCCGACGTGGCCTACTTCGAGGCACCGCAGTCCCTGGACGAGATCAAGCGGCGCGTGGGTCTGCGAGGTGTGCCGTGCGGGGGGCCCGCCGCGCCTGCATGCCTGGAGAAGCAGTCGTTGCCAGATTGATGTGGCGTCGAACATCGCGCTCCTCGTCGCTGCCCCGGAGTGCGCACGAATGCGGCTCTCCGCAAACCTGCGACTGACGCGACTCCGCATCGAGGCGGTTGATAGTCGAGTTACCAGCGCTTCTCTGTCCAGATCAATGCATGACGCCGTCGGACCAAACACAACATCCTGGGTACGGAGACCCTTATGCCGAACGGTGGCGTTCCAATGCACATGGTCCTGTATCCGAGCGATGGGTCGCCCTACGTCCTGTATCTCGAACGCGGCGTGCTGCGGGTATACGAGCGAGCGACATGGGAGACCGAGAAGTCGAGTGGGAGGCCGATCCTCGTCCTCACTGAGGCCGAAGACGCCGCGCTCGCCTGGTCTGTGAGGTACTGGCTCGGCGACGCCTCCCGGACAAGACTAAACCACGCAACCTGAGGCAGACGTCCCCGGCGGCTTAGCGGCTCGCGCGGCGCAGTGGGCGGAGGAGTTCCACGGCCTTCGACTCGCTGAGGTCCCGTGTCGTCTTTTCGAGCAGCAGGGCAGCGAGCTGCATCGGTTCGACGTTCACTCCGCCGTGCTCACGCACTTTCGAAGTGATTGCCTCGAGACGTTTCAGGGTTTTCGGCGCGAGCGGAACGAGCCGTCGTTCCGTCCACCGAGGATCCGTCGGGCGCCCACCGCGCGTTGGTACTCGAAACCTGCCTTCGACGTCGGCAAGAAGTCGCATCGCGCCGAAGTATCCGCTTCCGGCGGACACCTTGCCCTGGCGCACGGCACCAAGGCCCTTGGCGATCTTGTCCATCTGGAGGCGCTTGCCCATCGTCTACTCCTCCTCGAAATTTCGAATGGCGAAGTACTCGTCACCGATGACCAAGCCGACCTCACCCTGATCAGCGTCCCGGCCCATCTTTCGACAGAAGGCGCCAAGCGCGGCGAGGTTCGACAAGTCCTCTATCGCAGCAGGCGTGGTGTAGCAATGCACGACGATCGGCTCATCTCTGACGAGTGCGCCGCCCCTCTCATCGTCGCGCCACACGCCCTGTGCTTTCGGATACGCCGTGGCGCCGCCGAACACGCGCCCGAACATCTCTAACGAACAACACCACCAGAACGCGCTTCGCTCCCGTACTCAGGGCCGTACCGCGTCGCGGTGTCTTCCGGTGACTCTTCGCCACTGTTCGATCAATATAGATCGAGGGCCTTCGGGGGCGCAAGCTCCCGGCCGTGGGGCTCCGCTCGGTCGCGGCGCGGGAATCGCCGCGATCCGCGACGTCAAGCTGGGCCGCTCGGCCGAGCGCCCGGTCAAGCGGGTGGAGCTGGACGCGCTGCTCGCTGCGCCGGAAGGTTTCGGGGACGACGTGCCCGTCGACCTCAACTTTCATGCGCGGCGGTGAGCGTAGGAAAGACAAAGGCCCAGTTGACGGAACGTCCGTTCCCGGACGTCCCCCCAGCCCGGTCCCGCCACCTCTTCTGCCCCCTCCGCCCCCCGCGATACAGGCGCCCAGTTCTCCACGCGCGCCAGCATCGAGACGCTCTACGACATGGCCACGGTGAACGGCGCGCGGATCATGCAACGGGCCGACCACGGCCTCGAGGTGGGGCGGCGCGCCGACCTCGTCGTCGTCGACGCGCCCTCGGTGCACGAGGCGTACCGCACCCAGCCCCCGCGCCTCGCGGTCATCCACGCCGGCCGCGTGGTGGCGCGCGCCGGCCGCGTCGTCGTCGCGCCCTGGCAGCCAGGCCTTCGCCCCTCGCGCCTCCCCGCCGCGCGGGCTGTCCGCGGGCGGCTCAGCGCACCCCGATCAGGTCGGCGACGCCGGGGGGATGGAGGGCCCCCGCCGGCAGGTCCACGACGGGGCCGTACTTGTCGGGGCGGCGGTCGCGGTAGTAGCCCCAGAGCGAGCGCAGCGCCGGCAGCGCGGCCAGGTCCACGTCGGCGAGCGCGATGTCGTCGAGGGTGGCGCTCGCCTCCGCCATGATCTCGCCCCGGGGGCTCACGATCATGCTGTTGCCGTGGTGGTCGCGCTTCGAGCCCCCGGCGTCCACGCCCACCTTGTTGACCCCGCAGACGTAGTAGACGTTGGCTATGGCGTGCGCCCGGAGCTCGACGTCCCAGAGGTAGCGGGTCATGCGGGTGGTGGCGGTGGGCACGAAGACGATCTCGGCCCCGCCGAGGCCGAGCACGCGCGCGGCCTCCGGGAAGTGGCGGTCGTAGCAGATCAGGATGCCGATGCGGGCGACGGGCGTGTCGAAGACGGGAAAGCCGAGGTCCCCCGGGCTGAAGTAGAACTTCTCGTTGCCGCGGGGCTCCGGGCTCTGCGCCGCGTCCATGAAGGGGATGCTCGACTTGCGGTACTTGCCGATGAAGCGGCCGTCGGGGCCGAGCACCGCGGCGGAGTTGAAGTAGCGCCCGTCGGGGGCCCGCTCGAACACCGGGGCGATCAGGACGATGCCGAGCTCGCGCGCGAGCGCACCCATGCGGTCAACGGTCGGCCCGGGAACGGGCTCCGCCCAGTCGAAGTAGTCCTGCCGCGTCTCCACGCAGAAGTACATGGTGTTGAACAGCTCGGGCAGGCAGGCGATCCTCGCTCCGCGCGCGGCGGCCTGGCGCACCAGGCGCTCGGCGGTGTCGAGGTTGGCCGCTCGGTCGGCGTGGCCGACGAACTGGACTCCGGCAATCCGAAGCATGGCGTCCTTTCCCCCTAGCCGTTCCCTCGAAAGGCCGGGATGACCTGCTCGGCGAAGTCACGGAGCAGGCGGAACTTGTCGTCGAAGTGGATGCTCATCCAGAACTGCCGCGCCCCAGCCTCGATCGTTTGCTCGAGCTTCTTCACGCAGTCGGCCGGGGTGCCGACGATGGCGAATCGGTCGGCGAGATAGTCGACGAGCCCGAGGTCGGTGATGAGGCGGCAGTTGGCGCTGCCCGGGCGCGCGTGCTCACCGAACACGTAGCGTTCGGCCAGCGTCGCCATCTTCGGCAGGAGATCGGGCGGCACGTGCTTGCCCTCGGTGGTGAATCGGGTCAGGTGGTTGCCGGCCATGGCGAGCGAGGTCTTGATCTCCTCCACCGCCTCGGCGTAGCTCGCGCCCACGTTGACGTCGGGCCACCACCAGAGGTCGATCTCGGCGGGATCGCGACCGGCCTCGCGCGCACCGGCATGCACCTGGGCGATGGATGCCCGGACGATCTCCGGCGTGAGCCCGGTGCGGATCACGGCGCCGTCGGCGATCTGGCCGGCCAGCCGGAGCGTCCTGGGTCCGGACGCGGCGAGGTAGATGGGCACCCGCACGCGCGACCAGGTGAAGGTGGCCGTGCGCCCGTGGTACTCGGCTCGCCCGGTGGTCATCAGGCTGCGGATGGTCAGCGCGTACTCGCGCAGCTCGGCGAGCGACACGGCCCTGGCACCGATGTTGTACGCCGCGCTGTCCCCCGAGCCGAGACCGATCATCGTGCGACCGGGGGCCAGCTCCGCGAGGGTCGCCGCCGCCGACGCCGCCACCGCCGGATGGCGGGTCACCGGCGTGATGACCCGCGAGCCGAACCGGATGCGCGTGGTGGCCGTGGCGCAGTGGGCGAGGGTCACGTACACGTCGCGGCTGATCGACTGCGAGTCGGAGATGCCGAGCAGGTCGTAGCCGTGGCGCTCCACCGCCTTGGCCCACTCCACGACCTCGAGGACGGGCGCGCTGGGCAAGAAGTTGACGCCGAAGCCGATGCGCATCATGACCTCCGACTCCCCGCGTCGCCGCGGGGCACGTAGCGTCCCCAGCCCGGAGCGCCGACGGTCTCGAACTCGTCCAGCATCACCCGGCCCCGCACCACCGTCGTGCGAGCCATGCCGCGGAAGCGGTAGCCGTGATAAACGCTGGTCTCGCAGAGACAGTGATAGAAACGATCGTCGACGACGGCCTCGCGCTCGGGATCGACGATCACCACGTCCGCGTCGGCGCCGGGGACGAGGGCCCCCTTTCTCGGGTACAGCCCGAACACCTTCGCGGTGTTCAGCGCGCCCACGCGCGCCACGTCCTCGATGGAGATGCGTCCGGCGTGGACCCCGAACGTCATCAGCACGGGCAGGAAGTGCTCGAGCCCTCCCCGGTTGCCGGAGCGCGCGTTCCAGATGTTGGCGTGTTTCGGGCCCCCCTTGGCCTTGGTGGCGTGCGTGCGGCCGCCGGTGCCGTGATCCGATCCGAGGCAGGTGATGCCTCCGTCGTGGAACGCCCGCCACAGCCGGTCGAGGTCCGCGGCCGCGCGGAGCGGGGGATTCACCTTGCCCCAGCAGCCGACCTCCGCCTCCATCCCGCCCGTGTGCGTCAGGTGATGCGGCGTCACCTCCGCCCACACCGGCCAGCCGTCCCGCCGGGCGGCGGCGACGCGGTCGGCGCCCTCCGCCGTCGACATGTGGGCGATGTAGATCGGCGCCCGCGCCGTCCGCGCGAGGTCGATGGCCATGGCGATCCGCGAATACTCGGCCACGTTCGGCCGCGCGTCGCTCCAGGCGCCGAGGTCGGTGCGCCCGGACGCCATCAGCTCGTCCTCGAGCACGGCGACGACGTCGATGTCCTCGCAGTGGACGACGCAGATGCCGGGCGCCCCGCGCTCGGCGCAGAAGCGCAGTGAGCGCAGCAGCATGCCCGCGTCCGACGGGCCGCCGAGCCAGGACAGCCCCTCGGTGGGGCGCGGCTTGTAGGCGTTGAAGAAGTGCTTGAAGGAGGTGACGCCGAGATCCCACACCGCGGGCAGCTCGGCGTAATGGCCCTCGGTCGACACGATGGCGTGGAAGAAGTAGTCGACGTGTGACCAGCGGTCGCCCTCGCGCATGGTCGTCTGGATGTTGGGCACCAGCGGCTCGTTTCGCTGGCCGACGAAGTGCGCGAACGTGGTCACGCCGCCGTGGAGCGCGCCCTTCGTCTCCACCGGCATGTTCCGGGCGAGGCCTTCCGCGATCGAGGGGTCTTCCTCGCTGCCCATGTGGACGTGGGCGTCGATGAGGCCGGGGATCACGTACTGCTCGCGCGCGTCGATCGAGCGGCGGGCCGGGGGCAGCGTGGGGTCGGCGCCGACCGCCGCGATGCGCTCGCCGTCGATGGCGACCCCGCCCCCGATGATCCCCCCCGGCGTGACGACGCGGCCATTGCGGATCACCAGGTCAACCGTCACGGCCACGCGCTCCTCGATCGCCAGCCCCACACCTTGCCGCACGTCCGGGGCGTCTCTGGATTCGGTACCGACGACGCAAGCACCGGGAGGTTAGCCGGGGCCCATTGCACGGTCAAGGGGGCGACCATCCGATGCGGGTGCTCGCGCCACCGGAAGAGGCGGAGCCTGCAGCGTCGCAACAGCGTGGTGGGAGCAAGGCTCAGTCACTCTCATCGGGAAGAAGCGGCCAGCGAGTCGGCAGCGCTTCTGCCGGCAGCGGTTTCGTGACCGCGAGCCCGCAGGGGCCCGGGAGGCCCCGGGGTCAGAGGGTGGTCGCGTCTCCGTCCGCGGGATCACGGCGAGTCGCGAGCCCGGGGCGGGTCCAACCGGGCGCCCTCCATCGTGAAGGTCGTCCCGGAAACGGGTGACCGGCGCGGGTTCGCCGCCCTCCTGGGCCGTCCACCCGCCGTCGATGACCAGCTCGCTGCCCGTGACGTACGACGACTCGTCGGAGGCCAGGTAGAGGACGCCGTAGGCGACCTCCTCCGCGTCGCCGTAGCGGCCCATCGGCACCCGCGACACCATCTTGCCGTACACGTCCGGGTCCTTCCGCCGCGCCTCGTTGAGCGGCGTGGCGATGGGCCCGGGGTGCACGGAGTTCACGCGGATGCCCTCCGCCGCGTGCCGGATGGCCGTCGACTTCGTCAGCAGGCGGGCGGCGCCCTTGGAGGCCTGGTACTGCGGGCTGCTGTGCTCGGAGCCGACCAGGCCGAGCTGGGACGAGATGTTGATGATCGATCCGCCACCCGCCCGGCGCAGGGCCGGGATGGCCGCCTTCGTGCCCAGGAAGACGCCCGTGGCGTTGATGTCCATGACCCGGTCCCACTCGGCCACCTCCACGTCCTCGATGCGCCCGGCGGCGCTGACGCCCGCGTTGTTGACGAGGACGTGGAGGGCCCCGAAGCGTTGCTCGGCCGTCGCCACCGCGCGCTGCCAGTCGGCCTCGCGGGTGACGTCCAGCCGCACGAAGACGGCGGTCCCGCCCGCCCGCTCGACCTCGGCGGCCACCTGGCGGCCCTCGTCCTCCAGGATGTCGCCGAGGACGACGCGAGCGCCCTCGCGCGTGAACAGGCGCGCTTCCGCGGCGCCCATGCCGCGCGCGCCTCCGCTGATCAGGGCCACCTTGCCGGCGAGCCTGAGCGTAGGAAAGACAAAGGCCCAGTTGACGGAACGTCCGTTCTCGGACGTCCCCCCAGCCCGGTCCCGCCACCTCTTCTGCCCCCTCCGCCCCCCGCGATACTGCCCGGCACGGCGCAGGTGCAGCATGACTTCCGGCACGCCCCCGGCCAGGAACATGCGAATCGTCGGGTGCGGGCCGTTCGGCAGCGAGTCGACGATGCGCGGCACGCGACGGTTCATCGCGGTCCAGTCATCGACCGCGGGACGGCGGAGTCCGGCCGCGTGCGCGATTGCCGGCACGTGCAGTAACAAGTTCGTCGAGCCGCCGACCGCCGCGGCAGTCATGTGGTGATGCAACGCCGGACGGCCGAGGGAACGACCACCGTTCCTGTGCCTGACCATGCCGAGCTCAAGACGGGCACTGTGCCGTCGATCGTCCGCCAGAGCGGGGTCGCCCGATCGGAGTTCGCCACGCTCTCGGTGCAGAAGACGAGCTCGCTACGGAACCGGCTCGGTAGCCGCGCGAGTGCCTCCTTCAGCGTGCGTGTCATGTCGATCGCCCGCCGCGATCTCCGCGACTTGGGTGTGACGAACTTGCCGCGCCAGACTGCCCGGCACACGTGAATTCGACTGGCCTCGAAGTCGATGTCCTCCCACTTGAGCCCGCGCAGTTCACCTCGGCGCATGCCCGTCATCACCGCGCGGAGCAGGAGCGTCCGGATCGGCTGGTCCGCATGGGCGAGGAGCCGGTGGATCTCCGGCGGCGTGAGGATCAGCATTTCCTGGTCCTCACCGCGCGGCCGCTCGGCGTACTGCGCCGGGTTGGCGTCGAGGTAGCCTCACTGCACGGCGTGCTTGAGCATCTCCTTCAGGATCACCATCACGTGGCCGACCGTTTTCGCCGCGAGTCCGTTCGCGAGCAGCGCCTTGAGGAATTCCTGACGTGGAGCAGCACGATATCCGACATGCCGCAGGTGATACGCCGAACCTGATGGACCGCCGCGCGCCGCGTCGGCCGTCGGTCCGCTGCCGTGATAGATTACGGCATCCCGCAGGAGGTGCCCGGATGGTTCGCGTCGCCCTCGCCCAGTTCAGCGGTCACGAGTCGAAGGAGATCAACATCCAGAAGGCCGAGGATCTCGCCCGGCAGGCCGCCGGCAACGGCGCGAACATCGTCTGCTTTCCCGAGGTGTGCTCGACGATCTACTTCTGCTTCGATCGCGACAAGAAGTGGTTCGAAACCGCCGAGCCCATTCCCGGCCCCGCCGTGAACCGGCTCGCGAAGATCGCGAGAGAGACCGGGACGGTCATCGTCTATCCGATCTACGAGAACGACGGCGGCATGCTGTACAACACGGCGGCGGTGCTCGGGCCCGACGGCAACCTCATCGGCAAGTACCGCAAGATGTCGATCCCGCAGATCCTTCGCACGGTGAAGGCCGGCGAAACCCCCGGCGACGAGCGCTTCTTCTTCACGCCCGGCAACCTCGGCTTCCCGGTGTTCGACACGCCGTTCGGCGTGAAGCTCGGCCTCCTGATCTGCTACGACCGCCACTTCCCCGAAGCGGCGCGCATCCTGGGACTCAGGGGCGCGCACCTCGTGCTCGTGCCGACCGCCACGTACCGTGAGTGGATCCGCGAGGTGTGGGAGGTCGAGCTCCGCGCGCACGCGATCGCGAACATGTTCTACGTCGGTGGTGTGAACAAGGTCGGCAAGGACGTCGGAGGCCCGGCGAACCGGCACTACTTTGGGAGCGCGGTGATGATCGACCCGAAGGGCAACGTCATTGGCCGCGCCGGCGACAAGGCCGACGAGATCCTGTACACCGACATCGACCCGCAACTCTGCGAGGACGTGCGTGACCTGTGGGGGTTCTTCAAGTTCCGGCGGCCCGACGCGTATGGCGAAATCCTCGGCCCGCAGGGCTGAGGCGGTGCGGGCCGACCTGTTCGTCAGCGGCGGGCGCGTCGTCAGTGCGGCCGGTGTCGTCGAGGCGGGCCTGGCGATTCGCGACGGCGTCATCGCGGGCATCGTGGCGCCGGGGGAGACGATCGACGCTCGGCGCACGATCGACGCCGGCGGCCGATACGTCATCCCCGGGCTGCTCGACACGCACCTGCACCTCGGGACCGCGGCGCAGCCGTTCCCGGACGACTGCCGCAGCGAGAGCCGCCACGCCGTGACCGGCGGCGTGACGACGCTGCTGCCGTTCGTGATCACGCGCGGCGCGTACGCCGACGTGCTTCCCGACATGCAGCGCGCCGTCGGCGCCGAGAGCCTCGTCGACATGCTGTTCCACGCCATCATCATCCGCGAGGCGCAGATCGACGAGATCCCGCGCATGGCGCACGAGCTCGGCGTGCGCTCGTTCAAGACGTTCATGGCGTACAAGGGCCGCGAGATCTCGCCGAGCGGCATCCAGGGCATGGGCGACGCCGAGATCTACTCCGTGTTCCAGCGCGTGGCCGAGATTCCCGGCGGCATCGCGATCGTGCACTGCGAGAACATGGACCTCATCGAGCTGCACCAGAAGCCGTTCATCGCCGCGAACCGGCAGGACACCGCCGCGTGGTCGGACGGACGCCCGGTGTTCGGCGAATTGGAAGCGATCCGGCGGATGGTCATGTTCGCCGACGCCGCGCGCGTGCAGCTCCTCGTTCCGCACATGGGTGTCGGCATCGGCTCGGAGTTCTTGCGACAGAAGACGGTCGGCCACGGACGTGTCGCGACCGAGACGTGCCCGCACTACCTCCTGTTCGACCAGGACACGGACCGCGGCGTCATGGGCAAAGTCAATCCGCCACTCCGCAGCGCCGAGCACATCGACGCGCTGTGGGAGCGGCTGGTCGATGGCACGATCGACGTGCTCGGCTCCGACCACTGTCCGTTCACGAAGGCCGTGAAGGGCGGCGATCTCTGGTCCGCGCGCGCGGGAATCACCGGCGGCAGCGCGATGATCTTGCCGGTGCTCCTCACGGAGGGGGTCGCGCGCGGGCGCCTGACGATGCCGCAACTCGTCGCGATCACGTCCACGAACGCCGCGCGGCTCTTCGGGCTCTACCCGCGGAAGGGCGCGCTCGAGGTGGGCTCCGACGCCGATCTCGTGATCGTCGATCTCGACCGTGAGGTGAAGGTCGATCTCGCGACGCTGAACTCGATCGTCGATTTCTCGCCGTACGAGGGCTGGGTGGCGCACGGGTGGGCCGATACGACCATCGCCGGTGGCCAAATCGTGTACGAGCGCGGCGAGGTCGTCGCCGAACGGGCGCGCGGCCGGTATCTCGGAACCTCGAAATGAAGTTCGGGCTGATGTTCCGACCGGGGCACTTTCCGCTGCCCCACATGCTCGCGTGCATGAAGGTCGCTGAGGACGTGGGTTTCGACTACATCTGGTTCGGCGACTCGCATCTGATCTGGCACGAGGTTGGCCCGTACCTCACCGCCGCCGCGATGTCGACGACGCGCATGCGCGTCGGGCCACTCGTCTCGAACCCGGTCACGCGACATCCGACCGTCGTCGCAAGCATGCTGGCGACGCTCGGCCAGCTCTTCGACGGTCGCGCCGTCCTCGGCATCGGGCGCGGCGACAGCGCCGTCCGCACGCTCGGGCTGCCACCGATGAAGGTGGCCGAGTTCCGCGACACCCTGCGGCTGATGCGCCGGCTCTGTCGCGGCGAGGTCGCCGAGGTGAACGGCACCGCGATCCGCTTCGGCTGGCTCTCGCGCCCCGTGCCCGTGCTGCTCGCGGCGTACGGGCCGCGCGTGCTCGAACTGGCGGGCGCGGAGGCCGACGGCCTCATCCTCCAGCTCGGGTCGCCGAACGTCGTCGCCTGGGCGATGGAGCACGTGCGCGCCGGCGCCCGGGCGGCCGAGCGCACGCTCGGCGGCTTCGATGTGGTCGCCGGTACGCCGACGTACGTGTCGGCCGATCGCGAGCACGCGCTCTCGCGCGTCCGCGGCTTTCCGGCGACCGTGTCGAATCACGTCAAGGACCTGCTGCGCCACTACGCGCCATCGGAGCTGCCCTCGGATCTCGTCGAGGGCATGGACGGCGTCGGGAACTACGACTACCTCAGGCACGGGCACGCTGATGCGCCGCACACGAAGGCGGTGACCGACGAGATGGCGGATCGGCTGACGCTGATCGGGACGGCGGCGGAGATCCGCGCGAAGATCCAGCGCCTTGCCGAGGCCGGAGTGACGCAGGTCTGCCTCTACATCGGCATCGTGGAGCCCGAGTTTCACTACTCGACCATCGAGACGTACGGCCGGGACATCATCCCTCACTTTCGCTGACGCTCCAGGAGGTCGCGATCATGGCCATCCACCGCACGCTCGTTACCGTCCTCCTCGTCTTCACCGCGTTTGTCGGGAACGCGAGCGCCCAATCCGAGAACGTGCTCAACGTCGGCAAGTACACCCAGCTCGGCTCGTACGACCCGCACGCCGGCGCGCTCGACACGCTGTGGTGGACGGGGAACAACTTCTACGAGTCGCTCCTCGACGTGAACGACGACGTGGCGTCGCTGCGGCCGGTGCTCGCGACGTCGTGGACGGCGTCGCGCGACGGCAAGACGTTCACGTTCCGGCTGCGCGAGGGCGTCAAGTTCAGCGACGGCACGGCGTTCGACTCGACGGCCGTTCGGCTCTCCGCCGAGCGCGCGCAGGCCTTGAAAAAGGCCGCATCGCTCTGGATCAAGCCGCTCGCGCGCATCGAGACGCCGTCGCCGACCACCGTCGTGTTCCACCTCGACCAGCCGAACACCATGTTCCTGCCCGGGCTCCGCTTCCTGCTGATCGTGAGTCCGAAGGCGCTGAAGGAGCACGACAAGGGCGACCAGGCGCAGGGCTGGCTGCGCGACCACACCGCCGGGACCGGCCCGTACGTGCTCGAGCGCTGGGAGCCGAACATCATCCACGTCGGCAAGAAGAACCCGCACTACTGGCGCGGTTGGCCCGCCGGGAAGTTCACCACGATCAACCTGCGCCATGTGTACGAGCCGGAGACGCAGCGGCTCATGATCGAGAAGGGCGAGCTCGACTGGTCGGAGAACGTCACCAAGGACGCGCTGCCCGCGCTGAAGCGGAACGCCAACCTGACCGTGTACGAGAAGGCGGGTACGAGCATCATGGTGACGTACCTCAACACCAACGCCGGACCGACGAAGGACCCGAAGGTCCGGCAGGCCATCCACCACCTGTGGAACCAGGACGCGTTCAACGCGATCACGGGCCACGCGGCGAGTCCGGGTCCACTCTTCACGCCGATCCTCGGCGCCGACTGGAAACTCGAGAACCCGTACCCGTTCAACGCGGAGCGCGCGAAGAAGCTCCTCGCCGAGGCGGGGTACCCGAACGGCGGGTTCACGCTGCGCTTTCAGTCGCAAAAGGGCGACGTCGACAAGCGCGCGATCTTCGAGCTCATGCAGGCCGAGCTGAACAAGCTGAACATCAAGGTCGAGTTCTTCGACGACACGTGGCCGGCGCTGGTGAAGCGTGCGACCGACTGGGGCGCCACGAAGGACCCGAACACCGCGATCCACCTGTTCGGATACTTCCGGCCGATGTTCATCCCGACCGCGCTCGACTTCTTGTTCAACATGTATCACTCCGAGGGCTTCCCGACGAAGGGCGGGCGCAACTTCACGTACTACGCGAATCCGGAGTACGACAAGCTCGTCAACGAGGCGATGACGACCGGCGACCGCGACCGCGCGCTCCGGCTCGAGCGGCAGGCCGCCGAGCTCGTGTGGAAGGACGCCGCCGTCGTCGTGAACGGCCGCATCGTCGACAAGTTCGTCGCGCGCAAGGACGTGAAGGGCTTCGTGTACCTCGGCGACCGCGTGTCGTTCCGCTACTACGACATGTACCGGGAGAAGTAACCGTCCCCCGGTTCCTGCGTGGTGGGCCCTGGGTCATCGCCGCGACAGGCGTGCTCGTCGTGGCGGTGGCCATGGCGGTCGCGCCTGGGCTCTTCACGGGCCAGGACCCGAACGCCATCGCGTTCCTCGAGCGGCTGAAGGCGCCGAGCCTCGCGCACCCGCTGGGCACCGACGAGAACGGCCGCGACCTGTGGGCGCGCCTGGTGTTCGGGACGCGCCCGACGCTCCTCGCCGGCGTCTCGGTGATCGCGCTGTCGCTCGTCGTCGGCTCCGCCGCCGGCCTCGCCGTCGGGTATGCCGGCCGGCACGTCGACGAGTTGCTCATGCGCGTGATCGAATTCTTCCTCGCCTTTCCCCAGGTCATCTGGGCCCTCGCCATCGCCACCGTCATGGGGCGCGGGCTCGTCGTGTGCGTGCTGGCGCTGGCGCTGACGTGGTGGGCGCAGTACGCGCGGCTGATGCGCGCGCAGGTGCTGGTCGTGAAGGAGCGCGAGTTCGTCCTCGCCTCGCGCGCGCTCGGGCAGCGCGCGTGGCGCATCCTGCTGCGTCACCTGCTGCCGAACTGCGTCTCGACGGTGCTGGTGAAGGCGACCATCGACGTGAGCCTCGCGATCCTGCTGCTCGCGGCGCTGTCGTTCCTCGGCGTCGGCGCGCAGCCGCCGTCGCCCGAGTGGGGCGCGATGGTCACGATCGGGCGCAAGTACCTGCTCGACTACCCGTGGTACGCGACCTTCCCGGGGCTCGCGATTTTCCTGATGGTGCTGGCGTTCAACATTCTCGGCGAGCGCGTCCGCGACGTGCTCGACCCCACGAGCAAGACGTGGCGCGCGTGATCCTGCGCCGACTGCCGCTGCTCGCGCTCCTGCTCGCCGGCATCTCGCTCGCCGCGTTTCTGCTCACGCAGCAGCTGCCCGGCGACCCGGCGTTCATCGCGGCCGGCGGCGGCGAGGCGACGCCGGAGATGATCGCGCACGCGCGCGCCCGCCTCGGCCTCGACCGGCCCATGTCGGTTCAGTACGCCTACTACATGCGCGGCGTGCTGCAGGGCGACTTCGGGCGGTCGATGGTGAACGCCAAGCCCGTGATCGAAGACATCCGGAAGTTCTGGCCGGCGTCCGTCGAGCTGGCGCTCGCCGCCATCGCGATCAGCGCGGTCGTCGGCGTGCCGCTCGGCGTCGCGTCCGCCGTGCGCGCCAGGCGGTGGCTCGATCGCCTGATCACGCCGGGGTCGGTGTTCCTCGGCTCGATGCCGATTTTCTGGCTCGGCTTGATGGCGGTGCTCGTCTTCTATCGGATGCTCGACATGCTGCCGGCCGGGGGGCGCCTCACCGTCGGGTTCGCGCCGCCGCCGGCGGTGACCGGGCTCTACGTCGTCGACGCGCTGCTGGCGCGCGACCTCGCCGTCTTGCGCGACGCGCTCCGGCATCTCGTGCTGCCCGCGTCGATCCTCTCGGTCGTCTCGCTCGCGATGATCACGCGTGTCACGCGCTCCGCGATGCTCGACATCCTCCACGAGGACTACCTCCGGACGGCGCGCGCCAAGGGGCTAGCGGAGCCGGTCGTCGTGCTGAAGCACGCGCTCCGCAACGCGTCGGTCCCGATCGTGACCGTGATCGGCATCCAGCTCGGCCAGCTCATCGGCGGCGTGGTCATCACCGAGACGATCTTCTCGTGGCCGGGGCTGGGGCTCTACGCGGTCACCGCGGTCGACAACCAGGATTATCCGGCGATCATCGCGTTCACGCTCATCACGACGGTCGTCTACGTCGTGATCAACCTCGTCGTCGACCTGCTCTACCCCGTGCTCAATCCGCAGGTGCGTTCCTGAGGTGATTTCACGGCCTCGTCGACGTGGCCCGTGAGCTGCACGCCCGCGACGGTCAGCATGAAAACTCCGTCAGCGAAACGCCGGCGCGACGCTGTTCGTCCAGTCGCGCAGGAATCGCTCCTTGTCGTCGAAGTGGACGCTCATCCAGAACTGCCGGGCCCCCGCATCGATCGCGGCTTCGAGCTTCTTGATGCAGTCCGCCGGCGTGCCGACGGCGGCGAAGCGGTCGGCGAGATAGTCGACGAGCCGGAGCTCCTCGATGAGCCGGTTGTTGGCGCTGCCCGGCAGCGTGTGGCTGCTGAACACGTAGCGCTGCCCGAGCGTCCGCACGCGGTCGAGCAGCTCCGGCGGGATGTGCTTTCCCTCGGTCGTGAAGCGGCTGAGGTGGTTTCCTGCCGCGGCCAGCGACATCTTGATCTCGTCGACCGCCTCGCGGTAGCTCGCCGCGACGTTGACGTCGGGCCACCACCACATGTCGATCGCGTCCAGATCGCGTCCCGCCGCCTCGGCGCCCGCGCGCACCTGAGCGATCGAGTCGCGCACGATGTCGGGCAGGATCCCGGTGCGGATCACGGCGCCGTCGGCGATCTGTCCGGCCAACTGGAGCGTCTTCGGACCCGACGCGGCGAGGTAGATCGGGATGTGCGCCCGCTTCCAGGTTAGCGTCGCCGGCTTGCCCTGATACGTCGCGCTGCCTGTCC
>Ga0194132_10007764_pt1 | contig 15748 bp, 12 predicted proteins | sample TA2KigOf80mmetaG_FD_148612 | JGI IMG/M metagenome (GOLD analysis project Ga0194132, IMG submission 148612) | Freshwater microbial communities from Lake Tanganyika, Tanzania - TA2015054 Kigoma Offshore 80m | ecosystem: Environmental > Aquatic > Freshwater > Lake | place: Tanzania: Lake...
GATATCTGACACCAGCTTTCCCATCTTTTCCCAGTCCACAACTTGGGCTATCCTCTCCAATCGCTCGTTACGCCCAACCTGCTCGGGAAGGAACGCTTCGATCATGGACGGGTTTCCCATATTGCGGTGCATGGCTCACTCCATTTTGCTATATCTTCCTCGCACATGTATGATTATCGCCTCTACCCCGGGTTATGCAAAGGTCTCCTCAGGGAAGGGGCAGGGGTTAGGTCGGGGTAGCTGGGCGCCGGCCATACGTAACACATAAGGAGCCTGACATGACCCTGACGGACAAGGACGCTCTCATTCGCCTCGGCGCCGGCGAGCCGATGGACAAGGTCGCCGCCGCCGCCGGTATGAAGGCGGACGCCTTCCGCGACTGGTTCAGCCGGCAGGCCACGGCCCGCGTGGCCGATACGGCGGGCTCCAAGAAGGCGAAGCTGAGCGGCGACGTCGAGATCATCCGCGACAGGTGGGGCGTCCCGCACATCTACGGCTCCACGGACGACGCAGTCTTCTTCGGCTACGGCTACGCGATGGCCCAGGACCGCCTGTTCCAGCTGGACTACTACCGCCGCCGCGCGATGGGCACGCTGTCCGAGGTCCTCGGCCCCTCCGGCCTGGAGCTGGACACCGTCGCCCGCACCATCGGCTTCAACCGCCTCTCCCGCCTCACGGTCAAGAAACTCCCGCCGCAAACGCACAAACGCCTCCAGTGCTTCTCGGACGGCATCAACGCCGTCATCGAGCAATCAAAAGACAAGCTCCCCATCGAGTTCGCGCTGCTGGACTACAAGCCCGCGCCGTGGACTCCGCAGGACTCCGTCGCCGTGTGGAAGGAGTTCCAGTGGTACCTGACTGGCCGCATGCCCGTCATCGCCATCCCTGAGCTGGCGAAGCGCACGCTCGGCGACGGCCCGCTCTACAAGCTCTTCCTGAAGGGCGAGGCCGACAACGAGTCGATCATCCCGCCCGGCTCCTACGAGCCCCGCCGGACCTGGGAGGAGCCCGTAGGCGAGGTCATCAGCGACCCTAACGAGGGCATCGGCAGCAACAACTGGGTCGTCGCCCCCTCGCGCAGCGCCTCGGGCGCGGCTATGGTCGCCAGCGACCCGCACATCGCCTTCGGCGCGGCCAACTGCTGGTACGAGGCGCACTTCTCCGGCGGGGCGTTCAACGCCGTCGGCTCCGGATATGTCGGCGTCCCCGGCATCCTCTTCGGCCGGAACGACCGCATCGCCTGGGGCATCACGAACAACATTTGCTCGCAGCGCGATTTGTACGCCGAGAAGACGGACGCCGCCCACACCGGCCACTTCCTGTACGATGGCAAGTGGGAGAAGGCGAAGGAGATCGTCGAGGAGATAAAGGTCAAGGGCGGCCAGACGGTCAAAAAGTCGGTCAAATACTCCCGCAACGGCCCAATCGTCGACGAGATCCTGCCCGCGCCGCTCCGCAAGATGGGTCCGGTGACGATCAAGTGGCTGGGCGCTTCGATCTCCGATGAGATCACCAGCATGCTCGCCTTCAACCAGTCGAAGACCGCCTCCGAGGCGCGCGGCACGCTGAAGGGGTGGTTTGTCCCTACTCTGAGCTTTGTCTTCGCCGACCGCGAGGGCCACATCGGCTACAAGTGCAGCGGCCGCCTGCCCATCCGCGACGGCTGGGACCGCGCCTTCCGTCCCGGCTGGGACCCCGCGCACCAGTGGAAGGGCGTCACGCCGTTCGAGCGCATGCCGGAGCTGTCCGACCCCACCAACGGCTGGATACGCACCGCCAACAACCGCACCGCGCCGGAGGACTTCCCCTACCCGCTTGGCGGAACCTGGAGCAGTGGCCACCGCGCCATGCGCATCCGCCAGATGCTTGAGGAGCAGGAGAAGTTCACCCGCGAGGACTTCGCCCGCATGCAGCGCGATGTCCTCTCCATCCGCGCCGTCGAGTGTGTCCCCGGTATCGTACGGCTGCTGGAGCACCACCCGGACCCCAAAATCAAGGCCGCTGTAAAGTGCCTCAAGTCCTGGGACAGCCGCATGGAGCCCGACCGCGTTGCCGCCTCGATATTCGACATCTTCTTCCAGAAGTGGTGCGAAGCGATAGCGGCCGAGCGGTTCACGCCGGACTCCGTCATGGTCATGGCGGGCGCTGCGGGCGGCATCGCCGTGGAGCTGCTCGCCGGCGACAAGCTCGGATGGTTCTCGAAGCGCAAGTACGAGGACGCCGTCTCCGGCTCTATGCTGGAGGCAATCGCCTTCCTGGAGGGCAAGTTCGGCAAGGACATGGACAACTGGAACTGGGGCAACCTGCATCGCCTCAAGCTGGCGCACCTGCTCTCCGGCAGGGGCAGCCTGGGCGAGCTCCTCGACCGCGGGGGCGATCCGTGCCACGGCAACGGCACGACGGTCTGCAACACCGGCTTCGACCCCAACTACATGGCGGCGCTGGGCGCGAACTACCGGATCAATGCCGACCTCGCAGAGGACCCGCCCGGCCTGTGGTCGGCGGACTCCTCCGGCACGTCCGGCAACCCGGGCAGCAAGAACTATTGCGACCAGTCCCAGACATGGCTCTCCGGAAAGCACAAGTACATCCCCATCGACCGCAAGCGCGTCGAAGCCGGGGCGGAAGCGAAACTGACAATCAAAGGAACTGCGTAAATAGATAACACCCGTATCGGCGTTCTCGGCGTCGGCGCAATCGGCGGCCTCATCGGCGGCAGCCTCGCACGCGCGGGCTACGACGTGACGCTCATCGACACCTGGCCCGCGAACGTCGAGAAGATCAAGGCGGACGGCATCACCGTCAAGACGATGGAGGAGGAGTTCAACGTCAAGTCGACCGCCCTCCACCTGGGGGAGCTCTCGGCGGCAAACAAGTCCTTCGACATCGTCTTCCTCGCCTTCAAGTCGTTCGACACCGCGTGGGCCTCGAAGTTCATCGAGCCCTACCTCGCGCCCGGCGGCTACGTCGTCTCGGCCCAGAACGGCATCAACGAGGAATCCATCGCCACGGTCCTCGGCTGGACGCGCGTCGTCGGCCTGGTGATCACCCTTGGCGCAGCAATATACGAGCCCGGCAGGCCGCAGCGCACGAGCCCATGGACCGACCGCACTGCCTTCACGATGGGCGAGCCGAGCGGACTCGTGTCGCCGCGCCTTGAGAAGCTCTGCAAGGTCATGGGCACCGTCGGGCTGTCCAAGACGACGACCAACCTCTGGGGCGAGCGCTGGGGCAAGCTGTCCGTCAACGCAATGGGCAACTCCCTCGCCGGCATGGGCGGCCTCAAGACCGCCGAGGTCTACCAGAACCCCGTCCCGCGCAAGCTCACCATCCGCGTCGCGCACGAGCTCACCCAGGTTGCCACGGCGCTCGGCGTGAGCGTCGGCCCCATCGGCGGCATCGCCGCCGCGCGCTTCACGGAGGCGATGCAGGACGGCGCAAAGATGGAAGCGCTTGAAGGTGAGATGGTAGAGCGCAGCAAGGCGCTCGGGATCGGCCGCCCCTCCATGGCCCAGGACCTGATGAAACGCCGCAAAACGGAGATAGACTTCCTCAACGGTCATATCGTGACCAAGGGCCGCGAGATCGGCATCGCAACACCCGTCAACGAGCAGGTGGTGGCCACACTGAAGCGCGTAGAGCGCGGCGAGATAACGCAGTCGATAGAGAATGTGCGGGGCGTAAGGTACTAGAGGGGTACGGGGTACGGCCCCGATTCGAGGACTTCCCGATTCCCAAGGGTCATACGGGATCTGCGATATCGGGGGCCAGAGCGAGGTACGGGGTACGGTAACAGCCGGAGCAGCCGTTAGCCCTCACCCTTTGGGTCAAAGCACCCAAAGGCCTCTCCCTCGGGGAGAGGAGGGAACAAGCAGCCACCTAACCCCTGGCCCTTCCCTGAGAGGGAAGGGGTTCTGAAGCCGAGCCCTCGGCTCGGCGGGTTATCTCCGGGCAGTTGCCTCGATGGGAGTCTGAGGCGCAGCCCTCAGTGGGGTACGGGGCGAAGCCCCGCACCGGGGTCTGGGGCGGAGCCCCAGGGTACTGTTCCCCCTCTCTCCGTGCACGGAGAGAGGGGGCCAGGGGGAGAGAGGTCTGGGCGGTGTCCGGTACCAGAGCGAGCCACACCTTCCCGGGTATCCCTTGCCTTTGGGAGTACAGAGGGCGAAACCCTGGCTGGGGTTTGGGGCGAAGCCCCACGGATATTTTCTCATTCCCCCTTCAGAGCGAAGCGATAGAAGGGGGTCAGGGGGATGTCCGAAGGCGTTGGTAACTGGCAGTCCCACTATAAACGTGTTACCCTTCGTCGTGATGGCTTTTAACTCCATCCGACCAGGAGGTCCCCCTATATCCCGCTTCCGCGACTCCCGCGATGTCGGCGCCTGCTTCCTGCTCGCGCGCATGAACAAGGACGGCTCCTACGGCGACATTAAGCTCGGCACCGGCCAGTACTACAAGACCGTATGGGCCCTCCAGTGTTCCGGCTACTCCAACGAGGCTAACCGCATCCTTGACTGGGTGCGCCGCACCGGGATGACGGACAAGGGCGACTTTGGCCCCAGGCCGTCCGGGCCGCAGGACTACGACTACACGTACCACAACATGTGGATCGTCATCGCCGCGCACCGCCTGGGCCAGCTCGATATCGCCCGCCGGGGCATGGACTTCCTCACGAGCTACCACGACCCCGACAACGGCGGCTTTTACTCCGCCGCCGAGAAGGGCGATGTCGGCAATCTCCAGGACATGTTTATCGTCGCCTTCGGCGGCCTTGCGGCCCTTCAGACAGGCCGCTTGGAGCTTGCGCGCGGCACCGGAAAGTGGTTCGAGACTGTCATGAACGCACAGCCGAACTTCCCTGCACAGATCTACACCGTCTACTCCCGCGACGCGGGACTGCATACGAAAGATACCGGCGGCCGCTACCTGGTGAACGCGCAGACGACCGTCGACCAGCAGTTCTTTCAGCCCGGCGCGGCGGCGGCGTTCCTTGCGCGGCTATACCAGGCCACAGGCGAGCGCCGCTGGCTGGACCTCGCCACGGAGTACATGCGATTCCCGGAGAACGCAAGCGACTTCCTCTTCAAGATCGTCCGCGCCGGGAAGGTCGGCTATGCCGCCTCTATCCTGTACACTATGACCGGCCAGGCGAAGTACCGCGACATGGCCATACGAATCGGCCACAACCTGGTCGCGCTCCAGTCGCCTGAGGGCTGGTGGACCACCGTCGGCGGCAACGCCGCAAACATTGAGTCCACCGCGGAGCGCGTGGCCTGGATGGACGAGATCGACCAGGCGGTGGGCCACCTGGTCTGAATAGTGAATTGAGAATAGTGAATAGTGAATTGAGCAGCCGGGACGTGCCAAGACCATCCACGTCTTGGAATGAACGGCGTCCAAATCCACCGTTAAGCAGTCACACCATGGACCGCTTCCGCGCAGCCCGCGACAAAGGCGCCGCCTACCTTCTCCGCAACGTGCACCCGGACGGCAGCTTCGGCAGCCCCGCGAAGGGCGTCACCGATTATTACAAGGTCATCTGGGCGCTGCAGGTCGCCGGGGAGACACACGCAGCCAACTCCATCTGCAATTGGGTGCGCCGCAACGGCATGACCGCTGAAGGCGACCTCGGCCCACGCCCGCCGGAGGCGAACGGCTATTACTACAACTACTACAACGCCTGGGTTGTAATCGGCGCGCACAAGCTGCAGCAGTACGACCTCTCGATGCGCGGGATGGACTTCATGCTGCGCACCTGGGACGAGGAGAGCGGCGGGTTCTTCTCAAGCGTCACGGAGCGCAAGAGCACCACGGAGATGGACCTGTGGGTGGTCTCCGGCTGCGGCCAGGCGGCGCTCATCACGGGCCACATCGACGTCGCGCGAGGGGTCGGCAGGTGGATGCGCACGCTCATGGAGCAGCAGCCCAACTTCCCAAAACAGCTTTACTCCGTCTACACGAAGGCGCAGGGGCTGATCACGAAGCTGGACCCGGCCACCGAGACCCGATACGTCATGAGCCAGGACGCCCAGCGCGACCAGTACTTCTTCCACCCCGGCATCGCAGGCGGCTTCCTTTCGAAGCTGTTCATGGCGACCGGCGAGCGAGAGTGGCTCGAGATGGCGAAGAAGTACATGGTGGTCGCCGAGGGCGCGAGCGACTACCTGATGAAGCTTGGCCGCGCGGGGAAGGTGGCCTGGGCGGCCTCGGTGCTGTGGACTCTGACCGGTGAGTCAAAGTACCGCGACATGGCCATACGCATTGGCGATAACATCATCGCGATGCAGCAGCCGGACGGCAGTTGGCACCAGAGCAACGACGGCACTGCGGAGATGACGGCATGGCTGGACGAGGTGTACCAGGCCGTGGGCGCCGGCTGAAACCGGCGGTACCCCGCACCCGCAAACATAAAAGGCCCCCGGAGATCCAGGGGCCTTTTGACTAGCAGGACGGACCTTGTTACTTCTTCTTCGGGGCCGCTGGCTTGGCCGCGGGTGCGGAGGGCTTGGCGGCCGGTGCGGCCTTGCCACCTGCGGGCTTCGCTGCGGGCTTTTCGTGATGCGCCATCTGAAATCCTCCTTCATTAGTTTCGACAATCTTACATCAACTTCGCACGTTTGTCAATATCTTGCGAATCCTGTCCTTCACAGCACCACATGTTGTGGTATTCGTACCACCGGAATAGATGGGATACATCCCCGACGGGCAATAGAAAAGGCCCGTCTTGTGACGGGCCCTCACATTCCTTCTCACTGCGCCGGCGGGACTACTTTGCCGCGCCGACTTCCAGCTTCGACAGTTGTGCCTTTAGCTGCTCCACAACGTGCTGGTACTCCTTGAACACCTGCCTGCTGGTCACAGTGGCCGGCTTGGAGGTGTCTCGGTACTCCTTGCGCATCTCCAGCCTGCCCAGGAACGGCAGGCCCATCTCCACGGCAAGGTCCTCACCTCCGCCGGAGCCGAACATCTCGCCTGAGAAGTTCTCAACAATGCCCAGAACATTAATCTTCAGCGTCTTGATCATGTTAATCGAACGCATGGCGTCGATCCTGGCGAGCTCCTGCGGCGTAGCGACGATCACGAAGCCGTCCATCGTCAGCGACTGCATGATGGTCAGCGGCGCGTCGGAGGTGCCCGGAGGGAGGTCGATGAGCAAGTAATCCAGGTCGCCCCAGTCGGTCGACTGCAGGAGCTGGCTGATGGCGTTGTGGATCATCGGCCCGCGCCAGATGATCGCCTCTTCTTCCTTCTGCTGGAAGAAGCCCATGGACATCACGCGCACGCCGTAGCGCTCCGGGGGCATGAGCTTTTTGTCCTCGGTCACCAGCGGCGGCTCGGACACCTTCATCGCCCGCACCACGTTGGGGCAGTCGATATCGACATCCAGGATGCCGACTCGCGCGCCCTCCTGGGCCAGCGTGACGGCCAAATTGCACGCGACGGTGGTCTTGCCCACCCCGCCCTTGCCGCTGTAGACGCCTATCTTGTACTTGATTCTGCCCAGGGAGTTGGCGATGTTCCGCTTCTGCTCCCAGGTGCGCTTCATCTGCTCGATCTTGGCGCGGGCCTGCGCCGCCTGGGCCGATTGCGGCCCGGCCTGCTGCTGCCCTACCTGCCTCGGCGCGGCATGGGCATGGCCCTCGTGAGAGTGACCTTCGTGTCCGTGTTCCTGTGTCATCGCGTCCTTCGTGCCCGGCCTGCTGGCCTTGTATTTGCCAACGACCAACTTCTAACTGCCACCGACCTGAAACCCTAGTCCAGCCCCAGGATTGCCTTGCCGTCTTCTGTGATCATCTCCGGCGTCCACGGCGGGTCGTAGACCATCTCAACCTCAACGTCTTCCACGCCCTCCAGCTCCGCGATGCGCCACTCCGCCTGCTGGGCGATATACGGACCCATGCCGCAGCCCGCGAACGTGAGCGTCATCTTGACCTTCACGTTGCCCTCGTCAACCTCGCAACCATAGACAAGCCCAAGGTCAACCACATTGACCGGTATCTCGGGGTCGAAAACGTCCTTGAGCGCCTGGAGAACGTCCTCCCGTGTGATCGTTGCCGCCTGCGTCATGAATCGTTCTCCATACCTGTTACAAAGAAATTTGACAATGCAACTACATTCTATATATTCAGGTAGGGGCAGTCAAATGAACCGGGCGGCCCATCACGCGCGGCAGGAAGACGGCAACGGCCAGCCCCCTGAACAGCCCCGCAATGAGCAGAAGCGTGAGCACCTGGAACTCGAATATCTCAGGCAGGCGGGAGGCAATGATGCCTCCGCCGACCGCCCCGATGAACGTACCCAGGGACGCCATCGCCCTGAAGGAGCCGAGGGCCGCCGGCCGCTCCTCGAGGTCGGACTGCTCCAGCACGAAGTTGAAGGTAGCCAGGTTCCATGCGGCCGTGAATATCCCCACCTGAATAAACATTACAAGCAGGAACCAGATGTTGCCGGAGACTAGGAATACGAGTGGCCACGTTGCCATTCCCGGCGTGGACAGCCACAGCACGTGGAGGTTGCCCTTCCTGTCCGCGATCCTGCCGAAGAGCGGCATCGCCGCCATGACGGCGATGTTCATGATCACGCCCAGCCCCACGAACACCGTGTAGCTGACCTCCAGATCGCGCAGCATGTACACGGCTATGAACGGCACGCTCGAACCCATCCCTATGTGGAAGATGAGAATGAAGAGGTTGTACCTCCCGAGCACGCTCTGTCCCATCTTCGCAAACTGGCCGTAGAGAGACACGGCGGGCTTGAGCCGCATCCCGGGCCGCGGGTCCACCACCTGCGTGAACATGGCGGCGGAGATAAGCCTCGCGGCGGTAGCCACCACAAACGCCATCACGAAGCCCCATACCGCCGCGTCGCCCAGGATGTCCAGTGAGAATGCAGCGCCCACGCCGACCCCAACCGCGACCAGTGTCGCCAACGACCCTCGCATCCCCAGGTACTTGCCCCGGCGGAACGCGGGCACCATGTCGGATATCCAGCTCCCCCATGGCCCGTCGCCCAGCAGGAAGAGCGCGACGCCGAGCGCGCTCAGCGCTATCATCGTCCATACTCTGTATTCGGCCGGTAGCCACGGCACCGCCGCCAGGAGCAAGAACGGCAGCGCGCCAAGCAGGATGATCGTCATGAGCATGCGCTTGCGCCCGCCGCACCACTTCACGAAGTGCGCGGCCCTGAGCTGCGCGGAGGCGCACGTGAGCTCCACCGCCCCGCTGTACACGCCCATCTGGAAGGTGCTGGCCCCAAGCCATACGGCAAACGGTGCGAGCAGGTTCTGGAAGACCGCGAGGGTTATCGCCCCGGGGATGACCTCTATGAACATGATCCGCGCGCCGCGCTTCCGTTCGGGGCGGTCGTACTCGGATGTCAGTGAAGTCGGCTTGTCTATTGCAGCTTGTGTCATATGTTATTCGGTCTTTTGCCGCGCCGGCTTAGCCGGGGCCGCCCTGAACAGGTCCACTAGTGAAGCACGGAACGATCTCCCGCTCGTCCCGCGGACGAACTGCAGAACTGCGAAGACGGAGGCCGTTCTTATCACGGCGCTGACTGCGAACATCGTTAGAAGAGAGTAGCCGAAGATGCCAGGCACCCTGGACGCGATGACCCCGCCGATGATTGCGCCGATGAACAGACCGGCTGCCATCATGCTCCGGGCATACCCGACGGCGGACGGCCGCGCGCCCTCCTCAGAGTGCTCCAGCACGAAGTTGTAGAGCACTATCGCCCATCCCGCGGTGACCGCCCCCACGATTGCGTACGCTGTCGTCAGGTACCAGAGGTTGGGCGAAACCAGGTGCACCAGCGGCCAGAGACCGTTGGTTATGCCCGTGACAACCAGCACAAACATGTTCCCGCGCCGGTCGCAGACCTTTCCCCACCAGGGCAGCGTGAGCGCCATAGTGACGAACTGCACCATGTTCAGGGCCACGAAGACCGTGTACTTCAAGTCGAGATCGCGCAGCAGGTACACGCTGAAGAACGGCGTCCCGAAACCAATGCCGATGTGGTACCACAAAAGAAAGATGTTGTACCTTCCCAAAAGGCTGCTCCGGAGACCGTAGAACATCTTCCACGGCATTGGTCCCGGCTGCAGCTTGAGCTCAGGCCTCGGGTCCACAATCCGCCAGTAGAACGCAAGGGAAACCAGCCTGGCAGCCGCAGCTACGCTGAACGCCGCAACGAACCCCCACAGCACCGCGTCGTGCAGCAGGTCAAGGACAAACGCCCCGCAGAGTCCCACAGCCATCGTCGTCACGCTTACCATGGACATCCGCAGGCCCAGGTAGCGGCCTCGCCGGTGCACCGGCACAAGATCGGACATCCAGCTTCCCCAGACAGGGTCAGCCACGACGAAGAGCGCCACGGCGACGCCACCTATCGGGATAAGCGCCCACACCCTCGCGCCTTCAGGAAGGAGCGGAACGAGTGAGATGAAGACCCATGGCAGCGCGCCCACAGCCATCGTCGCCAGAAGCATCCGCTTGCGCCCGCCCATCAGGCCCACGAGCCTGGCAGCGAACATAAGCGAGGCGGCAATGAACATATTCACAACCGCGCTCAGAATGCCGACCTGGAAGGTGGAGGCGCCGAGCCTGATGGCGAACGCAGCCAGGAGGTTCGACTGGACCGCCTCCGGCACGCAGCCGAAATTCGACTCGACAAGCATCAGCCGAGCGCCGCGCTTCCTCTCCGGCCGCTCGTACTCGGAAAAAACGCTCGGTTGTACATCGGTCGCTACTGTCGTCACGTCAGTCTTTGTTTCGGAGAGCGGAGCAGTCCCGCCAGCCGTGAGAAGTACCCCTGTCCCTCGTTGCTCTCATCCTTCAGTACGCTCGGCAGCACGCCGATGCTCGCAACGCGCAGCACAGTAGTTATCACGCACATCGTCAGAAGCGGGTAGCCGAACATCGCCGGCACGCGCGTGGCGATCAGGCCGCCCAGAAGCGCGCCCGTGAACATTCCAAGGGAAATCACGCCCCTGGAGTACCCAACGGCAGAGGTCCGCATCGTATCCTCAGAGCGCTCGAGCACGAAGTTGTAGAGCACTATGCCCCAGCCGGCCTGCGTCATTCCCACGACCGCGTACGCGACAAACAGGTAAAGGATGGAGGTCGAAAATACATGGACGATCGGCCACAGGGCTACGGCAAGTCCCGAGAGCACAAGGACGAACATGTTGCCGCGCCTGTCTACTAAACGGCCCCACCACGGCATTGTCAGGGCTACCGCGATGTTGCAGACCATGTTCAGGCCCACGTAAACCGTGAAAGAAACGCCCAGGTCTCTCAGTAGATACACACTGAAGAAGGGGCTGCCTATGCCGGCCGCAAAGTGGAACAGGAGCAGGAACTTGTTGTAGCGCCCCAGCACGCTCCTGTTCATCTGCCTGAACTGCGTCCAGGGCATCGGCCCCATGTGCAGCTTCAGGTCCGGCCTTGGATCGGGTATACGCGTATAGATGACGAGTGAGACTATTCTCGCCGCGGCTGCCACAAGGAATGCCGCCGCAAAGCCCCACATCACCGCGCCGTGCAGCCTGTCCAGCACCGCCGCGGCGGACATGCCGACGGACATCGTCGTCAGCGTGACCATCGAGCCGCGCACGCCCAGGTAACGGCCGCGCCGGCTGGAAGGCACCAGATCTGACATCCAACTGTTCCAGGCAGGGTCGCCCAGGATCATGAGCGCCGTAGCCGCACCGGCCAACGGGATCATCGCCCAGACCCGCACCGACTCGGACATGAGAGGAACGACTGCCAGGAACACCCAGGGCAACGCGCCGGCGAGCATCGTAGCGATGAGCATGCGCTTCCGGCCGCCCAGCAGCCGCACGATATGCGCGGCGAACATGAGAGAAACGGCGATGAACATGTCCACGATCGCGCTGTACATGCCCATCTGGAAGCTCGTTGCGCCAAGCTTGAGCGCGAAGCCACCCAGGAGGTTGCCCTGTATGCCGGCAGGGACGGCGCTGGAAAGCGACTCGATGAGCATCAACCGCGCGCCGCGCTTGCGCTCCGGCCGGTCATACTCGGAATTGATCGCGCTCTTCCTCGAGCCCGGCGGCAGCGGCGGCGCAAACACACGGCTGCCATCCCGCCACCCACTCGAAGGGTGCGCAATGGAGATGTCCTTCGCCGAGGCGGACCCGACAGAGAGGGTGACCGGGGCGGTGGAGTCCTGCGGCGCCGTCTGCCGGCTATCAACGGCGGTGGCCGCGTCGTGGGGCGGCTTCGAAGCGGTAGTCATGAAGGGTACAAGACCTCAGTAAGGGGGTAAAAAAATCCCTCGCGCAAGCGAGGGAAAGTACGCAGTATTTTTCATGAACAATGGTTCAGATGCGCTCACGAAAAAGCGTACACCCGAACATATGTAGTGTCAATCGCTTTGCATGCAGCCTGGTCGGTAACCACGGCACACTGCTCCACGACTGGCGCGCGGCGATTGGTACGCGGTGAACGCTTGGGACCCGGCAAGTCCTAACGGCGGCGGTTTTCGTAATTGCATCATGTTGCGCCCGCCAGGCTTACCGGCATGTATCGCCGGCAGGCATTTGCGGCTGCCTTGACAGAGTGTCTTCTTGTGCTAATCTTGTTCTAAAGGGACAACCCGCGCGGGCTGTCCCTTTGTGTTTTGGCGCTGTTATCAAGGAGGGGAAGGGTGGAAGAAGCGCAGGATAAAGCAAAGAGCCAGAATCGGGCCTTGTGTGACCGGTCAGTGGAGTCCGAAAGGTCAGACGAGTCAGACTCGTCTGACGGCTCAAATAAGGGGAAGGGGGCAATTCAAGAGTCTCCGTCAAAGTGGATTGAGAGGGTGCTCGGAGAGCCGCTCTACCAGAAACAGCGCGAGTTCCTCGACGCCGTGCCCGGGAACCGGAGGGTCTCCGTCGTTGGGTGCAACGGCTCCGGCAAGGATTGGGCAGCCGCGCGGCTGGTGCTCTGGTGGATGGAGAAGCCCTCGCCGGCAAAGGCGATCGTTACAGGGCCAACCACACGGCAGGTCAACGACATCGTCTGGAGCGAGATGCGGAGGGCGTACAGCATGGCGGCGGGACGCCTGCAGGGCAAGATGTTCCGCACCGCGAGGTACGAGGTGAGCGAGGAGAGCTTCGCGCTGGGCTTCGCGACCGACTCCCCGTACAACCTCCAGCGATTTCACTCCCCTAACCTGCTCGTCGTGGTGACGGAGGCCCATGCGGTGCGCACAGAGGACATCAACGCAATGCGCAGGCTTAACCCGTCGCGGCTCGTGATGACCGGCAACCCGTTCGTCATGGCGGGGGCGTTCTACGACTCCCACCATTCCAAGCGCCACCTGTACCGCACCGTGCATATAAGCGCGTTCGACACGCCGAACGTGATCGAGGGGCGGACGGTCGTACCGGGCATGGTGTCCGCGCAGGACATCCGGGACCGGAAGGACGAGTGGGGCGAGAACAGCTCGCTCTACATCGGCGGCGTCCTGGGCCGCTTCCCGGACAGCCTCGATAACTCGCTGGTGCCTCTACACCTGGCAACGGCGGCCGCGAACAGGGGCCTGACACCGTCCGGACCGGTTATCGTCGCCTGCGATGTGGCCAGGTTCGGCAACGACAAGACCGTGGCGGTCCGCAGGCAGTGCCCTCACGCCCGCATTATCTGGCGCGTGAAGGGCCGCGACACGATGCAGGTGGCCGGGTGGCTGAAGGGGTACTGCGATGCGAACCGTGTCGACGTGCTCGTGGTGGACGACACGGGCGTGGGCGGAGGCGTGGTGGACCGGCTCAGAGAGGCGGGGATCCGGAAGACGCGCCTCGTCCCGTTTATCGCCGGCGCTTCGGCCTCCGACAGGAACCGCCGTTACGCCAACAGGATTACGGAGGCGTGGTTCCGAATGGCGGAAGCCTACAGGGAAGGGTCGATCGATACGGACGACGACCCCGCGCTCATCGGCCAGGTGGCCAGCCGCCAGTACACCGTCGAGGGCGATAGCGCCGTCCGGCTCATGGGCAAGCACACAATGGGCGGGTCGCCGGACTAGGCAGATGCCCTCGCGATGACCTTTGCCGTAACCGGCGGCGGCTTCGGGATGTGGATATAAAGGCGAAGTATGAAGGATGAAGTATGAATGATGAAGGGGGAGGAAGAGATGAAGACAGGCTGGATGAGCAGGTTCAAATTTGCGATGGGCGGGATGAGGGCAGGACGGGCAGGGAGCAAGAACAAGAGGGCGAGCAGGGTCGCGCCGGCGCTGAGCGCTCGGTGGGAGCGGGAGTCCGGGGCGGGCGCGGCATGGACCCCGGCGCATTACGGCGAGTACTTCGCGCGCTCCGCAATGGTCTACGCTGCGATCAAGGTGCGGCAAGACGCCGTAGCCCAGGTGGCATGGGTCGCAACAGGGGACAACGCCGCCCGGCTACAGGCGCTGCTGGACCGCCCCAACCCGTTCTGGACGCGCGGCGACCTCTGGCGGGCGACGGAGTGCTACCTTGGGCTGTGGGGCTCCGCGTTCTGGGGCCTGGAACGCGACGAAGCCGGCGAGGTCTCCGAGATATGGCCGCTGAGGCCGGACAGGATGCGCGTGGTGCCGGACTCCAGGCGATACATCCGCGGCTTTGTGTACGTGAGCAATGGCGTCCCAACGGCCTCGTACACGCCGGACGACGTCGTGTGGATGCGGTACTTCAACCCGCTGGATGAGTACTCCGGGCTGTCCCCCATCGCGCCGCTGCGTCTCTCCGCGGACATGGGAATGGACGCGCTCCGGGCAAGCCGGAACAACCTCCGCAACGACAGCATGCCCGGGATGTTCATCGAGACGACGGATACCCCGGGCGACGACGAGATCACGGAGTTCTACGACCGTTGGGAGCGCCGCTACGGCGGTGTTGAGAATGTCCGCCGCCCCGCTCTGCTCAGCCCCGGCATGAGGGTGACATCCCTCGGCTTCAGTCCAAGGGAGATGGAGTACCTGCATACGCTTCGCTGGGGCCTGGAAGACATCGCCCGCGTTTACGGCGTCCCGAAGCCGATGCTGGGCGACATCGAGCATCTGAATATGTCCAACTTCGCGACGGCGCGGCGCGTCTTCTGGGAAGACACGATCGTCCCTCAGCTGGTGATGTACCGAGAGGCGATGAGCCGGTGGTTAGGGACTGTCAACTTCGACCTGAGCGGCATTGAGGCGCTGCGCGAAAACGAGAACGACAAGGCGACCCGCCGCGCCCTGTACGTGAGCCACGGCATCTTGACGCCGCAAGAGGTGCGGCAGGAGATGGGACTGGTATAAGGGGTGAGGGGTGTTGGGTGTTAGGTGTTTGGTTCGAGCCAACACCTAACACCCAACACCTAAAACCGGCTCCGATGGAGGACGCGCGGTGGCTGGCCTACGGCCGGTTCGAGAGCTGGAAGACGTTCCCTTCCGGGTCCTTCCCGTCGCACGTCTTCACGCCCGGGCCGTCGCCCGGGTCCTTCCCCATTTCGATGCCCTTTGCGATCATCTCGGCGCGGACCTTCGACACTTCCTCGCAATAGAATGCGATCTTCGTCTGGTTGGCAACGTTGCCCTTGGCCTTGTGCAGGGCCAGGTGGGCGACGCCCGTGTCGAAGTCGATCAGCGAGTTCGTCGTGAGCACTCGCTTGAGGCCGAGCTTCTGCTCGTAGAACTCGGCCACCTTCTCAATATCGTTGCAAAAGAGTATGACGCGCTTGAGCTGGAACTGCATTGGATGGCCTAGGGTACGTGTTGCGAGCACCCCCCCCCA
>Ga0194132_10007765_pt1 | contig 15748 bp, 15 predicted proteins | sample TA2KigOf80mmetaG_FD_148612 | JGI IMG/M metagenome (GOLD analysis project Ga0194132, IMG submission 148612) | Freshwater microbial communities from Lake Tanganyika, Tanzania - TA2015054 Kigoma Offshore 80m | ecosystem: Environmental > Aquatic > Freshwater > Lake | place: Tanzania: Lake...
TGGTGTTGTGGGCGTTGGCCGGCTGCCACGGCCGCCTGTATTGCCGCAATGCGCTCGGCGATCTGGGCGTCGGTCAGGCCGCGGGCCTGCAAACGCGCCGTGATTTCCGCGACCGTCGGTGGTGTCGCATTGGCGGGGCGGCCGCCAGCAACCTGCGCCGACGCGGTATCGACGAACGCCATGCTGGTCACCAGCGCGAGCACTGTCGCGGTGAGCTTGGTTTTCATGTGAAGTCTCCTGAATCAGTCCGGGGTTGGGGGCCCGTCGCGGCGCTGGACTGAGGTTTGAACTGCGCTACGCTGGATTGCGTGTGTATATTGCACACTTAATGAAGGCACCATAAGTGTGTATATTACACACTTCAAGAAGAATCTTGTGGGTTTTTTGCCCCTATCGCCGGAAAGACCTAGAGTGATCATTGGAATGGCTGAGACAGCACCAAAGATGAACGCGGGCGGACCGCCGCCGCTGCTGCTGGCGGCGATCGAGAAGCTGCTGACCCCCTTGGTCAGGGCGCTGATCGCCTTTGGTGTGACGTTTCCGCTGTTCATTCGCTTGCTGAAGCGAGTCTACGTACGCGTGGCGGCAGCAGAATTTCGCATCGCCGAGCGTGAGCCGACGACGAGCCGCATCTCAGTGTTGACCGGCTTGCAGCGTCGCGACATTGGCGCCGTGACCGAGCAAATCGAAAAGAATATCGGTCCACCTGCAAACATCTCGATCGGGGCGCGGCTGATCGGCATCTGGACTGGCGTCAAACGTTTCACGGACTCGGATGGCCGGCCGGCGCCGCTCCCGCGGTTCGAGGCGAAGAGCGGCCCGACTTTCGAAGACCTGGTCAGAACCGTCAGCAGTGACGTTCGGCCGCGCGCGATTCTCGATGAATGGTTGAGACTGGGCGTCGTCGAGCTCGACAATGCCGACTGCGTCGTCCTGCGCGCCGATGCCTTCGTGCCGCGTCGAGGATTCGATGAGCTGGCTTATTACTATGGCCGCAACCTGCGCGACCACATCGCCGCCAGCACGCATAATCTTCTCGGGGAAGGCGCGCCGTTTCTGGAACGCGCCGTCTATTACGATCGACTGACGCCGGAGTCCGTCGAGGCGCTGGCCAAGCTCTCGCGCGAGCTCGGCGTCGAGACACTCATCAAGATCAATCGCGAGGCCCTCAAGCGCGCCGATGGGGACGAAAAGAATCCGCGCGCCACGCAGCGCATGAGCGTCGGGCTTTATTTCTTTGGCGGCGATGATCCGGCCGCGGCAGACGATCATGCCAAGAAAAAATAAACGCACGGCCTTGGCATGGTTGTTGCTGGTCGCCGGCTGTTCAATCGAGCCAGGACCGAGACCGACGCAGCCCGATCCCACGCTCGTCTGCGCTCCGGCGCCAATACAGATCACCGCCGAAAAATCGGACAAGGCGAAACCGGCCCCGGACCGCGGCATGGGCGGAACCGGCATTTACGCCGAAAAAGCCACGCCAAATCCGGGCGAGCGCGGCAGTGGGGGCACCGGCATCGTTGCACGCGTCGACGATCGCGGCCTGGGCGGCACCGGCATCATCGGCACCGTAACCGGCTTTGGCAGCATCTGCGTCAACGGCTTCCGTGTTGCCTATGATGACACAACCCCTCTGACGATCGATGGAATGGACGGGGCCGTGTCCCAATTGGCGCGCGGGCAAACCGTGATGGTCGACGCCGATGCGGCGATGACGGCGCGCCGCATCGCCGTTCAATCCGCGCTGGTCGGACCGGTCACCGTGGCCGGACAAGGCGGGCTGGCGGTGATGGGTCAGGCGATCCCGCTCGATCCGGCGAACTCGGCAGACGAACAGTCATTGGCTCCTGGCGATTTGGTTGCTGTCAGCGGACTACAGCGCAGCGACGGTAGCCTGGTTGTAACCCGCGTGGCGCGCGCGGCTTCGGATCGTGCATTGGTTCGGGGCTATGTCACGGCCGTCGATCAGGACACAGTCACGATCGGTCAGGTCAAAGTAACGCCCACCAATGCTAGCGATGATCTGGTCATGGGTGCCTGGGCCGTGGCGCGAGGGCAATGGGACGGCGCGGTGTTGCGTACCGATCAACTTTCGGTCGGTCCCGAAGTCCCGGACGGCGCGCAGCTCTCGATCGAAGGTTTCGTCGAGGCAAAGCCCGATGGCCGCTACGTGCTACGTGGTGTGTCGATTGGCCCCAATGCCGGCGTCGGGCTCGATCGGCCCACCATCGCGCGATTGTCGGGGGCGACGCGCGTGCAGATGCTGGGCACGTTCGATCGTGGCCAATCGCTGGCGCCGTCAACCGTCGTGGTTCCTGAAACGTTCAATCCGCTCGGAGTCGTGCGTCCGGTGCCCGGTGGTTTGCAAGACCTGCGAGGTTCATACGGCCGCCCGCTCGATCCATCGTTGCGACCAAACTGGTTGCCGCCCCGTCCAGCCGGCGCGCAGCGGCCGACCACAATTCCGCCAGTCGAACGGCCGCCAACGCCCGTCCGGCCTCCCGAAGCGCCGCCGCGTCCCGGCGCTCCGACCCGTCCGGTTCGGCCTGGTGGCGGCTAAGCCGCGGCGAGGGTCTGCGTCTTGGGCTTGGCGCGGCCCAGGCGGTCGCAAGCACGGCGCCGGCACCGGCCATCACGGCAAGAATTTGTATCCAACGGCCGATGAACGGGATCGCGCCGATCATTGCCAGCACGAGAAATCCCATCAACGTCCAGCCCACCAGGCGCGGCACGCGAGTCTCGTCGCCAGGCTGTTGCGCGATGGTGCGGACATAGAGCCCACCCCAAAGGCACAGCGCAATCAGGCCAAGGCCAATCCCGATGACATAGGCCGCGAAGCCAAGCACGGCGAGCGGAATACCGATCACCGTGACGCCGACCAGGACCAGCGCCAGCGGCACCAGAATCATGCTGCCAAGGCCGACGCCGAGGCTTTCGAGCGGTTGCTGCGACAGGCGCTGGGCTGCGCCGGCGACGAACCGAGGCGCAAAGGCAAGTGCCAACGCGCCGCAAGCGGCAAGCGTCGCCAGAATGGTGAACCATTCTCCCATGCCAAGCGGCTTTGGCCAGATCAGTCCCGCGTCGTCGGACCCTTGGTCCTGCTCGCGCGCGGCGCGTTCGACGGCTGTCTGAACTTTTTCGTTGACTTGTTTCTCGATCTCGTCGTTGTCGAGATCGACCGCAATCTTGACGCCTTCGCTCTTGAAAGAGCCGTCGGATCGACGGAGATCGCCCGCGACGGTGACGCCTTCCGGCAAAACGAATCCATCAATATTCCGAACATCGAGGTCGGACTTGAAAACCGTGCCGGGCGCAATGCGAAGCGACTTGGCATGAACGCGGACGTCGCCGCCAAACTCGCCGGCCAACGACAGGCGTTCACCGTCGAATCGCGTATCGCCAATGACAGACACGTCAAACTCGGCGTTTCCAGATTCGACGCTGAGATCGCCGGCCACAGTGCTGCCGCTTAAAATCTTGACATTGCCGCCGGCGAGATCGACGTCGTCGCTGTATTGCCCCGAAATCGAGACATTGCCGCCGGCCAACTCCACAGAGCCGATATCAAGCGCCTCAATCGTCACGTTCCCGCCAGTGGCGACGAGTTCACGCACGGTCGCATCGCTGATTTTGACAACGCCACCAGCGACAAAAACCTTTTTCGCCTTAACCGATTTGAACTCCAGCGTGCCGGCCGCTCCGACCACATTCTCCGCCTCGGCTTTGTCGCGGGTAATTGCGCCGCCAAAAACCGCCATGATCGGCTCCTCGGCCAGGGCCGGGGAGGTGATCGCAATCAGGCAAGCGATGACTTTGCTGATCATGACGCGTCCAGCGCCCCGCGCGCATCATGCACGACCCGAAAGATGCGACGGATCAACGCGTCGCGTTTGCTCCTGCGTTCGTCGTGAGCGGCATCGTCCGCCTGCCAGGCTTCGAGATCTGCGCGCACCAGCGAGCCTTTCTTTTCGAGAACACGTTCAAGGGAGTCAAAGCGGTCGTAGAGCACGGAAATCTCGGTCGCCATGGCAACGATCATGGCGTGCATCTGGTCCATGTTGGGATCGGTAAAATACTGCGGCCGCATCGCCTTGGCGCGGCGGGGCGTCTTGATGTTCTCGATCTTAGCCATTGTATTTATTTCGTCATCCCGCTTTTGTCATCCAAGCGTACCAGGCTTGGCCGCCGCCACGGGTCGAACCCATGAATTTCTTGTTTTGCACCTCAACGGCGCTGGTGAGCGCGTTGGCTTCGGCCACGCCGGTGCCAAAGCCCTGGCCATAGTGCGTGCGATCGAACCCGGCTTGGGTGGCGACGTCGCTGAAATCGAGCTCGTGGACACGACCCCAATAGGGTTCGGCATTATTATAAGTGTCCCAGTCCCGAACGAACTGGGTCCAGGCGTCGACACCCTCATAGGGCGGGAGTTCGGAAACCAGAAATCTGCCGCCCGGTTTCAGAACCCGGAACGCTTCCTTGAAAATGTTGTGGGTCGCGGTCAGCGAGGTCTCGTGGAGACTGGCGAGGCAGCAGATCATATCGAAACTCGCATCGTCGAATTCGAGCGCTTCGCCTGACATCTGATGAAAATGCAGCGGTACGCCGAGTGACTCAGCTCGCGCATGGGCGTAGCGCAATACCGCCGCACCGACATCGATAGCATGAACTTCGGCGTCCGGGAACATCGCCTTCAGCCCGACGGTTGACCCACCGGCCGTGCAACCGATCTCGAGGATTTTCTTCGGCGCCAGTCCCGGCCACAGTCGACGGGCCATGATGCTGGCCGCCTTGCCGATGCCATCCATACGCGGACCGAACAAACCTTGCGTGTAGATAAACGCGCCGCGGTCATAAAGCGCGCCGGCGGTGATGTCACCGTCGCACAGATCGCCAGAGTAGCCACCGGGCATGGCGTGATGGTCGTTTTCGGAAACGTAGCGGGGAATCTCGAAACCGTCCTTGAGCGAAATCGAGCCGATCGTGTTCCCCGCGGCAATCTTGCGTGAGGTATCGATCAGGTCAGGGAGTTGACGCTGAATGCTCTCATCGACCGAATCCCACATCATTTCCTGAACCGTCCGCTGAAACGAACTGGTCATCCGATAGAACGGATGTTCGATCATGACTTTGCGGATTTCATGCCGGTCGGTGGGCTCGCGGCCGTGCTCGCGCTTGAAGGTTGGCAAAACATCGCGCTCGTAGGCGACGCGTGTGCCGGGGGTGAACTCGTTCAGCACATGCTTGCCAAGCTGATTGATGAACTCCTGGCGCGCCGCTTCATCGAGCGTCGCCTGGGGGAGGACGGCGTGGACTTCTTGAAAGACGCGGGTCATGGGCAACCTCAGCCTGTTGAACGCAAAATGGTAATCTTCAACAGTGTTTGGAACAAGTGAGCCGGCGGAAGGTTAACGCCGATTCACCATAAGGAATTCGCGGAAATTCGAGCCCGGCGCCTGCTCCCAACCTACAGAATCATCGCTGAACCGGCGGGCCTGTGCGCGAAACGCATACCCGTCTGAAGCGACCCACGTTTCGTATTCGAAATAGAGCTCGGTCCCACGTTTGCAGCTTCGTGGCGCCATGTGTCCGCTTTACCGGCGTGGTTCGAAAGCCTTGCGGTTTCATTCAATCCGCCTGCCGTCTTTGAACACCGCAGCGATGCGGCGAAGATTGGCAAGATCGGCGAGGGGGTCGGCGTCGAGCAACACCATGTCGGCGCGCTTGCCGGCCTCGACGGAACCAAACTCGCGTTCGCGATTGAGGAAGATGGCGCCGTTCAGCGAGGCGATGCGGATGACGCGGAGTGGTGCAATTCCCGTTTCACCGATGACCTCGATTTCGCGATGTGTCATGGCGGGATTCCAATGATCGCTGCCGACCACGGCAATGCCGCCCATCTCGGCGAGTTTTCGGACATTGGCCATGGCGAAGGGCCGCATCGGCGCCGTCCAGTCCGGCCACATCATGGTCTTGAGGTCATCGAAGACGCTCAACGTCGTGGCAAAAGCGACTTTCTTCTTCACCAGCGTCGATGCGAACGCATCCGAGATCGGCGCGGTGACAACCGGGTGCGCCAATGTCGTCATGCCGGCGGCCACCACGATCGCGGCAATGCGTTCATCGGTGATATGGATTGACGTACGCACGCCCTTGCCGCGAACGTATCGAACCGCCCGTTGCATGATCTCGGGCGGAACAGCGGCGACGATCTCGCCCGGGGTCTTGCCGAAGCGTTCAAAGCTGAACTTGAGCAAGTCGGGCTTGAGCGCGATCAAGCGATCGAGGCGCCCCTGAATCTCGATCCAATCCGCGGTGGAATCCGGTTCACTGCCTCGGAATTGAGAGGTTCCGGCCATTTGCGCGGTTGTGAACAGGCGCGGGCTGACGATGTCGCCAGCGCGTTCACGGGCCCGCAGGCCATAGATGAAGTCGGGGTTGTTGCCGGCATCGAACACGGCGGTGATGCCGTGAGCAATGTAGTCGCGCAAACCAGCGATTCCTTGTTCGACATCTGGCGCAGGTTTCTCGCCCCAGCCACCGCCACCGCGAAGGTGAATGTGGACGTCGATCAAGCCGGGAACCAAGAACTTGCCGGCGCCGTCGACGGTGTCTGGCGCGCCAGCCACCGGTACGCCGATGATCCGCTTGATGCGGCCATCGATGACGTGGACCCATTGATGCGGCTTCGCCGGGCGGCCGGTGCCGTCGATCACGGTGACATCGGCGATGACCATATCCTGCGCCGATACGGCTGCGGACGTAAGAATCGATAGTGCGAGAAGCAGCGTCCGAATCATCGGGGCTCCCTCATTTCATGGCTCAATGAGCTGATGGATCACGCCATGCGGTCCCCGGATGGCAACGGTTTGCACCCGGCCATAAGGCTTCAGAGTAACGCTCGCGAGCGGCGCGACAATGTCGCAGCCAAAGGCCCGAGCCGCCTCGGCATGTTTGACTACGTCAGTGACGAACAGCGTGCCGGCGACAATGCCGCGATTGGGAAACACCGAGCGGTCCTTGAGGGAGCGATAAGCGCCTTTTGGCAGTCCATAGTGGATGATGCCGAAATAAGGTTGCGAACGCGAGAGGCCGACATTCTTGGCGCGCAGCGACATCTTGTGGCTGGTGCCGACCAGCTTGCCGAAACTGGCGTCGTCGATGACGTACTCGTGGATCACCCAAAGGCCGAGGACCTGATCGTAAAACGCCAGGACTTTCGCCGGATCCTCGACCGGACTCGACACGCTCATCACTTCGCTGAACGCGCGGTCGGTTACGGATACGAAGTCCGACATAAAGCTCTTTGGGCCACCGATCAGAGCGGTCACGACCTGATCCGGCCCCCACAGATGCCCCTCGAAGAATTTTCCACCGGCGAGTTCGTAGGTTGCCACCTCATCCTTCAGCTTGAAGCCGGCGCGCTTGATCGCGGCTTCAGCGGCAGCGATGTCGGGGGCGTAGAAATCGATGACCTTGAGCGCGTCGCAATCGAACCCGGTCGACTGGTCGCGAATGACGATTGGCGACACGGGATCGAATCGAATCAGGCGAATCCCGAAAAGCGTGCCCGGCGTTTCAAGCAGCACGGTCCTTGATCGGCGGCCCTCGACCCCCCACAGCGTCTTCGTCGCCGCTTCATCAAACTCCTGCTCGGCGACTTTCTTGAGGCCGTAGACTCCTTCGAACAATGCGCGCTGCTCGTCAATCGATGCGCAGCTGATGATCGGGCCATGGATAAATTTGACTGACATTGATCCTCGTTACGGCAAAGCGCTCGATCGGCGCCAGGAATTGATCAGCGAGTTGTCGAGCAGAAATGCGCGGTGCCGATCAGGATCGGCGGCGATGGCCTGGAGTTCGCGCAGCAGCTCGCGGCGCTTTGCCGGGTCTTTTTCGCGGTGGCGTTTATAATTTGCGTCCGAGGTGGCGTGAACGTCTTCGATCGCCGCCGACCGGCGCCGGCGCGTATAGCGGGCCAATAGGTCGCGGGGTCCGCCGTCGGCAACCGATGTCAACGCCGTCGCCAGTTCGAAGGCGTCGTGAACACCACCATTGAGGCCGAAGCCGCCCGATGGACTGTTGAGATGGGCAGCGTCGCCCGTCAGGAAAATCCGGCCAAGATCAAAGGTGTCGGCAACGCGCTTGTGGACGCGATAGACGCGCGCCAGATGCAGTTGGTAAGGCGCTCCCGCTGGATGAATCTTTGCGAGTTTTGCCTGGACTACGTCATCCGAAAGCGTCTCTTCATCGGTCGCGCCCGGCGGCGGCGACCAGCCGACGCGCCACATCGACTTGGTGTGAAACATGCTGAAAGGACCATGATCTGACCAGAAGTAGTTCACGCCAACCAGAGTCTTCAAGGCGGTGTCGAAGGGATAGGAAATGCCGACCGTGAAGGACACGGCGGGATAGGTCTCGCCTTCGAACCCGATGCCGAGCGCGGTTCTGACCATCGACGATGCGCCATCGGCGGCAATCGCCCAGTCGGAGCGAAGGGTCTCCAGACGATCGGTTTGGCGAAAGTGAACGGTGACGCCGTCAGCATCTTGCGTAATGCTGCTTGCCTCTGCGCCGAATCTGACGGTACCCGGCGCCTCGCGTTCGAGGGCTTCGCCTGCGGCCCGGACCAGGCGGAACTGCTCGCACTGCAGGCGGAAGGGGTAAGGCGTCAGGTCGGCGATCACGCCGTAGTCGAACACCACCCGTTCGCCGGTCTCGGCGATCTGGTACTGCCACTGCGGCGCTGGCCGGCCTTCGTCGAGGAGTCGGGCTGTCAGGCCGAGGCGATCGAGAAGCTCGAGCGTCGGCGCGTGGAATGTCGACGCCCGCGGTTCGGCGTGAAGTTCGGTCGCCTTTTCCAGAACCGTGACATTGAACCCGGCGCGCTTTAAGGCAAGAGCGGCGACAAGGCCGACCGGCCCGCCGCCGATGATGACGACGGATTGCGCGCCGCGCCCGTTCACCAGGGATAGACCGTGCCGTCGAAGTTCCAGAACGTACCGGTGGTTTCGATCGTCGCCTTGTCGGTGACGGCAATCAATTCACGGACAGCAAGTTCCGTCGTGCGAAGCGGCATGCGGCCGCGGGCGGCTTTCATCATATCGGTGTCGACCGGACCGGGATTGATCAGGACGATGACCACGCCTTTGTCCTTCACGCCATAGGCAACGTTCTTCATCGTCATATTCACGGCCGACTTGCTGGCGCGATAGAATGGTTGGCGGTTGGTTTTCACGTCGCTGATCGACCCTTCGCTCGACGTGACGACCACCACTTTTTTGGTTGGGCTGGCCGCCACATGATCGATGAAGGCCTCGGTGATCTTGAGGGGGCCACGCACGTTGGTGCGCATCACGTCGTCAAAGCTCGCGTAATCGATCGATCCGAAGCGCTGCTTTTCGGGAAATCCCGTCGTGCCGGCATTGTTGACCAGCACATCGATGGCCGTGCCCTTGTACTTGGCCGCCAGCGCGTCGACCGCGGCGAGGTCGGTCACTTCAAGTGCCTCGACCTTGATCTTGGCGTTGGCGGCAGCCAGTGCGTTCAACTCGGTTGCCTCCGAAGGCTTTCGGGCGGTTGCGATCACGTCGTAGCCCTTGGCGGCATATTGTTTGACGTATTCGAGCCCAATGCCGCGATTGGCCCCGGTGACGAGAACGGTGGCTGCCACAGCCGGCTCAGTCACGACAGCGGCTGCTCCAAAAAGGAAAGCGATAAGATGGACTTGGTTTGGCATGGGCATTCCCCGGTTGAACCGGAACCGGTTAGCACGCCCCACGCCTTCGACAAAGTGGCAGTCACCGCCCGGGCCACAACATGACTCCCTGGCCACGGCAGGATTGTCTATAGTCCCTAGTCTTCAGGGCTTGGGGGCCGATATGTCGGAAAACAAAACGTTTGTTCAGGCGCAACTTGGGCGGATCGCCAAGGTCGAGCCGCGCGAAGCGACGGCCGTGATCTCGGCGTTTTTCCTGTTCTTCTTTGTTCTCGGGAGCTATTTCGCTGTTCGCCCCGTGCGCGAAACCATCGCCACCATTCTCGGTCGCGATACGGTCGCCGACCTGTGGCTCTATACGGCAATTTTTTCGATCGCCATCGTTCCAATCTACGGCTGGCTGGTCGCAACATTTCGTCGCGCTGTGTTGCTGCCAATCATTTATGGGCTAGTCGCAGTGATTATGGCCGGTATTGGGGCCTTGCTTGGCGCCAACGAAATCAACATCGCCATCGGGTCGTTCTTCTACGTGTGGATCAGCGTTCTCAATTTGATGCTGGTCTCGATCTTTTGGAGCTTCCTGTTGGAAATGTTCAGCAGTGAGCAGACCAAGCGCCTGTTCGGATTCATCGCTGCGGGCGGCACGTTGGGTGCTCTCATCGGGCCGCTGACGACTCGCTTGGCCGCGGAAAGCGTTAGCAGCGACGGCATCCTCTACATTGGTGCCGCTGGGTTTGCCGGCGCGATTGTCTGTCAGCGAATCCTGCTTGGACTCTGGCAACCACAGGCCGCGGCGGTTCAGTCGGGCGGCGACAAGGGTCATGGCGTCGGCGGCAATCCGTTTGCCGGGTTTACGATCATGTTGAAGTCGCCGTATCTCCTCGGCATTGCGCTGTTCATCGTCTTGTTGTCGGCAGCGAATACAATCCTTTATTTCGAGCAGCTTCGAATCGTCGAGGAGACCTTTCCTGATCGCAACGAGCGGACTGAAGTGTTCGCGACCATCGATGTCGTGGTGCAATCGCTGACTATCATCAGTCAACTGTTCCTCACCGGACGGATCGCCATGAGTCTCGGCGTGCGCTCGCTGCTCACGTTTGTACCGATCGCACTGATCTTGGGCTTTACGGTTCTCGCCTTTTCGCCGGTGTTCGCGGTTCTCGCCGTGGTCTTCGTGCTGCGCCGGTGGGGTGAGTATGCGTTCATCCGTCCGGGTCGCGAGATGTTGTTCAGCCGTCTCGATACCGAGACCAAGTACAAGGCCAAGAACTTCATCGACGTTCCGGTCTATCGCGCGGCGGACTACGTCGGCGCCCAGGCCAAGACGGCGATTGATGCCGTGACCTCGTCGCCAACGGCCTCCGTCGCGATGGGGGCCGTGCTCGCTGCCGCCTGGGCTTACGTCGGGTGGAACTTGGGACGCAAGCACGACGAAGCCAAAACCTAACCCTCGCCGGAGAGTCACATGATCAAGCGTCGTACCGCACTGACGTCTGCGTTCGCCCTCTCGTTCATGGCCCATTGCGGCAACGTCACCATCAACAAGGCCTTCGCTCAGGAGGGGCGTGCTGCGCCGCCGCCCGTGCTGCCGTCGATGAAGGGTGAAACCGTCCTGGTCACCGGCGCGACCGGCCGTGTCGGTAAGCAAGTGGTCGAGATGTTGCTGGCACAGGGCGTCAAAGTGCGTGGCACGGCGCGGGATGCCGCCAAGGCCAAAGCCGAGCAGCCCAACGTCGAGTGGATTCAGGCCGAATTCAAGCAGCTTGAATCGTTAAAGGGACTGGCGAACGGCGTTGACCGGATCGTGCTGACCACAGGCGCGAACACCTTTCGTGATCCGACCAACTCGCCGGAGATGGTCGAGTTTCGCGCGCCGGCGGCCATTGTCGACGAGGCCAAGGCGGCCGGCGTCAAGCAGATCGTGCTCGTCTCTTCGGTCAGCGTGACTACGTCCGATCCCACCGCGGCGCAGGGGATCGGCGCGGTGATGCGTTGGAAGAACGAGCTTGAAAAGCGCATCCGCAAAAGCGGCTCGCCCTATACCGTCGTTCGCCCTGTCGGACTGTGGGACAAGCCGCGCGGCGAAAATCCGATAGCCCTGATCCCCGGTGACGTTCAGGTACCGAGCATGGTGACGCGGGGCGATGTGGCGCTGGTCGTGGTCGACGCGCTGGCCAATCCCGACGCCCGCGGCAAGTCGTTCACGGTGTTCAACGTCACCCACCCCGATCTCACCGGTTGGAAGTCGGCGTTCGCGAAACTGCCGCGTGACTAATCTCGTCCGCCATGGCTGTTCGTTTCCGTGCGGCAACAATCGCCGACGCGCCTTTGTTGCGACAGTGGGATGACGAGCCCGCGGTCATAGAGTCCGATCCCAAGGACGACTGGGACTGGGAGGTGGAGCTCGCGCGAACGCCCGATTGGCGCGAGCAACTCATCGCCGAAGTGGGCGGGCGACCGATCGGAATCGTGCAGATTATCGACCCGGCGCGCGAAGAAACCCACTATTGGGGCACCGTCGCGCCCGATCTTCGCGCGATCGACATCTGGATTGGCGCCGCCAGCGATCGCAATCGCGGGTACGGCACCGAAATGATGTGCCTCGCACTCGGCCGTTGCTTCGCGCCACCGGCCGTTACCGCCGTCATCATCGATCCGCTCGCAAGCAACGTCGATGCAATCAGGTTTTATCAACGGCTGGGATTCAGCCTGGTTGGCCCACGGCGATTTGGCGATGACGAGTGTCTCGTACTTCGAATGGAGCGACCCGAGTGGATGTCGATGGTATGATTGGATGAGGTGAGCGGCCTCACGCTTCGACTTTCTGATCCACGAAGACCAACGTCGCCCCACAGGCCTGCGCCGGCCCGATCCAAACGCCATCTGCGCCCCAAGTTGTAAACGGCACGCCGGTCTTCGCCAGATAGGCCTTGGTCGCGCGAATGTCGGACACGGTCACGGCGTAGTAGGCTACCGTCGGCGGCTTCGGGTGGTCGGCGCCTGGAAAAAGCGCCTTGAAGCTCTTGGGTTGCACCACGGTCAGGCGCTGGTTCTTGAGCATGATCGACCGGCCCATGGCGAATGTCCGCCGCTCGGCGCCGGGCAGGCGTTCGTAACGCTCGAAAGTCGATCCGATATCGTCAACGACCACGCCGATGCCGCGCAACGCCATCGCTCCATTTGGGTGGCTGGTCATCGAATTGATGAACACGAGCTCCGGCGTCTGATGCTCGACGACGCAGGCGAAGGCCTCGCCGACGATCGATTCCGGAATCTGAAACCATTTGAAGTCGGCCGTGCCCCGCTTGCCACCCATGTTGACCTCGCGCGAGGCGGCACGCATCGGCGGCATGACCACGCCATGGGTGGCGAGATTTCGCCAGGCAAGCTCAGCATCAAGCGACCGGAATGCGATAATGTGCAGGCCCTCGTGCCGCGCCAGGAAATTGTCGAGGTGATTGCCCTGGCCGGGCCGATCGATCGCGGTCAATTCCATATATGTATCGGGAAAAATCACATGGGCCGAGTGTTGCCCCAGCGGTGTCGGGTCGCCGCCCGGATTGGGCTGCATCAGGGGCACCGGATCGGACACCGTGAATCCGAGTTTCCGGTACGCCGCGACCATCGGGTTGATGGCCCGCCCGACCAGGCCAATATGGTCTATGGTGGTTTCGGTTGATTGAATCGGCGAATCCATGCCCAATTCATCGCAAAACTCGGGAGCCACGACCATGAAAATTTTTCGAGTACTTACCACCTTGTTTTTTGCCGCGGCGTTGACCGGCGAATCGTTGGCCATCGAAAGACGCGGCGGCACCGAGTCGGACTATGCCGAAATTCAGGCGTTTCACGACACGTCGATCCAGAAGTTCAATGCGGGCGATCTTGAAGGCTCGCTCGCCGACTATCTCGAGCGATTGCGCGTCCTCCATACCAAGCGCACGGCCATCACCGGGCGTGGCGAGATGCGGGAAAGTTGGAGCAAATCTTTCTCGTCGACGGCTACACGGCCTTATCTCGTCTCCGAGATTCAAGAGATGGAGCTACAGGGCAACGGCGTGGGCGCCTGGGCTTACATGGTCTGCCGGTATGCGTCCGCCGTGCTCGACAAGACCACGGGCGCGATCAAGGGCGAGGTCTCGAATGGCCGCTATATCGCGCTGATGACCAAGACCGAGCAAGGCTGGAAAGTGCTGCTCGACATCGACAACGGCGCCAGCGGGGCGGCGCCGGACCTCGCCGACCGCCTGAAGAAGGAGGTCGCCAAGTGATTCGAATCCTGATTGTCGCCATCGGCGCAGTATTGTCGGGCACGTCCTTTGCCGAAACCGAGTGGCGTGGCGGAAGCCCCGAGGACCGCGCAGCGATCGCGGCAATCATCGAGACCTGGAAGCAGGCGTATGCGACCGGCAACGGCCAGGCGGTCGCCGACGGTTACGATCCCAAGGGATATGTCATGGCCGAGAAAGCGCCGCTCGCCTATGGACCAACGGTCGGCGCAAACCTCAAGAAGACGTTCGAGGCCAACACCATCGACATGTTGCTTGATCTCAAGGAAGTCGAGTTCAACGGCACCTGGTGCTTCATCCAGGGTACCTTCGCGTCGAAGCGATTGCCCAAAGCGCCGTCGCCGGGAACCGAGCCCCGCTTTCACGCCGGCTTCTTTTTCACATTACTGCGTAAGACCGACTCCGGGTGGAAAGTCTGGCGCAACATGGATACCTCTTCGCCCGACGCCAACCCGCTGCTGGAGCAATTGAAAGGACGCGGCTGATCATGAAAGAGAACGTCAAGTACCCCGATTACATCGGCATTTCCGACGTCACGACGACGTCGTTGGAACAAATGCGGGTTGAGGCCTTCTTCGAGGGCCAGCCATCTCTGATGTTCGACGAGCCGGCCGGGTTCGACATCGGCGATCCGCCCGACCTGCAAGGCCGCTCGCGAGGTTGGACACCGGTTCATACTCAGATGGCGGCGCTGGCGGGTTGCACATCGATTACCTGCACCGTTGTCGCCCGCGATCAGAAATTCAAATACAAGTCGCTCCGCACCAAGATCCGCTCGTTAATCGATATTCGCGGGTTTTTCTTCGACCTCCACCTGCAACCGAATTTCGAGCAGATCAATTTCGATCTCTATCTTGGTACCAAGGAAACAACCGCGCGGATCAAGGCTTTCGCCAACGAAGTCGACCGCCGTTGCCCGCAGATCGGATTGTTTCATCGCGCCAAGATTCCGTTGGTGATGTCGTGGTATCGCCAAGGCGAGAAGACGCCAGCCCATGTCGATGCTTTTCATTTGCCCAAGGGCGCTTCGCCGGAAGATCGATTGATCGCCCAGGCCAAGGTTCAGTCGAAAAAAGGCAAGAAGAAGAAATAGGGACGCCCGTGGCCCGGCCGCATATCGACTTCGTTCAGGCGCAAGCGCTGTCGTGGGACGAGGGCAGGTACCCCGCGATCCCTGGCGTCAAGTCGAAAACTCTTTCGACCGATCACGACACCGGCGCCTGCACGGTCATTCTGCGGTATCCGCCCGGGTGGCGTGCGGCTGGGGCGGGATACTTTGCATGCGATGTTGAAGTCTACGTGCTCGACGGTGCCTTCGCGGTGAACGGGCGCACGTTCGGGCTCGATTGTTACGGCTATTGGCCAGCGGGCTTCGTTCAGGAAGATGCCGCGTCGCAACATGGCTGCGATGTTCTCGCGTTCATCGATGGCGCGCCGCACGTGACGCATGGCGCGCCGCCGGCCGGCAAGTTCGATCAGTCGCGCGCCGTGCCGTTTCTCGATACCCATGAGATGGCGTGGAGCAAGGAGGGGCTAGACCCCGACTACACCTGGTTCGGGTTTCAGTGGAAGGTACTACGCCACAACGAGCGGACCCAAGCGACGACGTTCTTGCTCGATACCCCGGCGCAGCGGCATCCGCCGGGATGGATGGCGCGCGATGAAGTTCACACCTGCACCGAAGAGATCATGATTCTGTCGGGCGAGCTGTGTACGCCCTACGGAGTGCTGCACGCCGGCGCGT
>Ga0194132_10007769_pt1 | contig 15744 bp, 16 predicted proteins | sample TA2KigOf80mmetaG_FD_148612 | JGI IMG/M metagenome (GOLD analysis project Ga0194132, IMG submission 148612) | Freshwater microbial communities from Lake Tanganyika, Tanzania - TA2015054 Kigoma Offshore 80m | ecosystem: Environmental > Aquatic > Freshwater > Lake | place: Tanzania: Lake...
CGGTCGACCAGGACGAGCCGCGCGCCGGCGGCGGCGAGCGCGGCGGACACCGCGATGCCGAGATTGCCGGCCGCTCCGGTCACGATCGCCACCCGGTCGTCGAGCTCCGCCATCATTCCGCTCCCCTTGCCGCCGGGCAGTCTAGCAGCGTCGCGGCCGGGTCGTCGCGGCCCGGTCGTCACACCGGGTCGTTGCGTTGACCGCGGCGCGGGCTTCGAACACACTGCCGGCGCGGCACGGGACGGAGGATACGATGGCGCGGACAGTGATCAGGAACGGCCGGATCGTCTCGATGGATGCGGCGATCGGCGATTTCACCGGCGATGTGCTGGTCGAGGGCAGTCGGATCGCCGCCGTCGGGCGCTCGCTCGCGGTCGACGATGCCGCCGTCGTCGACGCCTCGGGCATGATCGTGATGCCCGGCTTCGTCAACGCCCATCTCCACACCTGGCAGACCGGCATCCGCGGCATCGCCGGCGATTGGACGATGATGGACTATCTCCGCGCGATGCATGCGGGCCTCGCACCCGCATTCGCGCCCGACGACATCTATATCGCCAACCTGATCGGCGCGATCAACCAGATCAACAACGGCGTCACCACCGTCTTCGACTGGTGTCACAACAATCCGACGCCCGCCCATACCGACGCCGCGATCCGTGGCCTCGACGAGGCCGGCATCCGCTGCGTGTTCGGCCACGGCTCACCCAAGCCGGATGCCAAGGACGGCGATCTCCCGTTCAGCCACAAGCCGCATCCCGAAAGCGAGATCAAGCGGCTCCGCGCCGGGCGCTTCGCGAGCGACGGCGGGCTGATGACGCTCGCGATGTGCATCCTCGGGCCGCATTATTCGATCTGGGACGTGACGAAGCACGACTTCGAGCTCGCGCGCCGCTACGACATCACGGTGAGCTGCCATGTCGGCGGCGCGACCGGAATGATTCCGGACGGGTTCGAGCGGCTGGCCGCGGCGAAGCTGCTAGGCCCCCGGCTCAACGTCGTCCACGGCAACAATCTCACCGACGCGATCCTCGCGGTGTTCGCCGACGTCAGCGTCAACGTCACCGTGACGCCCGAGGTCGAGATGCAGATGGGTTTCGGCTATCCGCTGACCGGCCGGCTGATCCGGCTCGGCGCGCGGCCCTCGATCGGGGTCGATGTCGAATCCGACATCGGCGGCGAGATGTTCACCGTGATGCGCATGGCGATGCAGATGCAGCGCGCGGTCGACAACGAGCCCCACGCCCAGGCCGGCAAGGCGCCGCCCAAGCTCGCTCATGGGCCGCGCGATGCGCTCCGCTGGGCGACGCTCAACGGCGCGCACATGATGGGGCTCGAATCCCGGATCGGCTCGCTGACGCCCGGCAAGGAGGCCGATCTGATCATGATCCGGGCGACCGATCTCAACCTCTTCCCCGCGCACAACCCGGTGCAGTCGGTCGTCATGCACGCTCATCCCGGCAATGTCGACAGCGTGATGATCGCGGGTCGGTTCCGGAAGCGGGCCGGACGGCTCGATCATCCCGATCTCGGGCGCAAGATGCACACGCTCGCCGAATCGGGCCGCCGCATCCTCGGCAAGGTCGGGCTCCTGGTCGCCTGACGGGACGGCGACCGGGGCCGCCTCGCCTTGTCATGGGCGAGGGTCCTGGCCTATGCTCGGGTCCATGGAGGATTTCGTCGCGCGCAGCGATCTCGTCCGACGCGACGTGCTGCGGACGCTGTCGCAGCGCGCGGACAGGCCTGCGCTTCTGCATCTCGCGAGCCATATCGGGGCGCTGATCCTGTCAGGTGCCGCGATCGCGGCGACCGTCGGTACGGTCTGGATCGTGCCGGCAATGGCCGTCCACGGCATCCTCCTCGTGTTCCTGTTCGCCCCGCATCACGAGTGCATCCACGGCACCTGCTTCCGCACGCGCTGGCTCAACGACGCCGTCGCCTGGGTCGCGACGTTCCTGATCGCCTATCCCCGCGTCTGGTTCCGCTGCTTCCACTTCGCCCATCATCGCCACACCCAGGACCCGGCGCGCGATCCCGAGCTCGTCCCGCCGCGGCCGCCGACCCGCGCCGCGTTCCTGTGGTGGGCGACCGGGATTCCCTATTGGCGCGGCAAGCTCACCCTGATCGTCCGCACCGCGCTGACCGGGCGGGTCGATGCGCCGTTCGTGCCCGACGCGCTGAAGCCCCAGGTGGTGCGCGAATGCCGGCTGGTGCTCGCGGCCTATGGCGCGGTGGCCGTGACCGCGGCGCTGACCGATCCGTGGCTGCCGCTCCTCTACTGGATCGGGCCGGCGCTTCTCGGGCAGCCGTTCCTTCGGCTCTATCTCAACGGCGAGCACGGGCTCTGCGCCCATTCCGACGACATGCTGGCCAACGCGCGGACGACGCTCGCGGGGCCGGTGATCCGCTGGCTCGCCTGGAACATGCCTTTTCACACCGAGCACCACGTTTTCCCGGCGGTGCCCTATCATGCGCTGCCGGCGCTGCACGGGTTGATGCGCGACCGGCTGAAGGTGGTTGACCCGAGCCACGCCGCAGTCAACCGCCGGATCTGGACCACGCTGGGTGGCCGGCGCGAGGAGGCGGGATTGAGCCATGGCTGATCGGATCGAGAAGAGCGAGGCGGAGTGGCGCCGGACCCTGACCGTGGAGCAGTTCCAGGTCTGCCGCAAGGGCGGCACCGAGCGTGCCTTCACCGGCAAGTACTGGAACACCAAGACGCGCGGCACCTATCGCTGCGCCTGCTGCGGCAACCCGCTGTTCAGCTCGGAGACCAAATACGATTCGGGCACCGGCTGGCCGAGTTTCTGGGCCCCGATCGCCGAGGGCGCGGTCCGGATGGAGGAGGACAACAGCTTCTTCATGCGCCGCGTCGAGGTGCTTTGCGCGCGCTGCGATGCCCATCTCGGCCACGTTTTCCCCGATGGCCCGGCACCGACGGGCGCGCGCTTCTGCATGAACTCGGTCTCGCTCGAGCTCGTGGCCGACGACGATAACAAGGGCTTGGGGACATAGGCTTGCCCATGGCCACGCCGATGCCCGTGCGCTATAGCACGGCATCGCGTGACGCTGCGGCGCCGCAGGGATTCGTCGCTCGCGCCGTGTATCTTCCACGCCCTTCGTCGCAACGCGGACCCGACCGGTGACCGGCAGAATTCGCATCGTCCATGTCGGGAGCTTTCCCCTGCGGGCCAAGGGTGCCTTCATCCACGGCGTCGCCACCAAGCTCACGAACGGGCTGATCCGCAACGGCCACGCCGTGGTCAATTTCTCCGACCGCGACGTGGCGCGCGCCTCGACGCTCCTGGGCAACCGGAAATTCGGCGCCGCGCAGGCGAACAAGGCGCTGATCGAGCTCTGCCGCGCGGTCGCACCCGAGCTCGTCATGCTCGGCCACGCCGATGTCATCGTGCCCGCGACGCTGGCTGCGATCCGCGACGCGGTTCCGGGCGTCCGTCTCCTGCAATGGAACGTCGATCCGCTGTTCGACGAGGGCAACCGTGCGCGCGTCCGCGCCCGGATCCCCGATGTCGATGCGAGCTTCGTCTCGACCGCCGGCGCCGATCTCGCCGCGCTCGCCATGCCGGGCCGAATTCTCGGCTGGTTGCCCAATCCTGTCGACGCCTCGATCGAGCGCGGCCGCGCCTTCGACGACGAGGCGCCGGCATTTGACCTCGTCTTCCCGGTCGGTCGCGGCGAGGAGGCGCGCCATCATTGCGGCCATGCGGTCGTGCCCGACGCGCTCATCGCCCGGATCGCGCGGGAGGTGCCGGGCCTTCGCCTCGCGACGCCGGGGATGCGCGGCGAGCCGCACATCCAGGGCGATGCCTATCAGCGGCTCCTCGAGACGAGCCGTCTCGGTCTCGCGCTCAGCAAACGCAACGACCGCCACCTCTATGCCTCCGACCGGCTCGCGCATCTGATGGGCAATGGCGTCCTCGCGCTCCTCGACCGCGCGAGCGGCTACGACACGCTGTTCGGCGACGACGAGATCGCGTTCTACGAATCCGAGCCGGCGCTGGTCGCGCGCATCGCCGCGCTCCGTGCCGATGGCCGCGAGGCGCGCGCGATCGCAGAGCGCGGCGCACGTCGCTATCATGACCTGTTCGATGAGCGGCGTGTCGCGCGCTATCTGGTCGAGGCGGTGTTCGGCACGCTCCGACCCGAAGCGTGGCCGTGGCCGACGCTCGTCGGCGCCGATCCCACACCTATCCGGGATGCGGCCATTGCCTGAGAGACACGCCCCGCCGCCGCGGCGCCCGGTCGTCAAGGTGTGCGTCCTCACCTACAACCGGCCGCGCCCGCTCGAGGACTGCCTGCGCGCGCTCGATGCGCAGACATTTCCGCACGGCGCCCCCGATCTCCACATCGCGGTGATCGACAACCATGCGACGCCGAAGGTGACGCCTGAGCACTTGCAGGCGCTCGTCACGCGCTTTCCGGCGACGGTCTTGCACCAGCCCCGTCCGGGCATCGCGACCTCGCGGAACGCAGCGATCCTCGCCGCGCCGCCGCTCGACTACGATTTCCTCGCCTTCGTCGACGACGACGAGGTCGCGTGCGCGACCTGGGTCGATGCGCTTCTCGCGGCGCAGGCCGTGAGCGGTGCGGCGGTCGTCGCCGGGCCGGTGGTGCCGATCCTCCCCGACGATGCGCCGGCCTGGTTCCGCCGCGGCGGCTTTCTGCAGCCCTCGGACAAGCCCGATCTCCTGCCGGTCGCCGGGGCCTCGACCGGCAATGTCATGTTCTCGCGCGCGCTCCCCGACAGCGGCATCCGGTTCGAGGAGAAGCTCGCGCTCGTCCTCGGCGAGGACACGATCTTCTTCGACGACGCCTACCGCGCCGGCTTCCCGATGGTCCATGCCGCGAATGCGGTCGTCTACGAGAACATCCCGCGCCACCGCGCGACCAGTCGCTGGCTGATCCGGCGCTGGATGAGCATCGGCCTCGTCGAGCGGCATAAGCTCCTGCGACGCATGGGGCGCGGCGCGGCGATGGGCCATCTCGCCTTCCACGGCGTCCGCCGCTTCCTCGCCGGGTTCCTTACCGCGGTGCCGTTCCTCGTCATCGCGCCGCTCGGTGGCTGGCACATCGTGATGAAGCGGATCCACCATGCCTGCCGCGGGGCCTCGATGATCCTTGCGATCGGCGGGCTCTACGCGGGCGAGCGCAAGCGATGACGCCGCTGCCCGGCCTATCGGGAGGACGCTCCCTGATCGAGCGCCTGCGCGAGGCCGTCACCCCGCATGCCGACCGGATCGGGCTGGTCGGGTTTCTCGTGTTCATCGCGACCTTCGCGCTGTTCGATGCGAGCGTGCGACGCGTCGCGGTCTATGCCGCGCTGGTGCCGTTCCTCGTCCTCCTCGCCGATCGCGATACGCTCCGCGCGATCTTGCGCGATCCCTTGTTCCGGGCGACGGCGCTCTGGGGTGCCTGGCTCTCGGCGATCACCTGCGTCGAGGCGGCGAACGACTGGCCCCGCGCGCTCGACCGCTTCCGCTATTTCCTCCTGATCCTCGGCTTCGTCGGTCTCACCGCCTATCTCGCGGCGCGTGTACGCAATCTCGCGACCAGCGTCGGCTGGACGCTCCTCGCGACGGCGGCGATCGCCGGCGCGATCGCGACGATCCTCCATCTCGGTTCGGCCAATGAGCGTCTCGTTCCGATCGGCCAGGGCGGCGACATTCTCTATGGCGCGACCAATTTCGGCATCGCGATCGCGGCGGCGGCGGCCTTTCTCTATCGACCGTCGAGCCGCGCCGGCTGGCGGGTCGCCGTGATCGCGGTCGCGCTTCTCGTCCTCGTCCTCGCCATGGCGCTCGCTCAGGCACGCGGGGCGCTGCTCGCGCTCGTGATCGCGATGGCCGTCCTCGCCGCGGCGGGGCGCCGCTACCGGATCCCGATGCTCGCGGTCCTCGTCGCCCTCGTCGCCGCTGCGCTCCTCTTTGCCGATCTCGAGGCGTTTCACGCCCGTCTCGATTCCTATCGTCTTCTGATCTGGAGCGAGGCCGGTCGGCTCATCGCCGATCGTCCATGGCTCGGCTATGGCCTCGTCGCGAAGCTGGAGTTCGGCACCCTCGCCGACGGGCACCGGTTCACCAACCCGCACTCGATCTTCCTCGGCAACCAGCTTTATGGCGGCGTGGTCGCGAGCGCGCTCCTCCTCGCCATGCTGACGCTGTTCGCGCCGGCTGCGATCCGAGCATTGCGCCTCCATGCCGATCCGCTGCCGCTCGCGATAATGGTGTTCGGGCTCGTCACCGGCCTCACCCACGGCTATACGCTGATCGAGCCCCCCAATCCGTCCTGGCTCTTCTTCCATTTGCCGATCGGGCTCGCGATCGGGGCCAAGCTCCGCGACGAGGCCTGAGCCGGATGTTCTGGCACGAGGCGGAATGGATCACGCGCGCGCTCGGGCGCGTTCCCGGCGATGCGCTGATGCCGCTCCTCAATCTCGGGAGCTCCGACCGCAAGTTCCGGGCCGTGATCCAGCCCTGGATCGAGAGTGCGCTGTTCGCACCGCTCGCCGCGCGCGCCGTCGCTATCGTTCACAGCGACCTCAAGTCGGGCGAGGGCATCGACGTCTCGGGCGACATCTTCGATGACCGGGTATTCGAGACGCTGCGGGGCCGTGGCTTTCGCTGCGTCTTGATCTGCAACATCCTCGAGCATGTCGTCGATCCGGCGCGCTTCGCCCGGCGCTGCGAGGATCTCGTCGCGGTCGGCGGCTATATCGTCGTCACGGTGCCGCTCAGCTACCCGTATCACCGCGATCCGATCGACACGCTCTATCGGCCGACGGCGGAGGAGGTGGCCGGCCTCTTCGCGCGCTCGCGCGTCCTCGAGGCGGCGGTGATCGAGCCCGGCTCCTACCGCGACGATTTGCGGCGCCGGCCGTGGATCATCCTCCGCCAGATCGTCCGCGCGCCGTTTCCGTTTCTCGGCTACACGCGCTGGAAGCGCTCGATGAAGAAGATCTACTGGCTCTTCAACAACTACCGGATCACCTGCGTCGTCCTGCAGCGGGCGCGCTAGACATAGGATTTCTCCTCGCGGATCGCGGCGCCGAGATACTCGTTGATCCGCCGCTTGATCGCCGCGCGCCGGTCATTGGCGCGATAGACCGCGCGGGCGAGCGCGATGAACGGCGCACTGAAATCGCCGTTCTTCTCGTGGACGCGGATGCCGTCTTCGATGTCCCAGAGCCGCGCGTTGATCTGCTTGAGCTCGGCGATCATGCGCTCGAGCGCGGGCGTCGGCGGCACGGCGCGCGTCTGCGCGGCGAGGAGGATATCGAGCTCGTGCGCACATTGCTGCGCTTGACCGGATCGGCGAGGCGCTCCGCCTTGATCTCGAGGATGGTGATCTTGTCGATCAGCTCGGCCGGCGAGACCGCGATGGTGACGGACGCGACGAGCGGACGATCCTCGGGATCGACGACACGGCGGAACAGCGACGCAGTTGGGTTCATCGCGCGATTTCCTTCAGGGCTTCATTGATGTCGGCGGCCACACCCGCCCAGTCGCCGGGCGTGGTCTGGCGGAACTGGCGCATCGTCGGGTACCAGGGTGTCGTCGTGCCGGCGAGGCCCCAGCGCCAGTCCGGCACGTGCGCGAGCGTCAGCCACACCCGCCGGCCGAGCGCGCCGGCGAGATGGGCGATCGCGGTGTCGCTGGTGATGACGAGGTCGAGGTTCTGGATGATCGCGGCGGTGCCGAGGAACGCGCCGTCCTGATCGCGGTCCGGCTCGGGCGCAGCGATCCGCTCGACCGCCCAGGCGAGCGCCGCGCGCTGGCCGAGGCCGGGGCCGTGTTGCAGCGCGAGGAGGTGGATGCCCGGCACGTCGGCGAGCGGGGCGAGCGCGGCGAGCGGCACCGAGCGGCGGCGGTCGGCGCGGTGGTCGGGATTGCCCTGCCAAGCGATGCCGACCCGGAGCCCCGCATCGGGCAGCCGTCCCGACCAGCGCGCGATGCGATCCGGATCGGCGGCGAGATAGGGCCGGGTCGGGGTGAACGGCCCGGTCTCGGCGAGGAGATGCGGCAGCGACAGGAGCGGCGCTTCGACGTCGTAGGCCGGCCGCTCGTTGTCGGTCGCGATCTGCGGCCGGTCGGCGAGCTCGGCGAGGAGAGGCGCGAGCCGCTCCAGCACCGAGAGGATCACATCGGCGCCCTCGGCGGTGAGGCGGGCGGCGTAGCGGGCGAACTGGATCGTGTCGCCGAGACCCTGCTCGGCATGGACATAGAGCCTCCGCCCCGCGAGCGGGCGGCCATCCCAGGCGGGTCCGTCGACGGCGCGGATCGAGAAGCGGGGCAGCGCGCGGCGCATCTCGTAGGCCACGAAGCCCTCGCGCCAATCGCCGGCGAGGAGGAGCGACAGCGCGAGATTCCAGCGTGCCTCGGCGACATCGCCCGTGCGCGCGACGGCGATCCTGAGATGCGCGATCGCGGGCGCAATCCGGCCCATCTCCTTGAGCGCGATGCCGAGATGGGCGTGGGCGCGACCGTGGTCGGGCGCGCGCGCAAGTGCGGCACCGAATGCGGCGGCGGCCGCGTCGAAGCGTTCGGCCGCGAGAAGCGCATTGCCGTGGTTGTAGTGGAGCTCGGCGTCGTCGGGCCGGAGCGTGACCGCGCGCGCGAGACAGGCGATCGCCGGCTCGAGCCGATCGAGCGCGCGATAGGTCGAGCCGAGATTGGACAGGGCCTCGGCGGAGGCGGGGATGAGGCGTACGACCTCGGCGTGGCGGACGAGCGCCTCGTCGATGCGGCCTGCCGCCTTGAATGCGTTACCGAGATCGCAGAGGATCGCCGCATCGTCGGCGGCCGCGGCGGCGGCCTCCTCGAGGAGCCGGAGCGCGCGATCGAGCCGGCCGTTCCGCCGTTCGATCAGGCCGAGGAGATGGAGCGCTTCGGGTGCCGGGTCGCGGCGACGGGCGAGCGCGCGGCAGATCGTCTCGGCGCGCTCGGCGCGGCCCACGGCGAGATGGGCGCGCGCGGCCGCGAGCTTGCCATCCACGCCGGGGCGCTGGTCCGCCGCTCTGGATGGCCGTCTCGCTGCGTGCACGCCTGCATCCCGGGGAAGGAGTCGTCGCTTCCCCCGGATGCTGGCGTCCTATAGTTGAGAAATTGTTGCGCGGCTATTTGGCGGCGACGCACATCATCTCGACGAGGATCTCGGGGCGGGCGAGCTTCGATTCGACCGTGGCGCGCGCCGGTGCGTTGGCCTTGTCGACCCAGGCGTCCCACACCTCGTTCATGCCGGCGAAATGGCCGATATTCGAGAGCCAGATATTGACCGACAGGAGCTTCGATTTGTTGCTGCCGACCTGCGCCAGCGCCTCCTCGATGCGGGCGAGCACCTGGCGCGTCTGGCCCTTGATGTCCTCGCTCGGATTGGTCGCGGTGAGACCCTGAAGATAGACGGTGTCGCCGTGAACGACGGCGCGGCTCATACGCGGTCCGGAATCGATGCGGGTGATGGCCATGGACGTGTCCCTCCTCGTCGGTGCTGGCAATCGCGCGATTATCGTTAGGGCCCGCGCGGCGGCAAGGCCAATCGGCGGCGGGTGGTGCGATTGACAAGAAGGCGATGGCCACGGACCATGCCCGCCGACGAGGGAGGGCCGACATGATCCTGGTGACGAGCGCGGGCGGAAAGACCGGAAAGGCCGTGGTTCCGGCGCTCGTCGCCCATGGTCATGCGGTGCGCGCGTTGGTGCGGTCGGGAACCGCCGCCGCGGCGCTCAAGGCGCTCGGCGCGGCCGAGGTCGTCACCGGTGATCTCGCCGATGCCGCCGCGGTCGAGCGCGCCACGCGGGGCGTGCGGGCGATCTATTACATTCCGCCCAACATGAGTCCGAACGAGGGCCTCCACGGCGCCAACATCATCGCCGCGGCGCGCGCGGCCGGGGTCGATCGCCTGGTCTTCCATTCCGTCCTGCACTGCCAGGTCCAAGCGCTCCGCCACCACTGGAACCGCCTGTTCGTCGAAGAGGCGCTGATCGAATCGGGCGTGCCGTTCACGATCCTCCAGGCCTCCTCCTACATGCAGAACATGCTGCCGGGCTGGGCGCGGATGGTCGAGACGGGCGAGCACACGATGGGGTTCGCGGTCGATGCGCGCATCAGCCTGATCGATCTCGTCGACCTCGGCGAGGCGGCGGCGCGCGTCATCGCCGATCCCGGCTACGCCGCCGCGATTCTCGAGATCAACGGCCCGGCGATCACCACGACCGAGAAGGCCGCGATCCTCACCCGCGTCCTCGGCCGTCCGATCCGCGCCGGCCAGACCCCGCTCGCGACCGTCCTCGATCACGCCCGTCACGCCGGGGCCAGCGACCATGCGCTCGACTGCCTCGCGCGGATGCTCGACCACTACAGCCGGCACGGCTTCGAGGGCAGCACCAAGGTCCTGTCCTGGATCCTTGGACGGCCGCCGACCGACTTCGAGACCTTCGCGCGGCGCATCCTCGCGGCTGGTGCCTAGAGATCGCGGTGCATGTGGACGTGCGGCATCCCGGCCTCCTCGAAGACCGGGCCGTCGCGCGCGAAGCCGAGATCGGCGTAGAAGCGCTCGACATAGGCTTGCGCGCTGAGCTCGATGCGTCGTGCGCCGTCCGCCATCGCATCGGCGATGATCCGCGCCATCAGGCACCGGCCGATGCCGGCGTGGCGCGCCTCGACGAGGACGGCGACGCGCTCGACCTTGAGGACGCCCGGCGCGAGATCGCGCACCCGCGCGGTCGCGATCGCGCGACCGTCGCGCCGCACGAGATAATGGACCGCCCCGCGGTCGCGGCCGTCGATCTCGAGCGCCTCGGCGACGCCCTGCTCCTCGATGAAGACGCGGCGGCGGATCGCGTAGGAGGCCGCGAGATCGGCGCTGCCGTCAAATCGTTCGATGTCGAGATCGTGCACAATGCCCCCCCGGCATGCGGGAGTCATAGCAGGCCCGCATTCCGCCGCAAGTCCGCACGCGGCCATGGACGCGGCCCTGGGCCGCCATTACAGTCGCCGCCATGACAGAGCCGGCACGAAAATGGATCGGCGCCGCGGTTCCCCGCATGGAGGACGCGGCGCTTCTCACGGGTAACGCCCGCTTCATCGACGATCTCGAGCCGGTCGCGGGCATCCGTCATGCCGCGATCCTGCGCGCGTCGCACCCGCATGCGCGCATCCGGCGGATCGACCTCGAGAAGGCGCGCGCTCATCCCGGCGTGATCGGCGTCGTCGCGGCCGCCGAGGTGACCGCGCTGATCGGCCCGATCCCGAGCGCCGTCCGCGCGGCGATGGCGTATTACCCGATCGCCGTCGACAAGGTGCGCTATGTCGGCGAGCCGGTCGCCGTCGTCGTCGCGATCGACCGCTATGTCGCCGAGGATGCGCTCGAGCTGATCGAGGTCGATTACGAGCCGCTCTCGGCGGTCGTCGATCCCGAGGCCGCCGCCGGCGCCGACGCGGCCCTCCTCCACGAGGCGCACAAATCGAACCTCGCGCAGAGCCGCACCTTCCACTACGGCGATCCCGACGGCGCATTCGCCGCTGCCGACGCGGTGTTCAAGGCGCATTGCCGCTATCCGCGCTATTCGTCGACGCCGATGGAGACCTATGGTCTCGTCGCCCATTTCGAGCGCGCCCCCGACCGCTACACCGTGTGGTCGAACTTCCAGGGGCCGTTCATCCTGCACGCGCTGATGTGCGGCTCGCTCAAGATCCAGGGCAACCGGCTCCGCCTCATCACCGCGCCGCATTCGGGCGGGAGCTTCGGGATCAAACAGGCGCTCTATCCCTATATCGTCCTGATGGCGGCGGTGAGCCGGCTCGTGGGCGCACCCGTCAAGTGGATCGAGGACCGGCTCGAGCATCTGATGGGCTCGTCCGCCGCCGCCGACCGCGCCGGATCGGTCGAGGGCGCATTCACCCGGGACGGCATCCTCACCGGGCTCCGCTTCCACAATCTCGTCAATGTCGGCGCCTATGTGCGCGCGCCGGAGCCGGCCTCGGTCTACCGCATGCACGCCTCGTCGAACGGCTGCTACAAGGTGCGGAACATCTTCATCCAGAACGACCTCGTCGTGACCAACAAGTGCCCGGTCGGTCTCAACCGGGGCTATGGCGGTCCGCAGTTCTATTTCGCGCTCGAGCGGCTGATGGAGATCGCCGCGCGCGGCCTCGGGCTCGACATCGTCGAGATCCGCCGCCGCAACATGCTGGAGAAGAGCCAGTTCCCCTACATCTCGCCAGGCGGCTCGCATTACGATTCGGGCGACTATCTCGCCGGCCTCGACGAGACTCTGAGGCTCGCCGACTACGAGGCGCTGAAGCGCCGCCGCGACGAGGCGCGCGCGGCGGGGCGGCTCTACGGCATCGGCATCGCCGCCGGCATCGAGCCGTCCGGCTCCAACATGGCCTATGTCACGTTGGCGCAGACAGTCGAGGAGCGCGCGAAGGCCGGCGCCAAGTCGGGCGCGCTCGGCGTCGCGACGATCTCGATCGATCCGTCGGGTGCAGTGACGGTCAGGACCGCATCGACGCCGGCCGGCCAGGGCCACCAGACCGTCGCGGCGCAGGTCGTCGCCGACGCGCTCGGGCTCCGGCCGCAGGACATCACCGTCGTCTCCGAGATCGATACGCTGACGAGCGCGTGGTCGCTCGCCTCTGGCAACTACGCCAACCGCTTCGCCTCGATCGTCATCACCGCGATCTCGCAGGCCGCCGAGCGCGTCGCCGACAAGCTCAAGGCGATTGCGGCCGACGAGCTCGAGGTCGCGCCCGAGGATGTCGAGCTCGCCGACGGCACGGCGCGCGTCGTCGGCGTCCCGGAGAAGGCGATGCCCGTCCGCCGCGTCGCGACCTCGACCCACTGGAACCCGGCCGGTCTGCCGCAGGGGATCGCCCCCGGCATCTACGAGAGCGTCGTCATGTCGCCCGAGATGCTGGGCTCGCCCGACGAGGAGGACCGCGTCGCGTCCTCGGTGACCTATGGCTATGTCTGCGATCTCGTCGCGATTGACATAGACCCGGCCACCGGAAGGGTGACTGTCGACAAATACGTCTCCGTCCACGACGTCGGCAACGAGCTCAATCCCCTCATCGTCGCGGGCCAGGTGCATGGCGGCTTCGCGCATGGGATCGGCGGCGCGATGCTGGAGGAGCTCGTCTACGACGCCGACGGCAACTTCCAGTCCGGCACCTTCGCCGATTATCTCTGTCCGACCGCGCCGGAGCTCCCGAAGCTCACCGTCGGCCGGGTGCGGACGCCGTCGCCGACCAACCCGCTCGGTTCCAAGGGGATGGGCGACGGCTCGTCGATGCTGACGCCGGCGGCGCTCGCCAATGCGGTCGCCGATGCGGTCGGCAGCGACGAGGTCGAGCTGCCGTTGACGCTCAATCGCGTGTGGGATATCGCGCATGGCCGCCGGCACGAGCGCGCCGGCGCACCGCGCGCCCGCATCGGCGCGGGGCCGCAGGCGGCGGCAAAGCCCGGCGGTCTCGTCGGCGAGGGCACGGTCGAGCTCGCCGCGCCGCCGGCCCAGGTGTGGGCGCTTCTCCTCGACCCCAAGACGCTCGCGAGCATCGTGCCAGGCTGCGAGCGGCTCGATCTCGTCGGCCCCGACCGCTTCGTCGCTGCGGTGACGATCGGCGTCGCCGCGATCAAGGGCAGCTACCAGGCCGAAATCGCGATCGCCGACAAGCGCGAGCCGGCCTCGATGCGCATGATCGGCAAGGCCGCGGGCGCCCTCGGCCACGGCGCGGGCGAGGGACGCGTCAGGCTCGAGCCGACGGCCACGGGTGGCACGCGGCTCAGCTACAGCTACAGCGCCAATGTCGGCGGCAAGGTCGCGGCCGTCGGCCAGCGCATGCTCGGCACCGTCGCGCGCGTATTGATCGCGCAGTTCTTCAAGGGTCTCGAGCGGCGAATTGAGCCCGAGGCGACGGCCGAAAAGCGCTCGATGTGGCGGCGGCTGTTCGGCGGAGGCGATGCATGAAGCCGGTCGCGTTCGGCTACGCCCGCGCCGAGACGGTCGAGGAGGCGATCGATCTCCTCGCCGAGGAAGGCCGCGAGGCGAGCGTGATCGCGGGCGGGCTCTCGCTCGGCGCGATGCTCAACATGCGCCTCGTTCGTCCCCGCATCGTGCTCGACATCAATCGCGTGCCGGGGCTCGATACGATCGTCGCGGCTAACGGCGTGGTGACGACAGGTGCGCTGGTGCGCCAGGTCGATGCGTTCCGCGATCCGACCATCGCCTCGCATGTGCCGCTCCTCGCGCACGCCTTGCCCCATGTCGGCCACTACCAGACGCGGAGCCGCGGCACGCTCGGCGGTTCGGTCGCGCACGCCGATCCGTCCGCCGAGATCCCGCTCGCCCTCGTCACCCTCGGCGGCGCGGTGGTTCTCCGCGCCAAGGGGCGAACGCGGCGCGTTCCGGCCGCCGACTTCTTCCTTGGCGTGCTGACGACGGCGCGCGAGGAGAACGAGCTTCTCGTCGCGCTCGAGTGGCCGACACGGCGACCGCGCACCGTCTACGCGTTCGACGAGATCGCGCAGCGCCACGGCGATTTCGCGATCGCGGCCGTCGCCGTCGCGGCCGAGGTCGTGCCCGACGGCACGCTCGGCCATCTCGCGCTCGGGCTTGGCGGCATCGAGGATCGGCCGATCCGGATCGAGACCGCGGGCTATGCCGGCCGGCGCGCCGATGCATCGCTCGCCGAGGCGATTGCGGAGGACGCGGCTTCGCGCGTCGTCCCGATCGTCGATCTCCAGGCCAATGCCGACTACCGGCGCCAGCTCGTCCGCGTCCTCGGACGCCGCGTGCTCGCCGCCGCCTTCGAAGACGCCGTGCGGGGAGCCTAAGATGATACGCGTCAAGCCCGACGAGCGCGTGCGCGTGAGCCTCGTCGTCAACGGCCGCTGGCTGTTCGGCCATGCCGAGCCGCGCATGCTGCTGAGCGATTTCCTCCGCCACGAGCTCAAGCTGTTCGGCACCCATGTCGGATGCGAGCACGGGGTCTGCGGCGCCTGCACGGTCGAGATCGACGGCCGCGCCACGCGGAGCTGTCTCCGCTACGCCGTGCAATGCGACGGCGCGACGATACGCACCGTCGAAGGCCTCGCCGTCGGCGATACGCTGACGCCGCTCCAGGCCGCGTTCAACCGACACCATGCGCTCCAGTGCGGCTTCTGCACCGCTGGAATCCTGATGTCGACGACCGCGTTCCTGGCCGAGAACCCGAAGCCGACCGAGGCCGAGGTGCGCGACATGCTGTCGGGCCACATCTGCCGCTGCACCGGCTACGAGCAGATCGTGAGCGCGATCATGGACGTCGCGCACGGCGGCGGCTGATGGACCTCGGGACGGCTTTCGCTTGCACGGTCGCGCGCGAGCCGGGCGCGCTCGCGATCGTCGACGGGGCGACCCGGCTCGACTATGCGACCTGGGATGGTGTGATCGGCCGCGTCGCGGGCGGTCTCTCGGGTCTCGGGCTCGCACGCGGCGATCATCTCGTAGCCGTCCTCGCCAACCGGCTCGAGATGGCGACGCTCTATTGGGCGTGCCAGCGGCTCGGCCTCGTCTTCACGCCCTTTAACTGGCGGGCCGGCGCGGACGAGATGGCCTTCGTGTTGACCGACGCCGAGGCCAAGGCCGCGGTGTTCGAGGAGCGTTCGGCGGCGGCGATGACGGCGGCGGCGGCCCAACTCGGACGCGAGGCGCCGCCGCTGGTCGCGGTCGGGGCCGCGGCGCCGGGG
>Ga0194132_10007770_pt1 | contig 15742 bp, 11 predicted proteins | sample TA2KigOf80mmetaG_FD_148612 | JGI IMG/M metagenome (GOLD analysis project Ga0194132, IMG submission 148612) | Freshwater microbial communities from Lake Tanganyika, Tanzania - TA2015054 Kigoma Offshore 80m | ecosystem: Environmental > Aquatic > Freshwater > Lake | place: Tanzania: Lake...
CCGTATAGAGACTCGCGGCGGCGAAGCTAGCCCCGGGAGGGCCCATTAATTCGCTGTTTACTCGCTATAACTTTATTTATGGCCATTATAACTCAATAAGAAATGGGCTTTTATGTTGCTTATCCGTTCTACGCATTTACGCCGTAAGCGTGTTTGCGTAGAATGATGCGTATTCTTGTTTGCGTATTCCTGTTGTTCGGGAGAAAACAGACTGTTAAAGCGCACTACTTCTTTCTATTTGCTTAATACTTAACATTTCAACCCATTATTTATACAGTTCTCGTGGGAGTATTGAGAATCTTCAATGGTTTGAATATAATTAATACGTGAGAGCCTTACGCCTTTTACCCCTAGCCTTTCTTAGTCTCCTTTTTAGTTTCTTAGATGCAAGTGTTCACGGCACACCCGCCCTTACTTGCCGTGACGTACTTCACCAACTTCGAGTTGGAGAATATCAAGCTGCTCGGTATCTTTCTATGTTCGAAGCCTTAAAAGAAGTTGGGGCAAGACTCCCACGCGCTGGGGAATTTGCCTTTGAAGTACGAAATCTAAACAATCGAGGTACCCAGCCCACTGTCACTGTCGCAGAGGTCAAAGATGGTCGGCGACAACGTAAAGGCATCACAGATAAAAATGGAAATCTATGGCTACCCGGTGAGGGCGAGACTTGGGACATTATTCCTAGAAACGCAGAGGACCAAGGATGGAATACAAGATCGCGAGCTCGAGTCCAAGTACGAAATGAGGGGGGAAAATGGAACCTCTTTGATAAAGATGGGAACCGTCTTCATAGCGAAAAACAAGCTAGGGAACTAGGCTTACCTTTTAGGACAGATGGAGACTTAACAAAGGTAGGGTTTCACGCCCCTCAAAGTATCCCTGGTCCATTTGAAAATATTTTCCGAATTTTACGAGGGGGCGAAGGTGAGAGACTTTTAGACGCTGCGGGAAATGTTTGGACAAAGAGTAAAAGAGCAACACCTGCAGGAACAAACGAATGGGAAGTAACCAGTAAAAGGGGAAACCTCTACTATGTCTTTGAAGATGGAGGAGTGCAAAAAATTACACAACGCAATGAAGAAGTAATCGAAAAAATATCTCGATTTGTCTCTGGGATCGATGAAGTCGCCCCCAAAAACCAATCTTACAAAGGCCAAACAAGTTCTGGGAAACTATTGCTCAGCCTTAAAATTTTAGCCTATGTTTTAAAGAACGGCCCAACACCAGAATATCAGGCATTAGGAATTCCGATGAGCGAAAGCTCCAACATCTCCAATCCTGAAGAAAAACTTACGATAAGTTCAGCCCTAGCCCAAGCGACAGCGGATTGGAATTCCCTTTCGAAACAAATTTATGTCGAACAGCCCGAATTGTTGGAAAGCCCAACCCCTTTTTTGGTGTTTGTTAGGAAAAATTTGCTTTATTTAAATAGTGCTCAGAAAAAGTTTTGCTCCTCAGGTTCCTGTTAGACCTGCTAAACTAGCTCTATGATCCTATTATTTAAGAATGGACTTCCTGTTTATTTCTTGTTTGTGTTTTCGATGGTTCCGGCTAGCTACGCAAAAATAACTTTCAAAACAGCATCAAAAGCTAATTTGCTGGAAGAGGCACCCGCAAATGATACTGAGCGCAATCAATACTATAGAAAGAAGTTAAAAAAAGACTGGCTTATTCCTATGCCCAAAGGAGAATACGAGCGATTAAGCCGTCGATTTAAAGGGCTTTCGATGTTTGATGCCGATGATCGCCCCTGGGTCGTACCTGGCGTTACTTTAGTCTCCCCTACCGGCTTCAGTGCGAAATGGGGGGATATCTTCGGTGGATTCGGAGTCACCAACAGAGGGCGTTATACCAATAATCCGGATGGAGTTGTCGTTGTAGGTGCCGGTTTCGGCGACCCAGTTTCATGGTTAGGTTTTGAACTTTCATTGACATTTCTTAACGTAAAAAAATTTTTTAGATCGGGGCTTGGTATCTCTGCGAAAATGAGCCACACATTTGCCGATACGACCTCTATAGCTATCGGTGCATACGATTTTCTACAGTTCCCCCCAAACGCTTCAGATACAGGAAATAGTACCTATTTGTCAGTTTCTCGTACTTGGCAACTGAAGAATAACCCTTCTGAGGCTTTTAGTCTTCTTGTTGGAACTCTAGGGTTGGGTAATGGACAATTTAAAACAGATGAACAACTATTAAATGATATTGAAGCTATTGGCATCTTTAGCTCCTTGAGTTTAAGAATTGTTCCCCCCCTAAATATGATTGTTAATTGGGACCAGAATCTTCATCTGGGATTTTCGGTTTCACCCTTTAGGCGTTTCCCTTTAATCTTCACCGCAGGGGGACTGGATTTTCTCGATCGAAACGCATCACAAGGGGTCAGACTTCTTTTCGGAATTTCTTATTCCGACTCAGTCTTCTCACAAACCTTCCCCGTTGGCTGGTTTAGAGGCAATAGAATCTGATAAGACTCTGTCTGTTTGAATTTCTTTTATCTTGTAACTAATTAAATATTGAAACCAAAGAGCTTGAAAAAAATGATAACCGGCCCCTTGCCAACCGTCTAAAAATCCCCCACGAAGAATATACCGATAAAAAAAGTAAACCCACGGTCGAATAAAAAGAGGAAGGTTATTCCAAATTCTAAAATAGATCCAACGTTTTAAGAAAGGTAAATCTGTTCTGGAGGAGGTCCTCTTAATTTCTTTCAAATACTCCAACGCCTCTAATTCAGCATATTTAAGGTGTTTCATATGCCATCTGTCGATTCCGTTGAGATCTTCGTGAATTAAATCAGTCCTTAAAACCCCTGTTTCACCTTCGACCTCCAACTTTTCATTAATCGCTCGCTCACCCCATTTAGCAAACTTAACTCTCACCAGCCGTAAAATTCGCGTTCCATAGTATCCCCTTCGAATCCAGCGACGTTGCAAAAAAACTTTACGACAAACATAATACCCATTTTCACGAGGCCTAGAATCCAAAACCGCTACAATTTCACGACTTAAATCAGCAGAGACCTTTTCATCCGCGTCAAGAAACAAAACCCATTCGGTTTGAATTTGCGTTTTTCTTAAAGCAAAGTTTCTCTGATCACTGTAATTCTTAAATACATTTTTAATAACTCGAGCCCCTAACTCTTGTGCGATATCAACAGTTCGATCAGTACTAAATGAATCCACCAACACTATTTCTTTCGCAATCTTTTTAACGCTAGTTAAGCAAGCACTAATATTTTTTTCTTCATTTAAGGTCAAAACAATAACGGTCAGATCAAGTGCCATAATCAGTTTTTAAAATTTAATGTGAGTGCCCTTTTCTGTGATTGCTTGCCAATCCGCTTAGATAAAGACTTTCGATCACTTCCATTAACTTCTTAACTACAAACAAAAATGGAATGGTTCTAACAGCAATAAAACAGCAACCAAGAACTCCAACTTCAGAGATAGTGTGATGCAAGGTGAAAATCAACCACATTGACCAAAAGCGGTTGGGGCCCCGAACATCAATTAAGGACAAACCTATTCGAATCGATAAAAAAACGATAAAAACTATCCACACTACCCCCCAAAATCCATCAATAGCAAAAGCTTCGGCAAAACTTCCAAAGGAAATTCCTGTTACGTCATCGTCATCGCTTATCATTCCTATTTTTCGGGCCATTACCGAACCCTTGACTGTATCTAAAAACAGCCATTTCCCAGTTAGGGATCTCGGTAACAGATAAATTTGAGACCAGAAAAAACTGTAACCTTCTTTTTCGTTATTATTATAATAGTGAATAAGTTTATCGGCCGCAGAAATTAACGATAAGCGCTCGATTAGTAGAGTAGACTCACTGGTGTACAAACGTTCGCCGTTATGCTGTTGGATAGTTTGTTCCCTAAGACGTTTTAGGTATTGGGAATACCCTTCAAATGAACTAAAGTTTTCCTTAAGATAATTACCTAAGCTTTCCAGTTGAACGCCTAATGTCTGGTCTCTTTTTATATAATTACGCCCATCATCCGATAGGGGGGTAAAAACAAACACCATGAGCAGACCGATAAAAGCAATAGTCGCAATAGATTTTATTCCAATCTTAATTTTTTGAAATATCGCAACCACCAAAACAGCAAACAAAGGCTCGAACATCCCTTGTTTACTAGTTCCTAATATTCCCAAAGCAAAAAGAACTGATAGCATCACCACCGATCTAATATTAAATATTTTTTTTCCTTTAGTTTCCCATGCCGTTCTGTTCAATTCAGCTATCAGAACTAGTATTCCTAGTCCCCCAAGATAACTTAGAGCATTCAGTAACGGAGCTAAAATTAAGCTGAAGCTGTCTCGTTTTGACGTATAAAAATTTAGAATTAAAGACGCAACAAATAACCATTCCACTAATCGGGGAGAAAAGTAAAAAGAATCCTCTTTCACGATCGGATATCTTTCAAATCTAAAGTACCTATCCACAAGAGTCACAAGAACAATCATGCCCATTCCCAATACATAGACTTGAGAAGTCACTTCAGGGCTTGATAGACCTTGATCCGCCGGCTGCCACGAAAACATTTTAAACCACTGAGATATAATAACCTGCCTCAGTGACAAAAGGCCTACCAACCAACCAAAGACTGTTGTCCCCCCCCCCGAAAAGTTAAATGCCATTCCACATAACAGGTGAAACATTAAAATGTTGGAAGCGAACGCTACCGATGTCCCTTGAATTATTTGGGCTAAAAAAACAACAAAACTGTAAACTCCCAAACTCATCCAAGAGATTGAGGAGATAGGTTTCAGTTGAATTTGCATGAAAACCTAGTTTCTTTTTAATTGCTGAATTATCACAATACTTGAAACGACAAGCCCAAGAAGAGAAGAAACAAAACCCACCCCTTGTAGGGTGTTAGACGAAATCAACGGCTCCTGGGGTGTCACCAATACGATGTCATTGGCCTCGAGATTTATAGGTTTGCTTGAGGCTCGTTCTTGAACTAACTGTTTCAAATTAATATTGATCGTTCGTTCGGTCTCACCACTTCTTCGCTTGATAGTGACATCCTCCAAGTTCGCATCCGCCCGAGTTCCCCCAGCCAAAGAAAGAAGTCTTACGATATCGGTTTGTTTGGGAATGTGATAAACACCCGGTCGCCCTACCGCTCCCAATAAGTTGATCGGCACAAGAATTTCCCCTTGATAGACTTCAGAATAATACTCATCTGCTCTAGTGTATTTGCTTGTCTTTAAAATATCCTCTGTGAGGGAAGGAGAAACTGCTCGGATTCTTTCAGGGCAAAAGGTAACAAGAAGTGTCAAATAACAAATTAATGTAATTTGCGACACGCTCTGAAACACCGCAGTATTCTTCATCATAGAAAGCCTCTGGAAGTATTGAGTTGATGATTATTATTAAAGAAGTTTGCGTCTCTACGAAGGAAGCGAAGCCATTTAATCTCGTAACCGGCTACCTCGAATAGTATTTATTCAAAAGGCAAACGTACTCTTTAATTCTATCAAGCGGCTAAACTATGTAAAGATTTAAGATTGTTTGTCTCTTAGCCGAAAAGTCTATATGGATTCCGCCAAAACCTACCGTTCCAACCAAGATTCACACTCTTCTCATGGGGCGAGCTCACAGACTTACCAACCTATTGAAGTCGTTCTAAATAACTTTTTTGCCCTTTTAAAACGACATAAACTAGTAATTTTACTTCCTGTGATCCTCGCTGAGGCCCTTGCCATTCATCATTATGTAACAAATAAATCCTACCGCGTTGTGGCCCAACTCTTAGTTCAAAAAGCGGATAATAGTTCTTTGCAGGCGCTATCATTGGATTTGGGAGCCTCCCGATCACAGCTCTTAACTCAAAACTTTAACAAAGATAATTATTTGGAGAGTATTCTTCTCTATTTGGGCTCTCGAGATTACTATAATGAAGCTGCTCAAAACATTTTACAAACTGAATCAGGGAAAAAACTCTTTGAAAAACTACAGCGCTTACAAAATAATAAGTTTGATTTTTTCGAAAAACTGCTCCCCTTTGCTTTTAAAGCCGAAAAACAAAAAGACTTATCTCCTAAGACCTTTGGCTCTGTTTTAAAGTTAATCACCAAGTATGACAAAATAGGAACTAATCACTTCTTTGTCGCTGTCACAACCTCTTCTCCGCAATTATCTTCAGAAATAGCACAAACAATGGCTGAACAGGCCCAGATATTCATCACAAAAAAAGACCTCAGACAACTTGAAGAGGGGAAAAATTATATCGTTGGCAAACTCGATGAGTTATCTGAAGACTTTGATAACATCGAAAAAGAAATGCTCCTTGTTAAAAGAAAAACTGGAAAAACCAATCTAAAGAAGCCTGGATTTTATCAAGAAAGCTCAGATGTTCGTCACATCACCACCGAACTCGAACAGAACATTATCAAATTGGAACAGAACGAAAAGCTAATTCGATCCATTACGAAAAACCTAAAAAAACAAAGCTCGTTAATCAATTCCAATGAAGCAGATTTTAGTACTCTCTCTATTATTAAACGTCAGTTAGTAGCTCTTGAGGCCCGCAAAAAGGGGTTGATTGCAGAAGGGATGTCCGAAGAATCCGCCCAAGTTTTATCTCTAAATGATGAAATTGAAAAAACACGCTCCCAGCTCCCTAAGAAGTTACAAAAAGGTCCAGTCCCTGCACGGGACGAATCTGTTGAATTCATTGAAGACAATGTTAATCCGGAACTTCGCTTATCCGAATTGCGAAAGGAAAACTGGTTAATTAAAGCAAGAATCAATGCCGCACAAAAACTGGTAAGAGCAGAGCAACTCGTTCGAGAATCTCTTCCCGAAGAAGAACAAAAATATTACGCATTAAATAAGCGATTAGAAATGAAGTATGTTCTTTTTGCCGATTTATCTAAACAGCTTTTTAATATCGATGTCAGCAGAATTTCCATTCAAAATCGCATTCTGCCGCTCGAGAAGTCTAGTTTAGAATCTGCGAAAAGGAATCCGACTCTATTTCCATTAATCCCAATGACCTTTATCCTTTCACTGGTTTTTGCAGCCCTGTTAGCTACTGTGATAGAGAACTTTGATCCTGTTATTGTTACCGTTAAGGATTTTCCTGGTTTTAACTTTGTCTCTTTAGGAACAATACCGCTCTTAAAAGAGGGTAAACAACGAATTTGGATGAAGTCTTCGGATCAGAAAAAAACACTGCTTTTCCGTCATCATCTAGATCTGCCCGAGATTGTTCCCTTCAAAAGGATTCGTACTCGTTTGCTCCATTTGGAGAAAAATCTAGTCACAAAGCCACAAATTATTTCCATTCATAGCACCCAACCTGGAGATGGGAAAAGTTTTATCACAGGCAACCTAGCCGCTTCTTTAGCCAGTTTAAACAACAAGCGAGTTCTCATTATTGACAGCGACCTGAAGCGCAGAGCTCTCAGTAAAGAGTATGCCCCTAAAAACACTCTAGGCCTTTCAAGCTTCTTAGAACAATCAAAACTTAAGACAGTTGAGGACCTCTTAGTTAAAAATTTACAGTTAAATCTGGATCTTCTTCCAGCAGGCCCTCCTGCCATTCATTCTTCTGAACTTCTCAACAGCCCAAAATTTTCTGAAATGTTGAATCACTTACGTACTCAATACGACTATATTTTAATCGATAACGCCCCGTTCCTGGCGTTACCAGATTCTGAAATTATAGCCAGTTATTCCGATCTGGTTGTTATCGTAACTTCCGCTAACAAAACCAAAACTAACGATGTCTCAATCATGATGGACCATTTTTTTCAATTGGGTAATAAAACCGTCTGTTTATTACTCAATAGAACGAATTCAAAATCTCAGCTATATTACTATTATGGCACCAATCAGGACCAATCAGCCCGACTTAAAGTGGCCTAATATTTAGGAAAATATTTCTTGGAACCCTTTTCTTCTCTTTTCTTGGTGGGTAACTTCCAGGAACATCATGTAGGCTTTCATTTTGAATGTGCTGCTCGTAACATCCAAATTCCCTTTTCCTCTTTTGACATTTCCCAAGCAAGATCTAATATTTCGATGTTAAACAAATTAGCTTGGCACTTTCGAGATAAAACTTATTGGGCTCAAAAAGATTTTCAAAAAAAACTTATAGAGTCTGCCAAAGTTATTCGCCCCTCTCACCTCTTGGTGTTAGGAACCTCCGCAGTGTGCAAAGAAACTCTAGTTGCCCTACAAAAACTTTCTATTGTAACCATTAATTTTCTTACCGACGATCCTTGGAATACCAACCACTCTTCTAATTGGTTCAATGAATCTTTGTCTCACTACAATGTATTGCTTACACCTCGAATAGCCAATCTCAATCAACTCAAAGAGTTTTCAAAAACAAAAGTCGATTATCTTCCTTTTGCCTACAATCCAGAAGTTCACTTTGAAGAGTCGGATATTAGCGAGCTAGAAAAAAGAGAATTAGCAAGTGATATCATTTTTTTTGGAGGGGCTGACTCAGATCGAATTCCATTGATTCACAAGTTGATTCGGCACGGATTTCAAATAAATCTTTTTGGCGGCTACTGGAATCAGGACAAATTAACTCGCCCCTTTTCTCGAGGAATTGTTCCAGTTAAGACTCTCAGAAAAGCTGTCAAAGCCTCAAAGATCTGTCTTAATTTAGTGCGCCGAGCCAATCGAGATGGGCATGTGATGCGAACCTTTGAAGTTCCAGCTATGGGTGGGTGCTTGTTAACAGAAAAAACTGAGGAACACCTGGCTATTTTCGGAGAAAATACCGTAAAGATGTTTGAGACGGAAAAAGACCTCATTCAAAAAATTGAAACACTTCTCAGCTCACCTGATCTTCGCAAACAAACCATCTTGGAAGGGAGAAAAAAAATACTTTCCTCGCACAACACCTATGTCGATCGTCTACAATCTATCATGCGCATTGCACCATAACATTTACTCAATACCTGCAGATATGTCCGCTCACAGGAGTTTTGATACCTGCACCCCTTGAGTAGGCTTTTTAAGAGGTTCAGACGGATAGGTCTTTGCAATTTAAGAAAAAATAGTTCGGACCAGCCTCTTAAAAAGCCTACTCAAAGGGTCCAGGTATGGAATTTTGGCTATATCTTAAAAGCAATAATACCGATAATATTAAATAATATTAGATACTTTTAAGCTAAATCAGCTATGAAACAACTCATTCAATCCCTTAGCAATGGACAGTTGCAACTTCTAGACTGTCCTATTCCCCCTGTTAAAGCGGGCCATGTCCTGATCAAAACTTATCATTCGATCATTTCGAAAGGCACCGAAGAAACTCTTCTTCAATTTGGAAGAGCCTCATGGCTCAAAAAAGCCAGAATGCAACCGGAGAAACTCAACCAAATTAAAATGAAACTCACAACCGAAGGTTGGGCTGAAACTTTGGCCGCTGTAAAAAACAAATTAAACACTCCAATAAGTCCCGGGTACTCGCAAAGTGGAATCGTTGTAGAGGTGGGTAAAGGTGTGGAACGCTTTTCTATTGGAGATCGCGTTGTCTCAAATGGTCCCCACTCTGAGTTTGTCTGTGTATCAGAAAATCTTTGTCTAAAAATACCACATGCACCGATTATTTCATTTGAAGACGCTGCTTTCACCCCTATCGCTGCGATAGCACTACAAGGCATAAGACTTCTAAATCCCACTCTCGGAGAAACGATTGTCGTTCAAGGGTTAGGACTATTAGGACTTCTCACGGTTCAATTACTCAAAGCCCAAGGATGCCGAGTGCTCGGAATAGATTTTGAAGGGCCTCAGTTAGATCTTGCAAAACAATTTGGAGCCGAAATTCACTCTTTGTCTTTGGACCCAAATCCCGTTTCTCACGCTATGGAATTCTCCCATGGACAGGGTATTGACGGTGTGATTGTCACCGCTTCAACGACATCTTCCAAGCCTATCGAGTATGCAGCTAAAATGAGCCGTAAACGTGGAAAGATCGTTTTAGTCGGGGTCACGGGGACTCAATTTAATCGATCCGACTTTTACGAAAAAGAGTTATCTTTTCAAGTTTCCTGCTCTTACGGACCCGGTCGATACGAGCATTCTTATGAACAGAAAGGCTTAGATTATCCGATAGGCTTTGTCCGCTGGACTGAACAAAGAAACATGCAAGCTATTCTCGAACTCATACAAGAAAGAAAACTCAACCTCTCTCCTTTGATCACGCATCGATTTGCATTCCATGAGGCCCGCAGTGCCTATGAGGTTTTAACTTCTGATCCTTTGTGTAAGGCTATTGTTTTAAATTACCCTATAGCTTGCTCGAGTTTTTCTTCTCAAAAAAGACATTTCCATCAGCTAAGTCGCCCTGCTAAAAACCATCCGACTTTAGGTGTTATCGGTGCCGGCGCCCATTGCACAAAAACGCTATTACCAGCTTTAAAAAAGCTTAAAGCCGAAGTTCTAGCTATAACCTCAGAAGCAGGATTGTCAGCTACTCTGGCCTCAAAACAATTTAAAATTCCAGAATTAATCAATACCAGCTCCGAGCTGATAGAATCGCCTCATATTAATACTGTAATAATCGGAACTAGACACAACTCTCACGCGGAACTTGTTATTAAGGCAATCAAAGAACATAAAAACATTTTCTTAGAAAAACCTCTCGCCATAACACTGTCTCAAATTGATGAAATTGAAGCTGCTCTGCGTTCAAATCATTATTCCAAAACTCTGTGTGTCGGTTTTAATCGTCGATTCTCTCCTCTTAGTATAAAACTCAAAAGTCTATTTCAGCATTCTACCGCTCCTAAAATGATGGTTTACTCGATTAATGCTCTTAGCTTGCCTTCGTCTCACTGGGTAAACGATCCCGAAATAGGTGGCGGAAGACTCGTCAGCGAATTAGGCCACTTTATTGATCTGTTAAGATTTTTTGCCGACTGCCCAATCTTATCTCACCATATCGAACGAATCGCATCGGAAAATATTGATATAAAAAATAACATCACTTTAACGTTGAAATTTACTAATGGATCCCTTGGAACTATTCATTACACAACTTTAGGCAATCGCCAGTACCCCAAAGAACGGATCGAAGTTTTTTGCGGTGAAAAAGTCGCCGTAATCGACAACTTCAAAAAACTGACCGGTTTTGGTTTTTCAACTTTTAAAAAAATGGCCCTTTGGAAACAGGATAAAGGCCATTTTAATTGCTTAAATAGTTTTCTAAGTTCCCTTCAAACCCCCTCCCAACAATTTCAGTCCCTCGATGAACTCTTTGAAATAAGTCGGTTGCTTTGCAAAATACAAACACCGGTAACAAATTCATCTCTCACGGAACGCGAAGTCGCTTAAATAATATGAAGACTTTTTATTCTTCAATTTCAATGGATCGGATCGTGGCTCTGTTCTTTTATCACCGTTGGAGACAATTCATTGCTCGTTTGACAATAAAAACCTTTTTGCCATTCAAGTGGCTGTTTTTTCGATGTTTTCTGCAGATGAACCTGAGAACATCGATCAAGATCCAAGACGAGATAGTCAAACTACAAGACTTCGACTTAAATCTTTGTCCCCTTCTAGCCCAACAAACAAAAATACCTGCAAAGCTATTACAACAACTCTCAGACAAAGATCGCCTCATATTTTTCGAACGTAATACCCATAGCCAATGGCTGCACGATTCAAACCCAGAAGCAGCATGGCAGGAAATCCTTACTTGGATTAAATCCGAAATCTCTTACCTTCCAGCAAGATTTCCTCTTAGCTGGCATCCCTATTTAATCTCAAAGAGAATTCAAAACTGGATAGCTCTCTGGGTTCTTTCAGCGCCCTCCGAGCATGACCAGGAAATGATTTTGCGTGCTCTGTGGTTTCAGGCGACCTGGCTTAATTACAATTTTGAATACGATATTGAGGGCAATCATCTCTGGGAAAATGCTCAAGCTCTGGCACTGGCAGGGAGTTTTCTTAATTGTCCTAAAAATTCCTCTTGGGTTAAAAAAGGGATCTCTGTTCTAAAACAACAGATCCCACTGCAAATTCATGTTAGTGGAGAGCATTTTGAAAAATCCCCCGCATACCATGCCGAGCTGACTCAAGGTTTGGCTTTTCTTTTACCTTGGATAAAAAAAAGCCAGGAAAATTTTTCCTGGTTCGAAAATTATTTTTCAAAAATGAAACTATTTTCTTCTCAAATTGCCCATCCCACAGGGATCTTACCGTATTTCAACGATACTTGGTTAACTCGGGTGACTCCAAATCAAGATTTTTTTTCAGACTGGTGTGGAGATTACTATATCCACAGAAACAACACGTCCTTTTTCATTTTTGACGCTGGAAACATGGGAAGTGATTCTTTACCGGCGCATGCGCACTGCGATCTTTTGACTTTTGAATTGTCGATTAGAAAACTTCCTCTCATTTTAAATAGCGGAACTTACTCTTATGAAGGAAAAGAACGTCAATACTTTCGGGGATCCTCTGCCCACAATGTTCTTACTGTTAACAATCAGAACTGTGCTGATATTTGGAGCAGCTTTCGACTGGGTCGGCGTGGACATATCACAAACCGAGGCCATTTAACGCAGTCAGATGGCGTCTGGATTTGGAGTGAGCACGATGGTTATGCCTATCTCAAAGTTCCCAAAGTTCTTAGACTGTGTTTTTTATCCGAAACCTCTGACTTTCTCTGCTCGCTTTTTCTAGTTCTAAACCACGGCACAAATCCTGAAATCAAAGAGCATGTCCATCTAGCCCCCGAGGTCCAAATAAATGAATTGGAAACGGCTTTCTTCTCTGTAAAACCATCTCTACAGACATCGGGCGATGGCGAGTGCTTTTTTAGGCCCCTTTATCCTACCTATACCGTAAAGATAGAAGACACAATGTTCTCACCCCGTTTTTATGTTCAACAAAGGAAAAAGACTTTGACTTTGAACAACAACGAATTGAATTCATCAAACGAATTTCAACTCGCCACAGCATGGATTCTTAACTGGGGAAAAACAGATCCAAAGATAGCTTTAGAATTTAACCATCAGAAGATAAAATTAACATGGTATAGGAATAATCAACCCTTTGAGGCCCAGCTTCATTTTCACCAAAATGACTATTCTCTATTTTTATCAGCATTTTGTGCTCCCTGAAAAAAATGGAATCACGCGCACGTATGAGTTTGCAAGGCGTCTGGCCTCTTACGGCCATCAAGTTCACTTAATCGTCTCTGATGAATCCCTAACCCAAATTAAACACGCTCCCTATGAAACCCATCGAGAAGGAATCACTATTCACTGGATCCCTATTCCTTATCACAATAAAATGCCCTTCTTTAAAAGGATAATAGCCTTCTTTAAATATGTATTGGGTTCTTTTAAAGTTGCTAATAAACTCGCCGGTGATCTCATTTATGTTTCAACTCCCCCCTTAACTAGTACTCTTTCTGCAGTGATCCTTTCAAAACTAAAAAGAATTCCGATCGTTTTGGAAGTTAGAGATCTCTGGCCCGAATTACCCATTGCATTTGGAGCTCTTCGAGATCCCTTTTCTATCTTTTTGGCCCGAAGGATAGAAAAGATTGCCTATCGCAATTCACACCATGTCGTAGCGCTCTCGCCTGGAATTCAGAGGGCTGTAGTTTGTCGAGGAGTTAAAGTTAAAAACACCTCATTGATTCCTAATAGTTGTGATATCGAATTTTTTAAAGAGCGGTCGGCTCCTAGAATGCTTCTCCCCAAAGAGATAGGTGAAACAGACCCAATTGTCCTATACCCTGGAACAATAGGAGTTGCCAATGGAGTGGATTATATCGTTAAAATTGCTCAAGCTATGCAGTCTCTAGCTCCTCAAATAAAGTTTGTCATACTCGGCGATGGAAAAGAAAAAGAAGAAATGATAAATCTCGCTAAACTTTTGGGAGTCCTAAATCACAATCTATTTTTTCTCGAACCGATTCCAAAAAGTGAAATCTGTTCACTTTATCAACGTTCCTCATTGATTTTGAATACTCTAGTTAACAAACGTCCGCTGTGGAACTCTTCTCCCAATAAGTTTTTTGATGCTTTGGCTGCTTCAAAACCGGTTGCCATTAACTTTAAGGGTTGGTTAGCCGAACTTATAGAGGAAAACGAAATTGGCCTTGTCCTTGACCCTAACGACATTCAAAGCTCTGCTCGGCAGATTTCGCAAGCTCTTACTCACCCGTTGTGGCTAGAAAAGGCTGGGCGAAAAGCTTTTCAAGTAGGAAAACTACATTTTGATCGAGATACATTAGCGATTAAACTTAACGCAATTTTTGAATCGATTGCCGGTGCCGATAGTTCACTTCAAGCCACCTTCAAAAAAGTTTCTCGATAAGGACTTTGTAAGACCACTCCCTTTTCACTCATACTGCCATCACTCAAAATTCGATAAGCAGAAATATACACATGGCATCCTGCCATCGTAAACCTGACAACATTAGTAGAGCGGGAGGCATTTCTAATTCTTCTACTGGCCTTTCCTCGAGCAATTGCTATAACGAAAGAAACTCTCATTCGGTGTTTTCTAGATTTTAAATTTTTTAACTCTCTATACAGGAGAGCAATATCAGTCGAATCCTGAGGTGAAGCTTCCCATCCGCGATAGCGTCTAATTTGGCCGGCCGTATGATAGGGGTGGGAATGATAGTCGCCTATGATCTCCAACTGAGGAAATAAACTTTGAGATGTTTCGACAAGAGCATTGATACTTCTAGCATTAGGAATTACAGAACTAGCATCTGATTTCGCACGGATTTGAGGAACCGCTTTTTCAACATAGACAAACCATTTTGTTTTTTGCCCTAAGCCCTTTTTAGTTGTCCGATTTCGGCTGGCCATCCCTAAACACAGACCAAAAACTTCTGAGAATGGTTCTTTTTTTGATTTGGGGACCTTGTAGGTTTCAAATACTCCAAGGAGCATTTCTTCAAGAGCCTGAACACTAATGATAACATCGACTTCATCCTGTTCGTTCTCTACTTCAGCCAACCACTCTAAATCACCCGATTCGTAATACCTATGAAGCAAATGGTGTTCATCTTGAGGATCGATATCGGCCTCTTTAACAATTTCTTTGACCAAAGAGAGATCAGATTTAGATATCCCCCATTTTTCTTGAACTCTTTTTAGGGAAACCGATTTGATGATTCTAGAATGCAATGCCTGAGGCAACTTGCACCTAGTTCCTAACGATTCAAATAATCGATTTAGGGTAGGTTCTAACTTTTCTTTCTCACAAAATTCGATGAGATTATCTGGGATAAGCGGCTCTCCCATCAAAACGTAAAAGAGGGCCCGAAATAAATTTTGCTTCTGCTTCTTTCCAATCTCTCCGGAAAGACTCCGACGTCCGATTCTGTCAGTAATTTTTCGGACATTGCGTTGTAAAAATGTTACAGGCATAAAAAGTTAAGGCTCCCCAAATCCATATCGGCAAATTTGATATTTTCGACCTAACCCAGCGCGCTATAACGAAAGTCTAAATCTCGCGGTGATCATCTTGTCATCATCCCCTGAAGTTTTAACTTCTGTATAGGTCACAAACGCCTTAACATTTTCATCAAAATAAATTTCAGGCCCAATCTGAAATTGGCGAATCTCCCGCAACAACAAAGGGGCCTTAGTCGAGTATTCATATCGTGCAAATACCCCGAACCAACTCCCAAAACCCAAATTAAGAACGGCAGAAAAGCCTTTAGGACTAAGGCCTCTGACGCTGTCATCAAATTGAGAGCTAAAACCATCGATAGCAAATTGA
>Ga0194132_10007771_pt1 | contig 15742 bp, 17 predicted proteins | sample TA2KigOf80mmetaG_FD_148612 | JGI IMG/M metagenome (GOLD analysis project Ga0194132, IMG submission 148612) | Freshwater microbial communities from Lake Tanganyika, Tanzania - TA2015054 Kigoma Offshore 80m | ecosystem: Environmental > Aquatic > Freshwater > Lake | place: Tanzania: Lake...
AACGAAAGGGCCTACGCGGCAGCACGCGAGGACGAAGCGAAGGGCAGGCAGGTGCTGACGGGCCGAAAGGTGACGGACGCCGGCGGACCTGAGAAGAAGGGATAGGCTGCGGCACTCACTTGCGGGCAGGTCAGGCGGGCTACATGAAGGAGAAGGGAGTCGGCTTTTTTGGAATGCTGATCGCTCGGAACGGCGTCGCCAATGGGGCAGCGAACCACGCCATCATCGATCAATGGGTTCATTCTCGCAAGATGATCATTACATTGAGTAATGAGGACCTTATCAAGATGATTCGCCTGCGGGACAGCGGAGGCGATCCAGTTAGCTATGTCCACGCTGGAGTCGACTGAGTTCGTTCATAGGTGTGACGAATTGCCAGGGCGATGAAGGCACAAGGTGAGGCGCCTCCGACCAGTCCAAGGTCTCTCGTGCTGAAACGGGCATGCGGCGCGAGGGTCGAGGCGGCGTTGCGGCGGGAAAGGCGCGGAATAGGCGTTGATGGACATTCCTAACCGAATCGCATCTTCCAGCCATCGATGAAGCTCAACGTCAACCAATCGAATTTATCGCGTGCGATTATCGCCTCACTGCTTCGTTGAATTCGATGGTGGTCTCGGTCATCGGTTTCCCGGTCGAGCAGCACGGTATTCTTGAGTTTGTTAAATCCCCTAGCTGTTCAGCTTTGCTCTCGCCGTTGAACACGACGAAGTCCACAGGATGAGACCTGACCTTTGCGTCGTCAGGGCTCAGTCCGCGCGGATGAAACACAGAATCGACCTTTCAGATGGCGGCTTCCGCCCGCCTTCGGCCCTTCTCTCTAGCCGCCTCGCGCAGAACCTTTTCCGTATTCTGCAAACGCATGTCGAGGAGCATCACGTTTTCTTAACGGCGGTTGACTGATCTCATTCAATCTCGCCATTCCGGCTTACCTGTGTTCCTCCGAAAAATCCTACAGTCTCTCAGCCGGAAGAACTCATGGGACTTCCGACAGATTCCGAATGTCTGACGTTGAAGTACAAGCTAAGTGAGCAATTCAGTCGCCATTCGTTGCTCCCGTCTCGTACTTTTCCCAGGCCATGTTATTGGTCTCCACAGGGGTTTGTATTCGACGTTGCTTCGACGTCAGGCGGGAGGCGCCGCTCTTGACATCAACACACCAGAGTGTTTTGACCGCGCGTGGAAGCGGAGCAAGGGGCGAAAGGGAGGGCCACGAAAAAGCTCGCGGCGACGGCCGTGTCGATTCTGTCTCAATCAGGGAGAACGCGATCGCCTTATTACACCAGATTGACAAACGCGGCCTGACGTGATCTATTCTACCGCGCCAAATCCGACGCGATCGTTCAAGGTCGGAGACTTTGGTGGTCGGATTTCGAAATGAGGGGTCCTGTTGGTGGGCTGATCTCGAAGAAGGCGGGCTCGAATGAGGAATGTGCAGGTGTCGCGAATTTCGCATGGAAGCGGCTGGACGGCCGCGCTACTGCTGGCGATGAGCCTGTTCTTCGTTATCGGGTGTGGAGGTGGGGAGCCTGCAACAGCAACGTCTGTGCCAATTGCGAAGGTGACCCAGGCGCCCCCAACGAGAGCGCCGGCGCCCGCCGCGACGTCCGCCGGAGTCCGCCAGGTCCCGAGAAACCGAACATTCATAGCGGGTAATCTGGGCGAAACTCTGGTTCCCGATCCGTCCAACCTGAACCCGTACCTACAAGAGGGCAGCTTCATGGGAAAGGGGCTGCACTTCCTGTACGAATCCCTCTATTACCACAACATTTTTGATGGGACGTTCAGGCCGTGGCTGGCGGCAGACGAACCGCAGTACAACAGTGACTTCACCGCCGTGACGGTCAAGCTGCGACCCGGTATCGAGTGGAGCGATGGCAAGCCATTCACTGCCGACGACGTGGTCTTCTCAGTCAAGATGGTGATGGCCCACCCGAAGTTCCTGTTCTCCGCGAGTCTGAACGAGTTTACGAAGGATGTGATCGCGGTTAACCCGACGACCGTTCGCTTTGAGCTCAAGAAGCCAAACCCGAGGTACATGCTCGATTACTACGGCGCACATTTCTTCAACGCGGTTAGGTTCGTCCCCAAACACATCTGGGAGACGGTTCCCGACGTGGAAACGTTCAAGAACTACGATCCAGCGAAGGGGTGGCCGGTCGCGACTGGACCTTACAAGTTCGTCCGGGCGACCCAAACCGAGGCTCTGTGGGATCTCAGGGACGACTGGTGGGGCATCAAAACGGGGTTCCAGCCCAAGCCCCAAGTTGAGCGGGTTATCTGGATACCAATAGGTACGCCCGACCGCCAGATCGCGTTAGCAGTAAATAACGAGCTTGATTGGCCGGAGACCTTTAGTGCCGGCCCGTTCGAAACGATTCGCAAACAGAACCCGAATTGGCGTGGTTTCACAAAAGACCGGCCGTACGGTTACGTCGACGCGTGCCCGTTTGCGATGCACATCAACCACAAGAGCGGAGCGCTCGCGGACGCCAATGTCAGGCGGGCCATCAATAATGCTGTGAACAAGGCCAAATTCGTCAATCTGGCTCACGAAGGGGTGACGCCGACATCCGGTCCCGATAGCTGGCTCGAGCCATTTATCTGGCCCGAGCTCGGCAAACTTGCGGAATTCCGCGACAAGAACAGGAGCTTGATCACAAAGTACGAAGTAGAGCTCTACAGCCCCGAAAAGGCTAACCAGATCCTAGATCAGGCAGGGTACAAGCGAGGGGCTGATGGCATTCGCGTGGGCCCAGACGGCAAGAAGTTGCAGCTTACGATAAAGTGGGTGCCGACCGGGTATGTCGAATTTCCCGCCCCTGTGGAGTCACTGGTAAGCGACCTGAAGGCGATCGGCATTGACGCGGCGCAAAAGCAGATCCAATGGGCGGCGTTCGGGGACATATTCACGGGCGATTTCGACCTTGCCCTGATCTGGGTCTGCGGCAGCACCAAAGATCCTTACGCCTCCCTGGATGGGTTCCACCCGAAGTACGTGCCGAGCGCTCTTGGCGAACGGGTCGGTAGCCACTCTCCAGGCCGCTGGACCGGGCCGAAGGCGACTGAGTATGGCGCAGTAATCGACCGGATCGCGCAGACGCATCCCGACAATGTGGCTGCCCTGGATCCCCTCGTGACGAAGGCCATGGACCTGTGGCTGTCAGAAATGGTCGCAATACCACTCTTCCAGCTTCCGTCCATCCGCCCTTACAACGGTACTTACTGGAAGGGCTTCCCGACTGATCAGGACCCTTACAACATACCGTTCTTGGGTTGGCAATCAGGAGTCGTCGTGATAACGCGTCTGCAAGCGACACAGTAGGTAAGATCGAATACCACTTTGATGGTGCGTCCTGCCAAGGACGCACCATCACGGGGTGATCATCTGCTATGGGGCTTACACCCAGCTACGTCACACGTCGCATCCTGCTGTTCCTGCTGATCGTCTGGGCAGCCGCCTCCATTAATTTCTTCGTTCCCCGATTCGCTCCCGGCGATCCGATAGCTGCGATTATCGTTCGTATGGAAACGCAGGGTGGTCGCGTCGACAACCCGAAGGCATTGATTGCGGAATATCGGCGCACTTTTGGCTTGGACAAACCGCTCTACACGCAATATCTAGTTTATTTACGTAATCTGTCCCATTTTGAACTGGGACCATCGATCGTATTTTTCCCGACTAGTGTCATTGATTTAATCGCCGCGCGATTGCCGTGGACCGTTGGCTTGCTACTCACAAGTCTGTTGATTTCATTCGCAGGCGGCAGCATTCTTGGCGCGCTCATGATTTGGCCTCGGAGTGCTCACAAGTTTAGATTTATCGCGCCTGTCACTATGGTTCTTGCTGCGATTCCTTACTATCTGATGGCACTCTTGTTGCTTTGGTTGCTGGCGTTCACGTTTTCTGTATTTCCGATATTCGGATCGGGGCGGATCGCGAGCAATCTGGTCGGTCTGGAGCGTGTAGGCGAGATCCTCTATTTCTCAATCCTGCCTAGCCTCTCTATGGTGATCACCAGCGTAGGGTTATGGGCCGTTACGATGCGCGGCATCATGGTTACCACGCTTGGGGAGGACTTCCTTGCCCTTGCTGAGGCAAAGGGACTGCCAGCAGCACGCATTTTCATCTGGTATGGAGTGAGGAATGCGCTGCTACCCCAAGTAACAGGTCTCGCAATAGCCATGGGGCAAATGATCACTGGAGCAGTGATTGTCGAAATTCTGTTCTCTTATCCGGGCGTCGGTAGCCTGCTTTTTAATGCGATCAGAACCAACGACTTCCCGGTGATTCAAGGCATCACTTTCCTATTGGTAGTGTCGGCAGCTGGCGCGGTTCTACTCCTTGATCTTCTATATCCTAGGTTGGATCCCCGCATTAGATATGAAGCCGCCTAGATCGATGAATACTATTAGCGGGGTAGGGCAGAATACGATCTCCGCAGCCCGGGTGTTTCCGAGGGTTCTTAGGGCCTCATCGGGAGCCGCACTCCGCAGCTGGCCGATGACTATCGGCTCTTCGATAATCGGTTTGCTGGTTGTCGCCGGCTGGGTTGGTCCGTCGATTTTGGGCAGCGAGGCGATTCAGCTGGGCGCCTCCGGGTTCGCAGAGAAGGCTTCACGCGAGCACTTTCTCGGTACCGACACGTTCGGCAGAGACATTTTCGTTTTCGTCTTTCATGCGATCGTTCCTACCTTGACCATCGGTGTGATTGCCGGTGGCGCGGCAACGGCAGCCGGGGTGGTCCTCGGTGTCGTCTCGGGTTATGTTCGCGGTCCAGCGGATACTCTGATTCGGACTGCCGCGGACATTGCGATTACGATCCCGTCCCTGGCGGTACTCATCGTCATTGCCGCGTACGTTCGGACCACAAGCATCGAAATGATGGCTCTGGTCGTTGCGCTGTTCGCGTGGCCATGGGCGACACGAGTGATCCGTGCCCAAACATTGAGCCTTCGTGAGAAGCAGTTCATTTCCGTGGCCAGACTTTCCGGTTATAACGGAATTGAAATTGCTCTCAAGCAGATTCTTCCCAATCTACTGCCATATGTAATGTCAGCCTTTGCTGGGACGGTGAACGCCGGAATACTGGCGGCGGTCGGATTGCAGGTCTTGGGCTTGGGACCGGTCGACACCCCTTCTTTGGGTCTTATGCTCGACGAGTCGTTCAGGGCTGGTGCTCTCATCCGAGGATTCTGGTGGTGGTGGTTGCCGCCGACCCTGATACTCGCCTTCTTGTTCATAGGAGTGTTCCTGCTTACGGTCGGTCTGGACGAGATCGCGAATCCGAGGCTTAGAACGCGGGTCGACCGATGACAACGGCGCTTTCGCGGCCTTCACGGCACCTGTCTACGCCCCTTAGAAAGGCAGACTAACCCCATGACGACAAAGCGCTCGGGGAACTGGGGCCGATGGGGAGCCACGGACGAACGAGGGATGCTGAATCTGCTGACCCCGCAGCATTTGTTGTCCACATTGAAGATTGTCAAACAGGGAACGGTGTACAGCCTTGGGGCACCTGTCGGTCGAAGCGGCCCCGTTCACGCCGGTCGCAACACCACCTGGCACATCATGAGCACCATAGATAACAGGCCGGACGGCGGCGGTGGGGCAGACGACATCCTGGTGACCCAGTGTCACGCCTCTACGCACATCGACGCGTTGTGCCACGTGTGGTACGAGCGCCAGCTGTACAACGGGCATTCTTCGGAAAACGTGACGCCAGGGGGCGCCAAGCGTTGCGGGGTCGAAAACATTCGGTGGGTGATTGCTCGCGGCGTATTGCTCGACATTCCGAAATCGCTCGGCGTTGACAGACTTCCCGGTAGGCATGCGGTAACGCCGGCGGAACTGGATAAGGCCGCCGCGCTAGAGAAGGTGCAGATTAGACCGGGAGACGTCGTCTTAGTGCGAACCGGCTGGTACCGCTCATTCGCCGCGGGCGATGCAGACATGGCCGGAGACTACCCGGGAGTTGGACGAAGCGTCTGCGAGTGGCTTCTCGACCATGATGTCGTTGCCCTGGGGGCCGACAACGTCGCGGTCGAAATCTACCCTCCGGAGCCGGAATCGCAGGGTCGTCTGCCCGTTCACAAGACCATGCTGCGCGACCTGGGAGGCTACCTCATTGAGTTCCTCAACCTCGAGGAGATAGCTCAGCAGAGTGTCTATGAATTCGTCTTCGTGGCCGCGCCTCTGAGAATCACTGGTGGTATCGGCAGCCCAATCAATCCTTTGGCGATTGTGTAAGAGTGAAAACCCGACCCATGGCGAGCAAACTCCGGCGACTAGACGTGGGCCTTCACCCGAAGAGCGTCATACGGATTACGTGGTGGGGCAACGCCACGGTAGTCATCGAAAGTATCGACCGATCGATCGTCATAGATCCTTGGGTACATCCCAAAGAAGGCGACTTTCAATTCGTGTTCTGCACCCACGAGCACTACGCGCATGCGGACCCCGATACGGTCGAGCGATTGACTCAGGGAAGGTCATTTCAGAGGTTGTTCTTGGCCCGCTCCTGCTTGTACCCGTCGAACAAGAAACATGCGCGGCATCTGAAGTTTCTTAGCAAGCCTACTTGGCAAATTGGCAAATACGTCATCTTCTATCCAAAACATTTTGATCATTCGAGGCCATGGGGCGCCGAAGGCGACACCGCGCAGCTGGCGGGATCGGGGCGGGAGTTACAGCCGAGCAGGAATGAGACAGAAACCCGTACTCCTGGGGTCTGGACGCCCAGGCCCTTCGCCGGCATCGATGAGATATGGGTTGATGGCTGGCACGTGGAAGGTATGGAAATGCTCGGTGACGATCCCGAGGTATCGCACCCCTTGAAAGGCGCGATGCCTCAGCTGGGATTTTTCATCGAAGATCTCGTTTCGGGTGTTTCCTTCTATCACATGGGAGCCAATCGCCGGCCGTACCAGGAGATGGCGGAGATACGAGGGCGCCTGGACGTGCTACTCCTCCCGATTGGCAGAATGACGCGGGAGCACGAAATAGCGACGCTGGATCTCACGCGGCCGCGCTGCGTAATCCCCATAGGTTGGCGGGATCCGGACCCGGCTTATCCAATACCAGCGGCGAAGGCAGGCGCCGGCGATGACTTCGCCTTCGAAACGCCGGCCGATCCGCTGTCACATATCCGGGACTTGGACAAAGTGGCATCCAAGATGGGCGTTCGGGTAGCTGCGATAAAGGGCGGCATCCCGTACCGATTTTGACTTCGGACGCGCATAAGACAATAGCTTAAGTATCGGGGTGCGAGGGAATCAACGGGTGGTCGTTAAGAGTTCGGAACTGGACCTTGGGCTCAAGCCGCGTGAGACGATCCGTGTGACGTGGTGGGGGAACGCAACGGTCGCGATCGAAAGCGGCGATCGCGCGATTGTCATCGATCCGTACATTCATATTCCTGACGATCATTATCAGTACGCACTTTGCACACATGAACATTACGACCACGCATACCCGGAGACCATTAGCCGGTTAACCAAGGGGTCAAGGTTTAAGAAGCTCATCCTTCCCCGCTCGTGCTTGTACCCATCGACCCGGTTTTATTCGCGGCAATTGGCGTTCTTGGAGCCAGATGAATATGTAATCTTGTATCCGAAATACTACGAAACAGATAAGTGGATTGGGCGGGTTTCGAGCGGGCGAACCACTGCATCCGTGCCTACGAGCTTGGAGGTGTTCCCGGGCCCCAATGAATTGTGGCTAGACGGTTGGCACATCATAGGCTTGGAAATGGTTGGTGAGGACCCGGAAATTCCCTTCCCGATATCTGGGCCGATGCCACAGCTCGGGTATTTTGTAGAAGATCAGCGCTCATCCATCTGTTTTTACCATTTCGGTGACAATCATTGGTCCTATCCTGAAATGGCTAGTATTGCAGGCAGAGTCGATGTTATGTTGTTGCCGATCGGGAAAATGGGTCTGGAGGAGGACGCTAAGGCACTCGATCTAATGAAGCCAAAAGTCGTAATTCCGATTCATTGGCGATATTCAGACGAAGACTATCCGATACCAAAGCTTTATGACAAAGAAGAACCACCGGACCAGCAGATTCGCGGCCACCACTTCCCCTACCCGGGCGATCCCCCGCTACCAGGTCAACCGCGCGATCCTTTCGAGTACCTCGAATCTTTGACCAAGCTGGCCGCAAGTCGAAATATCAGGGTGGAGCAAGTCCGGGCTGGAATCTCGTACGAATTGAGATGAACAACATCCGATCTGCTTGGGGGCGCTGGGGTCCCAAAGACCAAAGGGGTGCGGTCAATCTTCTCGCGCCCTCCTTGGCTGCCAAGGCGATCGGCTTGGTGAAGGTCGGCAAGGTGTATTCATTGGGGGCGCCGGTCGGGCGTCTGGGGCCGATTGGCACCAGGAACGCGACGCACCATTACGTGACTATCCACCAAGATTCGAGCGTCGGAGGGGCAGGGTCTGCCGACGACGTCCTCGTAACCCACTGTCACGCATCTACACACTTGGACGCGCTGTCTCACCATTGGTACGACGGATTGCTCTATAACGGACATCCAGCGACGGGAATCACTCCTCGAGGCGCTGGCGTTTGTGGAGTGGAGAACGTGGGCGGGATACTTACCCGCGGATTGATGTTGGATATTCCGGCTGTACTCGGTTTGCAGCGCTTGCCGGAGAACTACGCGATCACGCCCAGAGACCTCGATGCCGCGCTTGAGGCGGAAAACGTCGCGCCTCAAGCTGGCGACGTCGTCCTCGTCCGGACCGGTTGGTACTCCGCATATTTGGAAAACCCGCAGATAACCAGCAAGAACTGCCCTGGACTAGATACGGCAAGCATTCGCTGGATCAGCCGATATGACCTCGTCGCGATCGGGGCGGACAACGCAGCTGTGGAGATCTGGCCACCACAGCAACGTACGCCAGACGAAATCGAATGGCACAGGAAGGGCATCTTGCCGTTGCATGCTTTTGTGCTTCGTGATCTGGGTGTATACCTGATGGAATTCATCAATCTAGAAGACCTGGCCAGTGACAGAGTATTTGAATTCCTGTTTGTCGCCATGCCATTGCGAATTATTGGCGGCGTCGGTAGTCCGATCAATCCACTGGCGGTTGTCTGATTCCTGTGAACGAACCTCAGATTGGCCCTAAGGAGGCGCTCATTATTCAGGGCAAACGGGACACCGTTCTCGAAGTAGATGATTTGCACGTTTATTACGACACAAATCTTGGTCCCATCAAGGCGGTGAATGGTGTTTCATTTCGACTGCGCAGAGGTGAAAGCCTCGGGTTAGTCGGGGAATCCGGTTCCGGAAAGTCGACTACTGTGCTTTCGTTGATGGGTCTGATCAAGCCCCCCGGTCGAATTGTGAAAGGCCGAATTCTCTTGAATGGGCTAGACATCGTTCGCGCGACCGACCGCGAGATAAGGGCGGTACGGTTCGTCAAAATGTCGCTCGTTCCCCAAGGGGCGATGAATTCCCTTAATCCCGTGATGAAGATCGGTGAGCAGATCGCGGATACGATTAGAGCACATATTCCGAAGTCGACAAATTCCTCTATCAAGAGCCGGATTACAGAGGTGCTGGAGTCCGTCGACCTGTCTCCCAGCGTCGTGAAACGCTATCCGCACGAATTGAGTGGAGGCATGAAGCAACGGGTGTGCATGGCGATGGCCACCGCGCTTCGGCCTGAAGTCATCATTGCCGATGAACCGACAAGTGCGCTGGACGTTGTGGTGCAAAGGCAAGTATTTGAGACTTTAAAATCCCTCCAAGAATCCCTGTCGGCGTCGGTACTACTTGTCGGGCATGACATGGGATTGATGGCGCAATTTGTCGATCGGGTAGCAGTCATGTACGCTGGCAAGATTGTGGAGCTGTCTCCTACAACCGAATTCTTTGAGAAGCCATTCCACCCTTACGCCAAACAACTGATCGACAGCCTACCGACGCTCGGCCGTCGTCGCCCGTTGACGGGGATAACAGGACTGCCGCCATCCCTCCGAATGCTTCCTCCCGGCTGCCCTTTCCACCCGAGATGCGCCAAGGCGATGGATCAATGTCGAAGCGTTGAGCCCTCGTTTGTCCAGGCGAGTGGCTGCCGCTCAGTCGCATGCCACCTTTTTCCGAAGGTTTAGCCGATGACTGCAATACTCGAGGCGGTCGGCGTATCCAAATCCTTTACAACTGGCTTCCTTCGCAAGAACAGGTTTCACGCAGTCGAAGACATCTCACTAAGAATCAATGCTGACGACGCCAGTGTGACCGCGATTGCAGGTGAAAGCGGATCGGGCAAGACAACCCTTGCTCGATTGTTGCTGAAGATGATCCAGCCGACTGAAGGAACCGTACTGTATCGCGGCCACAATCTAAGGGTGATAACGAACAGAGAGCAGAAGTCATACCGGCGCGAGGTACAGGCCGTCTTTCAGGATCCATTCGAGGTATACAACCCCTTCTATAAAGTTGATGCAGTTTTGCACGGGCCTGCCGAGAAATTTCGCCTTGCCGAGACGCGAGCAAAGCGGCAGAAACTAATCGATCAGGCGCTGGAGATGGCCGGCTTGCGACCAGAGGAAACGTTGGGGCGGTATCCTCATCAACTCAGCGGAGGGCAACGTCAGAGGGTGATGGTTGCCCGCGCCATCTTGCTCAGGCCGAAGGTTCTTATCGCAGATGAGCCGGTTTCCATGGTGGATGCGTCCCTCCGGGCGACCATATTGGAAACTCTGCTGAAGCTGAATCGAGAGTTTGGCGCCGCCCTGATCTATATCACTCATGATCTGACGACCGCGTTTCAGATCTCCGACAACATTTACATTCTTTACAAAGGGTCGGTTGTAGAAGCGGGAGACACAGACAAGGCAATTAACGATCCGAGGCATCCATACACCCAGTTGCTGGTCCGATCCATTCCCCGCCCCGATCCGAAGGCAAAGTGGGGGCCGCCCGAACGAGCTTCAGCGTTGGGGCTCAGAGCCTCCAGCGGCTGTAAGTTCGCTCCTCGGTGCCCAATGGCGATGCAGCGCTGTTGGGACACAATGCCTCCATTGTTCCAAGGCGACGTCGACCGGGTGGCCGCATGCTACTTGGAAGACAAACATCCCCACGTGATGGCGAAAGACATGTCTTCTGTGCTGGGTTAGACTCCCAACTCCTGACGGACGTGGCGACACAGGCGAAGAGAAAGAGTCGACTGTCCCATCTGGTGCGAGGTTAGTCGCACCGCAGGGCTCGCCGATTCGTAGGTAACGACGCCGGCCCGGGTCCAATTGGGTCAGGCTGGAGTGAAGATATGACAACCAGGACTGGAGACGGAGAGGACGCCGAGGCACTACGGAGAACCGCTCTCAAATATCTCTGGACCCACAACGGTGGGTGGAATGAGATGGCGGAGGACGGCCGCCCTTTCGTTGCAGTCAAAGGGCGGGGTGTCCGGATTATTGATGCCAATGGCCGGGAATGGATGGACGTCAGTGCAGGCTACCAGTGCGTCACGATCGGACACGGCCGGGTGGAGCTCGCGCAGGTTGCGTATGATCAGATGTCCCAACTTGCATATTTCCCGAATTCGGGTGCGACACCTCCCAGCATCGCCCTTGCGGCCAAATTGGCGGAAATCACACCAGGAAACCTGAAAAGGTCTTTCTTCGTGAACGGTGGCTCCGACGCGGTGGAAACCGCGGTAAAGATGGCCCTTGCCTACCACAAGCGGCGTGGTGAACCCGGCCGGTACAGATTGATTAGCAGGAAAGGCTCATATCACGGCGCCCTTGGCATCACAACGTGGCTTGGGGGTCGGGATGTCAACGAGCAGCGAGACTATGAGCCCGCATACCCGGGCATGCTCTACGCGCCGCAACCGAACCCGTATCGCTGCGAGCTCGGAGGCGCCTCCGCGTCGGAATGTGCCGAATTGTGTGTGAAAGCGGTCGAGCGGCTCATTGTCTTTCACGGCCCGGAGACCGTAGCTGCGGTTGTCGCGGATCCGATTCCAGGGACGGCTGCCGTGCCCGGACCAGAATACTGGCCGATGCTCCGGGAAATCTGCTCGAAGTACGGGGTGCTACTCATCGGCGACGAAGTCATAACGGCATGGGGCCGCACTGGGAGGCTATTCGGATTCGAACATTGGAATGTGATTCCAGACATCATGACCGTCGCAAAGGGACTGTCCAGCGCGTACGCCCCTATCGGAGCGGCGATCGCAACTGACGATATCGCAGATACGTTTGCCGGCGGCCCCGGTAGGCGCCCGTTTATCCATGCGTTGACGTTCGGGGGGCATCCCGTTTCCTGCGCAGTGGCCTTGAGGAACATCGAGATCGTTGAGCGCGAGAATCTGGTAAAGAACTCAGAAGTCCAAGGGCGCCGACTAAAAGAAAAGCTTGAGGATATGAAGGCGCGGTATCCAATAATTGGTTGCGTTCAAGGCATTGGACTCCAACTCGGACTGGATCTGGTACGGGATCGAGCTACCAAAGAACCACTGGACTCCAATGTCCGGGCCCTTTTATCTGAGGAACTACAAAAACGCCGGCTCCTGATGCGGGCGGGCAGTTCGGGGTTTACGTTGTACCCCCCGATTTCAATCACCGCTGACGAGACCGACGAGCTTGCATCTAAACTCGACGAGTCGTTCGCAGTCGTTTGCGGCCGTCTCGGGCTGAGAAACATTCGTTATTCCTGATAATCAGACTATTGCCAGCGGGTTGATCGGGCTTCCGATCCCGCCCGTTGATCCGTAACGGGGCTGCGGCCCGGTTATCACGGTCACTGGCCCGGGGTGACACCCGTAATCCCCCGTTGATGACGGCGGGCACTTGTCGTCACCGCGCCTGCCCGCCAAAACACCCTGACCGGCAATAGCAAGTACGCCCACGGGTACACAAGCGCGTCACGCACGATGTTGACCAGCCCCCTGAAGCGATACCGGTGATTGTGTTAGTGCCGCCAGCGCCGCGGGCCGCGTCATGACCGGCGCGGGCGCTGTCGGCCTGTAGCCGAGCGAGCTGTGCGGCCTGACGGTGTTGTACTCGCGCCTCCACTGCTCGCTGGGGACCTGCACCTCCTTCAGGGTGTAGAAGACATCCCTCTTCAGAAGCTCGTCGCCGAACTTTCCGTTGAAACTCTCGCAGTAGCCGTTTTCCCACGGGCTGCCAGGCTCGATGTAGAGCGTCTTCACGCCGACCTTCCCGAGCCTCTCCCGCACGGCGGCGGCCGTCATCTCGCTGCCGTTTTCTGACCGCACATGGTCAGGCACCCCCTCGTGTACTCGTCGATCATCGTCCAGATCCGGAGCTTGCTGCCATCGTGGGTCCTCGTCGCAACGAAGTCGCGGGACCAGACGTGTTTCTGGTACAAGGGCCGAAGCCGCAGGCATGAGCCGTCAGAGAGCCACAACCTGAGGCGCTTCGGCTGTCTCTGCGGCACCTTGAGTCCTTCATGCCGCCAGATCAGCTCCACGCGCTCATGGTTCACGGACCAGTCTTCCCTGTGGAGCAGTGCCGTGACCCGCCGGTAGCCGTAGCGGCCGTACTTGGAGGCGAGGGCAACGACGTTCTTCGTCCGCGCATCTTCGTCGCCCAGGGACTTTAGACCCGGCGCTGCGTCGACCTCGGATGGCCAAGCACGCTGCAGGCCCTTCTCTAGGCGACACCCAGGACCCTGCGCACGTGCTCGACGCACCTGCGCCACCGTGAATGGCCCAGGAGTTTCCCTCGTCCGCTTTTTTCAGGATCAGCCTGTTGAGTGTGAGCTCCGCTACCGCCCGCTTGAGCCTGACGTTCTCCTGCTCGAGCTGCTTGAGGCGCCTGGCCTGGTCCACAGTCAGCCAGGCGTACACATTGGCACCCTGAGCAGTAGTCCAGACAAGCCGTCCCTCTGTCTACTGTTACCGCGGATGCCCATCCGCGATCTGGGTGCACCCAATGCGCAAAGTATTCCTCTTCTCAGGCCTGCTCGTAGTCGGCCTCGCCGCATTTCAGTACCTACCGGGTACCGGCGGGGACGGCGGGCAGTTCCGGCTCCGTGTCGAGGTTGCGACACTCGCCTGCCTGGCCTTCATCATGATCAGGGCCGGCCGGGAGTTCGAGCTGAACCGGCGGAACATGCGTTCGTACGCGACCGACTACGTTGTCGCGGCGACCGCTGCCGCAATGCCATGGATCCTGTGCACCCTGTACTTCGCATTCGTGCTTGCTTCGTCCGGTTCCTGGAAGACTCACGAGACGTGGGCAACGTCGCTCTTCGCAGGCCGGTTTGCGGCCCCGACCTCTGCCGGGACCCTCTTCTCGATGCTCGGCGCGGCCGGCCTGTCGGCGTCATGGATGTTCCGCAAGGCGCGCGTGCTCGCGATCTTCGACGACATCGACACGATCATCCTCCTGGTACCGCTCCAGGCCTTCCTGCTTGGCATTCACTGGCAGTTCGGGGTGATCGTCTTGATCGCCGTGGTCCTGCTCTGGCTCGCGTGGAAGCACATGCACGACTACCGTATTCCGTCGTCGTGGCCATGGCTGATGGCCTACGGCGCCGCGATCGTCGGACTTTCGCAACTCATACACCACACCAGCTACGCGATAAATCCCAAGGACCGGATCCACATCGAAATGCTGCTCCCGGTGTTTGTACTGGGCTGTGTAATGGCGAAGCCGCGCGGGGAAGCGACTGCTGCGCAACCGCCCGGCAAGCCCGTGTACGCACGGACGGCAGGGCAATTACGGTCATTTCGGCACTGTTCATGGTCATAGTGGGCCTGTCCATGCCTGCCCTAGATCCAGCGTCAGACGAGCTCGGCTGGGCCATGCTTGAAGTGCACGCCCTGGTTTTCGCGGTCCTGGCTAACCTTGGCAAGATGTTACCGGTGTTCATGTACCGTTCGGAATCGCACCTCAGCCAGCACTTGGCGCTGTGTTTGGGGATGTGGCCCGGGAAGGAAGTCGGCGCCGGAATTCTGGCGCTCGCGTTTTCGTACGGAATGGCGGGCCGATCGTCGCTGTGGCCTCGATCTCGCTGGCTCTGAACCTGGCCGGGACAGGGCTATTCATTGTGATCGTGAAGCGTCTGCTGGCCGGCACCTCTGATGGGAACGGCACGCCTGCTCGGTCAACTCCCACGATGGCTGGAGCGCACGCCGACTGATTGGGTTAACTTTGGTGACCAACGGTGCCGTTCACAGAACTAACCGCCGGGCAGGCCCGGAGGAATTGGCCGGATGAAAACGATCAAGGCTCGAGAGGTCTTCGATCCCACGCTCACGTTGAGCGTTACCGTTCCAGATACGGAGACCCTCGAAAACGTGATCGTCAAGTTAGCGTCGGATCCCAGGCTAAGGGGGATCTTCCTGACGGACTCGCGCATGCGGGTCGCGGGCGTCATCACTCGTCCCGACCTGCTTCGCTGGGCTGCCCTGAAGCTTCGGCGCAGTCATGAAATCGAAGAACTCACCACGAGGCATATCCTCAACCGCGTCACGGCGACGCTCGCACGCGACCTGGCGCGAGGCGACTGGCATACGCTGGGTGTCAAGCTCGAGGACGACATGGGCAAGGCGCTCGACCAGATGCTGGAAAACGACGAGGTCGACATCCCTGCGATCGATGACGAGGGCCGGATTCTCGGAGACATCAAGATCTCCGAGGTGCTCTTGAAGGCGGTCCAGGTCGGCCGCGCTCGGAGCTGACTCCGGATGAAACTTTCGCTGTCGACTCGTGTGGCAGAGGCGCCGCGGCAGAAGGAAAAGGCCGTCATG
>Ga0194132_10007775_pt1 | contig 15737 bp, 16 predicted proteins | sample TA2KigOf80mmetaG_FD_148612 | JGI IMG/M metagenome (GOLD analysis project Ga0194132, IMG submission 148612) | Freshwater microbial communities from Lake Tanganyika, Tanzania - TA2015054 Kigoma Offshore 80m | ecosystem: Environmental > Aquatic > Freshwater > Lake | place: Tanzania: Lake...
TTTACGGCAAAAAACCAGCGACCGACCAACTGAACCAGCCCAAGGCCCACGCGCCACCCTGCGCGCCGAAATCGTCTAACACGGGTTGAACGAAGGTTTACTCTCACCCGTGTACGGCGCCAGGACCGTGACCAAGCTCGGACGCTCCGGAGTGAAGCTGGGCAACTGGGCCACGTCGGGATAAAGTCCATTCTGTCCCTGGGCATCCACGTATGCAATCATCGCGATTCCAATCTGGTGCAGCCGCGATCGGCAATCGGCCTTGCGTGCCATGCTCCGCGCGCTGTTGATGGCCGGCATCAGGATAGCCAGCAGCAGGCCAATAATGGCGATCACCACAAGCATTTCGACCAGGGTAAAACCGTGTAGGGTCCGAGAGCGGCCAGGGTGGTCCCCAGGCCGGCACCCGATGCGTTTGCTTCGGCACGCTGCATGGGTAAGGCCAGGGCATGGCCAACCAGGGGGGATACTGTTGACGTGGATTTTCATGGCGTTTGCCCGCCAACAGTTTTATCACGGACCAAGCAGGCGGGGCCGCCAAGCCGTCTAGCAACGGCGGTGGGCTTAATCTGATCTTCGGGGTACGCTGCCATTACCTACCTGCAATTAACCGACTCTTGGGACAGGCTCCTGTAGCGGTTGGCCGTGGCGAAGCCGTTTATGCCCCAACATATTTCGCATGCAGCGTGCGTGCCGTGGCCACGTCATCGGTCCCACTGACAATCGTCCGCCCATCCGGAAACACCGTAAGCTGATAGCTGTCCACGTCCAGCCGTAACAAGAACCTGTTGTGCGATACTTGGCCCACTCCTTCCAATTTTGAAGCCAGCACGTCCAGCGCAACACCCCCTCCGGCCGGCGGGCTGAGCTGCACTGCGTTGCGTCCGCACAGAACCGCGGAGTGGCTGCCGCGCTCCCCATCCAGCCACGGATACTCGCGGCCGCTGCACGTCGGGCACAGTCCGCTCTCCCGGAGCGCGTCCAGCTTCATCTGCCGCATGCGGTTGTCCCACAGGTCGATCACCGTCAGCACGCGGGAGACCGCCTCGCGATGGCCGCTGAGAATCTTGATCGCCTCCACGGACTGGATCGACGCCACCAGGCTCACCGCGCCTCCCAAGACGCCTGCCGTGTCGCACGTCGGCGTGGTGCCCGGCGGCGGCACCTCCTGCATCAGGCACCGCAAACAGGCCGTCTCGCCAGGCAGAATCGTCATCGTCTGTCCCTCGGCGCCGATGGAACCGGCGTACACCCAGGGGATTTTGAGCTTTGCGGCCGCGTCGTTGATCAGCAGCCGCGTCTCGAAATTGTCCGTTCCGTCCACGATCACATCGACGCCGTCGCAGAGCCGCGCGATGTTGGTCGGATCGATATCGGCCACGACCGGCTCGATTTCGATCTGCGAATTGATCCGCCGCAGTTTCTCGGCCGCTGCGATGGCCTTGGGCAGGCCGGCCGCTACGTCCGCCTCGTCATACAGCACCTGCCGCTGCAGGTTGCTCAGTTCCAGAAAATCCCGGTCCACGATCCGCAGATGCCCCACCCCTGCCCTGGCCAGCAGGTTGGCCGAAACGGAACCCAGCGCCCCACAGCCGCAGACCAGCGCCCGCCCTGCCGCCAGTCGCCGCTGCCCCGCCTCCCCCAAAGGCGCATAACGCATCTGGCGGACATAGCGCGTCAAATCCAGGGTTTCATCGTTCGACATCACGGTTGCCTGAGGGACATTATGCCGGGGTCGCATGGGCGGCTTGCCCGCCCTTGCTCACGGATATTGTACGAGACTAAAGGTTGGATGAGGCGCAATGCGCTTTGCACCCCCCAGCCCCGTCAACTCAACAAGAAAGGCGCACCCAATCACGCGGGCTCCCGCCCGCGCCACCAGGTGGCAGCACGCTTCCATCGTTCCCCCGGTTGCCAGCAGGTCGTCCACCAACAGCACATTCTGGCCCGGGCTGATCCCGTCGATATGGACCTCCAGCGTGTCGGTGCCGTACTCCAATTCGTAGTGAAAGGAGTGGGTGTTAAACGGCAACTTGCCCGGTTTGCGCACCGGCACAAAACCAGCACCGATCTTCAGCGCCAACGGCGCGGCAAAGATGAACCCCCGTGCTTCGGCGGCAGCCACAACATCCACCTTCTGGTCGGTGTAATGGGCTGCCATTTGGTCCACGGCCGCCTGAAACGCTTCCGGACAGCGCAAGAGCGGAGTGATGTCCCGAAACAAGATTCCCGGCTTGGGAAAATCGGGAATCGAACGAATGTAGGTGGTCAGATCGACTTCAGCGGTGCTGCTCATGAAGAGCAGTATAGGGAGAAACGCCGGAGACGAAAAGTCGCACAATCCCCGACTTGAAGATAACGCGCCGCTATTATTGCGGTTCGAGCACGAGTCTTCGACGGCGTAGGCAGCCGGCGGATTACACCTCCTCGCGGGGCGTTGGCGAGCGGCTGGTGGGTGTTTCCCACGCTTGCGATACCAGGCCCGCCATTTGTGGCGGGTCACTGGGCCATCAAGAATCTCTCCCAGGCCCATTCATGGGCTGTTTGGTTTCGAAAAGGGCCTACTTCGAATCGTGCAATCCCGCGTGCAGTTTGCCCAGAGCCTCGGTCTCGATTTGCCGCACTCGCTCGCGCGTCAGCCCCAGCGCTTCGCCGATTTCCTTCAACGTCCGCGGTTCGTTGTCCAGCAGCCCGAACCGCATCCGCAGCACGGTCGCTTCCCGCGGGTCCATGGTCTGAAGCATTGCCATCACGTGCTTGAGGCTGTCGCTCTCCAGCATTTCGTCTTCAGGGCTCTTGAGCCGCTCGTCTTCCACGACGTCCCCTAACGACCAGCCGGTGTCCGCCTGGTCCGTTTGCGGCGTGGAATTGTAAATGCGGATCGCCTTCTTGATGATCGGCAGCTTCTTCTTGGGCAGGCCCAGCACCCGGGCAATCTCTTCCGGTGTCGGCGTGCGTCCCAGCTCTTCGCTCAGCCGTGCGGTGGCCCGCCGCCACTTGGAGAGCAGTTCCACCATGTAGGCGGGGATCCGAATCGTCTTGGCGGAATTGATCAACGCCCGTTTGATCGACTGCTTGATCCAGTAGCTGGCGTACGTGGAGAACCGCGTCCCCATAGCCGGATCAAACCCCTCCACGGCCCGCAGCAGACCCAAGTTTCCCTCTTCGATCAGGTCCTGCAGGCCCAGCCCCTTGCCCGTGTATCCCCGGGCAATGTTGACCACCAGCCGCAAATTAGCGCGGACCATCCGGTCCCGCGCCCGAGCATCCCCCTGCCCGATGGCGGCGGCCAGTTGCTGTTCTTCCGCGGCCGTCAGCAACGCCGTCTCGTTGATCTCGCGCAGGTAGGTTTCCAGGGGAGTTTGCACGGCCCCGCTGGACACTCGGCGCGTAGCGGTCTTGCTGCTGCTCATGGGGTGCGTTCCACGGTTGGAGGAGGCACGGTCCCTGTGCCGCAGTCGTAAAGCGCAATCCCTGCGCAAGCAATCGCAGAACATATCGTCCCGCCAGACAGAGCTTCTGTAGATCACGCTAGCAATGGAGAACTGGACCGATTGTGCGGCGCATGCCGCAGGTTCGGATCAGTCCGGGCGGAACGAATCTGAGGGCGGACTAGTCGTTCGCCGCTTCGGCCTCTTCCTTCGGCTTGATCAGCGGACCGGAGTCCGAGCCGATGCCACCTTTCAGTTCCGCTGCGGGGCGTGAATGAGCGCCATTTCCGCCGGCGGACTCTTCCTCCGTCCCGGTTTCCAGATTGTCCTCGGCCCAGCCCACGCGCTTCCGGGAGAGGCCAATCTTCCGCTCGTCCGTATCGACGCGCAAAATCTTGACCTCGATTTCCTCCCCTTCCTTCACCACGTCTTCCGGATTTTCCACCTTGTGGTCGGAAAGTTCGGAAATGTGCAGCAACCCTTCCAGGCCGTTTTCCAGCCCCACGAACACGCCGAAATTCGTGAGCTTCGTGACCTTCCCCTTGACGATCTGGCCAGGCTGATACTTGGCTGGAATATCGGTGGCCCAGGGGTCGTCCGCCATCTGCTTGAGTCCCAGGGCAATCCGCCGCCGTTCCTGGTCCACGGAGAGCACCTTGCACTCGATTTCCTTCCCCTTCTCCAGCACTTCGCTGGGATGGCTGATCTTGCGGGTCCACGACATGTCGCTGACGTGCAGCAGGCCGTCGATCCCCTCTTCGATCTCGATAAAGGCGCCGTAGTTGGTCAGGTTCCGCACGGTCCCCTTGACGTTGCTGCCAGGCGGATAGCGGTCGGCCACGCGAGTCCAGGGATTTTCCTGGGTTTGCTTCATTCCCAGCGATATCTCCTGTTTGTCGCGGTCGATCTTCAGCACCATTACATCGATTTCGTCGCCGATGTTGACGAGTTCGCTGGGATGGTTGATCCGCCGCGTCCAGGACATTTCGCTGATGTGGACCAAACCCTCGATTCCTTCTTCCAGCTTCACAAAGGCGCCGTAGCTCATGACATTGACCACGCTGCCGCGGAGCCTGGTCCCCACCGGGTACTTGTCTGGCACGGCAGCCCAGGGGCTGGCCGTTTTTTGTTTCAGGCCCAGGGCGATCTTTTCTTTTTCATAGTCGATGTCCAGCACCTGAACTTCGATTTCCTCGTCGATGGCCACCATCTCAGACGGATGGCCGATGCGACCCCAGCTCATGTCCGTGATGTGCAGCAACCCGTCCAGGCCGCCGAGGTCCACGAAAGCGCCAAAATCGGCGATGTTCTTGACCACCCCTTTGCGGACCTGGCCCACTTGCAGTTCGCTGAGCAACTGGGACTTCTTCTCCTTGCGCTCGTCTTCGATGAGCGAGCGGCGGCTGACAACAATGTTTCGCCGCGCTTCGTCGATTTTCAACACCTTGCACTGGATGGTGCGTCCGATGTATTCGCCGATGTCGGCCGGGCGGCGGATGTCGACCTGGCTGGCGGGCAGGAAGACGTTCACGCCGATATCGACCAGCAGACCCCCTTTGATTTTGCGTCCCACCATGCCGGTGACCACGTCCCCCTCATGGACGCTGGACATCACCTTTTCCCATTCTTTGATCTTCTTCGCTTTCCGCTTGGAGAGGTTGAGCATTCCCTCCGCAATTTCCATTTCCCCTTCGTCGTTCTCGACTTCCTCGATCAGTACGTCAATCTCCTGACCGACCTCGGGCTCTTCGTCGTCTTCTTCCCATTCACTTCGGGGAATGGACCCTTCGCTCTTGTAGCCGACGTCAACGAGCACGAATTCATCATCGACCCTCAAGATGCGGCCGCGGACGATCTGGTTGATGCCCATGCCGCCCGAGCCGAGCTCCAGGACGGCGGCTCCTTCGGTCCCCATGGCAAAAGCCAACTCGTCTTCCCATTCTTCCTGTTCCTGATCGAGTCCGCGGATAAGATTACGATTAACCATAGTTTGTTTGTTCCCAGTGATCGGTGCCGGCCCAGCCTGCCGAAGAGCGAAAAATTGTGCCGCCGTGGAAGAGCCAGAGCGAGGGGCACCTGTGGTTGGAGGTTTTCACCCATCCGGCTCATCTCACAGACAAGCTACAGCGGACTGGCGAGAATCCCGGAGTATACCCGTTTCAGGCGGGGGGGACAATTCCGTCCACGGGGGCTGGCAGTGGCGACCGCGGCGGACGGCCAGGGTCGTCCAGTTCCGCAGGAGCGGCACTAAGATAGCCCAGGACGAACGAGTCGCGGCTGAGCCGCGATGAGTGCTGCCCTGGGTACGAAGATTCAAAAAATGTTCCGCAATCCACGGCGGGGCGCCCTCTCGCGACCAATCCGGCGACGCCCTCCACGGACCAATTTCACCGCCGCCTGTTGTGGGAGATCGTGCAATTGGGCAGTTCATTTTGCAGCCGCTGGACGCCGGCGTCGGTGACCTGGGTATTGCGGACGTCAAGCCTTTGCAGGGCTCTCATTTCCTCGATGTGTTCCAGGCCAGAGTCGGCGACTTTGTGTTTGACAGGTAAAGCTTTGTTTGCGTTGGCAGTCCCTTGAGGTGGGTCAATCCAGCGTCGGTCGTTTTTGTGTTGGAGAGGGCGAGCCATTGCAGGTCGGGCAGACTTCGGCAGGTCGGCGTCGGTGAACATGGGATCAATATCGCCGGCCCCACTGCCTGCACTGCTACCACTGCCTCGTCATTCTGGGCTGACTTGCCATATTACGGCGACCAAGAAAACCCTGCCGATTATTTTGATTGTATCGATTCTTGAAAGTTTGCCGACTGTGAGGTCGATATCAGGTGCTAATCGCTGTGCTGCGCCCATTGCGCAGCTACAGCGGTCGGAATGCTATCACGACGATCACCCGAAGTTTGCAAGCTGCCGGGAGTGCGAGACGATGAAACGCCCGCTTCAAAAAATCACGGCCATTCTCATGCTGGCGATGTCGGTCGGAACCGGATGCCGCCCGCAACAGCCGTTCTATTTCGGCGAGGATGGAACGCTTTCGCACTACGTCGGAAAGGCCAAGGACATTGACTATCCCGACGAAAATTCCCCCCCCAACACCGAAGTAACCGATTCGCGCGCTCCCCTGACGCTGGCCAACGCCAATTTTGAAGAAACCTGGCCGCTGAGCCTGCAGGAGGCGGTGAAGCACTCGCTGGCCAACGGCAAGGTGCTCCGCTCGCTGGGTGGCCGATTTGCCTTTGAGGGAAGCCCCACCACTCCGCTTTTGGGCCCTTCGCCCAATCTGCTCCTGAACAATCCAGGGCTGGCCCAGACGATTTACGATCCGGCCATCCAGGCCAGCAGCCTGGGTTTGTCCGGCACGCCGATTGGCGTCGAGGCCGCGCTGTCTGAGTTCGATGCCCAGTTGACCACAGGACTGTTGTGGACCAATGGCGACCGGCCGCTGAACATTTCCAATCCGGGCGTCCCCGGGTCGCCCATTCTTCAGCAGCAAGACGTTGGATCGTTCCAGGCGGAGATTTCCAAGGTGACTGCGGAAGGCAGCCGGTTCTTCCTGCGCAACGCCACCAACTACAACCATACGATTGGCGCTCCGGCCTTTACGCCGCTCTTCCTGACGCACCACTTCACGACCAACATGGAGGCTGGGTTCAGCCAGCCGTTGTTGCAGGGTGCCGGCGCCCAGTTCAACCGGATCGCCGGTCCGTTTAGCCCGCTGCAAGGAATCGGCAGCAGGCCGTTCGACGGCGTGGTGCTGGCCCGGATCAACCAGGACATTACGCTGGCCGATTTTGAAGCCGGCGTGCGGAACATGGTGTTCGATGTGGAAAACACCTATTGGGAACTTTATTTCGCCTATCGCAACTTGGAGACTTCCAAGGTGGCGATGCAAAGCGCCTTGAAAACGTGGCAGCGCGTCAAGACGCTGGGCGAGGCGGGCTTGGCTGGCGGATCGGCCAAGGATGAAGCCCTGGCCCGCGAGCAATACTATCGGTTCAAGGCGCTGCTGGAAACGGCCAAGTCGGAACTGTTCGGCGCGGAAACACGGCTCCGCTACATGATGGGTCTTTCCCCCAGCGACGGGCGCTTGATCCGTCCCAGCGACGAGCCGACCGACGCCGCACTGTCGTTCAACTGGTGCGACATCATGGGCGAGGCTCTGGAACGGAGCGTCGAACTGCGGCGGCAGAAATGGGTCATCAAGCAGCGCGACATGGAACTGATTGCTGCCCGCAACTTCCTCCTGCCGCGATTGGACGCCAACGGCTTATATCGCTGGCACGGTTTTGGTGAGAAGTTGATTGACCCCGGATACGGCGGAACCAACCCCTACGAGAGCGCTTGGGGCAGCTTGATGGACGGCAACTTCCAGGAATGGGAGCTGGGCCTGCAATTGAGCATGAAGCTGGGCTTCCGGGCGGAACTGGCCGGTGTCCGGCACCAGCAACTGCTGTTAAGCCGGGCCAAGGCACTGCTGGAGGAGCAGGAACTGGAGCTTTCGCATCAAGTGGCGGACTCCGTGCGGGCTATGGATGAGTTCCATAAGATCACGGAAACCAGCTTCAACCGCCGTCTGGCCGCGATCCACCAGGTGGAGTCGCTGCAGGCGGTGTTCGATGCCGGTGTTGATGCCGCTGGCGGCACGCACATCCTGGACTTGTTGCTGGAAGCCCAACGGCGGCTGGCGGAAGCGGAAGGCCAATACTACCGCTCGCTGGTCGATTACAACCGGTCGGTTGCCCAGCTGCATCTCCGCAAGGGTTCGCTGCTGGAATACAACGGCATCTACCTCGCGGAAGGCCCGTGGCCGGCCAAGGCTTACTTCGACGCCCTGCGGCTGGGACGCCAGCGCGATGCCAGCCTCTTCGTGGACTACGGCTTCACCCGGCCAGGAGTCATCAGTCAAGGACCGTTTGAGCAGTTCCAGGGTACGCCCGTGGGAACGGAAGCGGATGCAGTACACCCTGGCCGAGTTTCGCCGCAGGTTCCGGCAGAGGAAGTTCCGGCACCGGTACCCGCGGAGGAGAGCGATGACCAGCAGGCCGCCATCTCCGGCCCGCGGCTGTCGCAGGCCAGGCCGCAGTCGACTCAGTCCCAAGCCAAACCGGTGGAGAAATTCCAATGGGGCTCGCTGGGGCTAAACAAGACCGCGGCCAAGCAGCCGAAAACCGCGCCCGCCGCAGGCGGCACGTCGATGCGATTCGTCGAGCCGGCAAGCCATGAAGAGTAGGGCGGAACTGGAATCGCGGTTCGTTCAACAGCGCCAATTCACTCCACGCGCCAACACGCCATTGCAATAGTCCAGTCCGGCAGACTGGACCTACCCATCCCTCCGCCATAATATGTCACACCATGTTCTTCAGCTTCGACGGCATCGACGGCACCGGCAAATCCACGCAGGTGCAGTTATTTGCGGATTGGCTCCGCCAAACCGGGCACGACGTGGTGGTCTGCCGCGACCCTGGTGGAACCGAGCTGGGGGAAGCAGTGCGGCAAGTTCTACTGAATGATTTTGCCACGCCGATCGGCCGCCGCAGCGAGATGCTGCTCTACATGGCGTCCCGGGCGCAATTGGTCGATCAAGTCATCCGTCCCGCTCTGGATCGGGGACAGGTCGTCGTTTCAGACCGCTATTTACTGGCCAACGTGGTGTACCAGGGTTACGCCGGGGGGCTGGATGTGGAAACGCTCTGGCAAATCGGCCGCACGGCCACGGACGGGATCGCGCCGGACTTGATGTTTCTGCTGGACATGCCCCTGGACAAGGCACAAGCGCGGATTGCCCGGCAGCTTGACCGAATGGAGCAGCAGGATGATGCATTTCGCGAGCGGCTGCGGGCCGGTTTTCTAACGGAAGCGGCGCGGCAGCCAGAGCGGATTGCCGTGATCGACGCGTCAGGTCCACCCGAGCATGTGCAAGCATTGATCCGTCGCGCGGCCGGCAGGCTCCTTTTGCCGGAAGGTGCCTGAAACGCAATTTCACGGACAATACATACAGCCTGTCACATCCGACGCGCAAAAAAAGGCCGCTGAGCACAAAAATGCCAGCGGCCTTAATCGTTTTGAATCGTTGTGACGCCTACCAATTCCAGTGCTTGTTGCGGCGGCGCTGGATGCCGTTGTAGGCGGTCTTCACTTTGCGTTGGCGGGAAGGCCGGTTCGTGGGGCGAGGAGTGCTGCGAACTTCACCGTCATTACCTTGCCGACGGTAAGTGAAGTCGTACTCCTGATCGAAATCAAACTCTTCGCTGCGATAGTCAGAATGTCGAGGGCTCATAGCCTTGGGTCCCTGCCAAAAAGTGATGGTGCTGAGCGTTTCCTCTGGGTTCGTTGTCGGCACTCCCGCTCTGGGGGCCTAAACTTGGTGCCCCACACGAAAGCAAACCAGGTACCGCGGAACGAAACTCGGCAGCGCCGTTGCGCTAACCCACGTGCTAGCAATGCTTTGGGAGCGTGGACGCCATTTCGGTGCTTGTCCAAAGTCCTGTGGCTTCATCCGTTTTGGCCTAGCCAAAATGGTATAGGCTTAGGCCATTTTGGAGACCCCTGGGCGAGAGGGTGGCGTAAGGCATGGCCGGTCGGGTGCGCGCGGTGATCCCTGTGGCCAGCCCCCCACTCCCCGCTTGGAAGGTAAGCCGCGAGCCGTCAGCCCGTGGAGGCGTCCTGGACTATGAATGACACGCCCGTAGTTTGGCCGCTGGCCGGGCCGTTGCGCTGACGCGTATATTGACGGCGCAACGAAACCATGGCAGCCAGGTTTGGGCTCCAATGTGTTCCGCTCAGACAAGAACCCAGACGAACACGCGCCTACGGCATGTGCAGCGTGGGGTTGGTATGAGGGAAACGCAAGTGTTGTGCCCGATTTTGGCGTCCTTCAGTCAGAGTTGCTGGCATTGGGCCTGAATGCATTGAACGAGGAGCTAGCAATTGGCCTGGCAGGGTGTAATCGGACATGACGCGATAGCGGACGCGTTCCGCACGAGCCTGGCTCGCGGGCGGCTTGCGAGCAGCTTTCTCTTTGTCGGCCCGCCGGGCATCGGAAAGCGGACGTTTGCAGTCCGCCTCGCGGCCGCCTTGTTGTGTGAGACTCGCCAAGAAGAATGGCTCGATCCATGCGGCCAATGTCCCGCCTGCCAGCAGGTGGCGGCCGGCCTGCATCCCGATCTGCTGATGGTGTCGAAGCCTGCGGACAAATCCGAACTTCCCTTGAGTTTGTTTGTCGGCGAACGGGAGCGCCGCAATCAGGAAGGACTCTGCCACGACATCGCTTTGCGTCCAGCCCGCGGCAAACGTCGCGTGGCGGTGGTGGATGATGCGGATCTGTTGGGGGAGGAGGCGGCGAACTCCCTGCTCAAGACGCTCGAAGAACCCCCCCCCGGTTCGGTCCTGATCCTCATTGGCACCTCCCCGGAGCGGCAGTTGCCCACCATCCGCTCGCGCTGCCAGGTTGTGCGGTTTCGTCCCCCGGCGGCCGAGGATGCTGCCGGGCTGATCGCCGCCGCACTGGGGATTTCCGATCCGGCGGAAGCTTTGCGGCTGGCGGTCCATGCGGGGGGGAGCATGCAGCGAGCGGCCCAGCTTCGCGACCCGCAATTGTGGTCGTTTCGCCACGGATTGATGCTGGCACTGGCCGATTTGCCCGGAAATTCGGTTGCCTTGGGCACGCGGACGGTGGCGTTTGTGGAGGAGGCGGGAAAGGAAGCCGTCGAGCGACGAGCCCAGCTACGACTGGTCATCGAGTTTGCGAGCGACTTCTATCGCGCGCTGATGCGGAAGCTCGGCGGACGGGCGGCTGACTCCGCGGATGAATCGTTGCTGGAAGCCGTCGAGCGGGCGCTCCGTGAGACCCCGGATTGGCACGAAGCAAGGGCCGCGGACTGCCTCGACCGCTGCCTGCAGGCGCTCTCGCACCTCGACCGCAACGCACATCTGACGACGCTGACAGAATGTTGGATCGACGACCTGGCGCAATGGACCGCCGGTCATTGGGTGCCGGCGGTTTCCTGACGTCTGCGACATGGCAGCCCGCAGGGGGAGCGAAAAAGGAATCGGCATCTCTGGCTTGGGCGGCTCGGGTCAGCGGATCGCTCAATCCATGGCAGTGGAGTTCAGGCCGGGCCAATCTCACCGTGAAGAGTCAGAACCAGCTTTCGCTGGCTTGCGCGGCGCCGATGCTCGCACAGATAAATGCCCTGCCACGTACCCAGCGCCAGGCGGCCTTCGGCCACCGGAATGGAAAGGGAACTGTCGAGCAGCGCCGTCTTGATATGGGCTGGCATGTCGTCTGCCCCTTCGCTGGTATGGCGATAGGGGTAGTCTTCGGGCGCCAGATCCGCGAGCCGCGCTTCCAGATCGTGCAGCACGTCCGGATCCGCGTTCTCGTTGATCGTCAGCGCGGCCGACGTGTGCTGGATAAATACATGCAACAGGCCGGCGCGACAACGCTTCAGTTCCGGCAGCGCGCCGATAACGTCCCGCGTAATCAGGTGCAGGCCGGGTGGAAAGGGTCCCACCTCGATCCGTCTCTGCGTCCAGGCCATGAAGGGTCCTTAAGGAATGGGCCAACGATTTGAATGCATAGTGTGTCAAATGGAACACCGGATGGGGCAGGGAGGGCCAGGCGAGGGGGGGCAAAAATGTCAGATGTACGGGCAAGGATTTGGCCCGGATGGGGGGGCGGCGATTTTTTCTGGCAAATGCTTGACTTTTGGGCAGAGGCGGAAATAATGCGTAGTGCAAGAGGCGGCGTCACCCCCACCCCGGATGCCGAACGGACCCACCCAGTACCAGCATCCAAGACGCCCAGCATTGACAGACAGGCACCCTGTCGAAGTTATTGGTCGTGTGCCTTAAACAATTTGATGCAGTCGATGGTAATCGACGCGGTAGCGGTAATAATTGGGCACATTGCCGCCTTGCGTTGTGAGTTTTTTTGGCTTGGGCCGGACAAATCAATTGGCAGTTTAGAAAGGAAATTTTTCGATGCGCAACGTATTTGAGGCCATTTCAAAATTCGGGCACGATGAGGACTTTGCACCGCTGGAAACCGGCGAATTCGAGGCCACCGGGGCTCCCGCTGGCTCTCGGGAAAAGCTCGAGGTGTTGGCGGAGCGAGCCCGGCGCGGGCTGCCGCTGTGGCACCATGAGGATCGTCCGGATTACAGCGGCCTGACAGGTGTAGTCCGTCCGCGCGACTAGTGCTTTGTCAGCGCTAAGAATGGGGGCTGCAGAGCCCGCGGCGAGAATCTCGCTGAGCGGGCTTTTTTGCTGCGAGCATCCCCCATCTCGGGACTTGAGTCTATTTTGAAAATTCGCGCCCAGAAATTCGCGCCCAGAGTTTCGCATGTAGCCCACCCAGTTTGCCGATAGCAAACAGTGTTGATATGTTTCCCACCTTTTCTTACCCGCAAACTGCCCAATAATCGCCACAGTTTGTGCGAAACAAGGAGGCCTAAGTTCCTATGTTGACCACTTGTCACGAGATTCAAAACCTCGAAGACTTGCGCCAGTACGTCAACGAAACAATTTGCCAGCATGAACAACTTGAAATCGGTGCCTTTGAAATGTCGGAGCGGATCCTGACCCGTGGCGGTCGCCCTTGTGGCATCTATTTTTGCGTCCACGGTCCGCGGCAAGTGAAGCTTTCCGCCATTTGGGAGACCGAGCGAAATACGGTCCTGTTTTACGGCTCAGACGGAGAACGATTCCAAAGAACCCAGCTTCTTGATGGTCCCAGCTTGGAGGTGCAGCCGCTTGCCGCATGATGCGTCACGCCCTTGACACCTCGATTCCGGTAGTGTAAACCTATACACCATAGCACAGCCCAGGCATTTCATACACGGAGGTAGATCGCATGCTTGTTTTGTCACGCAAGGAGAGCCAGCGGATTCGAGTCGGGGAGTCGATCGTGGTGACGGTCGTGCGTCTGGGGCGCGACAAGGTGCGGCTGGGAATCGAAGCCCCGGCGGACATGGTGGTGCTGCGCGATGAATTGGAGCCGTTGGCCGTCGATGAGCTGACCGCCCCAGGCGAAGCAGCCTAGCGTGAAGCATCTGGGACGGTCCCCATTTTTGCCGCCAGCGCGTGCCGCCAACCCGCTGCGTTCGCTGGCAAAAATGGGACGGTCCCCCTGACGGCACGAACACGTCCGCTTCAAACGGGACCAGCACCTTTTTCCGGTTCAGCAGAACCGGCCGAACGAGAGAGAAAGACTTGGAGAGCGGGGGGCATCTGCCCCCCGTTCTGCTGCGCCGGGCATTGCCCCCCTATTTTGTTGCTGCGCGCCCTGCCGAAGCCGTTTCTTCCTGCCGATAGGCACCCAGCGAAACCGGCTTCAGCGTCACCAGATATCCCGCCGCCCGGTCGATTTGACCCAGGTCGGACTTCAGCAGGCCGTACGTGAAGTCCTGCTCGCTGCGCACTATCACTTCCTGGCTGCCGTGCCTGGGCTGCGCAGCCAGCGTCAGCCGCACCCGCTGCGGCACCACTTCCGCTTGGGCCAGATGCTCATTGACCATCAGCCGCGGAAACGGCGGCAGCGAACCGGGGCGAAACAGCGTGTTAACCCGGGCGTACCAATCGGAAAATTCACGATATTGCGTGACCACAGCCGCGCTGGACGGCCGCTCGGTTTCAATCTCATAGGAAAGCACGCTCCCGCTGAACTTGAGCGATCCAGGGGTTGTGCCGGTCGCTCTCTCCAGCCGCGGCGCCGCACAGAACTTCAGCAGCGGATCTTCCTGTCCCGCCGCCCAGTCCCGCAACTGCTGCGTAAACTTGAGCACTTCCTCCGTGGTCACTTCCGTGCGGATCTTGCGCTTCAGATCCAGCAGCGCGAACCTCCCGCGCGTCTTGTCGAACATCACGATCTCCGAACCATCGCCGGCAAAATCCCACACGATGGCCCCTTTGAACCGGGTGATATTGGTGCTTGAGGGCTCCTCGCCGTCGGCAACGTAGATGCGGGTCTCCACCCGGAAGTCTTCCGCCGCCAATGGCGTTGCCGCCACTGCGACCCAGCTTAGCGCCAGGGAGGAGAGGAGGAGCGGTGAACCGAAATGCTTCCGTAGCATGGTTGGGTTTCCTTGCAGGGATTTCGCCAGCGTGAAATCATCCGCCGGCACGCGCTCAATAGCCTACGGGGCCGCGGAGCATAGCGTTGCCCAAGCCAGGGTGTAAACCCCGTTTCAACCCGGACTGCTATACTAAGTGGATGCACCCTCTTCTTTGCTATCAGTCCCCCCTCATCCTGGCCGCCGATGCCGGCGCCGTGGGGCCGGCCGTCGCGGCCGAAGGGCTGCCCGTTGGACTGACGCTGCTGATGTGGCTGGCCGGAGGGGCGGTGGTGCTGTTTGGGCTGGGCGTGGTCTACGCCGTGGCCCGCTGGCGCATTGGCCAGACGGAACCTCGGGCGATCGAGGATGTCTCGAAGCTGCGGGTGGTGTACCTGATTTGGCTGCTCGTTTACCTGGGCATCGTCATCTACGGTTCCCTGGTGCCGCTGCAAATCCGGCCCGTGGCCTGGAATGAGGCGGTGGAAAAGTTTCGCAACGTGGAGTATCTCAGTCTCAACGAAACGTCCCGGGCGGACTGGGTGGCCAACATCCTGTTGTTTATTCCGCTGGCCTATCTGGCCGCCGCCGTCTTGACGCTGGGCGTGCGCTCCTGGCTGGTGCGCATCGCGGCGGTGGTGGTGGTGGCGGCCAGCAGCATGGCGCTGTGCGTGGTCATCGAATTCGTGCAGATCTGGTTCTTTCCGCGCACCGTTTCGCTCAACGACATCCTGGCGGAATCCATCGGCAGCGTCATCGGCGCCACGCTCTGGTTGCTCCTGGGAACGACCGTGCACCAATGGCTGGCGGCCTATTTTTCACCCCAGCGCCGCCGCACCCAGATCGACCAACTGCTGGAGTTCTACCTGGCCGGGTTGGTGGTGTACTCGCTGTTGCCCTTGGATTTGACAATCAGTCCGGCGGAACTTTATCGCAAGTTTCGCGACGGCAAGGTGCTGTTTCTTCCCTTCAGCGAGTATGGCTGGGATTTGCACTCCGCGTACGCGATCGTCACCAACATCGCCATCTTTATTCCCGTCGGGATGTATTGTGCCACCGCGTTTACGTCGGAAGACCAGCCGCTGCGCAGCTTGAAATCCGCCACGCTGTGGGGAGTTGCCGTGGCGGCGGTCATAGAGGTAGCCCAACTATTCGTCCTGGAGCATTTCACCAGCATCACCATGCTCGGGCTGGCCGGAGTCGGTTCGTTCATCGGCGCCGCGTGGATGAACAAAATGCACTCCCCCCTCCACGACGCG
>Ga0194132_10007777_pt1 | contig 15735 bp, 13 predicted proteins | sample TA2KigOf80mmetaG_FD_148612 | JGI IMG/M metagenome (GOLD analysis project Ga0194132, IMG submission 148612) | Freshwater microbial communities from Lake Tanganyika, Tanzania - TA2015054 Kigoma Offshore 80m | ecosystem: Environmental > Aquatic > Freshwater > Lake | place: Tanzania: Lake...
CCATCCCGCCCGCACATCCGTTGGCCAAGGCCGAGTTCGCAACCATCCGCCTGCGCTTGTTGAAGCTCGGCGCCCGCATCGTCGAGACCACCCATCGCGTGCGCATCGCCTTCGCCGCCGTTTGCCCGGATGCCGCTCTCATCCGCTTGCTCGCCGGCGCGCTTCGACCCGCCGCTCCATGACCGACGGGGCCGATGCCCCGAAAACACCCGTTCCCGCAATCCCAAACCAATAACCCGACACCCGACAAACCAACCCGCGATGAAAAAGACGCAACGACCACGCATGCCGCGTGATCGCCTTGCCTCCCTGCCCATCACATCATGGCCTCTCGTGAATAAACCGGGCTAGGGCAATTTCCGATCAAGTCGAACCGGGTCGGTTCGACTTGATCGGAAGCCATTGCCCTGCAACCGATGGTGCAGCGCGGTGGCTTCCGGGCGGATGGAACGCCAAAGCGATTCCATCCGCTCGGAAACCGCGCTAGCCGCGGCGACGTCGGGCCAAGCCCAGGCCCAGCAAGCCCAGGCCGAACAGGCCCAGCAGCGCCGGCTCGGGAACCGCGGTGGTTAGCAGATTGTCTGCGCTGATCACCAGGCGATAGTCGAAAACTTGGGTATGGCCGCCGTCGAAGGGGTCAGTGTCGGTGCCGATGCCGTCGGGGGAGCCGGTCACCGCAAAGCCCCACAAGCCAGCGACATCGGTGAAGAAATGGATGGCCGACTGTCCGCCTGGTCCAACGTCGTAGTTAAAGCCGAACAGGCTGCCGTTCAGGCGAAAGACCCCGAGGACCGAATCGTTGTCGCCTGATGGGCTGATCGTCGCATCCACGTAGTCGCGGTCGAAGATCGAGGCGGTGACCAGCGCGCCCGCCGGCAGGTCCAGCAGGAAGAAGTGGACGTCATCGTCGATCGAGCCCTCGACCGACAGGGCGCCGAAGTCGAGCAGGGCGGGGTCCAGCACGTCGGCGGTAGCAAGCGTCTGGTTGCCGCCGCTCGCGGTCGCTTCGGCGCCGGTGCTGATGACCAGCCGATAGTCGCCGGCTCGGACATGGCCGGTGCCGTTGAAGTCGGGATCGCCGAAGCCGCTGACCGCGGCGCCGTGCGGGCCGCTGCCGGTGGCGGTGAAGCTGAGCATGGAAAGGGTGCCGGGGTTGTCGTCGTCATCGCTGATGATCAAGCCGCCGCCCGGATCGAACGCGCCAACCAGGGTATCGAAATCGGTTGCGCTGGCAGGCGTGCGGTCGAAGACCGAGAGCGTCACGAAATTGCCCGTGGTCACGGAGTAGCGGAAGTAATCGACATTGCCGGAGGTCAGCTTGCCGCCGAAAGCGACCGCCGGTGGCGAGCCGGCGGGGGCCGCATTTCCGGTGGGGAAGGTGTCGTTGGCCTCGCTCTCGGGCACCGGATTGGCCTCTGCGACCGCGCTGGACAGCGCCGGAAACCTTCTTGCTCATGACCGAACTCCCCAAACGCGACGCAGCCCCGCCAAACACATGTCGCTTGGCGCCGACGAAGAACTTCGTGCGCTTGAAATATTCGATGCAGAAATCAAGCCAATGATGATAATGTAGATATTACAGTGACTTAGCTCTTCTGTTCCGATTTCGCGTCGAACAGGCGTAAAATTTCTTGACAGTCCTGGCTGGTTCCCGGCACGGCGTCGTTTGCCTAAATGACTGATCTGGAGCCTATTTTTGTTCGGAATGACGAGCATGGGTCATGTAAAGCGGCTTTCCGCCCGGCTTGTGGACTGTCGGTTCAATGGCCTCTGTCGCCGCGCCGGTCGGCAGACGCATCGAACGCGGAACGAGGGCGCTCCAGCGACAAGGCAAGACCGCAGGCGAAACCCAGCAGGATGAAGGCCAGTTCGCGGAACCGCCGCAGCAGGGCCATGGCAAGGCCGACCGGGCCACCCAAGCCCAGTTCGCGGGTCAGCAGCACGAAGGCGCCGTCTTGCGTGCCCAGATTGCCGGGCACGAAGAAGGTGGCGGTTCGCACCAGTTGCAGCAGTCCCTCGAGCATCAGGGCGGTGCCGTAACTGACCGGCAGGCCCAGCAGGTACAGTGCCAGCCAACATTCCAGCGCGCCGGCGCAGAACTGCACGAAACCGACCGCGATGCCCGCCGCCAGCCGGATCGGATGGCCGCGATAGAAGTCGATCAGCCGGCTCTCCACCGAGCGGATGGCGGCCCTGACGGTGCCCAGGCGCCGCGCGGCGAACCGCCGTGCAAGCAGGCCGGCGCCCTGCGAGGAGAGCGCCAGCCACTGGATGGCGAAAAAGGCGGCAACGCCCAGGCTCAGCAGCAGCAGGCCGGTCAGCGCCGCCAACGCCAGGCTGCGCGCGACGTCGGCCTGGAACACCGCCAGCGCGAGGGCCAGGGCGACGAAGGGCAGCAGGCCCAGCAGGTTGAGGGTGCGGGCGACGAAGATCGAGGCGATGCCGGCCTGCAGGTCCAGGCCATGGCGGCGTTGCAGCAGCGACAGCTTGACCGGTTCGCCGGCAAAGCCGCCTGGCGTCACCGAATTGATCGCTTCGCCGACCAGCCGGGCCAGCAGCAGCCGCAGGAACCAACGCGGGCCGAGCCGCACCTGCGGCAAGCCGATCAACCAGACCAGGCTGTCGAGCGCCAGCACCAGCACGTAGAGCGCCAGCAGGCTCGTCGCCCCCCAGCCTACCTGGGTCACCCGTGTCCAGCCTTCGGCCAGGTCGGTCTGCCAGAGCAGCAGGCCGAGCAGCGCCAGACCGACAACGCTGCAGACAAGGCTCAGGCGGCGCATGGCGAGGGGGCGGAGATTGTGGCAGCGGGGGTCATGGAGCGTTGCCGTCAGCCTCGCGAGCCGCGTCTGGTCGTTGTCGTCAGTTTGGCTACAATGGCGCCGGTTCGCCCCATGGAGAACACCGATGCTGCGCCAGGAAGTCCGTTCGCCCGCCGAAGCCGCCCCCTCCGACAGCCCGGCGGCACGCGCCATCTATCACACCCCGCAGAACGGTTTCATGACCTTCCTGCCGGCGGTGCCGGCCCATGTCTTCAGCGCCGAGCGCGACCGGGCCTTCGATCCCGCCACCGGCACGGCCTTCGTGACCTTGGATCTGTCGGGGCCGCTCGCCACCGCCTACCCGGCGACCACGCCCACCCTGCTGGCGCGCTATGCCCGGTTGCGGGCCGGCGGCGTGCTGAGGCTGGCGGCGCGTTGCAGCGGCGAGGCCTATCATGTCCTGCAGGGCAGCGGCCGGGCGCTCAAGGCTGGCGATCGCATCGATTGGCGCGCGGGCGATACTTTCTGCCTGCCGGGCGGCGTGGCGGAAACCGTGCTCAGCGCTGCCGAGGAGGCGGTGTTGTTCCTGGTGACCGACGAGCCGGCGTTCGGTTGGAGCGGCGCCAGTCCGGCGCTGGAAGGTCTGCCGGCGATGCAGGCGGTGCATTACCCGGCCGCGGTGGCCGAGGCCGAGATGGCGCAGGTGCAGGCCCGCGTCAACACCGAGAAGCTGACCGGAAAGGTGGTGATCTTCACCAGCCCCGGTCTGGAGAAGGCGAAGACCGTCACGCCCACCATCTCGCTGGCTCTGAACGCGCTGGAGCCCGGCGGCGACCAGCCGCCGCACCGGCATAATTCGGTGGCGCTGACCTTGTGTCTGGAAGGCCGGGGCGTTTATTCGCTGATCGACGGGCAACGCGTCGACTGGCAGCGCCACGCGGTCATGGTGACGCCGCCGCTGGCCGCGCATTCGCACCATAATCGCGGGCCGGACGGCATGCTGAGCCTGGTCGCCCAGGATGCCGGCATCTATTACAACGCCCGGGCGATCGGCTTCAGCTTCGCCTGATCCGATGGCGTCGGCCGCCCTCCGCGAAGGCTTCATGCGCCGGGCCTTGGCCCTGGCGCGGCAGAGCCTGGAACTGCCGGGCACGCTGCCCTATGCGGCGGTGGTGGTGCAGGAGGGCGAGATCGTGGGCGAGGGGCTCAATCGCTCGGCGGCCCTGCACGACCCCACCTCGCATGGCGAGATCGAGGCGATCCGGCAAGCTTGCCGCCGGCTTGGCCGGATCGACCTGTCGGGGGCCGAGCTCTACACCACGGGCGAACCTTGCGCGATGTGCGTGGCGACGATGTACCTGACCGGCATAGCCCGGCTCTATTACGGCGGGACCGGCGCCGATACGGCCGGCTTCCTGGGCGATCTGGCCACCCGCCAGCCGATCTGGCGGCGGCCGATCGGCGCGGCCGACCTGCGCCGGCAGTTGAGCCTTCCCGTCGGCGAGCGTGCGATGCCGGCCGAGCAATTGCTGGCGGCCGAGGCGCGCGCGCTGCTGGCGGAATTCGCATGCCAGCATCGAGCGGGGTGAGCGCGGCTCAGGCCCCGGCCAGCCGGCGTTCCAGCCGGGCGCGCAACCGCGCCTGCCGCTTGGCGTCGATCGGATAGCGCCAGAGAAATCCGACGGCGGCCAGTTTGATGGCGATCGGCGCCAGCCCATAAAGCAGGCTGAGCGCGGCCAGGGCGGCAGCGTCGTTGGCCGCGTCGGCGGCGAAGCCGACCGCGTCCAGCAGCGGAAAGGCCACGCCAACCGCCAGGGCGAGCGCCAGTTTGGTCGCCATGCTCCACAGCGCGAAGAAGAAGCCGGTGCGCTGCGCCCTGCTGCGCGCCATGTCGAGGTCGATCACATCGGCCTGCATCGAGCCTGGCAGCGCCAGGTCGGCCCCCAGGCAGAGCCCGGTGGCCAGACAGACCGCCAGGAACGGCCAGAAGTCGCCCGCGCCCAGGAACGGCACCGCCACGAACAGCAGGCTGGCCAGCACCAGGCCCAGTGACCAGGCTCGGTCTTTGCCCAGACGCCGGCTGAGCCGGAGCCAGAGCGGTACCGAGACGATGCCGGCCAGGAAGTAGGCGAGCAGCAGCGGGCCGGCCGCGTCGGCGGCCTGCAGCACGTGGCCGACATAGAGCAGGAACAGGCTCGCGGTCAGCCCGTTGGCGGTGCTGTTGCACAGGAAGGCCAGCAGCAGCAGGCGGAAGGGGCGGTTGCGCAGGATCGCGCGCAGGCCCGCCCGCAGGCTCGGTTGCCGGCGGCTGAGGGGCGGCGGCTCCGGCAACAGCGCCACCGCCAGGGCAAGCAGCGGCGGCAGGCTCAGCAGCGCGAACCAGGCGATGGCATTCAGGGCGCCGGCGGCAGGACTTGCGTCCGGCGCCGGCGGCGCCACCAGCGGGGCCGCTGCGGCCAGCGTGGTGCCCAGCACGACGCACGCCTCGCGCGCGCCGACCACCCGGGTCCGCTCGTGATAGTCCCCCGACAGCTCGGCTCCCCAGGCCGAATAGGGCAGCAGCAGCAGCGTCCAGGCGAGATAGAGCGTGATCGACCAGAACAGCAAGTGGCCGGCGCCGGCATCCGCGGGCGGCCGGAAGAGCGCAAGGGCGGCGACGAGCAGCACGGGTGCCGCCACGACCGACAACAGCTTGCGTCGGCCGAACCGGCTGTCGAAACGATCCGACAGATAGCCGATCAACGGGTCGGTCGCGGCATCGACCAGGCGGGCCGCCAGCAACACCGCGCCGACCGCGGCCAAGCCAAGCCCGAGGCTCTCGGCATAGAACGCCGGCAGATAGAGGTAGACCCCCAGGACTACGGCGGCGATGGGTGTCGTCGGCATGCCATAGAGCAGGATCTGCCAGAACGGCAGCGGCCGTTCAGGCACGGGCGAGGGCGATCTGCAACAAGTCGGTCGAGCGCGTGGCGAAGCCCGCCTCGCAATAGCAGAGGTAGAAACGCCAGAGCCGGCGGAAGCGGGCATCGAAGCCCAGCGCCTCGATCGCCGGCCACGCGGCCTCGAAGCGCTGCCGCCAGGTGGCCAGGGTGCGGGCATAGTCCTGGGCGTAGGCCCGATCCTGCAACCAGGCGAGCCCGGCCCTTGCCGCTTCCGCGGTCAGCCGGGAGCGGGCCGGCAGCATGCCGCCTGGGAAAATGTAGCGCTGGATGAAGTCGGTGCCGCGCCGGTAGTCGGCGAAGAAGCGATCGGCGATGACGATGCTCTGCAACGCGCATCGGCCATCCGGCGCCAAACGGTCGCGAAGCTGGCTGAAGAAGGTCGGCCAGTAGCGTTCGCCGACCGCTTCCAGCATCTCGACGGACACGACGCAGTCGAACCTGCCGGTGGTTTGGCGGTAGTCCTGCAAGCAGATCTCGACCCGTCCGGCCAGGCCCTGCTGCTGCACCGCCTGCGCGGCGTGGGCGAATTGCGCGCGCGAGATCGTGGTGGCGGTCACCTGGGCGCCGCATTGACGCGCGAGGTAAAGTGCGAAGCCGCCCCAGCCGCAGCCGATCTCCAGCACGCGTTGGCCAGGGCGGATATCGGCCAGCGCCGCCAGCCGGGCGAACTTCCGGCGCTGCGCCTCGGCCAGGTCATCGGTGCCCTCGAACAACGCGCAGGAATAGACCAGCGCGGGATCGAGCCAGTGCGCGTAGAAGGCGTTGCCCAGGTCGTAATGCGCCTTGATGTTGCGGCGGCTGCCGGAGGGGGTGTTGGCGCGCAAGGCGTGCAGCAGCCGCTGCAGCCGTCGCCGCCAGGGGCGGCCGTGCAACAGGTGATGGCTGAACACCTGTTCGTTGAGCGCGGCCAACGTCAGCAGGGCAACCAGGTCCTCGCTGTCGAAATCACCGTCGAGATAGGCCTCGGCGATGCCGATGGAGCCACCCAGCAGCAGCCGGCGCGCCACGCGCTCGCGCCGGATGCGCAAGGCGGCGCTCGGCCCCGGCGCGGCGCCGCGCAGCAGCAGGCGCTCGCCGTTCGGCAGCTCGACCAACACTTCGCCCAGGCTGAGCCGGTTGCCCAGCGTCAGCATCAGGTCGAGCGATCGGCTGCCTGACCTCGCGTGACGCGGGGCGGCGGTCAGGCGGGCCGTGTCGCCCTGGACGCTCATTGGCTCGCCCCCGGCGGCGCGAGGCCCGGCGGACGGCGCGGCACCAGACGGGCGCCGCGCAGCCACAGCCGCAGCGCCTGCCAATGGATGGCCAGGATCACTTTCAGCGTCATCAACGGAAAGCGCAGAAGCAGCCAGACAAGGCCCCAATCGTCGAACTTGCGCCGGCGCCCGACGAACGAGGCGAGCAGTTGCGGTCCCTCCGGCACGTCGAAGGCGATGATCAGGCTGACCTGCTCGGCCGGCGGTCGGATCGCGAAGCGATAGGTGCCGCGCATGGCGATGAAGGGCGAAACGTAGAAGCGCTTGTCGCAGACCTGGCGGACCGGGCCCGCGACATTGGCCGGCAGCACGTAACTGTGCTGTTCACCGAACGTATTCTTGACTTCGTGCACGATGGCAAACAGTCGATTCGCGTCGTCGTAACAAAAGTAGACGCTCAACGGATTGAACACATAGCCCAGCATGCGCGGATAGCAGAGCAGCAGGATGCGGACGGGCGGCTCGCGCATGCCGGCCTCGGCCAGCAGGCGTTCGATATGCGGGCGCAGCGGTTCGCGATTCCGCTGGCCGTGGTCCGCATCGTGGAACGATACCAGGTTGGCGCGGTTGTGCGAGAACAGCCGACAGCCAGCGGCAAGCGCCGGCAGGCGGTCCAGGTCGAACAGGGCGGCACAGATTCGATAGCTGAAACGGTGGCGGAACGGCCGCAGTCGATGGTGCATCACCCGGCCGGCATAAAGCGCAGCATCGTTCATGCCGCCAGCTTCCCCTCCGCCCAGGCCGGCGGCAACTCGCAAAGCAGCCGCCGCTCGGCTTGCCAGGGCCGCCGGGCGCCCAGGGCCTCGGCCACTTTCAGGCCGGCGGTGAAGGCGTCCTCGTGAAAGCCGTAGCCGAAATAGCTACCGCAGAACCAGCTGCGTCGGCTGCCTTGCAGCAGGTGCAGCCGACGCTGCGCGGCCAGGCTGGCCGCATCGAACCGCGGATGGCGATAGCGGTATTCGCCGAACACCCGTCCGCGCGGCGCGCCGTCGTGCGGATTGAGGGTGATGAACAACGGCGGCGCGGTCGACAGATTCTGCAACCGGTTCATCCAGTAGTGCAGGGTCGGCGGCCGCCCGTCCTCGCGCGACTCGGCCAAACGGTAGTTCCAGCTCGACCAGACCCTCCGGCGAAGCGGCATGACCGAGGCATCGCCATGCAGCACGACGCGGTTCTCGCTGTAGCCGAACCCGCCCAGGATGGCGCGCTCGGCCCCTGTCGCGTCGGCGAGCAAGGCCAGCGCCCGGTCCGCCTCGCACGCGAAGATCACCTGATCGAAGCGTTCGTCGCCGCCGTTCGCGTCGCGCAGGCGCACCTCCCGGGCCTGGCGGCTGACCAGCGTCACCTGGGTATTCAGGCGGACCTGCCGGCGGAAGTCCCGGGCAATGGCGGCCACATAGCGTCGGCTGCCGGCAGTGACCGTGCGCCAATGCGGCCGGTTGGACAGTTGCATCAGCCCGTGGTTGACAAAGAAACGGACAAACGACGCGGCGGGGAAACGCAGGATATCGGCCGTCGAACTCGACCAGATGGCCGCCGCCATCGGCAGCAGATAATGCGCGCGGCAAGCGCGGCCCAAGCGCAAGCGGTCAAGATAGTCGGCGAGGCTGAGGCCGGCCAGGCGGCCGCGGGCCAAATCCACGGCCGCCTGGCGATTGAAACGCAAGATGTCGGCCAGCATGCCATAGAACCGCGGCCGCAGCAGATTGCGGCGGTCGGCGAACAGCGTCGCCAGGCTGCTGCCGGCATATTCCAGCCGGCCATCGGCGCTTGCCACGGAGAACGACATCTCGCTGGCTTCGGTGGCGACATTCAACCGGGCGAAAGCAGCGCTCAGGTTGGGGTAGTTGCGCTCATTGTAGACGATGAAGCCGGTGTCCACCGCCACCTCGCCGGTCGCCGTCGCGACATCGACGGTATGGGCATGCCCACCCAGCCAGCCGTTGGCTTCGTACAGCACCAGTTCGTGGCGCTCGGCCAGCAAGTAGGCGGCGGCAAGACCGGCCGCGCCGGTGCCGATGATGGCGATCCGCATGCGTTAGCCGACTTCCCGCGGTTCGCTCCGGGCAGCCAGCGCCCGGGCCAAGCCGTGCGCGACAATCGGCTCGGGCCCCTCGAACCCCCGCCGCCCGCCTGCCGCCCGCCGCCGCGCCGCCGGCCGGGGCAGCGGCCGATGTCGGGTTGGGAACGCGGCCACGGCCATGCGCCAGCAATGTTGCATCCCTCCAGTCTGCCACAATTGCCGCGATCGCGCATCGATCGTCGGGTAACCCGTTCCGCCGGCCGGTCCGGCGGGCGGGGCGAACGGATCTTGCCGGACGGGGAAGCCGTCGAATCGACGCCGGCCGGCGCTGCCGGCCAGCCGCAAGTCCTGGCCAATCCGAAGGGTAACTGGTCGTCTCTCGGTCAAGCGCCTGGATGCCCGCCGGGTTGACCGGTCAGCCGAACGGTTGCTTGCGGCCTCCTACGTTGGCACCTGTGACTTGGATCACAGCCAACCCTGCGGCGGCTTCAGCGTTGTGCCAGGTGGCGGCCGGTCAACAGCGAACGCAGCATGGGTGCCAGGTCGGCACCGTCCAGCAGCAGGCTGCCGTCGCGTTTCAGTTCCAGGCGGAAGTCGCGGCTCTGTTCGCTGCCGGCCGGCTCCGCCATGCCTGCCAGCAGCGGCGCGACGGCCATCCAGAGACTGAGGCCGTTGGCGCCGTTGGCCGCCTTCTCGTAGGCCTTGACAAGGGCGTCCAGGCCGTGGACGGACAGGTTGAAGCCGCCGAGAACGCCAAGCGCGGCAGCCGCGTCGGCCTGCAACAGTCCCTCAAGGCGGGCTTGCGCGCCTTGATAGCTGATCTGCCCGCGTTCGAGCCGCAGTTCGGTGCCGGCAGTGGCTAGTTCGCCCAACGCCTGCGCCAGCGCCGGCCCCGCCACGTCAAGCGAGCCGCCAAGCGCGGCCTGCATGCCGAGCGCCATCGCCGCCATCGCCAACCGTTCCACCGGCAAGCGATCGAGCACGATAGCCAGGTCGGAGGCAGTGGCAAGCGGCAGGTCGGCGTCGCTGCTGGTCAGGCCGTCATGCCCCAGTTCAAGCCGCAACCGTGCGGCCGGCTGATCGAGGCCTTCCAGGCCGAGCCGCATGTGTCCCATGTCCAGGGCGAAATCCGTCTTGCCGGTTTGGCTGGCGCGCAATTGGCTCAGCCGAAACTCGAACGCCAAGGCGGAAAGCGGCCGCGTCGTCCGGCCGGACCCGGCCGTCGGCTGCAGCGCGGCGCCGTGCAACAGGCTGCGATAAGGGGAGAGCTGCAAGCCCCGCGCATCCAGGGCCAGCGCCAGCTGACCCAGCGACAGCTCGCCGCCGCAGCCGCAGTCGAACCAGCCGCCGTCCACCGTCAGCCCGATCGCGCCGTCCCAGCGCCCCGCCTGCTGTTCCTTGAGCTGGCTGACGAAGGTAAGGCGGCTGGCGCGGAAGCCGCCAGCGCGTCCGTCGCTCGCGCTGAAATCCTGCCAGGCGATCGCCAGCCGGGTCACCAGATCCAGGCCGGTGTCGCGGGCATAGTCGAGCTGGCCCGCGCCCGCCTTGAAGACCAGGCTGCCGCCGTCGGCATGCAGCCCGGCGACGGCCTGGGGCAGCAGCATGCCGATGCGCTCCTCGCGCCCGGCGGCCTGCGGCGGATGGTATTCGCCGCCGACGTCGCCGAACCGCAACTCGAAACCACCCGCGCAGCGCAGCCGCAGGTCGGACAACTGGAATTTGTGTCCGGAACCGGCGGGCGAGCTGCTCAGGCCGGCATAGCTCGAGAGGCCGGAACGAGCGAGTTCGGCGAACAGCCGGTCGACCGCGGCCCGCACCTTGGCGTCGCCGGCCGCGTTCTCTGCCTGCTTGCCGGGACTGGGTTTGTCGTCGGCCGGCTGGGCGGCGGCGCTGGGCCGCCCGGCGGCGCCGGCGGCCAGCCGGCGCTCGGCGGTGATGGCCGGACGATAGCCTTGCCGGGCCGCCGCCGCGAACCAGCGCTGCGCGGTGGTCGGGTCGATGCTCATGCCGAGACCGCGTTCAAACAGCACCCCCAGCGCGTATTGCGCGGCCGGATCGCCCGCTTCGGCCAGCGGCTGCCAGTGTTGCCGGGCGGCCTGGAAGTTGCCAGCCAGGAAGTGGCGCTGGCCGATGCCGAAATCCGCCGCCGCCGGCTGGCTGAACAGCGCCAGGACGAAAGCCATGTAGACGACGCGCCGCATCCGCTGCCTCCCATTGCCGCGAGCAAGGCTAGGGCGCAGGCGTTAAGACGGACTTCCCGGGCAGCCTTAAGCCCGGGCGGCGCAGCCCTGCCGGGATCAGGCGGCGGCCTGCCAGCCCTGCCGCACGTGCGCCGCCACCTCCGCCATCCGGGCAAACCAGACATCGCCGCGCAGGCGGGCATGGGCGACCAGCGCGGCCAGGATCGCCATGCGGTGATGCCGCCCGATCACCGAGGGATGGCAGGTCAAGGTGAACACGCCGCCATGCCCGACGATGCCGTCGAGTTCCGCCTGCCAGATGCGCGCCACTTCGTCTGGATCGTGATACTGGGCCATGCTGGCAGGGGGCTTGAGGAAAAGATAATAGGCCGCATCGTCGAGCGCCCAGTCGATCGGCAGCTCAAGCACCGAGACGGACGGGTCGTACACTTCCATCGAATACGGCGCTTCGCCGGCGAATAGGCTGGAATCGTAGAGAAATCCAGCCTGCTGCAGGAGTTTGGGCGAATGCGCGTTCATGTCCCAGGCGGGCGAGCGGTAACCCGCCGGCGCGATCGCGAGATGACGGCGGAAGCTGGTCAGGCTGGCTTGGAGTATGGCGGCTTCCGCTGCCGGGTCGTCGCGCAGTTCGGCCAGATTCTCGTGTTCGTGGCCGTGCGCCGCCAATTCGTGCCCGGCGCGCTGGATCGATTGGAATACCGATGGATAGCGTTCGATGTTCGCGCTGGGGACGAAGAACGTCGCGGGCAGACCTTCGCGCGCAAGGAAATCCAGGATGCGCGGCAGGCCGACATGCAGCCCATAGAGGCCCCGAGAATAGCCCGACAGGCTGCGCGGCCGTTTGTTGATCAAGTCGCTGCCGTCGGGCGGATTGACGGCGCCACGCGGCGCGCGGGTATAGGCGTAGGCGAAGTCGCAGTCGAAGCTGAGGCAGACGGCGCCGCGCTTGCCCTGCGGCCAGGGCCCGGTGAAATACCGCATGGGCTCGATCCTCCGGTCAGCTCCGACGGAAGCGCATCATGAAGATGAGCGGCACGGCGACAAAGGCGGTGCCGGCGTAGAAGAAGAAGGCGTTGACGTAGCCGATCATGGCGGCCTGGCGCTGCAACTCGTTGCCAAGGCTGGCCATCGAGGTTAGCGAGTCGAGCCGCCAACCGCCCATGCTCCAGCCGAACGCGGTCAGTTCGTTGAGCGGCGTCACGAAGCGCACGAACTCGGCATAGTTCTCCTTCGCGCCCCACAGCACCAGAGCCACCGACAACGAAATGTGCACGCTCGAGCCGACATTGCGCAGCAGATGGAACACCGCGGTGCCTTCGGGCAGATAGCGCGGCTCCAGCGTGGCGAATGTCAGCACGGTCAGCGGCACCCACACCAATCCGACGCCCAGGCCTTGCAGGCCCGAGGTCCAGGCGACATCGAAGGTCGTCAGGTTGATGTCGAACGTCGCCATCTCCCAGCCGGCGACGCCCTGGAGCGCGAAGCCGAAGAACAGCGTCATCCGAGGGTCCATATTGCGGATCACGATATTGATCAGAAAGCCGATGAAGGTGCCGCCGCCGCGTGCCGCCAGCAGATAGCCGACCACGTCGTCCGGATAGCCGCGCAAGCCCTGCAGCAGGGTTGGCAGCAGCACCATCGGCGTGAAATTGACCATGCCGAACAGCAGCGCGATGGCCATGCCGAGCGCGTAGTTGCGGTCCGACAGCAGGCGCAGGTTGAGGAACGGCCGCTCGGCGGTGATCGCGTGCACCAGGAAGAGATAGCCGCCCAGCAAGCTGGTGCAGGCGGCCAGGACGATGCCCGTCGCCTCGAACCAGCCGAGCCGCTCGCCGCGGTCCAGCATCAATTGCAGCGACCCGACGCAGAGCGACAAGGCCAGGAAGCCGGTCCAATCGAGCCGGGTGCCGGGCGGCTTGCCTTTGTCGGCGACGAACAGCCAGGCACCGAGAAAGGCCAGCGCACCGAACGGCAGCAGCAGGTAGAAGACGTAACGCCAGCCATAGAGATCGCTGAGTAGCCCGCCCAGCGTCGAACCGATGATCGGGCCGGAGGTCACGCCAAGCCCGTAGACGGCGGTCACCATGCCGTGCTGATGGCGCGGATAGGCATCCAGGCTGATCGCCTGCGCCACCGGGACGATGGGCGCGCCGATGGCGCCCTGGATGACCCGATAGATGATCAGCTCGACCAGTGTCGTGGCCGTGCCGCACAAGAAGGATGTGGCGATGAAGCCGCCAAGGCCGAACAGCACCACTCGCCGCCGGCCGAACCGTGCCACCAGCCAACCGCCCATGGGCGTGGCGATCGCGGTTGCCACCAGATTGAAGGTCACCACCAGGGCGATCTGGTCTTGCGTCGCCGAAAGCGAGCCCTGCATTTGCGGCAGTGATACGTTCGCCACCATGACCGACATCACGTAGGACATGGTGCCGAGCGTCAACGTCGCCAACAGCGCCGCTCGCCTGAGCGCACTGCCGGAGCCCGTCTCGACCACCCCCGCGACCATCGCCGATCCCGCGACCGCGGGGCCGGTGCTGTCCGGCTGCGGTCTGCCGCATCATAGTCGGCCTGTCCGTCCCGCCTAGCGTCCCGGGCGCGCGCCAATGACCATCTCCGGGCCGCGCAGGACTTGGTTCGCCTTATGGCGGTCTACCCGGCGCGTTACTTCAGGAAGTTCGAAGTGAGTGCGGCGGGGCGATCCGGCTGGTCTCGAATCACGGCGTTATCCACAAGCAATTTCCGCCTCAGCGTTGCCATTAACCCTAACGCAGCGCTTCATACAGCAATCTGGACGAAGGCCGTGTCGGAGGGGGGCCACGACATGACACGACGTCAGCTGGCGCACAGAGTTGCGTTGCTGGGGCTCATGATCATCGGTTTCGCATGGGCCTCGCCGGCCAGGGCGGCGCAATCGCGGAATTGCGTGCAGTTCGCCAAGCTCGCCTCCGATATCGAGCTGTCGGGTGATGCCTGGATGTGGTGGCATCGGGCGGCCGGCGAGTACCGGCGCGGGTGGGTGCCGCGCGAAGGGTCGGTGCTGGTGTTCAAGCGCACCAAGCAGATGCGCTATGGCCATGTCGCGGTAGTGACCGCGGTGGCGGATCGTCGCACCGCGGTGGTTGACCACGCCAACTGGGCTACCCGTCGCACGGGCAAGGGCCAGGTGGAACGCGACGTGCTGGTGGTCGACGTGTCCGCGGACAACGACTGGTCGGAGGTCCGGGTGTGGTACCGGGCGGCCGCTAGCTTCGGGCGGACCAATCCCACCTATGGTTTCATCTACCGCGACGGCTAGGCGTATATCTTCCTGACAAGGGCGGCGCGGTCGTGTAGCGTCGAGCGCACTCGGCGGAAACCGCCCGCCATTGTCGGCGACGGTGCTGCGGGGCGCCGCCGACCGGGGCGACGCCGGACGGCGCCAGCGGGTTTGCAGGGAGTATGCGTTGGCGAGGCGTGTGGAGATCCAGGCGGGCAGCTATTTCCGCAAGACAGCATCGCAAACACTTTGGCGGGTCGAAAGCGTGCGACGTTTGCCAACGCACGACCATGCCACGCTGCGCAAGCTGGATGATCCAACCACGGTGATCACCGTGTCGGTGGAAGCCTTGCGCGACCGCAGGCTGTTCGAGCCGACCTCGGCGCCCGCCTAGCCGCGCAACGGTTTAGACCGCTTGCCCGCCCACCGGTCCGGGCGGCATCCGCGGCCGCGCCGAAGGACCGTCCTGGAACGATACGCGACCGGGCGGAATTCGCTCGTTGCGTGCCATGCCAGAACGATTCGGGCGGATTCCGGGCGGGCTTGGCTGCCGCGATCCTGGCATGTCGCTTGCCGCGGGTCGCTGGCGGGGCGACCCAGGGTCGCTGCGCATAAGCCTTCAGCAAAGGGTAGGGCAGTGATCGCATCGACGACGCGTACCAGCACCGAACTGTCCGACCTGGAGCTCCGGGATACCAGCAGCCCGTCGCAGCACCTGCCGTCGCGGCATGCGGCGAAGTGGCGCTGGGCCATCAAGCGCGGCTTCGACATCCTGGCGGCCGGCGGCATGCTGGCTCTGACGCTGCCACTGCTGACGCTGGCCGCGGTCGCCATCCGGCTGGAAACGCGCGGACCGATCCTGTTCCGGCAGGAACGCGTCGGGCTGCACGGCCGCATCTTTACCTTGGCCAAGCTGCGCACCATACGGCACGAGCCGCCCGCCGAAGGTCGGCATAGCTGGGCCAGGGAGCTGGACCCCCGGATTGCCCGGGTGGGTGCCGTCCTGCGCCGGCACCGCATCGACGAGCTGCCACAGCTTATCAATGTGCTCGGCGGCGAGATGAGCCTGGTCGGACCGCGCCCGGAAGTACCGCATTACGTCGAACGCTTGGCGGGCGAGTTGCCCGACTATCATCTGAGGCACGCCGTGAAGCCAGGCTTGACGGGCTTGGTCCAGGTTAGGGCTCGTCAGGGAATACCTGAATCGCGCCGGTCTATCGGCGGGGGATTCCGTTTGATGTGAAGGTAGCGTAGTTGATCTGAATGATCGACGACGCAGCGATCCGCGCGCGCTACGC
>Ga0194132_10007778_pt1 | contig 15735 bp, 5 predicted proteins | sample TA2KigOf80mmetaG_FD_148612 | JGI IMG/M metagenome (GOLD analysis project Ga0194132, IMG submission 148612) | Freshwater microbial communities from Lake Tanganyika, Tanzania - TA2015054 Kigoma Offshore 80m | ecosystem: Environmental > Aquatic > Freshwater > Lake | place: Tanzania: Lake Tanganyika...
ATTTTTTTGTAAGCTATATGATTAAAATATATATTTTAATTTAGTTTTAAATTATTTAATAAATATTGTCTATTTATTATTAAAAAATTATTTAATTATTACTCGATTAATTTTGTAGATTATTATTTTAATATATTAAGTAAATAACTATTATATATTTAATATTTTTCTTAATTTGAAAATATAATAAACATAATTAACATATAACAACTAATTGTTATATATAAATGTTGGAAGAGTTTAATAATAAAAATTTATCATATAACTATTAGATTTAGGCCAATAATAAATAAGTTTTGAAAAGACCACCAAAATCCACATAATAAATTGAAAAATAAAAAAATGAATGTGAAAATAATTCATTTAATAATAAACAATTAGAAATTTTAGCTAATGAATTATAAGATTATATAAAATAAATTGATGAAAATAATATTCATGAATCATTTAGTAATAAATAAGTTGTTGAATTTATTGAAGATAAACAATAAAAATTAAGTTTATTTTCGAAAAAATTAGATATTTTATCTGTTGGAGGTGACCAAAATAAAGTTGAAAAATGTTAAATTTTACTCTTAAATTCATAAAGAAATTTGAGGGTAAATTATTTTTCATTATTACATCTTAGAATCTATCAAACTTAAATTCTGATGAATATAGGAATATAAATGATTCTTAAAATGATAATATTACTGAATAATTTAAATATAATCATACATAAGAATTTGATAATGAATTAAATGATAATAATTAAATTAATTCTAAAATTAAGTTAGATCAAATTAAGTCTAAGGAAGACTAAATAGATAAAAATATAGTAAGAATTTTGGATCGTTATAACTAATCTCAATAATTAATTGATAATCTAGTTATTTCTAGTTAAAAATAATTAAATATTTAAAATGATTAAAACAATAATACATAATAAAAATCAAAAAGAAATTAAGCAAATAAAAATTCTAATTTTGATAGTAATAAACCATCTGAAGTTACAGAAGAGGACCTTTTAAAATACTAAAAATAGGATTAAATGAAAAATCATTCCCAAAAAAAGTAGTTATCAAATGTTGATAATAATATAAATAAAAGCATTAGTAGGCTCTAATAAACCTTAGATATAAAAGAAAATTTAGAAAAAGATAAAATTAAAAAACTCAGCTAAAATAATAAAGAATTAAAAATATAACTTAAAGAATAAACTGATAAATTTGACAGCTTATAATAAACTTTTAAATTAAAAGAGGAAAATCTTAATGATAATTAAAAAGAAATTTAAAATTTGAGAGAATAAATTACATAGAATAAGGAAATTATAAAATAGTTAAAAATCAAGGAAGATGAGCTGAATAAATCTGATTATGAATAAAAAGCAATTATATAATTATAAAAAGGAAAATTAGAAAGAAAGAAATAAAAAATACAAAAATTTAAAATTGAAATAATCGAGATTAACAATTTGTTATGTGAACTCAAAGAAATTCATTATTAAGAAACAATAAAGTTAAAAGAATAAGTTGATAAAATATCTACACTATACGCTTAGAATGAGCAAACAATATATGAAATGGAAAATGAATTAGAAAATCTTAGATTGGAACATGAATCAAAATAATCTCATATTAAATAATTAGGGGAAACACATTAATATGTTTCATAAAATGCTTAAACATTATAATAGAAATTAGATGAAGAAATCTAACAAAAAAATATAATAATTAATGAAAAATAATAACTTTCAAACAAATATGAAGAATTATAAGATGTGAATACTTAATTAGAAGCAATGTTATATAAGTAAAGACTAAATTATGAAGAGGAGAAAAAAAATTACAATGAATAGAAAGATAATATAATAAATAAAAAAAATGATAAAATAAAATAACAAAAATAACAAAATGAAGAATTAAATGAAAACTATTTAAAATTATAAAGTGAAAATAATAGATTTTTACACTAAAATGAAATTATTTCTACAAATTTATAATAAACTGAGAAATAGCTTGTTGAAATGAAATAAGAAAATAAAGATCTATAATTAAATTTAAGAGATAATTTTGATTAAGTTATAATTTTTTATTATTTTTATAGTCAAATAAATTAGATTATGAAGTAAAAAAATAGAATAGTGTAATAAATCACTTAGAAAATTAAATAAAATCTTATTAAGAAGATTAATAATAAAAATAAAATGCAATTTAAGATGTAAATTAATTTTTGTTTAAATATTTAGATGCAATAATAGTTATCAAAACTAGAAAATTTAAATCATTAATTTTAAAATGATATTAAATAATTAGAAGAAGATAACTAATAATCTTCTAAAAAATAAGCAGATGTAATTTTATATGAAATGTTAATTTAGGAGTTATAAGAAATAGAGATAAAAATAGACATTTTAATTAATGAATCATCCAGTCTTAAAGAAGAAAATTATATATTAAAAAGAAAGGAATCGAATCATAGATCATAAATATTAACTATTGAAGATTTGCATAATAAAATGAAAGATAAATATATAAAATCTAAACATTAAAATAAAATTCTATATAATTAATTAAAAGATGTAAATACAAATTTTCATAATATTTTAAGTTAGAAGATAAAGTAAAGGAAATAGTATTAGAGAAGAATATTGAAGAAAGAGAAAACGAAAAAAATGAATCTTTCAAAAGAAAAAATGAAATAACAACTAAAAATAAACTTAAAGTAATTTATTATTTGTATTTAAATTTTAGATTTTAGATGATATTTAATTGATGATTAAAAATCATAAATTTTAAATAAAATAAAATGAATCATGATTTTGAAATATTTTGAAAAAAAAAATTATGTAAATATATTTATTTATATAATAAATATTTATATATTAATAATAATAAATTTTTCAATATAATGGAAATTATAAATAATAATAATCAATTTTAAAAGATTTCCTAAATAAATAAATAATAAAATATCTAAGATAGCTAAATAGAATATATTAATGATGAAAACATAGAAATGTCAATTTTATGTGAAAATTTTTAAAAAGAAGATTTAGACAAACTTTTTAGTTTTTTACCTCTGCTTTAAACCAATGAATCAAAAAGAGATGAATATAGTAAGATACTTATAAAATTGAAAGCAGAAATTGAAAATAAAGCAGCATAATTTCAAGAAATGGATATTAAATTTCAATAAATTATTAAGAAACTTAATGAAAAGGATGAATAATTCTCAGAAATTTAAACTTAAATTATTAACTAGGCTAACTAAGTAATATTAAAATCTTTTTAAATAATATATTTAACAGAGAATATCTCATATTATTGAAGAGTATTAATAATAATTAGAGATAAATGAAATATATATTTAAAATTTGAGAGACGATAATAACAAATTATAATAGTAAATTTAATAATTAATGACTGGTGCAGATGAATATTTAAAATGAGAAATTTAAAATCTAAGAATTTAATTAGAACAGTAATAAATAGAACAAGAAAAGATTAATTTATAAAAATATGATTATTAAGAAAAAAAAAATCAGGAAATATAAACTTCTTATTTGATGCAAAATAAAAATATTATAGAGGAAATGTGCATAAATTTAGATAAAAATATAAAGATTTAAAAACTATTTACTTACACAGATTTAAAAAAAAATAAAATAATTTAAAGCTCTTGTATTCAAAAGTCTGGATAAAGTAATTAAAATTATGCATAAACATAATAAAATGAACAGAAATAAAATAATTAAAAATTTCAAATTGATTAAATTATAAAATCATTAATTACAAAAAATGATTTAGTATAAAATTAACCTTAATAAATAATTTAATTAGAATAATCTTTAATATAATATTTAAAAGATATGTATGATAAATAAATATAAATACAATAAAAATTGGATATGATTTTTATAAAATATGACTAAATTTATGATATAGATAAATAAACATAAATTGAATATTAAAAAAATTAAATTAAATGTTAAAATTGCATGATAAATCAATAATAAAGATTAAATGAATAATAAAAAATTTTTAATAATTCACTACATAATATTCAAATAAATTAATTAAATTTGAATAATTAAAAATATAAAATAGATATTTAAAATAACATAAAATTATAAATAAATTTAATTAAAAATTTAGAAAAATCGATAGATCAATAATAAAAATCTTTGATATAAATTGAACTTAAAAGTCATTTACTTTAATAAAATTAAAATACAAATAATAACTCTTAAAATAATATTGATTAAGGTATAAATTAATATAAAAATGAATAAATTATAAATAAAAACATATCAAGTTAAATTTAAAGTAGTTTTAAATTACTCATTAATTAAAGTGAAATATATAAAAAGTAATTCATTTTCACATTATGATAAGGATAGAAATTCAATAGATTTAAGTTTTCAAAAATATAGTAATTAATAATTAATACTCAAATTATAATTATTATTTATTAATTTTCATTCAATTCAATTAATTAATTTTAAGGTAATTCGGAAAAATAAATATATCAAAATAAATTAGATAGCAAAAAATAATTTGATCATAAAAACATCATTAAACCTATTGTAATATATTGTAGTAATTAATAGATTAAAAATTATCCGCATTTGAGATAATTCATTGAGTAGAGAAATTTTTTATCCTTTTAAAGAAGCAAAATATAAAATTTAAATGAAATTTTGAACAAATAAAAAACAAATGAAAATCTCAGTTATAAGAATATTGAATAATAAAATAATTTATGCTAAAATTATTAAAATAAAACAAGCAAAAAAAAATAAATTAGATAAAATTCATTGGATTTTGAATTAGGATAAAGTAATTAATTATTATTAATCATTAGGTTCAAATATAAAATATTCTTAATTAATATAAGAAAGAGATAATTTTACCTAGTTTTTAGATAAAAAAATTCCATTATACAGTTAATAAATAATAATATATTAAAATTTTTAGAAATTAAATAAAATTACTAAAATATTGATGAAAATAAGTTCACACAAAAATTAATTAAAAATTACATTAATTAAAATTCATAGAATTCATTTAAATCATTAGATTTTAATTAAAATTTAACATAATTGAAGAGAAATAGTGAAGAAATAAAAGATAATAAATTTCATGGGTTAGGGAATACGAAATTTTCCAGTGAAGAAAATTATATTGGTAATTTTAGTGATGGAAAATTAAACCATATATGAACATTTTATGGTAATGGAGGGACTTTTTAAATCGGCATTTGATAAAATAATAAATCCATATAAAATAAATGATTAAATTTTGGATTTCAATTAAATTTAACTTAAATTGTTTATTAAGTGTTAGATTTTAAAGAATGATCTAAAGAACTAATTCTCTATTCTATATCTTATCTTATTTTATTTCTTGATAATTTTCTTTACTCTACTCTAATATTAATAAATATATATTTTTTACTAATCTTCAATTGAAATATTTTATTTTTATAAAATATTTTATGTTATTTCTAATTAATATTCTTCATTATCAACGAATGTTTTGTAGTTTTAATTTTATTATTTGATGTTTTATTCATTTTATTTTTATGGAATTATTTAATATAAATTTAATTATTCATCTTAATTTAATGTACTATTTAATTTATCATAAAGTTATTTAATTCTATTACGTATCTTATTCTTATTATTCTCATTTTCTGTTACGGAAGAAAATTTATCAATCAGTTTTCTTGTATCTAAATTTTATAGTTATAGTAGCCTCTAAATTTTAATTGAATTATTATCTAACTATTCATGATATTAATTTTTAATCTCTATTTATTTAATTGTCAAATTTTTCCATTAATGAATAATTTAGAGTTTAATTTTGTTTTTATGTTCCTATTAAATTTTATGATATAAAATAGATTATCTTTTATATTTATTAATACCAATAATAAATAATCTAAAATATTTAAATTTTTATTTTTATAAATAAAAATTTTATGATTTTATTAATATTTTATTTAGAAATAATCTTTATTTAGTATTTTTTTTCCATAAATTAAATGTCTTATTTTTTAAATCTAATCGGTATTTACTTCTCGCGAAATAAATTTATTGATTAATATTTTTATGTTATACAATCCATTATTAAATGAAATGTTTGAGAATTTTTCTTCTCTGCTTTTTTTTAATAAAATTTGTTATAATTTCTTATCTTAAATTAATTTTTAAATTTCTAAATGCTTTTTCTTACAATTTTAAGAAATAAAAATTATCATAATATTTATATTTTTTTACAATTTTTTATCTTTTATAAAAATATCAATTTTTCCATTTTTAAATTATATTATTTTTGATTCTATAATTGTTAAAGTTTGTAGCTTTTTTTAGTATAAATTTCTCATTTTTTATTTCTTATTATTTTTTCATCATAATTTACTTTATTTTATTAAATATTAATTTTTTTATATTTCTATCATGCATCTTATTTATAATTCTAATTTTTTTATATATTTTTTGATTATATTTTTTGAATTTTTATAGTTTATAAAAACTAATTTATTTAATATTTTTATTTTGTTTTAAAATAAATTTTTAGATTTTTTATTATAATTTAATATTTTATTACCATTTTTTAAATAAAAATTTTAATTATTTATATTTTCTAGTTTTATTCAATTTATTCACTAATTTTAAGTTATAATGTAATTTTTTCCATTACTAAAAACATTTTTCCATGAAAAATTATGACATTCTAACATTTTATTTTTATCTAAATTATTTAATAATAATATTAGTTTAATTAGCCATTAACATAATTTAGAAATATTTTTTTTTTATTCTTTTTTAATCAAATTTAATTGATAATTCAAGATTTTTTTACTTTATTTTATATTAATACAATTAAATAGCTTATGTTTGTGCTTTCTTTTCTGTTTAACTAAAATCTTCTAATTATTTTTTATAATTGTCATTCTATAATGATTAATTATAGATCTCTTGATTTAGAGAATAGATTTCATTTTTTAATATTTTTTCAACTTCATTTTTTTGTTCATATTACATTTATAATTTTTCAATTTCTTCCTAAGCAATTGTAATATTGAGATTATTTTAGTCAAATAACTATTTAATCTTAGATTTGTATAATTTATTTTCTTAATCTATTTTATCATTCTACTCTTAAAATTTATTGAGTTGATCTTTTATTAACTCTTAATTTAAAATTATTTTAGTATTTTATTCTTGATTTTCTAATTTTTTTTACAAAAATTTACTGCAGCTTTAGGTATTATGAGCTCTTCTAATATTACTAATTTATAAATTTTTGTTTTAATTTAATTTGGTTGGTGGATCAGATTTTTATTTTTCATTTTTATTGTTTTAAAAATTATCTATATAAAATTAAACTTATAAGTTTTTATCACTTTTATATTAACTTTTTTTAAAATTTATTATTTACTATTATATTTAATTAACTTAAATATATTTTTTAGAAGCAGTTTCCTAAAAATTTTGATTCTAATTAGCTTTTTTTTAAAATTTTTATTAAATTTCTTGTGCAATTTATTTCAATGTTTAAATTTTTTTACTACAAATTATTTCCAATTCAGCTCTTTTTTGCCTTTATCTTAGTAAAAATTCCTCATGAGCTTATTCATAGTTTTATTAATTATCTTTCCCAGGAATATTTGTTATATTATTAAATTCCAAATATAAAGTGTAAACATCTTTTATTAAACTTTCTTTGAATTCTTCTTAAATTTCTTACTCAAAAATTTTGTTAAGTTAAAAAATTTTTTGAAATTAGTTTAAAGATATTTCTAAATTAAAATTTAAAGCAAAATTATTATTTGATTGAATTAATATTTTATGCAAATCTAACTTTTTAGAGAACTAAATATTATCAAAAATATAATTGTACAGAATTTAGATATAAAAGTTAACAGTAATTTGATAACATTTAATCTGAAATTATTTATTATTTCTTAAATTGAATCTCTACAATATGTCGTTCATCTTATGTTATTATCTTTTAAACATTTATATAATATATATGATACCTTTTCATCTAAAGAAATTAAATTAGGTAAAATTTATAAAATTTAATTCCTGTAATTAGGATATTAACAGATAGGATTTCCTTTCAAATTTAAATATCTTAAATAAATCATTTTTTTAAATTTTTAAAATATTTTAATATCATTTAACTAAATTTAAAATTATTAATTTACATCATTATTTGCTAAATTTAAACTAATTATTCTTTTGAATTATTCAATTCCTTCTAAGGAACTAATTCTATTATTAGATAAAAATAATTATTCAATATTATTAAATTTATGGTGAATTCTATCAATTTTATTAATTCCTTTTTGTACTATTTATATTTTAATATTATCAAAAAATTTGGGAAATTTTTATAAAGATTCTGATAACTAAAATTTTTTTTTTAAATTTATTACTGAAATACTGTATATTTAGCTTACTGGAATTCTGCTATCTTACTAATTTGATGACTTAGAGTTATTTTTGTATACATATGATTTTGATTGATCAGTAGTTTTAATTATATTTCTAACTATCATTTTTATTTATAATTTATTTAAATTTAATTTTAATAAATAATTTGTTTTAAATAAATATTTATAATATATTTTAATTTCGAATACAAATCATTCATATTTCTTTTTTACCTTTTTCATTACTTTATATAGCAAAAAAAGGAAAATTTTCAAAATTATTATTTAATAAATTATCTCTAGAAGTGGTTTTTTATCTTTATTTATTTTAAGTTTATATTTTACTCACTTAAAGTTGTTGATTATAATTTTAATCATCTTTGTTTAAATAATTTGCAGATCTTTAACCTTATTAACTATATGAATTTAAATATTTCATCTAATTATAATCATCTAATTATTCATTCGTACAGTATTTAGCATAAAGCTCTAAATTTTCTTCAGAATAAATTTATGGTATGGATTTTTAAGTTTTACTATTTATTGATTTTTGAGTTTTACTATTTCTGGTGCATTAGGTAGTTGATAACATTTATCTACTTTCATTAGAAGCAAAGAAATTGTATTTATCCTTTTTTTGAGATTATTAAGTATATGTTCTTTCAGAATTTAAAAGATATAAATTTTAAATATTTTCTTATTTCTTTTAATGTTTTTATACACAAAAATCATCTTAAATATTCTTACTTTTAGTTTTATTATACATTGGATTTTATATTTTTTGAATTTGAAAATTTTCCCTTTATTACTAAGATAATTTTTTTCTTTATACATATGCATGGGTAGAAGTTAAATGATGATCATTTTTTGTATTTAAATCATTCATTATTTATAGTTTTTGGTTGATTTTACAGTCAATTATGTTTTACAAATATAACATAGGTTAATTTTCTTTGAATTTATCCAATTGATATATCTTGCGCAATGCTTCTTGATTTTTTGAAAACGTGCTCAAAATAGAGGAATTTTTATTTAATTTGCCATATAATCTGTTATAATTTTGCTCTTATTAAACTTATATTCCTGAATTTAAATTGCTCTATTAATTTAATTTAGAATCTTGATTATATAATGAATCCGCTTTTAAATATTTCTTTATGATATCTCTTTCTCTTTCCAATTAAATAAGCTATTATTTTTCTTAATCCTCATAAGTTAGTTATTGATTTTCATTTTAAGAAGTTTATTATTCAACTTAATTCTTTTTAAACTATATTTATTCATATATTTTATCCGATTTTGAACTTTTTATTTTTTATTTCATTAAATTATCAATCAATACATTCATTTCTTCTTATTATTTATTATCCATATTATTTTAATAATCAATATTGATTTCTGTAAATTAAAAGTTATCATTTGGTAGGGGTTATTTATTATATTAAAAATCTTTTATTTTTTAAATAGTATTTTTATAACTTTATTGTATAAATTAATTTTTATTTGTATTTATTTTTTGATCAGGAGTAATTTTAAATTAATTATTCTATTCTCTTAAATTGGTATATGTATTTTCGCAAATTTATTTAATATGTGTAACTATGTCAATATAACTATCGTATATTTATTTCAAAATTTTATTAAAAGTTATTGTAGCATCTTCTTATAAGTCATTTATTTATTCAATCGCTTTATAACAACCTTCATAGGTGTTTCCATATTTTTATTTGATATTATTGAGATACTATATAAGACCTTAGTCAGTGCCAAAAAAATATATGTATGCATTTTTACTCAGACTATTATAAAATTATAAAGGTATTTAAAGTAATTTGTGATCTATATCTTGATTATTTAAATTAATATTCAAGACACTTAATATTTTTTTAAATGTATCAATAATAAATGATTAATTGAAGACATTATTGTTTATGCTTTTATTTGTGTTTTTTATGCCTTATTTAATTTTATTTTATAATACAATTATATCATTTTACTCATTTATGCTTTTAGTATCATTATTATAACTCGGTTTTTATGAATAATTTGAGTAAATTTAATCTTTTTATAAATAAATTAAAAAAAACCTTTAGATTATTTGGCATTGGATTATTAAGTTTGTTTTATTTTAAGTTATCTATTAGATAGTTTTTCTTCTGATAATAAAAATCTTTAGCTAGAAAATGTCGAAATTAATTTAAGAATTTATTCTGTTTTTGTAGCAATCTATGAGGGAAATAATTCCAAATTTCTTATATAAATCTGATTATAAATACTACATTATCTTGCAATAGTTTCAAACATACTTAATATATATCTAAATCCATCTTTATAGTTTAAAAAAATTTTTTCATATATTTTATCACTTTCACTATTAATATTTGGTGTTTAAAAGCTAATTATATTTAAAGTTGATATTTATTAAGTTAAATTTTCTTCATTAATCCGCAGATCTAAGCCAGGGCTAGTAAATCTAATAATCCCAGTATCAAGAGCATCAGGTAATTTTTCTAAATTATTTTTTAAAACGGGATCTCTTTCTATTACATCTAGATATTAGTTATTCATTTACAATTATTCTAATTAATTATTAACATCTTCTAATTCATTTTTTTTAATTATTTTTTATTTCAACAAATCATTATATATTTAATTATTATTTTCCGAAATGTAGGATAATTCATGAAAAATTAAGATCATTTTTCTTATAATTTCCTAACATCCTTATGGATGAGTTTCATAAAAATTATTTATTGATTTAATAATTAAAGTTCTATCTTAATCAATAATATTGCTTTTTAATTGATCAATACTAGAATTTATAAAATGTTAGATATCATTAATATTTTTTTAATCTGTATTCATTGAATTATACAAATCTTTGATTAAATCCTCTCTTATTACATTTTCCATAAATATTTTTTCGAATGATTCAAATATTTTTATATAACTGATGATATATTTAGATTCAATTCTTTTATTCATTATTTCTCTTTCTTTAATTTCTTCTTATTCAATTTCTTTTAATAGTTCCTCATTTATTTTTAAGAGTTTATCAATTTTTAACATATCATGAGATATAATATCTTCATAGTCATTTATTTATTTATTTTCTTTTTTTGTAACTTCCTATTTTGCTTAAAAATACTATTAGTGCATATTCTTAATATCTACTAATTAATTTTTTGCTTAAATTAAATTTTATTAGTATTCTTTTTTATTTTATTTTGCTGAAAAAGAAATAGAATCAATATTGTTAAATCTCAAATTAATTAAAATTATTAAAATACCTTTTATCTGAGATAACATTAAGATTCTTTATATCTCTTTATTATTCTTTTAAATTTTGGGTTTATTTAATTAGCTAATCAATAGTATATTATATCGAAATAGTTTTTTCTTATTCAGCTTCACTCAAAAAATATATATTTTCTATTTCTTTTTATAAACTTTTATGATATTAATTTAAGAAATTTTTATCATTGCTTTTTTTTTCAGAAAGAAAATCGACATTTCCTAACTTATATCGCATTTAACATATGACATTTGAAAAATTCTAGCTGGAAGAATTGAAAACCGAATTTTAAAACAAATTAGTTTGAATAGAATCTATTTTTTCTTCATCTTTTTTTTTCGTTTTAAGTTCATTTAATATAATCAAGAGTTAATCTTTTTTTGCTTATTGACTTTTTCTATAATTATTAACTAAATTGAATTCTTTTCCAAATTTAATTTCACTTTTTGACTAAACGGATTATAAATCACTTTTTCGTATTTCTTCTATCTTTTAAAACTCTTATTTTAAAATATTTTTTTTCTGTTTGATATTTTCTTCGAATATTCTTTATTCTCTATCTCTTTCACTTTCAACTCTTCTTGGTTATAAATCTAATGTAATATTGTATTTCATATTTAAATAAAATAACTTTAAAAATTTTATCTAAATTATACATTGTTTTAAAATTTATTATAATTTAAAAAATATAATGGTATGTTATATTATTCTTATTTTTATTCGCTAGAAATTCTATAAATTAATCATTAAATAACAAATTAAATTATATCTTTTTATATTAAATATTTTGAGATAAAATAGAAAATTGATTGTATTAAAATAAAATCTTATAATATATTAAACTGTTATAATTATTATATTTATTTTATGCATAGAGTCATAGCAGGTGGAAATAAGATTATATAAAGAAAAGTTGAAGATAATGACTGGGAATTACATAAGAAACGACTTTAAAATATGATCCCAAGTGTCGATACTTCATCTCCATTAACATATGAAATAGGATATAATTTTAATAAAAAAAGTAAATATTTAATTACTAATAGAATTACAGAATTGTAATTGATGGAAGATAAATATATAGAAATCGAACGAGAAAATAGGATTCTCTTGGAAAAAATTACAACTATTATGCAAAAAAATTAACAACCAAGTCAATAGCATACTTAACTTTCACCAATATAAAGAAGTTTTCACAAAAAAAGTTTAAATGAAAAATAGAGAAAAGAATAATTAATAAAAATAACAGTTGAAAATTAAAATATATTAAAAAAATTAAAAAATCCAAAAAGTGATTACTCAGTGAGATAATTCCTTTTGTCATGGAGATAAAATGAGAAATATAAAAATAATATTTCTGAATATCCTGATGTTATTAATAATATGAATGATATTAATAATTCAAATAAGTAGGAGTAGGATCTGAATTAAACTCAAATTGAAGGTAAAAGAATAAATCCTTAATCAGCTAAAATTTCTAATAATCAGTTTAGTGATGTATTTATAAAATTATTTCATTCGATTAGGAAAGATTTTAGAATTAAAGTGGAAACTTAAATAAATTAAGTAATAACAGCACAAATAATAACAAGAATTTTATAAGTAAATATTAAAATAATTTAATTTAAGAAAATTACACAAAATCAGAATCGTTTGATAATAAATTAAATAAAGATGATAAAATTATTGCCAAAAAATCAAAGAAAATTGGTCTAAATTATTTTATTATTTAAATATCATTGAATAATGGGTAACTAAATTTAATTTAATCTAAATAAGAATATTCAAAATTACTGCAGATAATGTTGAACATCCGGTATCAAAAATTTTAGAAATGTCCGAAAATGATGGTCTATATATTCTACAAAAATGCTTTTAAAATTCTACAGATTAACTAATTGAAAATTTAAGAATTTCTGGCAATAATTTATTTATCAAAGGAGTTGATGAAACTAGGATTAATAATAATATAAAAAAGTAAATAGATCAAAAAAAATAATAAAGTATAGAAGTATCAAGAAAAAACCAAATTTAAAAAGAAATTACGGAAACTTAGATTAATTTAAAATAAAAGGGTATAGATGTTTAATCTAATTAAGAAAATTCATAAAAAAATTAAGATGAGAAAAAGATTATAAATGAGGAATAAGAAATAAAAGATAAAAATATTAATTAGAAAGCAAATATTGAATTAACATAAATAAGTAATAAAATTTAGAAAAATATTATTGATATATAATAAACTGAAGAAATATACGAGGAAGAAGAATTTGAACCAGAAGGATAGTAATGATTATAAAGATATATATTTTATAATAGAAAAAATTATATATTTTCATACTTTTTATTATATTTTTATTAATTAAAATTCTATTATTTAAAAGAAAATTAATATTAAAAATCTATTCCATCTATATATTTATCAGGTGTAAAACATTATTAAATTATGTATAAATTGATTAATTAAAAAATACGACACCGATGAGATTTGAACTCATGCGGGAGAACCCAACTGATTTCGAATCAGTCACCTTAACCACTCGGTCACGGTGCCTATTTATTAAAATAAGTATTATATAAAATGATTTTTATAATATAAATTTTATAACAGGAATTAACCATTAATTATAATAGGTATTCAATCAAAAATTATTTTTATTTAATTAATATTCAAAAAAACATTTTATGAAATATATTATTTATTATAATACAATAAAAAAAAATATAATATTTATTTTTCATTTGATAATTAACATAACAAATAAAATAATTTCTAATTATTTAATGGTTTTAATCTTAATTAATTAAAAAATTAGTTAGTATATGAGATGAATTCTTAATATAAATTTATAAAAATTAATAAATTATTAAATAATTCTAAAAATATTTAAAATTAAAAATACGACATCGATGTGATTCGAACACACGCGGGAGAACCCAACTGATTTCAAGTCAGTCACCTTAACCACTCGGTCACGATGCCTATTATGAAATTATAATAGATATCATTTAGATTATCTATAGATTAAAAACTTGCATATAAACCTTAATTCATTTAGCATAGTTAAAATACAAATAATTTTTATTAATTAAATTTTAAATATATAATTTATTTTAATGCATAAAATAATATTTCATTTATTTGTGTTCAGAGAAAAATCAGTCATTTCATTTATATTAATACGAGATTCAATCCAACCAATAGTATTTCCTTGATTATATCTGTTATTTTTGGTTAAAATTGATGAATTTTAAGATTAATTTTACGTTTTTTTGATTTATGCTACTAATGGCAAGCTCTATTACATAATTTTCATTCTTACACCATTAAAAGATTTCATTATAGAGCCAAAATTGAAAGACTTTTTTTATTTATCGGAAAGTACATGGGTTCTAAGAACTCCTGTATAATGAGAGTATAAATCAATTAATTTTTTAGAATTTTAGACTTTTAAATTTGGAATTATCTTAGATTTTATAATTTCAGGTAATTTAGAAAAAGTTATTTGAAATTTTTTTAATTAATTTGTTTTTTTTCTCCCCTAATCAAAGGTTGTATATGGTTTTACACGATTAGGAAATTAAATCTTTTATTTTCTAAATATATTTTTACTAGATTTACTAATAAAATCTGACACTTTAATTTCTATTTGCTTTAATCTTCTTTCAGTCTATAATTGTTTTTCTTATAAATAATCCTTGCTTAATTAATCTTCAATATAAGTATTTACACTTAATTTTTTGAATTTTAAAAATTTTATATCATCTTCTGATTAATAAAGTGATGATTAATTTTAAGTTTTTTTACTTTTATACAAATTTTTTCGTTTTTCTTAATTAATATACATAATTTCTTCTCTTTTAATCATCCTTTATTTCTCTCTTTTGAGGAGCGTTTTTTAAATTTTAGACAAACTTACTAATGAAGAATATACTTCTTATTTTGTTTAACACAAATTTAGATCATAAACAAAATCTTTTATTTAGTCAAAAGTCAGTTGGAAGCCATA
>Ga0194132_10007779_pt1 | contig 15734 bp, 9 predicted proteins | sample TA2KigOf80mmetaG_FD_148612 | JGI IMG/M metagenome (GOLD analysis project Ga0194132, IMG submission 148612) | Freshwater microbial communities from Lake Tanganyika, Tanzania - TA2015054 Kigoma Offshore 80m | ecosystem: Environmental > Aquatic > Freshwater > Lake | place: Tanzania: Lake Tanganyika...
TGGCCGCGGGTGACGGGCGCGCGCGGCGCGGGCGACACCGTGACCGTGCGCGCGGTCGCGGGGTGGGGGGCGCGCGCCGACCGCCGCAGCGGGTGGGACTTTGTACCCGACCGCGCCGGCGACCTGCGGTTCCGCACCGAGAGCGCGAACCCGCCGCCCCCGCTGCGCGTGGTGCTCGCGCCAGTCCCGACACCGGGCCGTTAAGACAAAAATCACTCCGCTCACGCGCTTTTCTTCTTGTTTTCCCAATCGAACTTGGCAATAGTCTCCGTATCTGCCGATTCGTTTCCGTCGTCGGCCGTCCGGCTTACTTTCCTTTTCTCGCCCAGTTCCACTGACGGGGTGCTCCATCTTTCGGAGGTCGATAATGTCTCTCCCCAAGAATCGGCGTGGGTTCACGCTGATCGAACTGCTAGTGGTGATCGCGATCATCGCCATTCTCATCGGGCTGCTGCTTCCCGCGGTGCAGAAGGTGCGCGAGGCCGCGGCCCGCATGAGCTGTTCCAACAACCTCAAGCAACTCGGCGTCGCGGTCCACAGCTTCAACGACGCCAACGGCCGGATGCCGCACAACGGCGACCCGGTCGCTAACTCCGGGTGCTGCTGGGGCACGGGCGCGCGGCAGTACAGCTTCCTCGCGCGCATTCTGCCTTACATGGAGCAGGACAACTTGCACCGCACCGTGTTCGCTTCCAGCCCGGAACTGACGATGGGGACCGGGCAAGGTGTGACTCTGGGCAACACGTTCGTAAAGACCTTCAAGTGCCCCAGCGACACGACGCAGGACCTCCGGACGGGTGTAGCGAACCACCCCGGCCGGCAATCGGTGGCGTCGACCAGTTACAAGGGTGTGAGCGGGAAGAACTGGGCGTGGGGTTCTTGGACGCTTAACTCGGGCGGCGCATACGGCACCAACGGCCTCGACACGGGCGACGGCCTGTTCTACCGCTCCGACTTCCGCCGCCCCCTGACCCTCGCACAGATCACCGGGGCCGACGGCGCGGCCAACACGCTGATGATCGGCGAAGACATCGGCGCGCTGAACATACACAACGCGTGGTACTACGCGAACGGCGCGAACGGCACCGCGTGCGTGCCGCTGAACAACGCGATGGTCGCCGGCCAACCGGGGTTCAACAACCCGGGTGATTGGCCCAACGTGTACTCGTTCCGCAGCCGCCATACCAACGGCGGCAACTTCTGCCTCGCCGACGGCTCGGTGAAGTTCGTTTCATCGTCGATCGACCTGAACACGTACCGCAACGCGGCGAGCTGGAACGGCGGCGAGACACTGGCCAACTTCCCGTGACCCCTGCCGCACCGTGACACCGTCGAACCCGCGGCCCCGCGCCGCGGGTTCTTCTTTTGCGCCCGCCCCGCGCCTACAACGGACCCGTCGCGCGATCCGCGCGCCGCGGCCATCCTAGGGCTACCTCATGCGACCGTTCCTCGCGTCCTGCCTCGTCCTCGCGGCGCTGTGCGCCGCGCACGCCCCGGCCGCCGACAAGCGACCCATAAAGGTGGACGACCTGTTCGCCCTCAAGCGCGCGGGCGCGCCGCAGATTTCCCCGGACGGCAAGACCGTCGTGTATCAGGTCACGACCGTCGATCTGGAGAAGAACAAGAGCAGCACGGCGCTGTGGCTCGCGCCCACCGACGGCAAAGCCGCGCCCAAGCAGCTCACGGACCCGAAGGGGAAGCGCGACGCCAACCCGCGCTGGTCCCCGGACGGCGAGCGTATCCTGTTCGAGTCCACGCGCTCCGGTTCGATGCAACTATGGGTGCTGACCGCGGGCGATGAGCCGAAGCAGCTCACCGACCTGAGCACCGGGGCCAGCAGCGGCGCGTGGTCGCCGGACGGGACGCACGTCGCCTTCGTGTCCAGCGTGTACCCGGAGTTCAGTGAGAAGCCGTTCGCCGAGAGCGACAAGTTGAACAAGGAGAAGGACGAGGAGATCGAGAAAAGTCCGGTGAAGGCCAAGACGTTCACGAAGCTCTTTTACCGCCACTGGGACGAGTACGTCGGGGACAAGCGGCAGCACCTGTTCGTGTGCCGGGCCGACGGCAAGGGGGTGCGCGACGTGACCCCCGGCGACCGCGACGCCAACCCCAGTTCCTCGACGTTCGACAGCGGCGAGAACTTCGCGTTCACCCCGGACGGCAAGTTCCTCGTGTTCACCGCGGTGCCGGAGAAGGACGAGGCGTGGAGCACGAACTACGACATCTGCCGCGTCAGCGTCACAAACACCGCGACCAAGTGGGAATCGCTGACCGCGGCGAACAAGGCCGCCGACAGCGGCCCGCGGTTCTCGCCCAACGGCAAGAAGGTGGCGTGGCGCGCGCAAAAGAAGGCCGGGTACGAGGCCGACAAGTGGGAACTGCTGGTGGCCGACGTGAAGCCCGACGGCACGCTCGCCGGGAAGCCGGCCGCGGCGACCGCGAAGTACGACCTGTCGGCCAACGAGTTCACGTGGGTGGGCGACGGCGAGCGCGCCCTCGCGTTCACCGCCGACTCGCTCGGCGCGACCGCGCTGTTCCTCGTGACCGCCGACGGCGCGCGGCTCGACCTCCAGTTCGCCAACGGCTCGTGCGGGGCGCTGTCGTCCTCCAAGCAGCGCAACATGCTGAGCTACACCGTGGCCGCGATGCACCACCCGGCCGAGGTTCACGCCCACTGGTGGCCCGCCGATAAGCCCAAGCCGGTGAACGTGAGCAAGCTGAACGAGAAGCTGCTCGCGGAACTCGATCTCGGTCGGCCGGAATCGGTGGACGTGCCCGTTGAGGCGCGCAAACTGCCGCCCGACGAGAAGGGCAAGGAGCGCCCCCCGCAGAAGGTCGAAATGCAAGTGTGGGTTCTGAAGCCGCCGGGGTTCGACGGCTCGAAGAAGTGGCCGGTGGTGTACCTCGTCCACGGCGGGCCGCAGGGCGCGTGGGAGGACGGCTGGAGCTTCCGGTGGAACCCACAGGCGTGGGCCGCGCAGGGCTACGTCGTGGTGATGCCGAACCCGCGCGGCAGCACCGGGTTCGGCCAGACGTTCGTGGACGAGATCACCGGCGACTGGGGCGGCAAGTGCTACCGCGACCTCATGGCCGGGTTGGACTACGTCGTGAAGTTGCCCTACGTGGACAAGGACCGCATCGCCACCGCCGGGGCCAGCTTCGGCGGCTACATGATGAACTGGTTCGCGGTAAACGAGGAGGCCGCGAAGCGGTTCAAGTGCCTCATCACGCACTGCTCGGTGTGGAACTTCGAGAGCATGTGGGGCACGACGGATGAACTGTGGTTCGACGAGTGGGAGCACGGCGGGCTGCCGTGGGAGAAGCCCGGCAAGTACGCCGAGTTCTCGCCGCACAAGAAGGCCGGGAACCTCGCGAAGGCGAAGACCCCGATGCTGGTGATTCACAACGATCTGGACTTCCGCTGCCCCATCGGTCAGGGGCACGAGCTGTTCACCGCGCTCCAGCGCAACGGGGTACCGTCGCGGTTCGTGAACTTCCCCGACGAAGGGCACTGGGTGCTGAAGCCGAAGAACAGCGAGCACTGGCACAAGGAAGTGTTCGCGTGGCTGAAGAAGCACGCCCCGCCGGGCGGGAAGTAAAGCAGTGTCTCACGCAAAGGCGCAAGGAAGACAAGAGAGTTCTTGAAGAACTGACTTCCTCTTGTCTTCTGTGCGTCTTCGCGCCGTTGCGTGAAACCTTCTTCAATCTAAGCAGTAGGTTCGACGCTCACGCCGAGGGGGTGCGCGCCGTGCTTGACGAACGGGTCGGCCCCGCACGAGCGGATCTGATCGGCCTTGAGTTCGGCCACCTCTAGCGCCCCGACCCACACTACGGCCCTCCCGGTCTTGTGTGCCTGCATCATCAGTTCCATGCACTTCTCGACCTCGTACCCGAACACTTTACGCAGCACCATCACTACGAAGTCCATCGAGTTCTTGTCGTCGTTGTGAAGGATGACGGCGTAGGGCGGTTGGCGGCGCGTGCGGGTCTCGGTGTCCTGTTCGGGGAGCACGTCGGGTGTGGCCGTAGCCATGTGTTCCGGCCTCCGTCCGGGGCGGGGCGACTGACGCGCCGATTATAGCGCGCCGCCCCGCCCGGTGGAAGGGCGAGAGTTGCCGGGCTACCCCTTGCCCCTTGCCCCGCGTCGCGTCACACTGTCGCCATCGGCCCGCGTTCCTCCCCACCGGTGATTTCATGTCGCGTGTTGCCCCTCTCGTACTCGTTGCGCTCGTCGCCGCGGTGCCCTTCGCACCGGCAGCGGACGAGGTGCCGCCCGCCAAGCAGTTCCAAGCGTTCGTGATGAAGCAGGCCGCGGAGCTGCGCAAGAACGACAAAGCCCCCGCGACGCTCGACGAGTGGGCGAAGCAGGAGAAGGCGCTGCGCGACAACCTGTTCAAGGCGTGGGGCGGCGAAGCGTGCTTCCTGCCGAAGCCGTGCGACCTCGACCCGAAGCAGCACGGCGACCCGCTCAAGCGCGACGGCTACACCGTCGAGAAGCTCACCATCCAGACGCGGCCCGGCGTGCGCATGACGTGCAACCTGTACGTCCCCGATGTGGCCAAGAAGAAACCCGCGCCCGCGATCCACTGCGTTCACGGGCACTGGCGCGGGGCGAAGCAAGACCCGGTTGTACAGTCGCGGTGCATCGGGGCCGCGAAGCTCGGGTTCGTCGTGCTGTGCGTCGACGCCTTCGGCGCGGGCGAGCGCGGCGTCGGCACCGCGCTGGGCGAGTACCACGGCGACATGACCGCCGCGACGCTGCTGCCCGTCGGCCTGCCGCTGAGCGGGCTTCAGGTGTACGAGAACATGCGAGCCGTCGATTACCTCGAAACGCGCCCGGAAGTGGACAAGACTAAGATCGGCATCACCGGCGCGAGCGGCGGCGGCAACCAGACGATGTACGCGGGGGCGTGGGACAAGCGGTTCAAGGCCGTGATGCCGGTGTGCAGCGTCGGCAACTATCAGGCGTACCTGCACACCGCGTGCTGCATGTGCGAGGTGGTGCCCGGCGCGCTGAAGTTCACCGAGGAATGGGCGGTGCTGGCGCTGACCGCGCCGCGCGCGCTCTGTGTGGTGAACGCGGCGAAGGACGGCATCCAGTTCTCGGTCGGCGAAGCGAAGAAGTCGCTCGCGCTCACGCAGCCCGTGTACAAGTTGCTCGGCAAATCGGACAACCTCGTTCACGCGATCTTCGAGGGGCCGCACGACTACAGCAAGGCGATGCGCGAGACGATGTACGGGTTCATGGCGCTGCACCTGAAAGGCGAGGGCAAGGGCGACCCGATCCCGGAGCCGAAGTTCGCGACCGAGAAGCCCGAAGACCTGCGCTGCTACCCCGGCGACACGCGCCCGAAGGACTTTATGACGATTCCGAAGTTCGCGGCACAGGAGGGGAAGAAACTGCTCGCCAAGCACGCCAACAGCGACAACAACGGGCCCGCGTGGCGGAAGCAACAAGCCGCCGTGCTGTATGAGACTCTGTTCGATCGCGCGCCCTCGGAGGAGGCGGTGTTTCACGAACCGCCCGTGAAGAAAGAGGCCGTCGAGACGATCAAGTTCGTTTCGGAACCGGGTGTCGTGCTCACCGCGACACTCGAATACGGCACCAAGAAAAGCCCGGTCGTGGTGTTGCTGCACTCCGAAGGGCCGGAAGCCGCGCAAAAGACCGACGCGTACGCGGCGCTGAAGAAGTCCGGTGCCACGATCCTGACACTGGAACTTCGCGGCACGGGCAAACAGTCTGTCACAGGGGACAGGATCGGCCGCGCTCCGGACCACAACTCCGCCGAATGGGCGCTCTGGCTCGGGCGCCCCGTGCTGACGCAGTGGGTGTTCGACACCGCGAAGTGCCTGGACTTGCTCGAACGGAAAGTCGAGGGCATCCAGTCGGCGGGGCTCGTGCTGATCGGCGAAGGCCCGGCGGGTCTGGTCGCACTGTGCCTCAGCGCGATGGATGCCCGGAACGTCATCAAGACGGTCGCGACGGTCAACACGCTCGCCAGTTTCGTGACCGATGAGCCGTACACCAATCAGCGTCTCGGTACGCTCGCACCGGGCATCCTGCGCGACGTGGGCGATGTGGCGCACATCGCGGCGCTGTGCAGCGGCAAGCGCGTCGTGATCGCGGGCGGCGTCGGTGGTAGCGGGAAGGTGCTCAAGGCCGACGAACTTGCAACAGCGTACAAACCTGCGGCCGACGTATTCAAGTTGCTCGGCAAGGAGAAGGAGTTCGTTCTCACCACCCCGGAGAACGTGCTTAAGGAACTCGGCCTCACCTCAGCGAAGGATGACAAGAAGGACGAACCGATCTTCGAGCCGGGGGCGAAGCTCGAACGGCTCGCGGGCGACGGCGGCGCGGGCGAGGGGCCGGCGTGGGACAAGGAACTCGGCGTGCTCACCAGCGGCGCGAAGGGCATCCACCAGTTCACCCCGAAGGGCGAGAGCAAGGTGTGGCGCGAGAAGGCCGGCACCAACGGCCTACTCTTCGACCGCGACGGCAACCTCGTGTGCTGCGAACCGGTGTCGCGCTCGGTGTCGCGCATCACGCGCGACGGCAAGCGCACCGTGCTCACCGAGTCGTTCGGCGGCAAGAAGTACAACCAGCCCAACGACCTCACCATCGACAGCAAGAACCGCATCTACTTCAGCGACCCGCGCTACGGCCCGCGCACCGACATGCAGCAACTCGACAAGGACGGCAAGACCATCGAGGGCGTGTACCGCATCGACGCCGACGGCAAGGTGAGTCGCGTCATCGGGCGCGAGGTGGACCGCGCCAACGGCGTGCTGGTCAGTGCCGACGATAAGTACCTGTTCGTCGCCGACAACAATAACGACAAGGGCGGCGCGCGCAAGCTCTGGCGCTTCGACCTGAACGCCGACGGCACCGTGAATCTGAAGAGTCAGAAGTTGCTATACGACTGGGGCACCGGGCGCGGGCCGGACGGCCTGAAGCAAGACGCGAAGGGCCGGTTGTATGTCGCCGGCGGGCTGAACAAGCCGAACCCGCCGGCCGAACCCGCGACCGACGTGAAAGGCGGCATCTACGTCATCGACCCCGACAGCGGCAAGCTGCTGGCGTTCGTGGGCGTGCCGACCGACGAAGTGACCAACTGCGCCTTCGGCGGCGACGACTTGAAGACGCTCTACATCACCGGCGGCGGGACGCTGTATAGCATCCGCACGACGACCGCGGGCCGCATGATCTGGCCCAAGAAGTGAGCGACGAAAAGCGCCGCGGGCCTGTGTACCCGCGGCGCGGCGGCGGCTACTTCTTCTTCTTGTACTCGCCTTCGACGAGGTCTTTGGCCCCGTCCACGTTGTCGCCGGTCAGGTCGGAGAGGGTGGCGGTGTCGCCCTTCACCACCCACTTGAACGTGACCTTTTCGCCCTTCTTCGGCGCGCCCGGGAAGTTACCCTTCACGGTCACTTCGGTCACTTCGCTCGTGACCGTGTCCTTCTCCCACTTGAGCTTCGCGGTGAGGACGCACTCGTTCTCGCCCGCGGTCACGGTGTAGCGCGCGGTCTCCTTTCCCATCTCGAAGGTGAGCTTCACGTCGCCGCTCTCGCGGACGAACGCGACCAGTTTCTCCTTGTCCTTCTTGTCTTCGGCCGCGCCGGGCGCGCCGTTCAGGGCCACCAGCGCGAGGGCGAACGCGCCCGCGATTACTCGGAACATGAGGCTACTCCTTGCGGAAGAGACGTGCGACGGGCGAACCCCGTCGCGGGAAGAGTACGGACCGCGGGCGGGTGTGCCCAGAGTTGCGCGCCCCTTCGGGTTGGCCTTTCGCGAGCGGGTCGGGGCGGGTATAGCCGGTGCGCCGTAATCCCCGCGGAAGGAGCCGGTACGCATGCCCCGTCCGTCGCGCGCCCAGTTGTTCCTTCTCGCCGTGCTGGTCGCGGGCGCGGCCGGCGTCGCGCTGGTGCCGGCCCGCGCCGAACCGGTCCACCGCTACGCCTTCGGTGGCAAGAACACCGTGCTCGTGCGCGGCGACGCGAACGTCAAGGTCGAGGTGAAGGAGCACGACGTTTCGGACCAATCGTTCAAGAGCCAACCGACCAGCGAGCACCTGAAGCTGACCGCGGACCTCGCGCCCGGCGATTCGGCCTACGTCCACTACCACTACGACACGCCGCCGGCCCCGGTCACGGCCACGCTGACCGCGGGCGTGTGGGTGAAGGCGACCAAGGGCGGGGTGCAGCTCCGCGCGCGCGTCGTGTTCCCCAAAGAGCCGGACCCGGCGCGCCCGGAGTCGCCCCTGACGGCGCTCATTGTCGGCGACACCTACGACAAGACGCGCCAGTGGCAGAAGCTCACGCTGACCGACGTGCCGGGCTTGGTGGGCAAGCAGTTGCCCGTTTTGCAAACGAAGATCGGGCACGCGGTCAACAGCACCGGGGCGTATGTTGATCGGCTCGTGCTGAACTTGTACACCGGGCCGGGCACTGCCGACGTGTGGGTCGACGACATCGACATCGGCCCGGTGAAGGGCGCGGAGGGGCCGGGCGCGGGCGGCGCGCCCGCGGTGCCGGTGAAGCGCCCCGGCGACGGGGCCGCGCGCGGCCGACTCGCGGTGCAGCAGGGCGGGCAACTGTTCGTGGATAACAAGCCGTTCTTCTTCCGCGCCGTGCGGCACACCGGCGTTCCGCTGCACGTGCTCCGCCAAGCCGGGTTCGACGCCCTGTACGTGCCGGCCGACGTGTCGCAAGAAGTGTTGGACGAGGCGAACCGCGAGGGCTGGCTCGTGGTGCCGGCCGCGCCGCTGGCCCCGCCGCCGGGCGCGAACGACGCCGCGACCCTTAAGGCCACGCGCGACGCGCTGACCGCGTACCACCGCAAGTTCTCCGCCACCGACGTGCTGTTCTGGGACTTGGGCGGCGGGCGCACCGCCGAGCAGGACGCGGCCGTCGAGCGCACCCGCGAGTTCATACGCACAATGGACCCGAAGCGCCCGTTCGGGGCCGACGTGTGGGACGGGTTCCAAGGGTACTCGTCGTTCCTCGATCTCGTCGGCGCGCACCGCTGGCCCCTGTTCACCAGTCTCGAACTGGACCGCTACCGCGACTGGCTCGACCAGCGCAACGCCCTCACGTCCGGACGCGCCGTGTTCTGGACGTGGGTGCAGAACCACCTGCCGGACTGGTACCTCGCGGGCGTGCTGGGCCAGAAGCCCGGCGACAAGTTCGCCGACCCCATCGGCCCGCACCCGGAGCAGGTGCGCCTGCTCGCGTACCTGAGCCTCGCGTGCGGGTGCCGCGGCCTCGGCTTCTGGTCGGATCGGTTCCTCGCCGACAGCCACCACGGGCGCGACCGGCTGCAAGGCATGGCGATTCTCAACTCCGAAATGGAGATGCTCGCGCCGCTGCTGATGGCCCCGCGCCGCGACCGGACGCAGTGGCTCGACACCGATCACACCAGCGTGAAGGCCGCGCTCGTGCGCACCAACCGCGGCGCACTGCTCATTCCCATCTGGCTCGGTAAGGGTGGACAGTACGTGCCGGAACAAGGCGCGCTGCGCTCCTTGACCGTGACCGTGCCGCTGATCGAGGACGGCGCGGAGCCGTGGCGCATCACCCCGGCCGGGGTCGAGTCGCTCGCGCTCGGCGCGCGCAAGGTCACGGGCGGAACCGAACTCACGATCCCGGAGTTCGACCTCGTCGCCCCCGTCGTGTTCACCAACGACCGCACCCCGAACGGCATCGTGGTGTGGTGGCAGGACTACGGGCGCAAGTACGGACGCGTCGCGGCCCGCTGGGCGCTCGACCTCGCCGCGGAGGAGTACGAGAAGGCCCGCACCGTTCACGAGAAGCTCGCGAAGATGGGCGTGACGATCCGCGGCGCGGACGACCTGTTCAAGCTCGCGGCCCGGCACCACGAGGACGCCCGCCGCAACTTCGGCAACGAACTGTACGACAAGGCCTATGCGGACGCGCACCGCGCGCTGCGCCCGCTGCGCGTTGTCATGCGCGACCACTGGGCGAAGGCGACCGCGACGCTCGACGTGCCGACCGCGAGCCCGTACGCGGTCAGCTACTTCAGCCTGCCGCAGCACTGGGAGTTCCAGCGCGAGGTCGAGGCCGCGCGCCCGCTCGACAGTGTGCTGCCGCACGGCGGGTTCGAGCCGGCCAACGAAGTGCCCAAGACCGGGTTGGCCGTGGACGCCTTCGCCGGGTGGAGCGCGCGGTTCGGCACCATCGACCGCGTGAAGGTCGCGGCCGGCGTCGTCAGTTCGGAGAAACTCGATGACCCGAAGCCGGAGAAGCCGAAACCGAAGGACCCGAAGATGTTTGGCCCCAGCCGGCCCATTGTCCTGCCCGGCGACGGGTACACCCCGCCCGCGCCGGAGTTGGGCCGTGGCGTGCTGAAGCTCGAAGTGCGGCACGCGGGCGAAGTGGGGCGCGACGGCAAGCCGGTCGAGAAGACCACGCACCCGCTGGAGCGCACGTTCCTCGCGGTGGAAAGTCCCGCGGTGCGCCTGCCGCCGGGCACGCTGGTCCGCGTCAGCGGGTGGGTGAAGATTCCGAGCGACATCAAGCTGACGGCCGACGGCGCGCTGCTGTACGACGACGCCGGCGGCGAACCGCTCGGCGTGCGGGTGCTGGGCACAGAAGGGCGCTGGAAGAAGTTCCACCTGTACCGGCGCGTGCCCGCGACCGGGCACATCTCGCTCACGGTCGCGCTGACCGGCATCGGGGTGGCGTACTTCGACGACCTGCGCATCGAGCCGATGCTGCCCGCGGCCCGCGCCCAACGCTGAGTGACAACGACAAACGGGAGGCCGAAGCCTCCCGTTTGCGCGAGTCTCTTCCTGTAGCGGCCTCATCGAGCCCGGAGCCAGCCGCCCAATCGGTGTTACGCACAACGCCGAGACTGAATCGTGCGTGTAGCCCCGGCCTCGATGAGGCCGGCTACAGCAGCAGGCCGCACTCAGTCGTCGCGGAACTTCTCGTGGCAGTCGTTGCAGTTGCGCATCAGCGCGCCGAGCATCGTCCGCAGGTCTTTCTCGTTGGACTTCGCACCCTTCCCGGCCTCGACCGCGATCTTCTTGCTCAGGTCTACCGAGTCCGTGCTCCACTTGTTCCATAGCTTCTCGTTGGCGGCGTTGGTCTTCGCCTTCTGGTTCGCGTGCGCGAGGCCGTAGGCGTTGATGACCGCGGAGCGAACGCCGAGCACTTCCAGCGCGGCCGGGTCGATCTTGCCCGGCATGTTGGCCTTGCTCAGTTCCTTAATGTCCTTGTCGATGTTCAGCCCGCCAATGGCGCTGGGGCGGAACGGCTGCATCACGGCTTCGAGCATCACTTCCGTCTTGAACGGGGCCGGGAGCGGACCGGGCTTGCCCGGCGTGCCCGGCTTCACCGTCAGCTTCTTGGCCGCGTCGTCGGCCGTCGCGAAGTCCTTCTTGGCGATGGCCTCGGCCACCTTCACGATCCCGTCCTTGAGCGCCTTGTCGCCGAGGATGTCCGCGTACACGGCGATCATCAGGCTCGCACCGAGGGCCGGCTTGATCTGGCCGTCGAGCAACTTGGCCCCGCCCTTCTGCTTCATGGCGAGGTCCGCGACGCGCCCCTGCACGAACTTGAGGTCCGCGTCCGCGGCCTTCTTCACCGACGCCGCCGGCAGGTCCGGGGTGTCGTTGGCGGCCGGCGCGGGGCGCAGGAACAGGGCGGCGACGCCGACCGCGGCGCAGCCGACGAACACACGTAGCATCTGGGTCACGAACGGTCTCCTGTTGCGAAGGGAAGTTCGGGCGGGCGGGTTGGTTCCGGGCCGCGCGCGGCGCGGCCTCGCGAAGTATTATCGCAACCGCGACCGCCGCGGGGGAGTGTCCGTTTGTGGAAAACCCGAACCGATTGCCGCGCGCCGGCCGAACTGCCCGGCGCGGCGGCCGGGCTGTAAGCTGAGGGCATGACTCTCGATTCCGCCACTCCCGCGCCGCCGGACTGGTACCGAGAGCCGCTCGCCATCGGGAGCGTGCGGCTCGGGTCGCGGTTCAACCTCGCCCCGCTCGCCGGGTACACCAACCTCCCGTTCCGCCTCTCGGTGCGCGAGATCGGCGGGGTCGGCCTCTGCACCACGGACCTCGTCAACGCCCGCGCCATCGTCGAGAACCTGAAGAAGACGATGCTCCTGCTCGCCACCGACCGGGCCGAGCGCCCGCTGTTCGTGCAAATCTTCGGGTCGCGGGCCGACGAGATGGTCGCGGCGGCGAAGTGGCTGGTCGATCACGACCTCGCCGACGGGATCGACATCAACATGGGCTGCCCGGTTCGCAAGGTAGTGAAGACCGGGGGCGGGTCGCAGATGATGTGCGACACGACCGGCGCGACCGTGGACCTCGTGCGCCGCGTGGTCGAAGCCGTGCCGGTGCCGGTCAGCGTGAAGATGCGCCTCGGCTGGGACGCCGACAACCTCACGGCCCCGCACTTCGCGCGCGAGTTCGAGCGCGTGGGCGTCGCGGCCCTCACCATCCACGGGCGCACGCGCGAGCAGGGCTTCGCCGGCGGCGTGAACCACGACGGGATCCGCGCCGTGGTGGACGCGGTCAAGCGCATCCCGGTGTTCGGCAACGGCGACGTGCGCTCGGTGCGCGACGCGGCCCGCATGATCGCCGACACCGGGTGCCACGGGATCGCCATCGGGCGCGGCGCGCTCGCCGATCCGTGGGTGTTCCGCCAGTTCGACCGCTGGGTGCGCACCGGCGACCCCGGCCCGCGCGCCACCTACGCCGAGCGGCTCGCGTTCATGCGCCTGCACCTGCACCGGCTGGTGGCGTGGAAGGGCGGCGAAAAGGCCGGGTGCGTCCACTTCCGCAAGATCGCGACGTGGTACACGAAGGCCCTGCGGTTGCCGAAGAAGGTGCAGCAGAAGCTCGTGATGCTGGCGACGCTGGCCGAGTTCGAGGACGTGATCGGCCCGTTCGCCGCCGGCCCGGTGCCGGACGGCTGGACCGAGTACGACGCGCAACAGGCCCACGTGCCCGTGCCCGCCGGCCCTATCGCGCATTGGTGACGGCGGGGCGTCGAGCCGACACGACGTTCGGGGTCAGAGCGCCAAAAAGAGATCGTGATTTCTGGACCCAGAGCGCCAGTCCGCCACCCTAGAGCGCCACTATTTTCGGAGGACTGCGCAGGCTGAAACGCTTGTTTTTCTAGAATTTCACCCCCCAAGAGCGCCAGAGCGCCAACTCGTCACCGCGCCGGACGGCAGAACCGGATACGCAAGTGCACATCTCGCCGATGTGTACAAATGGTCGCATCACGGCGCTGCCCCACAAGAATCTATTTCAACTCCTCAAAGGTCTTGTTCCCGATGGCGTACTTCTTCCAGTCCTTGTAGTCGAAGTGCCACCACTCCTCTTCGTACACGCTGAAGCCTTCGGCTTGCATTGCCGAACGGAGCAGGTCGCGGTGCCAGCGCTGGCGCGACGTGCCGCCCATGTAGTCGGGGAACGCGCGATCCGAGAACTCGTCGTACCCGCTCACCATCTCGACAACCTTCCCGGTCTTGAGGTCGTACAGCGTCAAGTCGACGGCGCACCCGCGGTTGTGGCGCGACCCCTTCGACGGGTCGGCCACGAAGTTGTGGAACTTGTCCGGGGTCGCGTCCCAGAACATCTTGGTCACGTGCCACGGCCGGTAGGCGTCGAACACCAGTAGCCCGTAACCGCGCTCCTTCAGGCTCTTGTGAACGCGGGCGAGCGCGTCGGCCGCGGGCTTCTGCATGTACGCCTTCGCCGACGTGTAGAACGGCGTGCCGAGGAAGTTGTTGTGGGTGGCGTAGCGGATGTCGAACTTTACGCCGTCGATGGTCGCGAGGTCGATCAGGTCGGGCTTCAGGAACTCGCCCTTCTCTTCGGGCGGTTTGGCGGCGAGCGCGGCCTTGCGAATGTCGGCGAGCGGCTTCACCGGCTTGATCTTGAATGTCTCGCCCTCGTCCCCGTCGATCTTGCGCCGCTGCATTACGACGCTGGCCGCGACCACCTTCGTCGCGCGGCCGTTCTTGTCGCGCGTGAACACCAGCTTCTCGCCGTGGTACATGCCGCGATCCTTCGGGAACGCGAACACGTTCTCCGACTCTTCGGTCAGTTCATCAATCTCGGTGTGCTCAATGAGCGCGTACAGTTTGCCGTCGCGCTCGTAGATGATGAGCGGCAGGTGTTCCCAACCGTACTCGCCGATCAAGCCCTTGTACTTCGCGGGCGGTTCGGCCGGCGCGTCGGCGCGCGGCTTGACGCGGGTGAACGTGCTCCCGAAAGCGCTCAGCGTGTTCTGAAGCAGGTTGATCTGCGCGCGCGGCGCGTGTACGTCGTCGACGGTGAACGCGCGGCCGAGGCGCGTGACGCGGGCGCGCGACAGCGCGCGGTCACCGGTGATAAAAACGCGCCCGTTCGATTCGGCCAGTTCCACCCAGCCGCTTTTCGACTCGTACCGCCCCACGAGTTGCGCGACTTCGGCAGGCGTGAGCGGCGCGGGCTGATCCAAATTCGCCGCGACCATCTTCGGCTTGGGGCCGAGCATCAGCCGCAGCGCGACCGAGGCGATGCGGTCCGTGACCGCGTTCGCCACATCGCGCGAAGACACCACGATGACGCCGAGTTTCTCGCCGGGCAGCGCGACGAAGCTCGTCGCATAGCCGTAGATCGCCCCGCCGTGGCTGATGCGCGGGTACGGGCCGAACTCGCTCACGTTGAAGCCGAGACCGAAGCCCTGTTTCGTGCCCTTCGGCGCGAACTGCGGGCGGAACATCTCCGCCAGCGTTTCCGGCTTGAGGAACTGCTTGTCGCCGACCTTGCCGCCGGCGAACAGGCACGACTGAAACTTCGCGAGGTCGAGCACGTTCGCGTACATGCACCCGGCCGGGGCAACGCCCAACTCGAACGTCGGGGCCGGAAACTCCTTGGCGTGGTACGTCCACATCACCGCGTCCGCAAGGTGCTTCTTGGCTGCGGGCGTGAGAACAAAGGAACTGGACTTCATGCCGAGCGCATCAATGACGCGGCGCTGAACGAACTGGGCGTACTTCTCCTTCTGCGACACCTCGACCGCGTACCCGACCACGCCGATGGCCGCGTTGGAATACTTGGTGCGCGATTCCGGCGGGTAGATGAGCCCGATCCCGTTCAGGCTCAGCACGCTGTCTTTCAGAGTTGGCTCGCTCGGGTCGAAGTAGTTGCCGACCGGCGGCTCGCGGATGAGACCGGAGCGGTGCGCCATCAGCATCCGCAGCGTGATCGGCTTTTCGCCTTCCCTGTAGCTCGGCTTGAAGTCGGGAACGTACTTCGCGACCGGCGCATCAATATCGATCTTCCCTTCCTCGACGAGTTGCATCACCGCGACATCGGTGAACAGCTTCGACACGGAGCCGACGCGGTAGACGGTCTCCGCGGTCGCGGGCACCTTGCGGTCGCGGTCTTGGTGGCCGAACCCGGCGGCCCACACCACCTTTTGATCGTCCACGAGCGCGATGGAGAGAGCAGGCAGTTTCTTGTCGTCCATCTCGTGCTTGATGAGCTTTTCAAGCTCGGCAACGGCGACCTTGTACCGCTCGTCCGGCGCAACAGAGGGCTGCGCGACTGAGGGCGCGGCGCAGGCCAGCAGCGCGAGAAGGGAGATGAGGCGCATGATGTCCCTCGTTGGACCCCCTATTTCCCAGATGACCTTCGACTTTCGGCATGGCATGTGCGCCGGAACCCTGGGATTCCCAGCGTTTCTGCCTCTTTCCTGCCGAAATGACC
>Ga0194132_10007780_pt1 | contig 15733 bp, 12 predicted proteins | sample TA2KigOf80mmetaG_FD_148612 | JGI IMG/M metagenome (GOLD analysis project Ga0194132, IMG submission 148612) | Freshwater microbial communities from Lake Tanganyika, Tanzania - TA2015054 Kigoma Offshore 80m | ecosystem: Environmental > Aquatic > Freshwater > Lake | place: Tanzania: Lake...
TTGGACCTTCCGCCTCGCCGATCTTTTCCGCGTGTCGATCTTCCCGGTTGGTATCAATCCGAAATGGACGCAGGACTACTATGAGTGGATCCGCGACGGCGTCGATCGTGACCGTCCGTACAGCGAGCTGGCGGGCGAGCGGATCGCGGCGCAGGGTTACAGTCCGGCGTCGCGGCACTATCTTCCGTACCTCGTGATTCCGCCTCCCGAGAACACGATGGGCGAGCAGATCCGCGTTTTCATGGGCCGCCGGCTCGATTGCGCGCAGTGCCACGACCATCCGTACGAGGAGTGGACGCAGGATCAGTTTTGGGGTCTCACCGCCTTCTTTGGACCAATGTTCAAACTGGGCGGCAACCCCGACTCGGTGATCTTCGACTTTCCTGGCGGAAAGGAAGTGGCGCCCGACGTTCCGCCACCCACGCCGCTGGCCGTGCTTCATCCGCGCACGAAGGTTCCGGTGCAGCCGGCGCTGCTCGACGGAAAGACGTTCCCGTACGGCAACACCGAGTTCCCGCGCCGGGAACTCGCCGCGTGGATGACCTCGCATCCGTACTTCGCCGAAGCGTCGGTGAACCGGATCTGGAGCAACTTCTTCGGGCGCGGCATCGTGAATCCAGTGGATGATTTCCGGTCGACGAATCCGCCGAGCCATCCCGGACTGCTGGCCAAGCTGGCGGCGGAGTTCCAGCGCGGCGGCTACCGCTTCAAGCACATCATCCGCGTGATTACGAATTCGCGCGCCTATCAACTTGCAAGCTCGGCCACGCCATCGAACTCGGCCGACAAGATCAACTACTCGCATGCGCTGCCGCGCGCGCTTGACGCCGAGGTTCTGCTCGATGCGATCAGCGACGTGACCGGAGTCCAGGAGCGATTCACGGTGGGAACCAATCGCGGCGAGTGGCGTGGCGGCAAGACGCCTGCTGGAACGCGCGCCGTGGAGTTGAAGGAAGGCGACATCTACGCGAACAATTTCTTCGACGCCTACGGACGTCCGAACCGCTACTCCGTGCCCGAGCGTGACATGTCGCCGAAGCTCGCGCAGGCGCTCCACCAGCTCGCCGGGGACACCTACAACGAGCGCCTCACGGGCAAGGGTTCACGGGCGCAAAAGCTGCTCGACCGGCAAGCGCCGAACCGCGAGATCATCGCTGAGTTCTACCTGGCGGCGCTCGCCCGCGCGCCATCCACGGCCGAAGCTGAAGCGCTCGACAGGCTGATGGCCGCCACTCCGTCGCGCGAGCAGGCGGTGCGGGATCTGGTGTGGGCCGTGATCAGTTCGCGTGAATTCGCCGAGAATCATTAGGAGGAGATAAGAGAATGCGGAAAATCGGATGCTTGACCCAGACGGACCTCCAGTGGGCCCGCCGTGACTTCCTGCGCGCCGGCTCGCTCGGATTTCTCGGCATGAATCTCGCCACCACGCTACGGCTGGAGGCCGCGGCGGCGAAGGAAGGCGCGGCCAAGGGCAAGGCGAAGTCGTGCATCCTTTTGTGGCTTGAAGGCGGACCCGCGCAGATGGATACCTGGGATCCGAAGCCGAACAGCAATTTCCGCCCGATCGCGACCAATGTCGCGGGCATTCAGGTGTCCGAACTGCTGCCGAAACTCGCCAAGCGCATGGACAAGCTGGCGATCATCCGCTCGATGAGCTCGTTCGGCGACGATCATCCGCAAGCCGTTCACTACGCGGCCACCGGCCACTTGCACAATCCGGCGATGCAGTTCCCGAGCCTTGGTGCGGTCGTCGGCAAAGAGCTCGGACCGAGGAACGCGATGCCGCCGTATGTGATCGCGCCACGCTGGGAGTCCGGCCGGCAGTATCAGGATTATTTCCGGTCGGCGTTTCTCGGTCCGGACTACGATCCGATGCTGATCCCCGATCCGTCGAAGAGCGGCTTCGCGGTGGCCGACATGAGCTTGCCGAAATCGCTTTCAGAGGCCGCGATCGACAACCGGCGTGCGTTTCGTGACGTGATCGACCAGCAGTACCGGGCGCGAGTGGAAAGCGCTGAGCACGCCAAGCTCGATTCGTTCCAGAAGAAGGCTCTCGAGATGGTGCTCGCGCCGGGCGTCCGCAAAGCATTCGATCTCTCGCAGGAAAGCGAGAAGACGCGGGATGGCTATGGCCGCGATTCGGTGGGACAAAGCCTGCTGCTCGCCCGCCGCCTGGTGGAGGCGGGAACGCGCTTTGTCACCGCGGCCGGCTATCACGGCAACTCGTGGGACACCCACTCTGATAACGACAAGGGACACCGCGACCGGCTGACTCCGCCGTTGGACCGTGGATTCACAGCGCTGATCGACGATCTTGTTGCGCGCGGACTCTACGGGGAGACGATCATCATTGCGATGGGCGAGTTCGGCCGCACGCCCCACATCAATCCGGGTCTGGGCCGTGATCATTGGCCGCGGTGCTGGTCGCTGGCGCTCGGCGGGGGTGGATTGAAGACCGGACTTGCAGTGGGACAGACCGATAATCAGGCAGCGACGGTGCTTGACCGCAAGACCTCAATCGGCGACCTGTTCGCGACGGTGTACAAAGCGATGGGCATCGATTGGACGTCGGAGCTGATGACGCCGATTGGGAGGCCGATCAAGATCGCGAATTCGTTCGAGGACACGACGGGCGAGCCGGTCCGGGAGCTGGTGTAACGCCGGACGAGTCTGGCTGCGTCCCGCCGCGTGCGGGTCCGAACCGTTCATTTCATGCGGTTCTGCGAGTGGGCCTATGCGCCGCAAGGCATGTTTTTGTATTCAGAGACGCTGGCGACTACTAACGCAAACTCCTGGGTTCGCCTTTCCGCCGCCACCAGGGCGCGCGGCGATCAGAGCCCTCTACGCCGAAGGAGTGAAGGGATGTCACGACTGCGGACGACAGCAACGACCTCAACGAAGCCTGTGTGGGCTCGATAGAGGATCAGGTAGTTTCCAACGGGCCAAAACAGAAGTGGGCGCTCTTCGGCCAAGTCTTCCCGACGGTGACCCATGCCGGGCGTTTCGGCCAGGGCCCGGATCTGCTGGTGAGGCTTGGCGAGAAAACGGTCCGCGGCGTCGATGTCATCGCGGGCGATGTACTCCCAGATCTCGTCAAGATCCTCGGCTGCATCGGGTGCGACTACGTAGTGTTTCATCCCCGCTTCCGGCGGCGCTGATCGGACTTCTCCCGAATCCGGGCAAACACCGTCTCGCCGTCAATGCCTTCGCCACGGTCCAGTGAAGCAAGCCGCCGGTCGGCTTCGGCGCGGAACTCGCCGAGTTGGCTCGCGCGAACTTTCTCGTGCTCTTCGAGCAGGCGCAAGGCTTCCCGGACCACCTCGCTGGCCGAGGTGTAGCGGCCAGTTGAAACCTTGCCTTGTACGAAATTCTCGAGTTCAGGGGTCAATGATACGTTCATGGGGCTCCTCGGAGGTCGACAGTCTGAGCCTACGCCGGATAGCGCAATATGTCAAGGTTTGACATTGTCTCGCTCAGGCAGGCGGGCCGAAATTTCGGCTCAGAGGTTCGGGCACCGTGAGACTCGATAGAACCCGTTAACGCCATGGCGTTGACTTGACTGCGGCGGGGCTCAACACTCTGATAATCGGCTCGTCCGAAAATGGGCGTGCGCCAACGAAACACGCCGGTCGCTGCGGTCCGCCGCCACCAGTATGCTGGCGTCATAGACCAGCCGCGTCATGCCGGGCGCCGGACCGTTCTCGGTGTCCTCAGTTGCGCCCGCACGTGACGGGGCGCCTCGTTCAGTTCTTGCTGCGTAAAAGCCCCGTGCTCGCTTTCCCACTCGGCCACCGCTTTCCCGCGCCGCCTCCGTCATCCAGGTCGAAAGGCTCCCGCCCTCCTTGGCGGCCGCGGCGGAACTGGACAAATGCGCCACTTCCTGATGATCGGCGACTCAGTGGCAAAACCCAAGCAGTGAATTTGGCTCACAGCGGACGCAGCACGAGTAACGCCAATCCCACCCGGGTGACGGCGGCACGCGCTAGTATCGAAGCCCATCGCAGCACTCCGTCCCCAACCAAGTCCATTTGCTTCTGATTGAGCGCCCCGAGTCGCCGGATGGCTCTAACGACCGGATAAGTGGCGATGTTCTGGGTCAAAAAGGCCCCAGGCCGAAGGAAGGATACAGGGACGGGGATTTCGTATTGAGAACCGCGAAGCGTCGTCGTGTGTGGCACGACGGTGATCAAGGCCCGATCCTGATCTCCGTAGGCGACGCTCAAGATCAGTCCAGGTCGAACCTTTTCGACCATGCCGAGCTCGAGCATCCACACCTCACCGCGAGCGGGCGTCATCTTCCTCGGCGTCTAGCATTGCGAAGATAGCGTCCGCCGCGTGAGCAGTCTCGTCGTCGTCCAACGGCCCCGAATCGAAAGGGACTGCGCGCCGGAAGAACTCGGCGGCAAAGACGCGTTTCTCTTCGGCCGGAAGAGCGTCAAAGGCTTCGAGAAGCTGGATTGTCTGATGGCTCATATGCTCACGATAGCGCCCAAAAACACTGATCCGCAAGGGGCTGGCCGGATAGAGAACGAAAAACGCCGCAGTGTTTAGCGTCGGCATGTTGCCGGACGAGAGCGCCCACCGCGGTGACGCGGCTGACCACCGACACGCGGATCGAACCGGTGCCACACGAACCACCCAGCGTCACCACCACGCCCGCCTTCTTCAGCTTCGCCGGCGCTCTCCGTGCCAGGCGGCGTGATCGATGGATAACATAACCGGCGGCGGGCAGTTCGTGCATCAACCGCGCCACCAGCGGACGCGCGTGCGCGCCGATGCGGTCGACGCCCAGCGCCAGCAGGTACTCAAGTCAAGCGCGGCGTGCTGGCACAAGCACCCGAGATGGCTGACCGTGCTGATCTCGTATGGCGATGCGCCGGACGGGGTGCTGCGTCCGCCGAACAGTTCGGCTTCAACACGCAGCCTCGCGCGGGACCGCTGCACGGACTCTCCACAAGCCATCGCGCCGCGCCCGGTCCAGTGCAGCGGCCGCCCACCGGGATCAGAACGATACCCTGATCCCGAACCGCAGCACCCGCTCATCAGCCCCCGCCCGGGCGAGGTTGGCCGCGTTGACTGACGTAATCTCTGAGAATCCGCCCAGATCGCGCACCGACCCATCCGGGTTCCGGACCACCGAATTGACGTTGCCCCCGGGGTTGGACCAGTGCGGCGTATTGGTGGCATTGAAAGCGTCGGCCCGGATCTGGACGCGGACACGCTCGCCGGCCGCGATATCACGGAACAGGCTGAGATCGGCGTTGACCAGTCCCGGCCCACGCAACAAGTTGTAGCCCGCGCTGCCGAAGCGTTGCGCGGTGACGGGGGCAAAGGCGGACCCGTCGAAGAACGGCGTGCCACGCCCGGTCCCGCCCAGAATGCGGACCGCGGGCGCCACAAGGTCCGCGCGTTGGGCGCTGCCCGGCATGTCGAGCGAAGTCCCGGTCGCGCTCACCGAAAACGGCAGGCCCGTCATCGCGTTGAAGATGCCGTTTAACTGCCAGCCGCCGAGCAGAGCCGAGGCCAGCCGCGACTGGTTCATCCAACGCTTGCCCTTGCCGAATGGCAGCTCCCAGATGCCGGTGACGTTGAGCACCTGCGTCCGGTCGTAATCCTGCACCGTACGGTTCAGGAAAAAGTAGGAGAGAGCCTGCACACGCGGGACGGCCTCGGAGCTGCCCACGTTGCCGATGGCTTTCGACCACGTGTATGCCGCTGACATTTGGAACCCGCCGCTGAAGCGCTTGTCGAGAGTCGCCTGGAGCGAGTCGTACTTGGCGGTGGCGAGCGGGCGGAACTCGGTGGTGGGCGCCGTCCGTCCGAACCGGGCGCGTAGCGGCTGTCCGCTCACGCCCGCGCCGATCACCTGGCCCGCGTTGTTGTCGATGTTGCCGTACTGGCGGATGGTCCGGTTGGCGACGTATCCGGCCTGGCCCACGAATCCCCACGCGAGCTTCTTTTGCAGCGACAGGTTCCACGACTGGATGTAGCCGCGCGTGATCTTGCTTGGGAACGCATGGATCACCGCCGCCGGGGGCACCGGCAGGCGGCCCCGTGAAAAGTCAGGCACGGCTACCGGTGGAATGCCGCGCTCCCAGGGACCGGCCGTGGTGAATGCATTCGCGCCGGTGTTGACAACACCGATCACCACCGGGTAGTTCGTCCGCACGCCCCGCGGCCCGATATCGAACGGGTCGCTCGTGATCCCGTATCCTGCCCGGACCACAAGATCGGTGCCAAGCCTCCAGGCGGCGCCCAACCGCGGACCCAGCCCTGCCTTGGTGACCGATACTCCGCAGTCCCTGGGAATGCCCGCGACGCCGCAGATCCATACCTGATTCGCGTCCGGATCATAATATTCGGCGCCACGGTCCGCACGAGTGGGGAACGGATAGAGCTCCCATCGCAATCCATAGCTGAGCGTGAGACGCGAGGTGACGTCCCAGCGGTCGCGCACGTAGAAGCTGTAGAACGAGCTCCGCAGCGTAAACTGGTCCGGAACCTGAAGCGTGATTCCGTTCGATTGGGGCAGGCCGAGGAGGAAGGCCGCCATGGCGTTGACGCGGTTGTTGCCGGGCCCGCCGCGCATCTCGGTGATACCGGTGGTGAAGCTGAATCCACCGGCGCCGCCGCCGAGCTGGGACTCGATCTCCGGCTGTTGATGATTCAGCGCGCGGCGCGCATGGTCGGCGCCGAAACGCAGGTTGTGCCGCCCGCGGATCCAGTTGGCGTTGCCCACCGCTTGCCAGGCCGGATCGTTGCGGATCCAGGGCATGAACGGTTCGTTGATCCCGATGTTGTCGTATCCGTTGATCAGCATCCGCGGCCATCCGCCTTCGAACCGCCGCGTGCCGTTGGTGCCGGGAATCCCCAGAAAGTCGCGGCCGAGGTTTTCCTCCAGACGGTCGGGGATCGCGTTTTGAACCGACCGGTTGTATCCGGCGTAGCCATCCACCAGGAACGCCGGCGAGAACGTGTAATTGGCGGCCACGGTCAGGCTGTCGACTCCGCCATCGCCGGTGCCCGATTGCTGCCCGGAAAGCGTGGGTCCGCCCAGGGGTCCGAACACGGTGGGGTAGTATTGCGACCAGCGGTTGAGGCCCAGGCGTCCGAAGACCGACAGCCGGTCCATCGCGTTCCAGTTGATCTTGGCGTCGGTGGTGTGGCGGTTGTAAGGCGAGGAGGCGGATGTGAAAAAGTTGTTGGCTAGCCCGGCCTGGTTGGGTGCGGGCCACAGCGGAATCAGCTTCCGAGAGATCGCGCTGTGGCGCGATGCGGGCACGGTGCTGCCGGGGAAGGCCTGGCGTCCAGCGCCGGTAGAGTCACCTGTCAAAGGGTCGAAGATCGGAAACGTGGACTCGGTCATCACGCCGGTACGGGCGGCAAGCGTGGGCACGGTGGCGAAACGCGAATAGGCGCGGTAGTCGCCGGTGTACTCGTAGCTGGTGAAGAAGAACAGCCGGTTGCGCACGATGGGTCCGCCGAGTGAGCCGCCCGTCTGGTTGAAGATGAACTTCGGCTTGCGGTCCCGAACCGGGAAGAACATGGGGCGGGCCTTGATGGCGTTGTTGGTGTGGTATTCGAACAAGGAGCCGTGGAACTCGTTGGTCCCGCTCTTGATGTGGACGTGGATGGCGGCGCCGCCAGCCATTCCAATCTCGGCGTCGAAGCTGTTGGTGGTGGCGTCCACGGTTTGAATGGACTCAAGTGTCGGCACGTAGGCCACCAGGCTTTGGATGAAGTTGTTCGCCGAGCTCGTGCCATCAATGCGTGTGTTGTTCACCTGTGCACTGGTCCCGTTGACGTTCATGGTGAACGACGCCGCCGGGTTCGATGCACGGATCGCTCCGCCGCCGGAGACGGAAAAGCCCGGCAGGACACGGAGCAGCCCCTGGAAGTTCCGCCCGATGGGCACGGGCAGATCCTCGAGCGCCTTACGGTCCATCTCGAAGCGGACGTCGGCGCGCTCGGTTTGGAGAGTCGCCGCGGAAGCCGCCACGATGATCGATTCAGTGGCGGCGCCTACATTCAAAACGGCATCGGCACGGACAGCAGTGTTCACCGCGACGCGGACTCCGGTGGTGCGGAAGGTCTGGAAGCCCTCTTTGGCGGCGGTTACATCGTAGACGCCGGGATCGAGGTTCGGGATCGAGTAGCCGCCCGTATCGCCCGTGATGGCCTGGCGCACTTGGTTGGTTCCGGAGTTCCGGGCGGTGACCTTGGCGCCGGCGATGGCGGCTCCGGAGGTATCGGTGACGGTGCCGTCCAGGGTCCCGTAGAGGACCTGGCCAAGGACGGGACGAGCGGAGACCAGGGCCAGAGTGGAGATCAGGACCCAGGCGGGGGCGTGGTTCATTGTGTCCTCCCAGTGGAACTGTAACGACACGATGCTATCACGGGGGCCGGCCGGAATCGCTTCAACAGTCACAGCCTCGAGAAGGCACAGCCGCCCGCACAGCGTGAGCCATAACTGTGCCGTTTCCTGGACCCGGATCAAAGGCCGAGCAGACGGCGCAAGTCCCTTTCAGTCACGGGGTTGCGGCTCAAGTAGTCGTTCAGAGCCTCAACCGCGATGTCGAGCATGGTCCGCTGGTGGGCCTGGGCGGTGACTTTCAGCCGGTCCCGCAATTCGAGAGGAAGATGGAAAGTGACGGGAACTGTCGGGACCTTCGCCTTCCGGGAGGCGCCGGGAAGCGACGCCGGATCCGGAGCGGGCACTGCCCCGCCCCGCCCCAATAGGTGATCCTCGAGGTCTCCAGACACGGGAACTGAGTGGGCGAGCAGCGGCCGCTTGAGCTCGCTCAGGACGCTGCGTGGTTTGGATTCGCCAGACATTCAATCACTTCCTCCGTGAGTTCACGTACTTCGAGAGCAGCCACCGATCCGCTGGCGTAGCCGAGAATCGACTGTCCCCTGCCCGAGGATTCAGCCAGCGCCGAACGCGCGCCAATCTCGGTCTTCAATATGCGCACGCGGAGGCCGTCGGCGGCGAAAAAGGCCTCCGCGGCGCCGCGGGCATCACGGCCAAGCCGGTTGTTGCCAGCCAGGCGCCGGTTGACCAGAATCCAGACCTGAAGGTCGGGCTTGTAGACCACGGTGTCCTGCAGCAGCGGCAGCATGGTCACCGCGGCCTGGTAGTCGAGCGGGCTCGGCTGCACCGGAATCAGCACGGCATTTGCGGCCAGCAGCGCGGACCGGGTAATGTCGTCGGCGCGCGACCGGTGTGCCCCGCCCGGCGGACAGTCGATGAGCAGGACTTCGTAGTCTGAACGCGCGGCGATACTCGGCAAATCCCGATGAAGCGTTGAATTCGGCAACGCAATAACGTCGAATCCGAGGGAATTCTCCTCACCGGCATTGTTGCGCCAGGCAAGGGCCGAGGCCTGGGGATCGGCATCCACGACGAGGACTTTGTATCCGTTCTCGGTGAGGCCGGCGGCGAGGTTGATGCAGGTGGTGGTCTTCCCTGCCCCGCCCTTTTGGTTGGCGATGGTGACGACGGCTGCCATCAACTAAAGCGTACTACTGTACGGTTGAAATGTCAAGCAGAAGTATGCCTTTCAAGAAAACTGTCACCTTGTACACCTTTCTGTACATCTTTCAGCTTTTACAACTATACAAGCGCACTGCAACAACGTCCCATCTCCCAGCCGGACTTCACTACAATAAAATTATGGCCAGTCTGGCGCTGGCGCTGCCGCGCATCCCCTGGATCCCCATCCTTTTCTTTTTTGGGCTTCTCTCGGTCACTTTTCTCGACGTGATCATCGGCCTCGGCGAGGAGTGGTTGAACGACGACAGCATGAGCCACGGCTTCTTCGTGCCCGCAGTTGCGGGATACGTCGCCTGGCAGGAACGGCACCGCTGGCTGGGGATCGAACTGAGACCGAATCTCTGGGGCCTGCTCCTGGTCGCCTGGGGCGGATTCCAGCTCGTGGCCGGAACCCTGGGAGCGGAAATGTTCATTGCCCGCACCGCGCTGGTCGTCTCCCTGGTGGGAATCCTGCTGTGCCTGGGCGGGGCAGGGCTGGTCCGGGCGCTGGCTTTCCCTCTGTTCCTGCTGCTGTTCATGATCCGGATTCCGAACATCATCTACAACCAGATAACGTTTCCCCTGCAATTGTTTGCCAGCCAGGTAGCCGAGCACACGCTGTCACTGCTGAATATTCCCGTGTTACGCGAGGGCAACATCCTCCACTTGGCCAGTGGACCGCTTTCGGTGGTGGAAGCCTGCAGCGGAATCCGTTCGCTGCTGTCGCTCTCTTTTCTCTCGATTGTGTACGCCTATTTATTCGGCGAGAAGGTCTGGATGCGCGGGGTCCTGTTGGTCCTCACAGTGCCGATCGCCGTGGCGACGAATGCTTTCCGGGTCACCATCACGGGGCTGCTGAGCAACTACAAGCGTGAGCTGGCCGAAGGGTTCCTGCACACCGCCGAGGGCTGGCTCATTTTCGTAATGGCGACACTTCTTCTGGTGGCCGCGCACCGGATGGTCAACTTCCTGTATCACCGGTTCTATTCCGCTTCGAAGGTGGCCGACTAAAGCGCCTTCACCGGTGTTCCGATGGAACGGGCGCCGTGCCCGTCCTCGAGACCACTAACTTTGGCAGTCTGACGTACGAACCATCGGAGGTATACTACTTTCCGGTGGGGATACCGGCCTTCGAAGATGAGCACCAGTTCCTTCTTCTTGAGCAGGACACGACGCGGCCGGTGATGTTTCTGCAGAGCACGAAAACGCCAAGCCTGGCGTTTCTCACCCTGCCCGTCGCCGAACTCGACGCTGGATACGCGATGGAGGTGCCGCCACAGGACCAGGCGCTGCTGGCGGCGGGGGAGGGAAGTGCCCGGTCGCTGATCGCACTGGCGCTTTTGACGGTCAGCGGCCAGACGGTAACGGCGAACCTGCGCGCGCCGGTCCTGTTGTCGCCCGGTTCACGGCGCGGAGTGCAGTCGATCCCAGCGGAATCGGACTATTCCTCGCAGCACCTGGTGCCGCCGCGGCGGCAGGAATCCGGGGGCAGGTGAGCCATGCTCGTAATCCGCAGAAGGGCGGGGGAGTCAATTGAGATTGGCGGCTCGATTGTGATCCGGGTCCTGGATACGGCGGCCTCCCGGGTGACATTGGGCATCATCGCGCCTCAGGAAGTTCCGGTGTTGCGGTCTGAGATCCGGGATCAGAACGAGGCGGCGGCGCGCGGCGTCACCCCCGCGGCGATTGACGATCTGGTCCGGCGGCTGAGGGGAGGGAAGTAGCGGGTCACTTCGACCCTGTGAGCCAGCCGGCGGCCATGCGCGCGAACGTGAGCCGTTCATAGGGGCTCTTGGTTCCACTTTCGTAGAAACATCCGACCCCGCCGCCAGGGAGGGAGACCAGAGACGAATACGCGCTGGCGCCGGCGTGCAGGCTCTTCGCGACTGGCCAGGTCCGGCCATCATCGTGACTCAACCGCACGGTCATGTTCTCGCGGCGTTCACTGGCCGGATTCGAAAACACGAGCATCTGTCGTGGCCCTTGCCGGTGGCGGATGATGCTCGCCTGGCAAACAGGCTCGACAAGTGCGTCATCGAGCACCGGCTCCCGCCACGTCTTGCCGCCATCCGGACTGATCGAAACCGCGCGCCGGTTGCGGCCCCGGTAGCTGCGCATGTTCAGCATTACGGTGCCATCGCTCAACTCGACGGCTTGGCTCTCGTTGGTCAATTCTCCGGCAGGCTGGCCGTGAATCCACGACTTGCCCCCGTCATCGGTGTAGATCGCGTGCGCGTAGGAGGTGTTCTGGTCCCGAAGCCGGTAGTAGTTCGGGAACAACAGCCGGCCAGCCGCAAGCTGGATCGCATTCCCCGGGCCTCCCGCGTAAAAGGGCTTGTCGCCACCTTTGCCACGGATCGAGGCCGTAATGTCGGCCGGAGCCGTCCAGGTGACGCCGTCATCATCACTGTGCGCCATCCACACCGAATGCTGCGCGGTTCCCGCAATGAGCGTCTCTTTCGTCGAGTCGCCTGGCATTCCGGTCATCATCAACCAGATCCGGCCGGTCCTGCGATCCTGCACGGCGACCGGGTTCCCGATGCCGTCCCTGCCGCGATCGGCGATCACCTTGTATGGCTGCCAGCTCTCTCCGCCGTCCGTGCTGCGGGTCAACAGCATATCGATGTTGCCCTGGTCTCCCAGCGACTCCTTGCGGCCCTCGAGAAATGCGAGCAGGGTGCCCTTCTTCGTCGCGATCACGCTCGGGATGCGATAGGCAAAGTAGGCGCCTTCGCCCGCCCGGAACAGGTGCGATTGCTGGAGCCCGGGAGGCGAAACCCGCACGCGGGCAGACCAGATATCACCGGTCATTTCCTCATCCGACATGCTCAGTTGGGTCCAAACCACGGCGATCGTCCCATCGGGAAGCTCCGCAGCCGATGGATATGCCACCTGGCGGCCCCGGTCGGCAGCGGCGGCTCGCAACTGCGCTTCGGCCAGCACCAGCGGCTCTCCCCACGTATCGCCATCGTCAGCGGACACACGCATGGTCAGCGGGGTTCGCAGCGGGGGCGTGGACGGATTGTGCGTCAGCACGAGCCGTCCGTCACGAAGCCGCAGCAGGTTGTGCGACGTGGCGCCGGCGGCCATGCCCGTGTCGCGGGCAACGCTCCAGGTCTCGCCTTTGTCGATCGAGCGCGAGCTCCACAGTTTCCCATCAGTGGTGCGCAATAGCATCAGCACATGACCGGAGGTGAGCTCGGCGATCGTCGGCTCACCTCCCTGTCCTGCCGGGTTTGCCACCTCACCGCGGCGTCCCCATGTCTTTCCGCCATCGGCCGACTTCAACACGCCTCCGGCCTTGGTCCCCAACCGGTGCACAGGAACCAGCAGTTCGCCCGTCGAAAGCCGGATGCCGTTGGACCGGCTCGTGTGCGCGGGCTCATCGTACACTACTGCCGGCTGTGACCATGTCTTGCCTGAGTCAGCACTCGAACGCGCGTAGACACGAAACGTCCCGGGGCCGTCCGGCGTGCCAGGCGGAATCTGCTCGAATCGCGGGACGCTTCGCAGTCCGGCCGAGAAAAACCAGTAGGTGGTGCTCCCCGCTGCAACGAACGAAGGATCGAAATCCGAGCGGTCCGGGAAGTCCTGCATGAGCCGGGCCGTCTGCCAGGTGCGGCCCTGATCCCCCGAACTGGTCCCCATCAGACTTTGACGCGACGACGCTTCGAACGGTCCCGAAAACCACACGGTGAGCAACTTTCCGTCCGGCATCCGCACAATGCTCGGAGCATGATTGAAGCCGTGGCGATTGGCCGGGTCCTTCGGATTCGAGCCTTGATGCTCGAACACCTTCGCTTTGGAGAGAAGGGCCAGTCTGTCCTGGCCGGCTGCCAGCAGCGGCAGCGCGATCGCAAGAATGTGTCGTTTCATTGGTTCAGAATCAGAAGGCGTATTTCAATACGAACTGCATGATCCGCGGAGGAAGCGTGCTGGTGACCCGTCCGAACGCGGCAGGCGCCTCCATGTTCACGCCGGCGGCGCCGAACTGCGCGTGATTCCAGGCATTGAACATCTCCCAGCGGAACTCGAGGCTGTGACCCTCGCGAATCATCGTGTTCTTGAACACGCCGAGGTCAAAGTTATTGATACCAGCCGAGTTCAAAATATTCCGCCCGGCGTTTCCGATCCTGCGATCGGCGCCACCGAGTGCGAGGAGCCGGAATGCATCGACATCGTAGAAGCGGTCGGCCGTCCGGACGTCCTTGGGGAGGTTGCCCGCGCCGATGCGATCCGGCCGCGCGGTGCACTGCAGAGAGCACGTACCCTGGCGCGACAGATTCATGCTGGGACTCTGCGGCAACCCGGTCTGGAACACGGTAATCCCTCGAACACCCCATCCGCTGACGGCCCGTTGCGCCAGCGCGCCGCCCGAGTTAAGCAGTGGCCGTCCCGGGCCGAACGGCAGCATGTACTCGAAAGCCGCCGAGAAGCGATTCCGTGCATCATAGCTGGAAGGCCCCTTGCCGCTCCGCCGGTTCGCCGGATCAGTCCAGGCACGGCCGTCACCGCCCCACGCGGAGGCATCATCGAGGTTCTTCGAGAACGTGTAGGCAGCCAGGTAGGAGAATCCGTGGCGGAGCCGCTGTTCCACCTTGACCGCCGCGCCGTGATACCACGATCGTGCCCACACGTCGGCGTTCTGCACTCGCGCGAACGCCGGCCAGCGCAAAGTCTGCTGCACGTTGCCGGGTCCCGGCGGGCGATTGTTGATGTTGTCGTAGATGAGCAGGTTCACGCCGGATGACCCCTGGTACATCGTCTCCACCACGAACCCGGAGCCGAGTTGCTTTTGAATGCTCAGGTTCCACTGCTGGATCTTGCCGTACGGAAAGTTGCGCGAGATGAATGGAAACACGGTCAGTGGAGCGGTGGCCAGAGCGCGTTCGGCTGATGTTGCGCCCTCGGGATTGTAGGTGATATCGGGACGCACGGGGTCCGCCGTCCAGATGGGCCGCAGACTGATCGGCGCGAAGTCGTTGGAGGAGGCCAGTCCCTGGATCTCCGGCGCGGCGTAGTAGATACCGTATCCCGCCCGGATCGCGAAGGTGGGCCGCAGCGCATAGGCGAGCCCGATACGCGGGCCGAAGTTGTTGATGTCGGCGTTGTAGGGGGCGCGATGACTGGTGATGCGGTAGCGCACGTCGCGGCGGATATCACGGTAGAACGACTCGATCAGAGGCAGGTCGCGAATGTATTTTGACACGATGATCTCGCCGGTCTGCACGTCGAAGCCGAGGCCGTTGTCGCCGCTCTGCTTGGCGGCGCTCTCGATCTCGTATCGGAGGCCGATGTTCACCGTCAGCTTCGAGGTGGCCTTCCAGTCGTCCTGAATGTAGACACCAAGATACTTCGCCTGGGTGTTCCATTGTGTAGCGCGTGCCGTTTTCGTCACAAGGGACGGCACGCCGAGCAGGAAGTCCGCCACGTTGTCACCGGCGTAGCGATTGCGGAACTCGGTGCTGCCGTTGCCGCCGGTGTAGAACATCCACTGCCGGACCATTCGTATATCACCGCCGGCCTTGAACGTGTGGCTGCCCTTGTTCCACAGCAGGCTCTCCTGAAGCTGAAAGTTGTTCGTGGTGCGATAGTTCGGTGTGGTCTCGGTTGGCACCAGGTAGCCCGGAATGGTCAAGGCAGGCGCGGCCCAGAATAGCGGGTCTACCGCGGCCAGGGTGTTCGTGATGCCGGCGGGCGTCACATGATCCTTCTTAAACGAATTGAGCGTCGCAAGCTGGTTTCGATAGCGCATCCATCCAAGGCTCGCGTTGTTGATCAGTGTGGGGCTCAGCACGCGATTCCAGTGAACGCTCGCACCCTGCGCGCGAAGCTTGAAATCGGTGCCGCCGGAATTGGCAGGCGCCGGCAGCCGCGGCGGACTGAGCGCGGTCTCCTGATTGAAGAGGTACCGCCCGAAGAGCACGTCCTTCTCGCCTTTGTTGTAGTCGATACGAGTGACTGTGTTGTTCCTGGTCTCGCGGCCCGAAGGCACATCGTTAAAGATGAAGTTGCGCGCCACCGGCCCGGGGTTGTTCGGCAGCGGAACCAGCGGCAGAATGGCCGTGGAGATGGGATTGAACTGGCTCCGCGGAATCGTATTGTTGGGATATGGCGTCCGTGAGTTGGGATCACGGACGGCGGTGGTGAATACGCCATTGCGTTCATCCGGAGTGAACACCTGGCCCACAACCGGATTGC
>Ga0194132_10007782_pt1 | contig 15732 bp, 13 predicted proteins | sample TA2KigOf80mmetaG_FD_148612 | JGI IMG/M metagenome (GOLD analysis project Ga0194132, IMG submission 148612) | Freshwater microbial communities from Lake Tanganyika, Tanzania - TA2015054 Kigoma Offshore 80m | ecosystem: Environmental > Aquatic > Freshwater > Lake | place: Tanzania: Lake...
ATGCCGTCATCCGATGCGGACGGCGGCCGGACAAACAACGCCAGCAACCGGTTGAGATCCGGCGTGATGCGCTCGGCAAACTGACGCGCTGAGGGCGACACCTGCGTCGGCTCGACAAACCCCTCCGGCACCGGCAGCACAATCTCGGTGGCACCCACCACCGCCACCACTTCCTCCGCAGCCGCCGGCATCGCCATCCACCACCAACCCACCACCAACGCGATCACAAGACGCATAGTCCACCCCCTTCCGTGCCCGCTCTTAGGATAACCCTACAGTGGGGACGGGTCCCAGACCCAGCCCCACGTCCCCAAGGTAGACTCGATTGCCATGGGTGAGGCAAGTGACATGCTGTTGGGCAGCCGGATGGAGCGGCTCGAAGACGACGCGCTGTTGACCGGCGCGGGGCGTTTTGTCGACGATCTGGCGGTGCGGCCGGGCACGTTGCATGCGGCAGTGTTGCGGTCGCCGCACGCGCATGCGCTAGTGCGATCCATCGATGTCGGTGATGCCTTGGCGATGCCCGGGGTGCGTTGCGTATTGGCGGGCGACGACGTGCGTGCCGCATCGGCGCCCTTTGTGGTGGGCGTCAAGCAACCAATGGAACATTGGTGTCTGGCGGTGGATCGGGTGCGCCATGTGGGCGAGCCGGTCGCCCTCGTGGTGGCGGCCTCGCGCGAACTGGCGGAGGATGCGGTTGACTGCCTGCGTGTCCAGTACGAACCGCTGACGCCGGTGGTGGAAATCGAACAGGCCATGGCGTCTGAGGCACCGCTGCTGCATCCAGCAGTGGGCAGCAACGTAGTGAGTGATCGCAGTTTTCGCTACGGCAATCCTGAAGCGGCGTTTTCGGCTGCTCCGCACCAGGTGACACTGACCGTGCGATATCCGCGCAATTCCTGCACGCCCATCGAGTGCAATGCCGCCGTCGCGGAGTATCTGCCTGGCGATCAGAGCTACGACGTCACCTCCACCTTCATGGGGCCGTACTCGCTGCACACGGTGATGGCGCTGGCGTTGAAAGTCCCCTCGTCGCGTCTGCGACATCGCTATCCGCCCGATTCGGGCGGCAGCTTCGGCGTCAAGCAAAGTGTGTTTCCCATGGTGGTGGCGCTGTGCCTGGCGGCGCGCAAGGCCGGAGCGCCGGTGAAATGGGTGGAGGATCGGCTCGAACACCTTACCGCCGCCACTTCGGCAACCGGTCGCCTGTCGACCATGGCGGCGGCGGTGGAATCCGATGGCCGCATTACCGCGCTACGCTACGACCAGTGCGACGATGTCGGCGGCTACCTGCGCGCACCCGAGCCTGCCACTTTCTATCGCATGCACGGTTGTTTGACCGGGGCCTACGCCATTCCCCATCTGGCGGTACGCAATCGTGTGGTACTGACCAACAAGACTCCGGCGGGATTGGTGCGCGGCTTCGGTGGGCCACAGGTGTACTTCGCCTTGGAACGTTTGGTCCAGCGCATCGCCGTCGAACTCAATCTCGATGTGCTGGATGTCTATCGCCGAAACTTCATCCGGGCGGATGCCTTTCCCTATCGCGCCACCGCCGGCGCCCTGATCGATTCGGGTGACTATCAAACCGCTCTACGCCGCACCCTCGACGAGGGCGGCTATGCGAACTTGGTGCAGCAGCGTGCGGCTGCGCGCGCGGAAGGCAGGCTCTACGGGATCGGCTTCGCCGCCATCGTCGAACCCTCAATTTCCAACATGGGCTACATCACCACGGTGCAGACCGCCGAGCAGCGCGCCCGCGCCGGACCCAAGAACGGCGCCGTTGCCACCGCCACCGTGGGCATCGATCCGCTTGGAGGGGTGCTGGTAAACGTGGCGTCAGCGCCCGCCGGTCAAGGCCATCGCACGGTGTGTGCGCAGATCGTTGCCGACGTGCTGGGATTGCGTCCACAGGATGTCACCGTCAACGTCGACTTCGATACACAGAAAGACGCGTGGACGGTGGCCGAGGGCAACTACTCGAGCCGCTTTGCCGGCGCCGTCGCCGGCGTGGTGCATGAAGCCGCCATGCGGTTGCGCAGACGTATCGCGCGCATCGCCGCTGCATCCTTGCAATGCGCCACAGATGCGGTCGACTTTCAACAAGGCAAAGTTTGCGCACGGGGCGAGCAAGACAAAGCCCAGCCATTTGCCCGCATCGCCGCCACCTTGCACTGGGCGCCTGCTCTGGTTCCCGAGGACGCCGGTCTGTCGCCGAGAGAGACAGTGTTCTGGACGCCGCCGGTCCTGACCGCGCCTGACGCCGACGACCGCATCAACACCTCGGCGGCCTACGGCTTCGCTTTCGACATGTGTGGCGTGGAAGTGGATCGCGTCACCGGACGGGTGCGCATCGATCGCTATGTCACCTGTCACGATGCCGGACGCTTGCTCAACCCCGCGCTCGCCGACGGCCAGATTCGCGGCGGTTTTGCCCAGGGGGTAGGCGCCGCCTTGATGGAAGAGTTTCGCTATACCGCCGACGGCAGTTTCGGCTCCGGTACCTTCGCCGACTATCTGGTGCCGACGGCCTGCGAAGTACCCGATCCCTTGATTCTGCACATGCAGACACCCTCGCCCTTCACTCTCTTGGGCGCAAAGGGTGTTGGCGAGGGCAACAACATGAGCACACCGGTGTGCATCGCCAACGCCGTCGCGGACGCGCTCTCCAGTGTCCGCGACGTGGCTGACCTGCGCCTGCCGCTTTCGCCAATCCGTGTGCTGGAGCTGATCGGCATCGAAGAGCCCGCGCCCAAACAATCTCCTGCGGCGCCACCGCCCAGCACAACCGATGTGCTGCAAGTCACTGGTAACACGGACATTGCCGCCACGCCGGAACAGATCTTTGCCGTGCTGCTCGATCCCGTCCGGCTCGCGCAGGTCATTCCCGGCTGCTCGGCGCTGGAGTCCGAAGGTCAGAATCGATACCGCGCGGAGGTCAGCATCGGCGTCGGCGTCGTCAAGGCACGCTTTCACGCAATCATCGAATTGTCCGCGCTCGATGCACCGCACGCCTTCCAGCTAAGAGGTCATGGTAGCTCCGCCCTGGGCAGCGCCGACGGCGCTGGCAACGTCTCACTCACCACGACGGCCCTCGGCACTCGCCTGCACTATGCCTATCGGGTCAAGATGGGCGGCAAGCTCGCCACCTTGGGCGGCCGCTTACTGGAAGGTGCGGCACGTGCACTGCTAGCACAACTGTTCCAGCGACTGGGTCAGGTGGCGGGCGGAGAGTCGCCCTCGACCGGATCGTGGTGGACCCGGCTCTTGCGCAAATTGCGATCATGAAACCCGCGCCGTTTGACTACCTCCGCATCGAACAAGCCCAGACCGCCATTGATCACTTAGCTCAGGCGGGAGAAGATGCTCGTATCCTCGCCGGCGGTCAATCGCTCATGCCCATCCTCAACATGCGCCTGGCGCAACCCCGATTGCTGCTGGATGTCTCTGCGTGCTCTGACCTCAAGTCGATCCGCGGGCAGCGCGGCGCACTGAGTATTGGCGCCGCCGTCACCCAGGCCGAACTCGAGGCCTGGCCTTCTCTGTCAAGCCAACTGCCACTGCTGCACGCCGCGATCCCGCACATCTCCCATTTCCAGATTCGCAATCGCGGCACCGTGTGCGGTTCGCTGGCCCACGCCGACCCGAGCGCGGAATTGCCGCTGTGCCTCAGTGCGCTTGGCGGCGAGGTGGTGTTGCGCAGCAGTCGCGGAGAACGCGTCGTCCCGGCAAGCGATTTCTTTCTCGGCACACTGGTCACCGCGCGCCGTGCCGACGAATTGTTGGTGGAAGCGAGGTTTCCGCTGGCCCTCGACGACACAGGCTACGCCTTCGACGAATTCAGCATCCGTCACGGCGACTACGCCATCGTCGCGCTGGCAGGGGTGGTCAACGCCAACGAGATCCGCCTTGCTGTCGGCGGCGTGGCGGACTCACCGAAAGTCCGTCAGTGGCCCACACTGCACGGCAGCGATCTGGATGACGCCCTCAACGAGTTCGCCTGGTCGCTCGACGCCCGCGACGACGCACAGGCCAGCGCCGCCATGCGACGGCACCTGGTGCGACAACTGGGTACGCGCGTGATCGCAAGGGCGCATATGCAACGCACTCAGAGAGGACACTCCCCTCTCCCTCCGGGAGAGGGGCGGGGGGTGAGGGAAATCACGCCCGCTCCCGTCCCTCACCCCAACCCCTCTCCCGGAGGGAGAGGGGCTCATCTGCCGGCCGTTCAGAAGCGTGACATTTCCCTCATGATCAACAACGCGCCTCGTACCGGCGCCGCGTCTTCCCGCACCTTATTGAGCGACTTTCTGCGCCACGAACTGGGCATGACTGGTACCCACGTCGGCTGTGAACACGGCGTCTGCGGCGCTTGCACTATTCGCATCGACGGTATCGCCCAACGCGCCTGCTTGACACTGGCATTGCAGGCCGAAGGTCGCGACTTGCAAACGATCGAAAGCGCGAATTCGAACGATTCACTCCTCGCCCGTCTGCGCGCCAGCTTCAAACGTCATCACGCGCTGCAGTGCGGCTACTGCACCGCCGGCATACTGATGTCTTGTGCCGATTTTCTGCGACGCGAGCCGCATCCGGACGAAGCCGCCGTTCGCGCCATGCTGTCCGGCCATCTGTGCCGCTGCACGGGCTACACCCCCATTGTCGCCGCCATTCTCGACGTGGCCCATACCCATGCTTGATCTGGGCCGCACCTTCCTGCAAAGCGTCGAACGCCGACCACAAGCGCTGGCCCTGGTCGACGGCGAGCTGCGCCTGACCTATGCCGACTGGGCGGAGCGCATCGGTGCGGTACAGCGCGGACTTGCCGACTTAGGCGTCAAACGCGGCCAGCATGTGGTCGCACTCATGCAAAACCACTGGCAGATGGCCACATTGCATTGGGCCTGCCAATTTACCGGCGTAGTCATGACGCCACTCAACTGGCGGGCTAAACCCGACGAATTGGACTACTGCCTGCGCGACGCCGACGCCAAAGCCTTGGTATACGACCAATCATCCGGCGAAAGTGTTCACGCTTCCACCTTGGCGCGTGCGCTGCCACGCAGCGTTGCACAATCAGACGATGACGACGCACAACAATTCGAGGGCTGGTGCAAGGCGCCCCACACGCCGCACCCACACGCCGACGCACACGACCTGTCACTCATGCTCTACACCTCGGGCACCACCGGCAACCCCAAAGGTGTACCGCGCCGCCATCGCGCCGAGCGCATGTCCGCGCTCGCCCACGTCGCCCAGAACGCTTACATTTTCGGCGAGCGGACACTGGGCGTCATGCCCTTGTATCACACCATGGGCGTGCGTTCGCTACTGGCCAGCGCGTTGGTAGACGGCGTTTATGTCTGCCATCCGCGATTCGATGCCGGCGCCGCCATAGAGACCATCGATCGCGAAAGCATCACACAGCTATACCTGGTGCCCACGCTGTATCACGATCTGCTGGCCCACGGGAATTTTTCGCCTGACCGTGTGCGGACCGTGCGCAAGCTCGGCTTTGCGGGCGCCGCCATGCACGATGCGCTGTTGCAGCGTCTGCAAACAGCCTTCGATCCCGAGTTGTTCGTCAATCACTACGGCAGCTCCGAGATCTACACTTTCTCCATCGATCAGCATGCGCAACGCAAACCAGGTTCGGCGGGCCGCGCCGGACTCAACACCCGCCTGCGCGTCGTGAAGCTAGGTAGCGTCGATCCGGCGCACGTCGTCGAACCCAAAGCAGAAGGACAAATCATCGCCGACCTCACCGGCGATGAAGCCTTCGAGGGCTACCACAATCGTCCAGATGCCAACGCCCGCAGCCTGCACGAGGGCTGGTACTTCACCGGCGACACCGGCTATTTCGATACCGACGGTGATCTATTCGTCACCGGCCGCGTCGACGACATGATCATCAGCGGCGGCGAGAACATCTCGCCTGCGGACATCGAGTCCGTACTGTCGCTGCATCCAGCCGTCGATGAGGTCGCCGTGGCCGGTCTACCCGATGAGCGCTGGGGCAAGAGAGTGGTCGCCTTCATCAAGGCGCGAGTGCCGGTCGACAGCGATCAGCTCGATGCCCATTGCCGAGAGTCGGCACTGGCCAATTTCAAGCGGCCACGCCAATACATTTTTGTGCGCGCCATCCCCAAGTCACCGGTGGGAAAGATCCTGCGACGCAAATTGGTAGCCGGGGAGTACGACATTCATGAATAGTGCTGGTGACAGGCTCCTTCGCGGACTGTGCTTGAAAGTTTCGATTCGGTACCGTTGCCAATCCCAATCGTACTCCACGCACCGTTGATTCGAGTTCAACCCCACTTACTTCGTACCCACCATGAGCCTGCGCGATCTACCCCACCCCGCTTTGACCCTACCCACGGAACCGGACGGCTTTCGGATCGAAGTCGACGTCCCGCGCGAACGCGCTGACATCATTCTGGACCGGCCACCGCTCAATGTGATCAAGATGCCGCAGCGCGATCAGTTGCGCATCGCCTTTGAAGCGCTCGATGCCGACCCGCGCGTACGGGTGATCGTGCTACGGGCACAAGGCGAGCACTTCTCCAGCGGCGGGGATATCAAGGGTTTCCTGGAAGCCACGCCAGAGCATGTGTCCAAGCTGGCGTGGAACATGGCTGCCCCAGCGCGTTGCGCCAAGCCTGTGATCGCGGCAGCGCGGGGATACTGCTTTGGAGTGGGATTCGAGATTTCCCTGGCCTGCGATTTCCGGCTTGTCACCGACACTACGCTGTATGCATTGCCCGAACAGAAGCTCGGCCAGATACCCGGCTCGGGTGGATCGGCCAGGTTGCAGAAGATGGTGGGCATCACTCGCACCAAGGATATCGTGATGCGCTCGCGCCGCATCAGCGGGCCACAGGCACAGGAGTGGGGTATCGCCACGGAATGCGTGCCCAATGATCAGTTGGAGGCGGCCACCGATGCACTCGCAGAGGAACTGCGGGCGTTTTCGCCGCTGGCCCAGCGCACAGCGAAGAAACTGCTCAACGATACCGAAGACGCCACGCTGTCATTGGCCATCGAAATGGAAGGCCATTGCTACAGCAGGCTGCGCACCTCCGAGGATTTTCGGGAAGGGGTGGAAGCCTTTCATGGCAAACGCGCGCCGAAATTCAAAGGGCTGTAGGGTGGAACCGGCAACCTGCACGCCGGCTACTTCTCGTACAACGAAGACATGGCCTGCAGTTCGCTCCAGTGATCCACTGCCATCACTTTGGTGACCCGGCCCTGATCGAATAGCACCAGGCGTTCGGCCAGCGCTTCCACGTCCGAGGGGTCGTGCGTAATCACGATCATCGGCACATCGAAGCGCGCACGGATCGCCAACAGCTCGCGACGCACCCGCTCGCGCAGCATCGGATCGAGGGCGGACAAGGGCTCGTCGAGCAGCAACAACTCGGGGCGCGCCATGAGCGCGCGCGCGAGCGCTACCCGCTGCCGTTGACCGCCTGAGAGTTGACGCGGATAGCTCTGGGCCAGGTGGGCGATCTCAAACAACTCCAATTGCGCAGTGACAGCCTGTCGCTGCTGCGCGTCGAGCCGGCCGCGTATGCCTCGATTCAGTCCGAAGCCCACATTGCCTGTCACATCCAGGTGCGGAAACAAGGCGTAGTCCTGAAACACATAGCCGATGCGGCGCAAACGGCTGGGCACATCGACACCGGCGGCGGAATCGAACAGCGTGCGGCCATTGACTTCGATCACGCCCTGGTCCGGCCGCATGATGCCGGCCATGCACTGCAGAGTGACACTCTTGCCTGAACCTGAAGGACCAAACACCACAAGGCGGTCGTCGCTGCTCTCAAACTGGATGCGCAGGTCGAACGTACGGTGTTCCGTGCGCAGGGTTTTGCCGATGTCTATCCGTACACGCATGTCAGTAGCGGGGCTTCAACAAGCGCCCGGAGCCCATCAGGATGGCAATGCACACCAGCGAGGTCAGCACCACCAGGAAGTTGGCGAGATCGTCCTGCCCGGCTTGCACCGCGTCGTAGATCGCCAGTGACAGCGTCTGGGTCCTGCCAGGGATGTTGCCGGCCACCATGAGCGTAGCGCCGAACTCGCCCATGGCACGGGCAAAAGCCAGCATGGTGCCGGCGAGAATCCCGCGCCAGGCCAGCGGCAGGGTGACGCGAAAGAACACGCCCGTGCCCGATACGCCCAGGGTACGCGCAGCGTTCTCGGTGTGTGCATCCACCGCTTCGAACGCGGCGCGCGCGCCCTTGTAGACCAGCGGCAATGCCACGATAGCCGCTGCGAATACAGCCCCTTGCCAGGTGAACATGAGCGTGATGCCAAAGTTCTGCCATAGCCAGCCGCCCAGCCAGCCGTTGCGGCCCATCACCACGATGAGGTAGTAGCCCAGCACGGTGGGCGGCATCACCATGGGCAAGGTCAGCGTCGCGTCGAGCAGTTCCCGGCCGCGGAAACTCAAGCGCGCCGTGAGGTAAGCGAGCGCCACGCCCAGCACCAGCGCGCTCAGCGTGGCCCAACCGGCCACCTTCAGCGTCAACAGCAGCGGTACCACGGCTTTATCAAGCATGGATCTCCAAACCCCTCAATGCCCTATTACAGGACGGGCAATCTCCCCTATTCGTCTGCGTTGCACCGTTAGTACGACACGCCGCCTGAGAAGCTCCCCTCTCCCTCCGGGAGAGGGGCAGGGGGTGAGGGAGATTTGATGCACCCCACGCACGCGTTTTTTCCCTAACCTCAACCAAGGAACCTCCCCTCTCCCACCGGGAGAGGGGCTCTTTTACGGCGATCCAGGAGTAATTAGCTCCTGGTCGCAAATCGGTGGCAGTACATCGCCACACTTGACTCTCGTCATACAACTCGAAACATCAAGGCACCAGAAAGCCATACTTGTCGAAAACCTTGCGCGCCACCGGGTCTCGCAGCACAAAGGTCACGAACTCACGCGCGGATTTCTCCTGTCCATTGCCTTTGACCACCGCGATGGGATATTGGATTGGTGTCGGCGTCGGCAGCGTCAGCGCGACGCGCATCCTGTCTTTCATGAGTAACGCGTCTGTTGCGTAGACAAACCCCGCGTCGACTTCGCCACGGGCCACGTAGTCGAGACACTGCCGCACGTTCTGGCCGTAGATCATCTTCGGTCTGAGAACGTCCCAAAGGCCCGCTGCCTCCAGGACCCCCTTCGTATATCGTCCAACCGGAACGCTTTCGGGAATGCCCATGGCGACCCGCTGGACCGCCGGCGCCATCAGTTCTTGCAATCCCCCCAATGTCGCGGTCGATTGGGCCGGCACGGCCAACACCAGACGATTGGAGACGAAGTTGCTGCGACTATCCCGATAGATCAGATTCTGCTTTTCCGCTCGATCCATCGTGTCCAGGTCAGCGGAGGCGAATACATCCACCGGCGCCCCACGGGAAATTTGCTGCAGCAGGCTGCCCGAGGCACCGAAATTGAACAACACTTTGTGACGACCCTGACTCGCCTTCTCAAACGCTTTGCCTATCTCTCCAAACGCGTTGGAAAGACTGACCGCCGCGGATACGGTGATGTCCGCCGCCAACACCCCACATCCAGAAGCGCCCAGGAGTACCGCTACGACTGCGCATAGCATAGTCTTGATCATTCTCGTCATCTGCACTTAAAAATCAATCTGGCCACGCAGCAGGTACGCGCGCTCGCTCGAGGTCGACACGGCGTTGACCACCACCGGCGTATCAAAGTGCGTATTCACGAGGTTGAACCAAAATCGCGTGTAGGCGTTGGGAATCCACTTGATCTGAAAGGTGGTCGCGCTGGCTTTCGCAGTGGATGTACTCGTGGGCGCTGTAACGCTGAGTTGCCCCGTCCTCGCCGGGTTGCTATGGGAGAAATCCGAACCGTCAAACCAGCTGTAGCGCAGTCCCAACTCAAGCGCCCCCCAACCGCCATCGGATCCCTTGGCGAAGCGGTTGCGCGGACGAATCTTTCCAATGGTGGAGTCGTTAAAGTAATCGGCGAAGCTTTCTCCGGTGACGAGCCACATCAACGAAACGTAGTCAGCCTTCAGCCGGCGCGTGAAATTCACAGAGGGCGAAGGACTTTGCCGGAAGCCTCTATAGGCCACGTCCACATGCTCACCCTGCAGTTTCCATCCCCCAAGAGAAAACAGATACTCATAACCGAGGAACTCGCGCTTGATGTTGGCCGCTGTTTCGCCGGTCGCATTGAAGGCCGCGGGTGTGAAGAAGGTGATGCCACGCGCCTCGGTCTGGACTGAAGCGCCCGTGTAGGGATTGGCTGCGCTGTTCGCCAGCTCACCGCGGCGGTAAGAAGCACCCAACTGCAGGATCTTGTCCTGAGTTTCGAGGAGCTGGGCCGCATTGGCCGTCAATCTGAGAGCCAGCTCCGGCTTCGATGCATCCACTTCCTGCCCGTTGCCCTGCTTCTCTTCCAGGTTCAGACCCGTGCCGTTGGCCACCGTCAATCCATACCACATTCCCCGCGCAGGTGTGCCATACACCATGAATCCACGATCGTAGTTCAGATTCTGCAGGAGACTCTGCGCAAAGCTGCGTTCCATGTAGTCACTGTAAAGATCCAGGATGGTCTGCTCGTAACCGAATGCCGGCTTAAACTGCCCCAGCCGCAGCCTCGCGCCTGGGCCAAAGGTTCCGATATCGAAGAAGCCGTTGGTAAGTGCGACGTTTTGGGTCGTCGTGCCCGTGGCATTGCCGTTGGCGAACTCCGCTTCCACCACGATGCGGAAGTCCTTGTACAAGACCGCGTCCACCCCCGCACGCACCCGACGCAGACTGAACGTATCCGCGACGGCGTCGCCTGGACTGAAGTTGCGGTAATCGAGCTGTACCCTGCCTCCAATGCGAAGCGACCAGTCGCCCTTCGGGTCTTCCAGTCTGATCCCTTCGCTGAAACGTGCCTGCAGTCCCTGCTGGTTCATGCGCTGTTCCAGCGCATCCGCTTTCTCGTTGGCCCGCCTTGCTTCATCCAGGGCCTGTGCGCTTTCCGAACCGGTGACGCCAGCGGCTTTCAGCGCATTGAGTTCCTCCGTGACCTTGCGCAATGTTTCCTCCACGGCGCGGAGACGCTCGTCATCATCACCCAGGCTGCTACCAGACAACAACGTCAGCGCCAGGAACAACACCGCACGGCAGCGACTACCTTGACGCTGGCGCCCCTCGGCAGATCGGCATTCTTGTTTATTCACGCCATTAGTCATTGCAATTCTGAAACTCTCGACATCTGGGCCAATCGTGTGGGTTACCTAAGAAAAACTGCGATTGAACACGTTGAGTTCACCTCCCCTCTCCCGGCGGGAGACGGGCCTTCTGACCTTAGCGCGCTCCCTTGGAAGCCCAAAAAAAACGCGGCAGGCGCACCTTACCGCGTCAAGTCTCGAAGGCGCATGGGGTGCGTCGCGTGCACTGACATGCTGCCGCTATATTCATTGGGATATATCGATTTGTCAAGGCGCTATATTCATTGGGCTATTACGTTGCCCACTCCAAGGTCAAGCCGCTTCCACTCAATACGCCCCGCAAGTCTTGGTTTTCAAGAGAGTTCCGCCGCACTGCTGCCGGACATACGACTCATCAGAAGAACCTCAATCCTGCAATAACTGGGTGAACGCCTCCATCTCGGCCTTCACCGAAGCTGCGGCCTTGCGCTCCATGGCGCGAAACCGGCGCACCACTTCGCAGCCCAGGGCGGTGACCACGGCCCCGCCGCCGTGTTGTCCTCCCGCCGCGGTCATGACCAGCGGCTCCTGGAAGCTCTGATTCATGGTTTCCACCAGTAACCAGGCGCGGCGATAGGACATGCCCATTTCCCGCGCCGCTGCCGAGATGGAACCGGTGGTGGCGATAGCGTCCAGCAGGTCAGCCTTGCCTGGCCCCATGGCGATGGATTTCTTGAAACTGATACGAATCTGGGGCTGCAGATCCTGGGATGCCGTTGCTGAATCCTTCGTCACGACGGCCGGCCTCCTATCGCTCAATGCTCCCAGCGAGACGCCGCCGCGTCATCGCTTTCGCGTGCGTCGACCCATCGCCCACCACCGGAAATATCTTCTTTTTTCCAGAACGGCGCGCGTGTCTTGAGGTAGTCCATGACGAACTCACAGGCGGCAAAGGCCTCGCCCCGATGGGAACTGGTCACCACCACCAGCACGATCTGATCAGTGGGCAACAAGGTACCAACACGGTGGATGACCAGCACATCGTAGAGGTCCCAGCGTGTGCACGCCTGGTCGATGATGTTCTGGATCGACTTTTCGGTCATGCCCGGATAGTGCTCGAGCGTCAGTGTCTTGACGGCATCACCGTCATTGATGTCGCGGCACACGCCGATAAAGCTCGCCACGGCGCCGATCTTGGGATTGTTCCGGCGTAGACGGAGAATCTCGGCACCGAGGTCGAAGTCCTCCTTCTGGACTCGTACACTCATATCATCCCCCAGTGACCGGGGGGAACAGCGCCACCTCGTCGCCGGCGGTCACCGGCGTGGCGCCGTCCGCCATATCCTGATTGACCGCGACACGAAAGTTGCGCTGGGGTGCCAACTCTTTCTCCCATGCGCCGCCGCGGGCACGCAGCAGGGACAGCAGCCCGGCCACGTCGGCAACGCCGGTGGGCAACTCCAGTCGCTCGCGATCAGAGCCAAGGGCTTCGCGCAGGCGGGCGAAATACAAAAGCGTAACCATATGAATCACGATTCAGCAAAAGGAATGGCTGATTGAGCTGTTCTGCGCGATCAGCGTTACCAAACTTACAGGGAGTTACGAGGGCGCATGCCCCCTCGTTCGGCCCTTCTCTGAGGCGGCAGAGAGTAGCACGGCCGGCAACGGTTATGTTCGAACAGATATAATGCCCCAAAACCCTGCATCAATTGAAAGCGTGTCGCAATGTCGTCCCCTGAAAGAGCCCCCAAACACGCACCGCTCGGCACCCTGCTCCAGGATACCCGCCGGCGGCCCCTGCGCGACCTGCGCATCTCGGTGACGGACCGCTGCAATTTCCGCTGCGTCTACTGCATGCCCAAGGAAGTGTTCGGCAAGGACTTCCAGTTTCTGGAGCGCGAGCAGTTGCTGAGCTTCGGCGAGATCAATCGCCTGGTACGCATATTTCGTGATCAGGGCGTGGAGAAAATCCGCATCACCGGTGGCGAGCCCCTGGTACGGCGCAAGCTGGAGCGTCTGATCGAAATGCTGGCCTACTGGGACGATCTCGATCTGACGCTCACCACCAATGGTTCGCTGCTCAAGCAGAAGGCCCGCGACCTGAAGAACGCTGGCTTGAAGCGCATCACGGTGAGTCTGGATTCGCTCGACGACACGGTGTTCAGAGCGATGAACGATGTGGACTTTCCCGTCGAGAAGGTGCTTGAAGGCATTGAGGAGGCCGCCGCTGTAGGTCTCACACCCGTCAAGGTCAACATGGTGGTCAAGCGCGGCGTCAATGACCAGCACGTGGTGCCAATGGCGCGGTACTTTCGTGAGAAAGGCCACATCCTGCGGTTCATCGAATTCATGGATGTGGGCTCGACGAATGGTTGGCAGATGAAACACGTGGTGCCATCACGCGAGCTGGTGGCGATGATCAATGCCGAGATGCCGATCGAGTCGCTCGAACCGAATTACACCGGCGAAGTCGCCGAGCGCTGGCGTTACCTTGATGGCAAGGGCGAAGTGGGGTTCATTTCTTCCGTGACACAAGCCTTCTGCAGCACCTGCACCCGCGCAAGACTTTCAGCAGAAGGGCAATTGTTCACCTGTCTGTTTGCCACCCAGGGCACCGACCTGCGGGCGCTGATCCGCAGCGATGCATCGGACACCGAGATCTCACAGATGATTGCCCGCGTGTGGACGGCGCGCACTGATCGCTATTCCGAAATCCGCACCGAAGAGACGGCTCGCCAGCGCAAGGTGGAAATGTCGTACATCGGCGGCTGAGTCTTCCGCGCCACTTACCGGCGCGCCACGTGCGCGCTCCCTTGCATCTGAAGAAAGTGTTCTCCATGACCGCACCCGCATCGCTACGCGACCTTTCCAGCGCGGATGACTACGATCCGAACTCCATGCCGGTGGCCAAGGCGCGCGAATACATCCGTGCGTTTCTCCAACCCATCACCGGCATCGAACGCCTCGGCGTGCGTGCCGCGCTGGGCCGTGTGCTGGCGCAGGACGTGCACTCCCCCATCGACGTCCCCGGGCAGGACAACTCGGCCATGGATGGTTACGCCTTCCGTCACGCTGACCTCCAGTCCGGCGGCGACACCGCGCTGCAGGTCATCGGCACTTCATTCGCCGGCGCACCCCTGACTCGAGAAGTGGCTGCGGGCCAGGCTGCGCGCATCATGACCGGTGGCGTCGTGCCGGCCGGCTGCGACACGGTGATTATGCAAGAGCGCGTCACTACAGAGGGTAAGTCGGTGCGTATCCCGCCGGGCCAGCAACTCGGTCAGAACGTGCGCAAGGCCGGCTGCGACATCAAGCGTGAGGCGGTGGTGTTTGCCGCTGGGCAAATGCTCCGCCCGGCCGAGTTGGGCATGATCGCGTCGCTGGGGATCGGTGAAATCTCGGTATATCGCAAGTTGCGGGTAGCGTTTTTTTCCACTGGCGACGAGCTGGTTTCCTTCGGCCAGCCGCTCGGCGTGGGCCAGATCTACGACAGCAACCGGTATACCTTGCACGGCATGCTTTCCCGTATGGGGATGGAGGTTCTGGACATGGGCGTGATCCGCGATGATCCCGCCGCCATCGAAGCCGCCTTCACCTCGGCGGCGGCGTCCGCGGACGTGGTCATCACCAGTGGCGGCGTGTCTGTCGGCGAAGCGGATTTCGTCAAGCAGATTCTCGACAAGCTGGGCGAGGTGCTGTTCTGGAAAATCGCCATGAAGCCCGGCCGGCCGTTGGCCTACGGCAAGCTCAAGAACGCCCACTTCTTTGGTCTGCCAGGCAATCCAGTCTCATCCATGGTGACCTTCTATCAGTTCGTGCGCGAGGCCCTGTGGGTGCTGGCCGGTGCGCGTCCGGCGCCCATCCCCATGCTCAAGGCCACCTGTACTGGCCCGATAAAAAAAGCACCGGGTCGCACCGAGTTCCAGCGCGGCATCCTGTCCCAAGGCGCGGACGGCCAATGGACCGTACGCCCCACGGGAGACCAGGGCTCTGCCATCTTGAGTTCCATGAGTCTGGCCAATTGCTTCATCGTGCTGCCCGATGAAGTGGGGAACACCGCCGCTGGCGCCGTCGTGGACGTTCAAGTGCTCGAAGGTTTCTTCTAGAACACCATGAAGATCACCGGCGTCATTCTCGCCGGCGGTCGCGGCACGCGCATGGGCGGCGCGGACAAGGGCCTGGTGGTGCACGCCGGCCGCCCCCTCATTGAATGGGTGATCGATCGCATCCGCCCGCAGGTGGACGAACTACTGATCAACGTCAATCGCAACCTCGATGACTATGGCCGCTACGGCTATCGGGTCGTCACCGATCTGAACGACGATTTCGCCGGCCCCCTGGCCGGCATGCAGGCCGGCCTGAACGCGGCGTCTCATGAGTACGTGCTGTGTGTGCCCTGCGATACCCCGGCGTTGCCCGCGGATCTGGCAATGCGAATGGTCAAGTCCATGGAGCAATTCGGATGCGACGTTGCTGTCGCTGCCACAGCGGAGGGTTGGCAACCGACGGTGTGCCTGCTGCGCCGTGAGCTGGCCTCGAACTTGGCGACGACAAT
>Ga0194132_10007785_pt1 | contig 15727 bp, 14 predicted proteins | sample TA2KigOf80mmetaG_FD_148612 | JGI IMG/M metagenome (GOLD analysis project Ga0194132, IMG submission 148612) | Freshwater microbial communities from Lake Tanganyika, Tanzania - TA2015054 Kigoma Offshore 80m | ecosystem: Environmental > Aquatic > Freshwater > Lake | place: Tanzania: Lake...
TGGGCGTGGACGGCGCGGAGTTCACGATTCAAAAAGAGCGGTTAAAGATCTACTTCACGGCGCTGAAGAACTACTGGGATTGGGTGGCGACGGGCCGGCAACTGGGGATTGCACGGATGCTGCTGCGCATCGCCGAGGAGAGGAATCAGCAGATTGAGGACCAGGTCAAACTGGGGCAACTGGCGCCGATCGAGTTAACGGACAATCGGCGGGCGATCTTGCAGCGGCAATCGGCGCTAGTCGCGGCCGAGCGAAATCTGCAGGCCGCTGCGATCGGGCTATCGCTGTTCTTTCGAGACGCGGGCGGCAATCCACAACTTGCCGATGCCTCCCGGTTGCCCGAAGCGATGCCCGATCCAGCGACGTTGTCGCAAGAAGCAGAGCAACAAGGCGCGGCGGCCGCGATGGCGAATCGTCCGGAAATTCGTGGGCTATCGATCAAACGTCAACAGCAGAGTGTGGAGGCGAGACTGGCGGACAATCAACTCTTGCCGCAGGTCGACCTCTACTTCAACTACTCGCGCGATTTGGGCGAAGGACGGCTTTCGAGGCGCGGCTCGGAGGTAGAAGCCGGTCTTCAGTTTGAATTGCCCGCGCAGCGCCGGAAGGCCACGGGAAAACAGATCCAGACTGAAGCGAAGCTGCGTGTCATCGACGCGGAACTTCGCCTCGCGAGAGATCAGGTACTCCTCGACGTGCAAGACGCCGCATCCGCGGTGCGGGCCGCGCATGATGGCGCGGGTTTGATCGCCCGCGAATTGACAGCCGCTCGCGAGTTGGAAGAGGCCGAACGGGCGCGTTTCGATTTAGGAGATTCGACGCAGTTTCTCGTCAACCTGCGCGAACTGGCAACTGCCGAAGCGGCGTTTCGAGAGGTCAAAGCCCTCGCCGATTATCAGAAGGCGCTGGCCGCGTTTGACGCCGCAACAGCACGACTGTTGACCACGCCGTAATTACGGCCCAAACACGCGCCGCAGCACCGCATTTTGGGCGTCGGAGATCCGTTGCGTTCGCTGTGGGAATGGCGTTCCATCGTCGCGCAATAGTGTTCGTTTCATGCGGCCCTCCGGGAACCACCGATCGTTTCCGTGGCGGCCGGCGAGTTGGCAGGTGAACAGGCCGACCAGATACGGCTCTTCGAACGCGGCGCGAATCCAGGCCGCGGCATCGTCGCCCGCCTCGGCTTCGGACTTGATGACGCCGCGCTCGGTTTCATAGGTCGTATCGAGGCTGAACAGCGCGGCCCAATCGATCACGATGACCGGCTTCTGGCCAATCTGCGCATAGGTGGTTCGATAGCCATCGGCTTGAAAGACCTGCCACTCCGGCGGGCGTTGCGGCGACAGTATGAGGGCTTGCGTGCAGTGAACGTCGACGTGGCGCCCGACGGCGCGGATAACCTCCGAAGGCGCTTGACGGACCACGAAGCGCTCGCCGAGAAACAGATGATTCGGTGCGCCTTTTCGCACGGCGGCTTTTAGATCACCGTAGAATCGATCGGCGATGATGCCGAGAAACGCTTCGTCATCGGCCTTCACCGCCGGCTTCTTTGCATCGATCGTCTTGAAATCGGCGTCTGGCGTGAGACTGGAAAAAGACGTTCCATAGGCGGCGTTACAAGCAGCGACATCTTTGTGCCGGCTGCGAAGAAACTCCGCATAGCGCATGCGCCCGGGACTGCCTGGAGCAAGACTGCGATAGTAATCGACGCGTCGCGAATCCCAGACTGGTATGTCCGCGAAGGCGGCGCCGATGACCCACGGATCGTATGCGAAGGCCCGGCACACGCTGACCGTGTGATCTTGAATTTTAGAGACAACTGCTGGATCGAAGACATCGAACTCGAACTTGGACGGCGTGGGATAGGTGATGTTCTCAATCCGCGGGAACACACGACGCAGTTTGGCGTGAAGAGGCGCATAGGCTTCGCCCGCAGTGAGGCCAAGAGACTTCATCTCGCTGATCAACAACGCCAGGGCCTTGTCGCCCGACTCGCCCGCTCGCTTGAGCAGCGGCCCACTCTGCTCCGCGCTACGTAGGTAAGCGCCGATGTGATTCGCGCCTATCGCGATATAGCCGTTTCCTTCGGGAGTGATCGGATACCATCTGCCGCGAATTTCTTCGACGCGAAAATACCCTGTGGCGTTGGCGCGAATCGAACTCCAACCGCCGTAGCGATCACGCTCCGCGCCCGAGAGCGTACCGGCTGCCGACGCCGCCAAGAACGCTCGCCGCGAGATCATACCGCTTCACCAAGCCGCATCGGCTGCTTCTTCCAGTACGTCAGCGAACGCCACGCCCACTCGGCCGGACCATAGCGGAAACTCTTCAACCAGATCGGGCTCCAGATGAGGTTGAGCGTCCACATCGCGACCACTACGTAGAGCAATTGATGGCGGCTGAATTTCCCAAAGAAGCCACCGCCGTAGCCGTTGAAGAAAAGCGTCATCAAGATTGATGTGAGCAGGTAGTTCGACAACGCCATGCGGCCGACGGCCGCCAACGGTGAAGTGATGAAGCGCAGGCCCGCTTTACACGCTAGCATCACGATCCCGGTGTAGCCCATCGCGACGGCGAATCGCCCGATATCGGCGCTCGACCCGAGATAGGTGAAATAGGCGGGAATGTCGTAGCCAGACGCAATCCATTGCGTGGCCGCCCAGTAGTTAAGCGGCACACCGATCGCGAGGCCGCCAACAGCCAGCGCCAGGTAGAAGCCGTTCGTGCGTGAGGCATCGAACACACCCGCCTTCGCAAGTCCCATGCCCATCACCAACATTCCAAGCACATCGAGGAACATGAATTGAAAGAACATCGTGAACTCGAACATCGCCGCTTCGCCGCTGCGAATCGCCAGGTTGTCAAGCCATCCTCCGCGATGCGCGGCGACTTGCTTTTCGACCTCTTCTTTCGGCGGGGCGAACAGTTCGGCTAGTTGTTTCCACTCTGTCTGCGCCTTCTTTTGCTCCTTCGTCGGCGATGGCGCTTTTTCAGCGGCCTCCGCGTTTGTCTTCAATTCGGCGATACCAAAACCCGCGCCAATGCCCTGCAACGAATGAACCAGGATAATTACCGATCCGGTAATAATCAGGGCCTTCGCGGAGAGTTTGCGCAGCGGAAACAGCAGCAGGCCGACGACGCCGTACGGATACAGAATGTCTCCCGACCAGACGAGATGGGCGTGCAGCAGGCCAATCAGAATCAGCCACATCGTTCGGCGATAGTAGACATCGGCGGCGTCGATGCCCGCGCCGCGTTTCTCGGCGCGATCCAGCAAGATGACCGCACCAGCGCCGAAGAGCATCGAAAAGATGCAGCGCATCTTGCCGTCCCAAAACATCATCGCGACGATCCACGTCGTCAAATCAGCGCCCGTCGCGCCGCCCCAAACGGTGGGGTTCATGTAAGCGGCAAAGGGCAGCCCGAACCCATTGATATTCAGAAGCAAGATGCCAAGCAAGGAGAAACCGCGAAGCGTATCGATCGAGGAGATGCGTTCAGCGGAGCGGACCGGTTCCATCGTTACTTGGTATCACGGGACTTCGCGGGCCGCAACCGGGGGACTTCCCAGTAGTAGATTGGATGCTGAAAATCCCGAAGGACCTTCGACGGCTTCCAATCGCCCATGCCGTTGAACTGGTACGCGACAACACGCGTGCCAGGCATCAACTCCGCCAACAGCTTCGGTTTCAGTTTGCCCATCACGGCCGTGAACAGGTACATGAAAACGATCGTCGCTTCCGCAACGTCGGCCTTGAAAAAGTCCTGCTCAACGAATCGAACCTTCTGCGAGACGCCCGCTTTTTCGGCCTCCGCGCGCGCTTCGGCGACGCGGTGCCCCTCGATCTCAACACCGATTCCTCGCGTGCCGAACTTGAGCGCCGAGTAGATCAGGACGCGGCCATCTCCGCTGCCGAGATCGAGCACGGTGTCGCGCGGGGTCGCGCGCGCCACGCGCATCATGGCGTCGATCACTTCGTCCGGCGTCGGCACCCACGGCACGTCGCCCTTGCTCTCCTCGTACTGCCCGAACGCTAATGCCGGCGCGGCGAGCAACGTTCGACGCGTCATCGCATCGCTCCGATCGCAATGAGTTCTTTCGCCGAGCGATGATAAAGCACGCCGCGCGAATAGGCGAGCGAGTTCAAGCTCCATGTCTCGCCGATCGCACCGATGTCGTTAACCGCGACCAGCGCCTTCTCATCGAATACCTTGGCTTTGGAATCGATCACGTACGTCACGCCGAGCATATTCGTGAAATACACGCGATCGTTCACCGCGATGGGCGAGCCGAAAAACGCCGCGATCTCGTAACCATCGGTGCGGGAGCGCTCCTCGGCGGCGATGTCGACACCGGCCGCGTTCAGCGTTTTGGTCTTTACTGGCTTACCCCACACATCAGGCGCGACCGGCGTTTCGAGGTATTCCACCTTTCCCGTTTCGATGTGCACGCGTCCGATGCAGTACGCCGGGCCCGCACGGCCTTTTAGCGGTTTGCGCATGCGGCGATGTCCGCTCGTCGTCATGAAGTAGTGATAGCCGTTGGCGACGATGTTGGTGTGCCACGCCGGCAGCACGCGCATCACCTCATCGGCATTCAGGGGATACGCCGCGGGCATCGTCCGCACGTCGCGCAGATTCACACCTGCGTGCAGAACGTACTTCGCACCGTCCCAGCGGCGGTAGTCGACGTTCCGAATCAGCGACTGCTCTTTCACCAGTTTGCCCGTCGCCGCGTCGATCACAAGGTGGCGCTCTTCCGGATCGAAGCCGAACCAATACGCGAAGCGCTTGTCCCAATGCATGATGTAGAGAGCCTGCCACGCCGGCGCGCTGGTTTCGCCATCGCCCGCGACGAATCGCCACTTCGTCTTCCCGTCACGCAGGTTCGACAGCGATAGGCCAACAGGGCGCTCGGGAACATCGTGCCAACCGCCGCGGCCGTGCAGCACGGCGCCGCGCGCGGCGACCGCGGTGTTGTACGCCGTCGTCGCGTCTTCCGCGATCCACTTCGTCTTGCCCGTCAACGGATCAATCGCGCGCAGATAGTTCCAGCCCGGTTTTTCGTTATGGTCGAGAGGCTCGACGTTTAGGATCACGCCGCCGGCCAATATCGGCTCATGCTGTTTGTTGAACGGGTACGGCGCGCCCCAGGGCTTGTAAGAACGCCGCCAAACTTCGCGGCCATCGACCGTCCAGCAGCCCATCGAGCCGCTGGCGTTGAAGAACCACACGTGCTTGCCGTCGGTGATCGGCGTGGGTGTTGTCGAGTCCGAGAACGCGTAGAGCATCGGGCTCTTCTCGACGCCGTCGAGCGCCACGCGCCACAGAATTTTGCCGTTCTTCGCATCGACCGCGAGCCCAAGGATCTTCGCGCTGAATCCTTTCTCGCCTTCCGCAAAGGTTGTGAGAAAGAGCCGGTCGCCCCATACTGCAATGCCACTCTGCCCGCCGTTCGGCAGGGGTGTCCGCCATACAATGTTCTTACCTTGCGCTACGGACCATCGATCGACCGGCGCCGGCCCCCGCGTTGTCCATGAACCATCCGGCCCCGCGGCTTGCGGCCAATTTTGGGCGAACACAGCAATGGAAAACAGCAGCGCTCTCACAGCCCCAATTCCTTCAATCGCGCACACAGCGGCTCGATGTCTTCCTCGCGCAGACACATCGGATTGATGAAGAGCATTCCTTGCGCCGCCGCGGCGGAATCGACTTGCACAGCCGGCTCGCCCTGTTGCAAAGCGATGCAATCCTCCATCGTGCCTTTGATAACGAGCTTCGGCACACGGCCGTCAACGATCTCGCCCCCTGTCCGTTCCGCAAGCCGCGAAACCATCCGGTGCCAACGCAATCGCCGATTCTCATCGCCCTCCGCCGCGAATCGCTTCAACGCAACGAGCAGACCGACGATCGTCTCTTTTCCGACTTTGCACGCGCGGCCAATGCCATGTTGCGGTACTCCAGCGAGACGGTCTTTGTCGATCAGCGTCGCCGGCGGCCACCATTGCTCCCATTCGATATCGAGATCGAGCATCTGCAAGATCGCGGACATGATGAGATCGCGGCGCCCGCACAAGATGCCGGAGCCTTGCGGGCCGCCGATCGCCTTACCACCGCTAAAGCAGACGAGATCCGCGCCTGCTTCGATGAACGCGCGCAAGTTCGAAGCGGGCGGCAACTGCGCCGCGGCATCAACAATGACGGGCACTTCGCGCTGATGCGCCACTCGAACAACATCTTCCAGAGCCGGCCGCGACGACCCACCCGCGACATAAACCACCGCCGCCGTTTTGTCGGTGATCGCGCCGGCTATTTCCCACCCTTCCGCATCGCGCACGCCCGCGCCCGCAAAGCGATCCGGCAATCCGACTTCGCGAATCCGGACGCCCACGGTTCGCACGGCGTGATCGTAGAAATTTCGCTGGCTGCGAATCATGACAACTTCATTCTTCATGCCGCGCGTGTCGGGCAGCCGGGCCATTTTCACCGGATCGAGTCCGGCCACACACGCCGCCGTGCCAACAAGCAATCCCGCCGCCGCGCCGCTCGTGACAATGCCAGCTTCTGCGCCGGTGATTTCGGCGATCGTCAATGACGCGGCCGCTTGCAACTCAGCAATATCGACGCAGGCCGATCCCGCCTCGGCCATCGCGGCCAGGACCTCGGGCGCGAGATAGCCACCCGACACGCGTGTCGATGGTCCTTTTGCATTGATCAGCGTGCGAACGTTGAGGTCTTCATAAATACCCATACGGACTGTTATTGTATGGCATGCTCCGCCGAGCCCTTCTTCACACGCTGTTCGCGCCGAAGTTCGACACCGGAGATCCAGCCATCTCTTCGCGTCCCGCAACCTAGGCGGCATGCTACGTTGGAGGATTCCCCCGCAATGGATTTCCTCGCAGGACTCAACCCCGAACAACGTGAAGCGGTCGCTCATACGGAAGGCCCGCTGCTGATACTCGCCGGAGCCGGTTCCGGCAAAACGCGCGTCATTACACACCGCATTGGCCACCTGATCAAAGAAAAAGGCGTACCGCCGTACGCGATCATGGCGGTGACGTTTACCAACAAGGCGTCGAAGGAGATGCGCGAGCGCGTCGCGAAGCTCCTTCAAGAATCGGATCCGAACCGCCTCCCGAAACTCTCCACCTTTCACTCGTTCTGTGTGCGTTTCCTGCGACGCGACGGCGCGCGGCTCGCCGACATCCGGCGGAACTTCACGCCGACATTCAACATCTACGACGACGACGATCAGATCTCGGTCATCAAGCAGATCTACAAAGCGCTCGGCCTCGATGAAAAATTCATGCAGTACCGCGCGGCGCTGTCGCGCATTTCGCAAGCGAAGTCGTCGAAGGAAACTCCCGCCGATTTCTACAAGCAAACGGTCGACCCGCGGATGTCGCGGCTCGCCGTTGTCTACGAGCGCTACGAAGCGCGGCTGATCGAAGCGAACGCGCTCGACTTCGACGATCTGCTTCTCGAAACCGTTCGGCTGCTGTCCTACGACAAAGATCTGCGCGACCGCTACAACGACTGGCTGCGCTACATCATGATCGATGAGTATCAGGACACCAACCGCACACAGTATGAGTTGATGCGCTTGCTCACGGCCAAGCATGGCAACGTCGGCGTGGTCGGTGATGAAGACCAGTCGATCTACAGTTGGCGCGGCGCCGACATCCGCAACATCCTCGACTTTGAAAACGACTACCCCGACGCCAAGGTCATCCGCCTCGAACAGAACTATCGCTCGACGAAGAATATTCTCGAAGCAGCCGGCGCCGTCGTCGAAAACAACTTGCAGCGCAAGGGCAAAAAGCTCTGGACCGATTCCGACAACGGAGAGAAGGTCACGGTGTTCGAAGCGCTCGATGGCGAGAACGAAGCGCTCTACATCGCCGATCAAGCCAACAAGGTGCTCGGCAGCGATCCGCACACGCGCGTCGCCGTCCTTTACCGAACCAACTTTCAATCCCGTCAGATTGAAGAAGCGCTGCGGCGCTATGGGCGGCCGTACATCGTCGTTGGAGGCTTTAGCTTCTATCAGCGCGCTGAAGTAAAGGACATTCTTTCGTACCTCAAGGCGGTGCAGGCGCCGGACGATGGTGTCTCGCTTCTGCGCATCATCAACACGCCCGCGCGAGGCATCGGCAAGACGACCTTGGAGCAAGTCGAACAATACAGCCTCGCGAATCAAATGTCGTTCCGCAAAGCGCTGGATCAAATGCTCGCGGACAAGCAACTCGGCGCGCGCGCGGAGAGTTCGTTACGAGCCTTCGTGCAGTTGATGGACGAGTTGCGTGAGACCGCTTCCACCGAAGACGTTCACGACACCCTCAACGCGATCGTCGAAAAATCGGGCTACCGCGCGATGTTGAAGAGCGATCCCTCGCCCGACGCCGAAACGCGCCTCGCCAACATCGACGAACTTCTTAACGCCGCGGCCGAGGCCGCCGAGAGGGGCGAGACGGTCACCGATTTCCTCGACCACGCCGCGCTTGTCTCCGACTCCGATCAACTCGACAGCGCCGCGCGCATCAGCTTGCTTACGATGCACAACGCTAAGGGCCTCGAATTCCCGCACGTCTTCGTCGCGGGCATGGAGGAAGGCCTGTTCCCGCATCAGCGCTCGCTCATCGACAACAATTCGATGGAAGAAGAGCGGCGCCTCTGCTACGTCGCAATGACGCGCGCCGAGCAAAAACTCACTTTGAGTTGGGCGCGCTTCCGCCGCAAGTTCGGAGGCGGCCCGAACGAACCGACTCTGCCATCGCGATTCCTCAAGGAAGTGCCCGGGCGTCTGGTCGAACGCAAAGGCGTGCGCACGAATTACCGCGACGACGATGACGACGATCTCGATGTCGATCTCCAAACGGAGCGGTTCGAGGTCCGGGAGTCGGCGCAGCGAAACACGTACACCGGCAAGACGTACAACTCGGTGGATAACGTGCGCGGCTTCTTCAAGGAACGCGGCATCAACGTGCCCGCGCCTAAACAGTATTCGGCACCCGCCGCGGAACCGAGGCCGTACGCGGTGCCACCGCCAAAACCGGCGCCCTATAAAGCCCCGACGTTGTTCGACGAACCGCCGAAGCCGCCCGCGACGCCCGCGCCGAAGCTTGCCGGATCGTTAGCCTATGGCGCTCCACCCGCCCAGAAGTCCCCGGCCAAACGCCCGGGTACGGAGTACGTCGGCATCACCGTCAACCACTCGAAATTTGGCCGCGGCACCGTGCTGCGTCAAGAGGGTGAGGGCGAGGATGCTAAACTGACCATTAGCTTCCCCGGTTACGGCCTGAAAAAGCTAGTAGCCAAATTCGCAGGAATCAACCGCTAAGAATGAACACGACGAACATTACCGACAAAGCAGAACGCAAGGCAGTGAAGCGCAAGGCGCGCAAGGCTGCGCCGCCGAAGGCAAAACGTGCCGAAGGCGTAGCGCGCGGATCGAACAAGAAGAAGGTCAAGGTCCTCGCCAAAGGCCAGCGCAAGCGCTAACGATTTTCGTAGTCTCGAACAATTAGGGCGGCTTCGCGCCGCCCTTTTGACATTCCCCGACGGAGGCCCGCATGGGAAATTTGTTTCGCACCAAGAACATCGACCAGTTGATCGAGGAGTCGGAACAGAAAGGGCGCAGCCTCGCTCGCACGCTGGGTCCGTGGAGTCTCACCGCTCTCGGCATTGGCGCCGTAATCGGCGCGGGTATTTTCACGCTCACTGGCACGGCCGCGGCGGGACTGACGCTGAACACGCATTCGATTTTGCATGCGCCTGTACTCGACCTGTTGTGGAACGGCCCGAACGCGGTGTCGACGATCGGCCGTCCAGGCGCCGGTCCGGGCGTCGCGTTGTCGTTCGTGATTCTCGCGCTGATCTGCGGGCTAGCCGGCCTGTGTTACGCCGAACTCGCATCGATGATTCCGGTTGCCGGTAGTGCGTATACATACGCATACGCAACGCTTGGCGAAATCGTCGCCTGGATCATCGGTTGGGATCTCATCCTTGAGTACGCCGTGTCGAACATGGCTGTCGCCGTCGGCTTCTCTGCGTACTTCAACTCGATCCTCGACGCGCTTTTCGGCGTGCACCTGCCTCGAGAACTCAGCGAGCCGATGATCGTCAACGGCGAATTTTCCGGGGCATGGTTCAACGTACCGGCGCTGCTGATCATCCTCGTGCTCTCGGCGATTCTCGTGCGGGGAGTAAAGGAAAGCGCGGGTGCCAACAACGTGATGGTGCTCATCAAGGTCGCCGCGATTCTCATCTTCGTCATCGGCGCGTCGCGCGCTGTCAACACAACGAACTGGCAGCCGTTCATGCCCAACGGATTCAGTGGCGTACTGACCGGCGCGGCCATCGTCTTCTTCACCTACATCGGGTTCGACTCGGTCTCCACCGCCGCCGAAGAGTGCAAGAATCCTAAGCGCGATCTTCCGCTCGGCATCTTCTTCACACTCGGAATCTGCGCCATCCTCTATGCCTCGGTCGCGCTGGTTCTCACCGGCATCGCCGATTGGCGTTCGTTGAACAACGCCGCGCCCGTGGCCAACGCGCTCAAGGCGATCGGCTTCGAAGGGCTGCAAGGCGTCGTAAGCGTCGGCGCAGCGATCGGCATGATTAGTTCGCTGCTGGTGTTTCAGTACGGCCAGGCACGCGTCTGGTTCGCGATGTCGCGAGATAAACTGCTGCCGGACATTTTCAGCAAGGTTCACCCCAAGCATCAAACGCCGCATATTTCAACCTGGGTAGCCGGCTTTGCGGTTGGAGTGCCCGCGGGAATCTGGGATATCGGCACATTCGCCGACTTGTCCAACATCGGCACGTTGTTTGCGTTCGCGCTCGCTTCAGCCGGCGTGATCGTGCTTCGAAAGAACCAGCCGGACCGGCCGCGCGGCTTCCGCGTTCCGCTTGTTCCGCTGATTCCGATCCTTTCGATCCTCATGTGCGTCATCCTCATGATGAGCCTGCCGCTTGAGACGTGGATTCGGTTTTTCGTCTGGCTGATTATCGGGTTGATCATCTACTTCCTCTACAGCCGGCCGCGTCTCGAAAACGCCAGATGAAACTTCTCGGCCTCACATTCGCCGTGGCGCTCCTCATAGCGACGACCATTCCGGCAAGCTTGGCAAGAGACCTCGGCGCGCGGCTGATCATCGCAGCCGGTATCTATTTCGCAGCCACAACCGGCCGCGAGTAACACTTTGGGGCCCAAAAACGCCTTATACTAGACGAACGCCGTCTTGACGGCGAAGATCAACCCCAAACTACAAGGAGTTCATACGGTGAGAATTCTCAGCCTGACCTTCGCCGGCTTGATGCTGGCGGCGATTACAAGCCCTGCGGCGGAAAAGCCCCCGGCTGACCACGTGAAGTGGATGAAAGACCTCGGCGCGCAGATGGGCGCCATCCGCAAAGGAAGCGACGTCGCGAAAAACGCCACGGACATGCAGGCGACACTTAAGCTTGTCGGCGCGTTCTGGAAGACGCGGAGTTCCGACATCGCCATGAAATCCTGCGGCGAATCCTTCAAGGGCGCGGCCGCCGTGGCCAAAGCCGGAGACGACAAAGAGGCGCTCGCCGCTGGAATGAAGATGATCGGCGCGGGCTGCAAAGGCTGCCACGACGCGCACCGCGAAAAGATTTCGGACACCGAAAACCTCATCAAGTAATCTGCGCAACGAAAGAACTTCAAAAGGCCCCCGCCAGCCGGGGGCCTTTTGTTTGTTAGCGGTCCAGCACGAATCGGATGACGTCTTCGTAGACCTCATCGCGATTGGTTTCCAGCAACAAGTTGTGCCGCGCTCCGGAATACAATTTCTCATCTCGCTGCGGCGACGAAGTCCATGCAAGGAACCGCTGCTCCGGCTTGGCGATTGTGTCGGCGTCGCCGTGCAGCATCAACAGCGGCGCGCGAATCGCGGCCGCGTTGCGTTTCACGTTTTTCACGGTTTGAAAGAATGTCTGAAAAGCCGGCCCTGTCGCGCGCTGATGGAAAAGCGGATCACCCAGATACTGCCGCACCAAGTCTTCATCGCGTGAGACCTTGTCGACGCCAAGCCTCGGCGACAGATTCGCGCGCGGTGCAACCATCGACAGGAGCTTGCCGATGAGCAGTATCATCGGCGACACCGACACTTTCCCCAACGGCGCGGCCAACGTAATCAGCGGTGTCGAAACGCCCGTCGACGCCGCCCAATCCAACACGACGATCGATCCGAGCGACAGCCCAAGTATCGCGTCCGGCTTCACATGATCGACAACGGCCGATAGGTCCTCGCGCATCGGAGACCAAACGCGCGGCAGTTCGCGCTCGCTGCCATGACCCGGCAGATCGAAACCATGCAACTCGATTCCAGCCTCCGCCATCGCTCGGGCCAGCATCTGATACGGCAGGATCTCCTTGTGCTCGCCGTAACCATGCACAAAGAGCAGCCGCCGGCGTGAGTTCGCCGGCGCATTTCGGATCGCGGCGATCGCCCGCCGCGGCCCCGCTATCTCATAACGCAGCTCAGGAGAAAGGCCAGACACGTTCAATCGTCTTCGACAACATCCACATCTTGTCGTCTTCGTTCAGAAACTTCATATCGTCTCGAACCACGCGCAGCGTCTGCTCATAGGTCGCGTGCGGCAAGCAGACCGGCCAATCGGTCGCCCACATCAGCCGTTGCGGGCCGAACGCCTGATGCAGCCGCTTCACATGCTCTTGCGAATCCATCCACGGATACTGCTGCTTCGACAGCGCCCACGTGTGCGAGATCTTGACGAACAATTTCGGGTGACGCTTCAGCGCAATCAACTTTTCCAACTCCGCGGGTTGCGCAACAGGCGTATCGGCCATGTGATCGACGACGATCGTCAACTCGGGAAACCCATCAATCAGTGTGCCGATCTCCGGCATCCGCGATATCGGCGCAAGCAGCGTCATCGGCACGCCTAACTCCGAGCATCGCTTGAACAGCGGCTTCATCAACGGTCCGCGAATCCAATCGCCCGACGCGTTCGCCGCGGGCGACAAGCGAACGCCGCGACAACCGGCTTCCGTCAACTCCGCCAGATGCTCGGGCGCGTCCGGGTTCTCCGGATTCACCCGGCACACACCCTGGAAATACTGCGGATACTTCTTCAGCGTGCTCAACAGGAACGAGTTGTCGAACATGTAGTGGCGGACCTGAATGATCACGGTTTTGGCCACGCCATTTTTCTTCATCAACTCGATTAGCATCTCCGGAGACTTATCGTCTTCGGGATGCGAAGAGTTCCCCTTCCAGTACGGATAGCGGGGATCTTTCTTGTACACGTGTACGTGCGGGTCGATGATTCGATAGGGTGTGGCGGCGCTCATTGCAGCTCCAGCCGCGAGCAGTTCACGGCGTGTCATACATAGATACTGTACGTCATCGGTACACTAATCTGGTGGAAGCCTTTGCGATTTTCGCTATCTCGCTCGCCGTATTGCTTGTCTGCGCCAAGTACTTCGTCGAAAGCGCGGCACTGCTTGCGGAAGCGGCCGGCGTTTCTCCACTCGTAGTCGGCATGACGGTCATTGCGTTCGGAACGTCGGCGCCCGAACTTGTCGTTAATACGCTCGCTGCCTATCGAGGCGAGACTGGCCTCGCCTTCGGCAACGTCGCCGGATCTTGCATTGTCAACTCCGGATTCGTCCTAGCCGTTACCGCGTTGATCCGTCCGCTACGCGTCGAGACCTCGATCATCACGCGGGAGATTCCGATGCTCATCGCGGGCGTCGCGGCGCTACTCATCTTAGCCGCCGACAACGTTTTAAGCCGTGCCGATGGACTGATCCTGCTTCTGCTGTTCGGCATCTTCCTCTACTACACAGCCATCTACGCCGCCGCCAAGCGCGCTCTCGAAGGCCCCGATCCGTTCGCCGAAGAGGTTGCGGCCAACGCCGTCACCCGGAAGCCATCGGCAAAGGACGGCATCATACTGCTGGCGTGTCTCGCGGGCGTCTCGATCAGCGCCGGTTACGCGGTCGAAGGCGCCAGCGCGCTCGCTCGCGTGTTCGGACTGTCCGAGGCGCTAATCGGCCTTACGATCGTATCGCTCGGCACTACACTTCCGGAATTGACTACCTGCATCATCGCCGCGCGCCGCGGCAATGCCGACATCGCGCTCGGCAATGTCGTTGGATCGAATCTGTTCAACATCATGGCCATCGGCGGCAGCGTCGCAACCACACGTGCGGTCCCCGTGCCGGATGGGGGGCAAGTCGACCTCGCGGCGATGGCCCTGCTCACCGTCGTCCTGCTGCCGATAGCGATTCGCTCCGGCCGTCAAGTGACGCGGGGCGAAGGCGCGTTCCTGCTTACTCTCTACCTCGCCTACCTCAGTTTCCGCCTGACGACACAACCTTAGGCGCGCCAACCGGCTTGGTTCGCGGCGTCTTCAATTCCACTTTGTCGAAGACCTTGCCTTCAATGTCAACAGCCTGAATCAGCGCGGTGCCGTCGGCGCGTAGGCGGAAGCTCCACACATGATTGCGCCCTTCGGCCTTCGCCAGCCACCAGCCTTCCTCCTTCGACGGAACCGTGCGCGTGTTCACCGCGTACGCGCCGTCGCCGAGGTACAGAATGCCGTTCGCGTCGTCGCGCTTATGACCCCGCAGCGGGTGGGTGCGCTTGTAGTTGTGATGATCGTGCTCGAGCACCGCCGTCACGCCATACTTCTCCCAGTGCGGCATCCACTCCTTGCGAATTTCGATCGAGCGCGGTGCATCGAGCGGCCCGCCGCCTTCCTTCGGCGCCTTCGTCGTACCGTAGGCCGGATAGTGATACGTCACGAACTGAAATTGTTTGTTTGTCCTGGCGGCCAGCGCCTGTTCCAACCACGCTGCCTGCGGGCCCTTGATCGGCTCGGTGTGATCGGTGTCGAGAGACAATATCGACAGATAGTCGGCGAAGTCGTGCGCGAAATACGACTTCCCGCCCGGCGTCTGAAACAGCGAATAATAGAATGGCGCGTCCTCCGGAATCTTGCCTTTGTAGCCGCCCCTCACTTCGTGATTGCCGATGCCAACGACCATCGGAATCAATCGCCCATCGGCGCCCACCGAGTGCTGCATCCACGACTTCAACCAATCCGCCCACCGCGCCGACGACACACCGTTCGCGTATGCCAAGTCTCCGGAAAGCACCGCGAAGTCCGGATCGAGCGATCCCACGACCGCGTTCATCTTGTCGAGGCGCGCGCGCGTGTGCATCATGTCGCCGCCCGCGACGAAATGAACCGGGCGGTTCAGATCGCGCGGCATCGTTCGGAACCGCCAACCTTCGCCGGCCTTTTCAATCTTCTTGCCGATCATGAACTCGTAATTCGAGTCGGGAGAGAGCGCCGTCAGTTGCACGCGCCGTCCTTGCAGCGTCGTATCTGAGATCGCAAATTTCGTCCCCTTGGCGAGCTGCCATTCCTGACTACCAATCCGGCGGTAGTGCACGTCGAGCGAACTTGTCGTGCGAAGGTCCACCCAATTCACCGTCATCGTCGTCGCCGGGTCGGCCGACCACGTCAAATACAGCCCGACAAAGTCTTGTGCGGCGAGCGGCGTCAACAACGCCAGTAACGCAAGAAGGATTCTCATCCCTACATACTACCGAATGCGGCGCGCGGCGGCGATGACCCCGAATGCAATAGCGGTCAGCACCCACGTTCCGGGTTCCGGCTGCGACTCCGTGAAGATCCGTACCTCGTCAAGAGTGAACGT
>Ga0194132_10007786_pt1 | contig 15723 bp, 17 predicted proteins | sample TA2KigOf80mmetaG_FD_148612 | JGI IMG/M metagenome (GOLD analysis project Ga0194132, IMG submission 148612) | Freshwater microbial communities from Lake Tanganyika, Tanzania - TA2015054 Kigoma Offshore 80m | ecosystem: Environmental > Aquatic > Freshwater > Lake | place: Tanzania: Lake...
CCGTAAGTCCGGATGCAGGTTCGACGTGTTCGTCGTGCCGAAACCGGGTAGCGATACGCAGGTCTGCACCGCGTCCTATCGCCTCGCAGAGACTTTTTTCGCTCCCTTCGACGACCTTGCGGGTGTGATCGAGCGTCAACACGCGCTTCCAGCCCGACGCCGGGTTTTCTGTCTGTCCAACCCCGTCTTTACCCTTCATCTTTTCTCCTTGTTTTGCGCGCATATGGTTCGAAGGTCAGAACGGAGATTTCCTGTTCCATCGTCTCTATGGAACCGGGGCGCAGCCTTCGTATGCGGGCGACGGCCTGTTCCGGAGTATCACCAGTCCATACCAGATAGGCCGCCAGCATCGTTCCGGTGCGCCCCATCCCGGCACTGCAATGCACTACGACGCCTCCTTCCCGGACTTGGTCTATAAACCCGGCGCACCGGATCATCTGGTCGAACGTGGGCGGCGTCATATCCTCTATCGGCAGATGGAGGCTTTTTAGTCCGCAACGGTGTACCGTCTCCGGATGAAGCGGTTCGGGCGTCAGGGTGACGACGGCGGCGATGTTGTGTTTTTTTAGCGATTTCATATCCTTTTCAAGCGCACTGCTACCGGGCAAAAGATATGCGCCGGTCGGCAGTCCCATGCCGGCCAGACGACCCCGGACGATCCAACTGAAATTCCTTAGCATGACGGGTTACACCGAACGATCAGGGTTTGGGTTTCTGGTCGGGCAGGTCTTCGAATCGGGCATCGACGATATTTTTCCGGTCGATGTGGATCCGGGCCGTTTTGGGAGAAGGCTGTACAGGCTGTGTCGGAGGCCGTTTCGGAGAGGTAAGAAACCGGATGGCTTCGCGTACCATATACGTGACCACGACGCCTGCGACTAATTTGAACAGTTGTCCGAACATAGGGATCGCTCACTTGAATAAGGGCCGAACTCGTTCACATATATCCGTGTGGACGGTTTCGGGCAATCTGTTGCCGTCTATGATGTCGATTTTTTCCTGTTTGCTCATTCGTTGCTGTGCCAGCGCAAGATAGTTTTCCCGGACGGCTCGGAGACGTTCGGTTTCTTCGAAAAGCTCGGTCGTCCACCTCGACGCGAGAATCCGTTCCATGCACACTTCGGCCGGGGCGTCTACCAGCAGGGTAAGGTCCGGGCGAACGGCTTCGGCGTTGAGCGATTCGAGCCATTCGATACGGTTGGGCAGGTCGCGCAACTGGTAGGCGTAGGACGAAAGGTAGTAGCGGTCGCACAGCACCGGTATGCCTGCGTCGAGCCGGTCGAGCACTTCGGTGTTGAGATGGTCGATACGGTCGGCGGCAAAAAGAAGCGCGAGCGTCTTGGCGTCGAGCGTCACACGTCGACGAAGCGCCTGCTGGAGCAACGCGCCGACCGGACCGCCCGATGGTTCTCGTGTCGCATATACCCGTCTGCCATAGGTCCGCTCGATCCACGCCTGAAGCAGTCCCAGTTGCGTCGTCGTGCCTGCGCCGTCCAACCCCTCGAAAACGATAAACGGCCCCTTCATGATCTCTCCGGACGACCGGCGCGGATAGGTTTCGGCTACCGGTGTTCCCATGGTCTGAACAAATCCCGCCAGGTTCTTACCTCTTCCCGGTCGGTTTCTTCTTCCGCCGACACCGGCGCGTCGTATCGTTTGCGCACTTCCCGGAAGCCGGTGCTGCACAAGACGCTCAACACCCCGACGCCCCCCAGGAACAGTCCCGCGATGGTCAATGCGCTGATCGATAACACGACGATTCCGGCCAGCAGCAACAGCACCGAGATGCGCGGGTTGTCAAGCGTCAGGAGCGCTCCGGTTTTGAGGGTCTGGCGGACCGGTCCATCGATGCGCATGAGCATCGGAAAGCTGTACAGACCGGTAAGCGCTACAAAAACGCCTGTCCAAAACATGACACCGCTCAGCATGACGCCGAGCCACAGCCATGGCTCCATCCACCGGACATAGAAAACGATGTTGACGCCCAGCAAGCCCAAGACGGTGGTATAGACGGCGCACAGCCTAAACGACCGATAAAATCCCCGGCGCATATCGGTAAAAAAATCCCGGAGTCGCACCTCCTCATAACCGGCGATGCGATTCGATACGCCGAACAGTCCGGCGGTTGCGGCGGGCAGCGTAACGACCGGCAAGGCACAGATCGCCCAAAGGATATTGAGTACGATCAGCGTGCCGGCATAGTCGTATACGTTCCACAACCATTTTTTGCATATACCCGAAAAATGTCCCGTCTTCGCCGGCAACGTGCGGTCCTCCGGACCGAAACGCAAAAAAGTCCGCGTCTTTCGCCCGATGCGTATCCCGGCGGAATCCGGTACGCGCAAAATGGGATAGTAATTTTTTACAGAAGGGGACGCAACTGTTTTCTGGACGGCTTCCCGCGGGCCGTGGGTAAATTTTCCGTTGACTTTCGGGGCGGCATGGTCTATAATTGTGGAGCGTTTTTTGACGACATTCCCGCTTTGCCACAGGGAAGTTCCCATGTCTTTCATGTTGCCGGTCTTTTTTTCCTATTCTTTTCGGCCTTTTTGGCAAGCCTTCCGGTTTGTCTGGCGGCCCTTTTATCCGGCCATCGCAAGGCGGGACACGACACGGAGTTGAACGCGCAACCTGTTTTTACGTCGTCTCTGTAACCTGTCCGGCCTCTACCCTCGGTAGCGGCCTTTTTTGTTTTCGGAACCCAGACCATGTACAGTCCCTCTCAGGACGATTTTGCAAGACAGTATCGGACGCCGGGTGTCACGCTCGTACCCGTGTGGATCGAGCGAGACATCGGAACGGAAACGCCCGAAGATGCCTTTCTAAAAATCCGTGTCTTGCACCCGTACGCCTTTCTGTTGGAAAGCATGGAGGGTGACGAACGGACGGCCCGGTATTCGTTTGTCGGAGCCGACCCGGTCGAGCGGCTTGTCGGAACATCCACCGGTCTTTCTCGTATCGGCAAAAACGGCATCACGCATCTGGAAGGCAACCCGATAGAGCGGATGCGAGAAGTCATGCAAAACTATCGCATCCCCCAGACGGACGGTCTGCCCCGGTTTTCCGGGGGAGCGGTAGGCTATTTCGGCTATGACGTGATCCGGTGTTTCGAGGACATACCCGATGATAACCCCGACGAGTTGCACATTCCCGATTTGCATTTCATGATTGCCGGAACGGTGATCGGTTTTGATCATGTTCGCAAACGGCTGTATATCGTCGCCAACGTAGAGAAGACGGACGACGAACCGGAAGCCGCTTACGCCCGTGCCGTGGGAAACATAGAAGCGTTCTTGCGTCGACTAGAAGCGCCCTCCGGCCCCTCCGCCAAACCGACGACTGCCGCGAAATCGACCGAAGCGTCGATCGAGGTCGGCGTAAACGTAACCGCCGAAGTCTTTCAGGACAGTGTCCGCCGCGCGCGTGAATACATCGCTTCCGGAGACGCTTTTCAGGTGGTGCTTTCCCAGCGGTTTAGCACCGAGGTCCGTCAAGATCCGTTTGACGTGTACCGGACACTGGCCGTGCTCAATCCTTCGCCGTATCTGTTTTATCTGCGGCTGGACGACATCCATATCGTCGGAGCGTCACCGGAAACGATGGTGCTGGTCGAAGACGGTCAGGTGACGGTGCGCCCTATCGCCGGCACCCGACGACGCGGTGCGACACCCGAAGAGGATCGGGTGCTGATCGAAGAGTTGCTTGCCGACCCCAAGGAATGTGCCGAACACGTCATGCTCGTCGATCTCGGTCGCAACGACGTTGGACGGGTATGCGAATACGGAACCGTCCGCACGACCGAATTGATGGTCATCGAAAAGTATTCGCATGTCATCCATATCGTATCCAATGTGGCGGGACGGTTGCGACCGGGGGTGGATGGCTTTGACGTGCTGAGGGCCACGTTTCCCGCCGGCACGTTGTCCGGCGCCCCAAAGATTCGCGCGATGGAAATCATAGACGAGTTGGAAACCACGCGTCGCGGTATCTACGGCGGCGCGCTCGGCTATATCGGTTTTTCGGGCAACATGGACCTTTGCATCATCATCCGAACCATGCTCGTCAAGGATGGCCGGGCCTACATACAGGCCGGGGCCGGCATCGTGGCGGATTCGGTTCCGGAGAGCGAACACCTCGAATGCCGGAACAAGGCGGCGGCGCTTTTGCGCGCCATACAACAGACGAGGACCGAAACCCCGTGATACTCGTCATCGACAACTACGACTCGTTTACCTACAACCTCGTCCAGTATCTCGGCGAGTTGGGGCAGGATTTGCGGGTCTACCGCAACGACCGGATTACCGTTGCGGAGATCGAGACGCTGTCACCCGCGCATATCGTCATCTCGCCCGGTCCGTGTACCCCGGATCAAGCGGGTATTTCAGTGGAAACGATCCGCCATTTTGCGGGCCGGATACCCATTCTTGGCGTCTGTCTGGGACATCAGTCGATCGGGCAGGCGTTTGGAGGAAAAGTCATCCGTGCGCCGTATCCGGTACACGGCAAAACCTCCGATATTCTGCACGACGGACGGACGATATTTTCCGGGCTTCCTTCTCCGTTTACCGCTACCCGGTATCACTCGCTTATCGTGGAAGAAACCTCGTTGCCGGACGAGTTTGAGGTCAGTGCCAGAACCCCCGAGGGGCTGGTCATGGGGCTGCGTCATCGCCACTTGCCCGTGGAGGGGGTGCAGTTTCATCCGGAGTCCATCCTGACCGTCGTGGGCAAAGACCTGCTTCGCAATTTTATCCAGCGGAGATAAAAGCTTATGGATTCGTCTTTCTTCACCCTTCAAACTTCAAACTTCAAACTTCCGTCATGAACAGCCCTCTTACACTTCAGCAGGCCATCGACCGAGTCGTCAGTGGAGGATCGCTTTCCGAACAGGAAGCGGTCCAGACGATGCAGACGATCATGACGGGGGAGGCTACGCCTGCGCAGATCGGCGGATTTCTCGTGGCGCTCAGGATGAAAGGGGAGACGGTCGAGGAGATCACGGGTTTTGCGCGGGTGATGCGCGAAAAGGCCACTCGCATCGTGTGTCGGTCGTACCCGCTTGTGGATACCTGTGGAACCGGAGGGGATGGCAGAAACACGTTCAATATCTCGACCGTAAGCGCGTTTGTGGCGGCGGGAGCCGGCGTTCACATCGCCAAACACGGCAACCGGGCCGCCAGCAGCCGGTCGGGCAGTGCCGATGTGTTGGCGGCGCTCGGCGTCAACATCGAAATCCCGCCGGATCGCGTCGCCGGGTGCGTGGACGAGGTGGGGATCGGGTTTTTGTTTGCCCCGTTGCTTCATGCGGCGATGCGTTTTGCCATCGGCCCTCGACGCGAGATCGGCGTGCGCACGGTATTCAACATGCTGGGGCCGCTGACCAACCCCGCCGGCGCGACGGCACAGGTAATGGGTGTCTATGCGGGCGAGTTGACCCTTCCGGTCGCGCAGGTGCTCAACAACCTCGGCGTCGAGCGAGCGTTTGTGGTACACAGCGAAGATGGATTGGACGAGATGACGGTGACCGCGCCGACCCATGTGGCCGAAGTAGCGGGTGGAACGGTGAAATCCTATACGCTGACCCCGGAATCGGTGGGGCTGTCGCGTGCGAAGATAGAGACACTGGCCGGTGGTGGCGCGGAAGAAAACGCCCGTGTCGCGCGTGCCATCCTCGAAGGCGAAAAAAGCCCTCGGCGCGACGTCGTGCTTCTCAACGCGGGTGCGGCGCTTGTCGCCGGCGGACGCGCAACCGACTTCCGCGAGGGCGTGCGTCTGGCGGAAACGTCCATCGACTCCGGCGCGGCGCGCGCAAAACTGGAAGCCTTGATCAAGGCGACGGCATGAACATCCTCTACCGGATCGTCGCGCAAAAACGCCGTGAAGTGGAGGACGCCATGCGGCGCAACCCCGACCCGCAAGGGCAGGACCGCACCCCCGCGCGTCCGTTTGCGCAGGCGTTGCGCCGGTCGGACGATATTGCCGTCATCGCCGAATACAAAAGAGCGTCGCCCTCCAAAGGCGTCATACGGGCCGACATGGGGCCATGCGAGGTGGCGGACATCTACGCCGGACACGGTGCTTCCGCGCTGTCTGTGTTGACCGACGAGCATTTTTTTCAAGGACAGGCCGCCTATCTGACCGCCATACACGAACGGGTGCAGATCCCGGTGTTGCGCAAGGATTTTATCATCGACCCGTATCAGATCCGTGAAGCGTGGGGTATGGGCGCGGACGCCGTGTTGCTGATTGCGGCGATTTTGAGCCGCGACCAACTGGTCTCGTTTCAGCAGATCGCCAAAACCTACGGCATGGCATGTCTGGTGGAAGCGCATACCGAAGCGGAACTCGACAAGGCGTTGGAGGCTGACACGCACCTCGTCGGTATCAACAACCGCAATCTGGAGGATTTCAGCGTCGATCTCGACACCTCGCTTAGGCTCAAACGGCGTATTCCGGATGCCGTAGTCGCCGTCAGCGAAAGCGGCATCCATACCCGTGAAGACGCGCGCAAACTTCGTGACGCGGGGTTCGATGCCGTTCTGGTGGGTGAATCGCTCATGGCCGCGCCGGACATCGGAAAAAAGTTGGACGAGATTTTAGGGAAGTTCGAAGTTTGAAGGATGATGTAGGAGCAAGCCTTGTGGTTGCCCTTTGTCGAGGTAGGCGGGGTGTATGGTTCGGGTAAAGATATGCGGGATAATGAATAAGGAAGACGCGGTCGTGGCGGTTGAGGCGGGGGCCGACGCGCTGGGTTTTATCCTGTATGAGCGCAGTCCCCGGTATGCGGCTCCGGAGCGTGTGGCGGAGATCGTGGCGGTTTTGCCGCCGTTTGTGACGTCCATCGGCGTGTTTGTCGATGCTCCGGCGGACCGGGTAAACCAAATCGCGGCGGCGTGTCGTCTTGACGCGGTACAACTGCACGGCGACGAAACGCCCGAATACTGCGATCGGATCGACCGGACGGTCGTCAAGGCGTTCCGCGTCAAGGACGGCTCATGGTGTGAAACAGCGGCGCGGTATCAGGTACGGGCCGTATTGCTGGATGCCTGCGCACCCGACCGGTACGGGGGCACGGGAAGCACGTTCGACTGGGATTTTGCGCTGAACAGCCCACATCCGGTCGTGTTGAGTGGGGGACTGAACCCCGACAACGTTGCGGAGGCCATCCGACACGTCGGTCCTTTGGCGGTAGACGTATCCAGCGGGGTAGAACACGCGCCGGGGGTCAAGGACCACGACAAAGTACAGGCGTTTATAAAAAGGGCGAAGGATGCAGGATAAAAAAAGCGACCTACCTACTCCTTTGGCCATTTCCGGCACTACGCGTGTCGTAGGGGTATGTGGTCATGGTATTCGCTATACGCTTTCGCCGGCCATGCACAACGCCGCGTTTCGGGCGCTTGGACTGGACTATGTCTACGTGATGTTTGACGTAGCACCGGGGCGCGCCCGTGAAGCCGCCGCAGGCATACGAGGGCTTGGTCTGGCCGGGGTAAACGTTACCAAGCCGCTCAAAACCGAGATGATTCCCTTTTTGGACGAATTGACCGACGAGGCACGGCGTATCGGCTCCGTCAACACCATTTCGCACCGGGACGGCCAGCTTTTCGGAGCGACGACGGACGGCGCGGGATTGTTACGGGCCTTGGAGACGATGGAGGTCTCGGTAACGGGGCGGAGTGTGCTGATTTTGGGTTCAGGGGGTGCGGCGCGCGCTGCATGCGCGGCGTGTGTTCGGGCCGGGGCCGGACGTACCGTCGTGGCGGCGCGTAACCGCCAGCGCGGTGAGGAGACTGCCTTGGTCGGTCCGGCCGAGACGACCTCGCACGAGCCTGCGTCGCTGCGCAAAGCCCTGCACGAAGCCGATCTTGTCATCAATGCCGTTCCGGTGGACCTTGAACTGGAGCCGGAGTGGTTTCGGACGGTACAGACGGTGTACGACACGCGGTACGACGTGGCCGACACGCTACTTATGCAGACGGCACGGGCCGGCGGCGCAACGACGTCGAACGGCATCGACATGCTACTGTATCAGGGTACGGCGGCGTTTGAAATATGGACAGGTTGCGACGCGCCGGTTGAGGTGATGCGCGCCGCGCTGATAAACGGACTCAGCAGACGAGGATAGACATGTTGCGGTATCTTACCGCCGGGGAGTCGCACGGCCCGGCACTTACGACCATAGTCGAGGGGCTTCCGGCAGGGCTTTCGGTTTCCGCGACCGACATCGATACCGATCTGAAACGCCGGCAAGGGGGGTATGGCCGGGGCAAACGGATGCAGATCGAAACGGATACGGTCGAGATACTCGGCGGCATTCGGCACGGCAAAACCCTCGGAGGCCCGGTGGCGATGATCGTGCGTAACGACGACTGGCCCAACTGGACGGACGTAATGGCCGTCGAACCGGTAGACGAGCCTGCCACACGCCGACGGGTTACCCGTCCGCGTCCGGGTCATGCAGACCTTGCGGGGGGACTTAAATACGGGCACCGCGATTTGCGCAACGTCCTCGAAAGAGCTAGCGCGCGCGAAACTACGATGCGCGTGGCGGTCGGCGCGATCGCCAAAAGGCTATTGGCCGAGTTTGGCATGCGTGTCGTCAGCCATGTCGTTCGCATCGGCGCTGTAGAGGCCGATGTGGCCGGTCTCGGCCCCGACGAGTTGTGGGAGCGCGCGGAGCGTTCACCCGTACGCTGTGCCGACGAGCGGGCTGCCGCCTCCATGATCACCGAAATCGACCGCGCCAAATCGCTCAGAGACACGGTAGGCGGCGTCTTCGAAGTCCGCGTGATCGGCGCGCCTCCCGGTTTGGGCAGTCATGTACATTGGGACCGCAAACTCGACGGACGGCTGGCGCAGGCCGTCATGAGCATTCAGGCGGTAAAGGGCGTGGAAATCGGCATGGGGTTTGGCGTCACGCAGGTGCTTGGCTCCGAGGTCCATGACGAGATATACTACGACAACGGAGAGTTTTATCGCAAAACCAACCGTGCTGGCGGTGTCGAAGGAGGAATGAGTTTTGGCGACGACATTGTCGTGCGGGGCGCGCTCAAACCCATCGCCACGCTGATGCGCACCATCATGTCGGTAGACATCGAGACCAAAGAGCCGTTCGACTCGGCCAAAGAGCGGTCGGACGTATGTACGGTTCCTGCCGCCGGTGTGATCGGTGAGGCCGTTGTCGCCCTCGTGATCGCCGATGCCATGCAGGAAAAATTCGGCGGCGACAGCGTAGAAGAAATGAGACGCAATTACGACGCCTATATGGAACAGGTGAAGGGGTATTAACCGATTGGGGATTTTGGTACCAACTCTGTTGTTTCTGCCGAGCCGTGAGCATATATGCGCCTAGTCCGTATGCATCTAAAGACTTGGATTTCGTCACAACAGAACACCAAGATCGACTGTCCGCTGTGTCGATCCTCGCGACATCGACAAATCACGCAAACAGGCTGACCGGTACGGCCAGAGGTAAGTCGAGTCAACGGTTTCTCTCGGTCGCGGCAAACAACGGTATATAATCAAATCGGGAAAACGACGTGACGCATAAGAACCTTGTACTCATAGGGTTCATGGGAACCGGAAAATCGCAGGTGGGCCGTCTTTTGGCGGGTGCGCTCGGCATGACGTTTGTCGATACGGACACGCTGATCGAAAAACGGACGGGCACTTCCATACCGGTGTTGTTTGCCGAGCGTGGCGAACCGGCATTTCGCGCCATCGAAAAGGAAGTCGTTTGCGGTTTGTCCGGCGTGAGCGGACACGTCATCGCCACTGGTGGCGGCGCGGTGATCGACCACGAAAATCTCGCGGCACTCCGCACGCTCGGCACGCTCGTGCATCTTCAGGCCACGCCCGAAGTCATACTCCAGCGCACCGGCGGCAACGCGGCGACCCGCCCCATGCTGGCCGGACCCGACGCGATGGAGCGTATCCGCGCCCTGCTTGAAACTCGCGCTCCGTACTATGCGCAGGCGGATTTTTCGGTCAACACGACGGACAAGGATGTATACTGCGTGGCGCGCAATATCCTTGTGATGCTCGACGACGGTGCGGGTCGCAACATCCGTGTCGATCTGCGCGAAGCCAGCTACGATATACGTATCGGAGAAGGACTGTTGCCGCGTATCGGGCTGTTGTTGCGGGCGTTCCGGCTTACCGGACGGGCGCTCGTCGTTACCCATCGGAGCATTCGCAGGATATACGGAGAGGTGATCGAGACCGCCTTGCGCCAAGCACGGTTCGAACCGGTGGTCGCCGAAATACCCGAAGGCGAATCGCAAAAATCGCTTTCTTCGGCAAGCCGTCTTTACGACGCCATGCTGAACCACCGGATGGACCGGCGTTCTCCGGTGATTGCGCTCGGTGGCGGCGTGATCGGCGATTTGACGGGGTTTGCCGCCGCGACATACATGCGCGGCATACCCTTCGTACAGGTGCCCACGACGCTCCTGGCACAGGTGGATGCCAGCGTGGGTGGCAAGGTAGCGGTGGACCATCCGCGTGGAAAAAACCTTATCGGCGCGTTTTATCAACCCTTGACGGTCCTGGTTAGTCTCGACACGCTTGGCACGCTTCCGGACCACGAGTTGCGCGCCGGCATGGCGGAGGTGATCAAATACGGCGTGATTGCAGATGCGGGTTTTTTTGCCTATCTCGAAGCCAACATAGAACGGGCACTTTTACGCGATCCTGCCGTGTTGCAACATTTGGTGTCACGGTCCTGCGAGATCAAGGCACAGGTAGTCTCCGGTGACGAAAAGGAAGAGGGGCGACGTGCCATCCTCAATTTTGGCCATACCATCGGTCATGCGATAGAAACACGCACCGGCGTTCTGCATGGCGAAGCGGTAGCCGCCGGCATGGTATATGCGGCACGGATCGCCCAACGGTTGGGGATTTTCGACAAAGCGTCGGTTTTGCGTCTGATCCGGCTTATCGAACGAGCGGGACTGCCTATCCGTTTCGACGGTCTCGACCCCGATGCGCTTTCGGAAACCATGATGCACGACAAAAAAGCCGTTGGAGGGCAGTTGCGTTTTATCCTTCCCGTGCGCATCGGCGACGTGGAGATACGCGGCGGGGTAAAACCCGAAGACATTCGGGCGGCGATTTTAGATGTTGGATTTTAGATTGCGGATTGCGAGGGAACTCTATGAAAATACTCGTTTTGCACGGGCCGAATCTGAATATGCTTGGCGTGCGAGAGCCGGGCGTATACGGGCGCGATACGCTGTCCTCCATTGATACGCGGCTCCGGGCGCTCGCCGACACCGAGGGTGTAGAAATCCGATGTGTCCAGTCGAACCATGAGGGGGTGTTAATCGACGAAATCCATGCGGCGCGGGAGTGGGCAAACGGTATTCTGATCAACCCCGGGGCGTACACGCATACCAGCATCGCGCTCCGCGACGCGATCACCGCGGTCGGTCTGCCCGCTGTCGAGGTGCATCTGTCCAACATCCATGCCCGCGAGTCGTTTCGTCATCATTCGTATTTAGCGCCTGTGGCCGTCGGACAGATTTGCGGTTTCGGTTCTGCCAGCTATATGCTGGGGCTTAGGGCGCTGATCGATCATATCCACGCAAGGGAGTCGTAACGTGTCTCAGTATGTGTTGCCGGATACGGGCGGTCATTTTGGAAAATTCGGGGGGCGTTACGTGCCGGAGACGCTGATGGCGGCGCTGGACGAACTGCTTGCGGTTTACACCGAGGCAAAGACCGATCCGGCGTTTCAGGAAGAACTCCGGTATTTTTTGACCGAATATGTGGGGCGTCCGACGCCGTTGTATTTTGCGGAACGGCTTACCGAGCAGGTGGGGGGCGCGAAAATCTATCTCAAACGCGAAGACCTCAACCACACCGGGGCGCACAAGATCAACAACACGATCGGCCAGATGCTGCTCACTAAGCGGATGGGCAAACCGCGTGTGATTGCGGAAACCGGGGCGGGACAGCACGGTGTGGCGACGGCCACAGTCGCGGCGCGGTTTGGCGTGGAATGCGATGTCTACATGGGCACGGAGGACATGGAGCGCCAGTCGCTCAACGTATTTCGCATGAGGCTCATGGGGGCGCGCGTCATCGGTGTGGAGGCGGGTAGCCGCACGCTCAAGGATGCGCTCAACGAGGCGATGCGCGACTGGGCCACGCATGTACGGCGTACCCACTACATCATCGGATCGGTGGCGGGTCCGCATCCGTTTCCGATGCTTGTGCGTGATTTTCAGTCGATCATAGGTCAGGAGACACGGCGACAGATACTCGAAAAGGAAGCTCGGCTGCCGGATGCACTGATCGCGTGTGTGGGGGGCGGAAGCAACGCCATCGGGTTGTTTCACCCGTTTATCGGTGACGAGATGGTCCGGCTCATCGGGGTTGAGGGCGCAGGATACGGGCTGGATACGCCGCATCATGCCGCCACGCTCGGCATGGGCACGCCGGGTGTGCTTCACGGCTCGATGAGCTATGTGGGGCAGGATGGCGACGGTCAAATCCGGATCGCGCACTCGATTTCCGCAGGCCTCGATTATCCGGGAGTAGGGCCGGAACACAGCTTTCTCAAGGATTCGGGCAGAGCCGAGTATGTCAGCGTTACCGACGACGAGGCGTTGGCAGCGTTTCAACGGTTGTCGCGTGTCGAAGGCATCATACCGGCGCTTGAAAGCGCGCATGCCATCGCCGCCGCCGAAAAAATCGCATCCGCCATGACCCGGGATCGGATCGTTGTCATCGGGTTGTCGGGGCGTGGGGACAAGGACGTACAACAGGTGTCAAAATTTTTGGAAACCCCGTAGGGGCAACCCCCCGTGGTTGCCCCATGGTTCCCATGGCCGTCCCGTGGTTGCCGTAGGGGCAACCCCCCGTGGTTGCCCCATGGTTCCCACGGCCGTCCCGTACAACGGACAATATCCGGTTTGTCGTTTACCCAAAACGTACGCAGGACGCCCGGCGTCCCATGACAGAGGCCCCATGAATCGTATTGCAGAGACGTTCGAAACCTTGAAACGGGAAGGTCGCAAAGCGCTGATTCCCTATATTGCCGCCGGTGATCCGGACTTGGAGACGACGGTCCGGCTTGTAATAGAGATGGAGCGGAGCGGAGCCGACATCGTAGAACTCGGCGTGCCTTTCTCCGACCCGGTGGCGGACGGCCCCACCATACAGCGCGCGTGTCTACGTTCGCTGCAAAAGGGGACGACCTTGCGCGCGATCGTCGCGACCGTAGCCTCCATCCGCGCCTCTTCGCGTATTCCTATCGTATTGATGACGTACTACAACCCCATTCTGGCCTATGGTGTTTCGGCGTTTTGCTGGGAGGCCGCGCGTGCGGGAGTAAACGGCGTCATCGTGCCCGATCTGCCACCGGAAGAGGGGGGTGAACTTATCGACGCCTGCCGCGAGCAGGGACTGGCGGTCAATTTTCTCGTCGCGCCCACCAGCACGGTCCGGCGTACCGAGTTGATCGACGCCCACACCACGGGTTTTGTCTACTGTGTGTCGCTGACCGGGGTGACGGGTGCACGAAACCGGATGGACGAAGGGGCGGGGGGGTTTATGGAAAAGGTGCGGGCGCACGCTACGCGACCACTGGCCATAGGTTTTGGCATATCGACGCCGGAACAGGCGCGCAAGGCGGTGCAACTGGCCGACGGCGTCATCGTGGGGAGCGCGATCATCGACGCGATGGAGCGGTGCGCAAACTCCGACGCGATGGTACAGGCGGTGGGTGATTTTGTCGCGGCGCTAAGACAGGGCATAGACGATGTGAAAGAGAAGAGTGAAGGGTGAAGAGAGAAAACATGAAAAGCAGCTTGTCCGGAAAAGGATAAAATATGTCGGAAGGGCAATATACAGGGCGGATCGAACTACACGGACACATTATCGACTCGCTCATTCTCCCGCGCGTGTTCGACGCCGTCATGGCCGACGGGGAGAGCAATTTTGAGGTCGAGGAATTTGTCATAGGTCGGCGGAAAAACGATCCGAGTTTTGCCCGTATGGCCATTACTACGGTGAGTCCGGCGCGTCTTGACGAGTTGCTCGACGAACTCAGGTCGCTGGGCGCGGAGGTAGTCGAGGATACGCCTGCCGAATTTGTAGAGGCCGACATGGCGGGTGTCTTTCCCGACCGGTTTTACGCTACGACCAATTTGCAGACGTTTGTACGTCTGGCGCACGGGTGGCAACAGGTGGAACGCCAAGAGATGGACTGTGGTATCCGGCTTTCGCCTGACGGTATTCGTGTGGAATGCGTGCCTATGCACCGAGTACGGATCGGGGACCGGTTGGCGGTAGGCAAGCGGGGGATTCGTGTGGCGCCTCCGGAGCGTGCGCGGCATCGGGAGCTGTTCGAATTCATGGGCAGTTCGGTATCTTCGGAAAAGCCCAAAAAACTGATCATAGACGGGATTGCAGAGGAAATCCGAGAGATCAAACGCCGGGGTGAAAAAGTCTTGCTTGTCGGGGGGCCTGCGATTATTCATACGGGCGCGGGCGTTTATCTGGCCGAGCTTATTGCGCACGGGTATGTGGACGTTCTCTTTGCCGGAAATGCGTTGGCGTTGCACGATCTGGAAAACGCGGTCTATGGCACCTCGCTCGGTGTGTCGCTTCAGCGTGGGGAGAACATAGAGGGCGGACACGAACATCATCTGCGGACGGTCAACACGATTCGCCGGTGCGGCTCGATCCGGGCCGCCGTGGAAGCGGGTCTCATCGCAAGCGGGGTTATGTACGAATGCGTCCGGCGCGGTGTGCCTTTTGTGTTGGCCGGATCGGTCCGCGATGACGGTCCCTTGCCGGATGTGTTGACCGACATGATCGAGGCGCAGGACGAGATGCGTCGGCATTTGGAGGGCGTTCGGATGGCGCTGATGATTTCGACCATGCTCCATTCCATCGCCACGGGCAACCTACTTTCAGCGGATGTAAAAACGGTGTGTGTGGACATCAACCCGGCCACGGTGACCAAGTTGACGGATCGAGGCAGTCATCAGGCGCTGGGGCTGGTAACCGATGTGGAGTCGTTTTTGCGTGAGTTGCGCCATGCACTGACAGGCGGGATAAAGACCGAATCCGCCGCTCGATAGGTTTGGCGCGGTCTATGAACCGAGGGAAACCCATGCGTTTATGTGAAGCGGAAGGTGCGAGTGGGAGTTCTGGGGCGCGGGTCTGCGCTCTCGACTCCCACCTGTTTGTATCGTCGGGACTTACTTACTGGCGTTGATACAGAAACGGTTTTGGACGGATTCGAATCCGGAGGTCCGTATGATGCGTGGCATCCGTGGCGCCGTCACGGTGGAAGAAAATACGGCAGAGGCCATCAGACAGGCTACCCGACAGCTTCTCGACGCCCTGACGGAGCGAAACGCGCTACGGACGGAGGATATCGTCAGCGTTTTTTTTACGGTCACTGCGGATTTGGACGCCGAGCCGCCGGCGCGCGGCGCGCGCGAGATGGGATGGACGCTCGTACCCATGTTTTGCGTACAGGAGATGGCGGCGCAAAACGGGCTTCCACGCTGTATCCGGGCGCTCATTCATGTAAACACGGATAAAACGCAACAGGATGTCAAACACGTTTACCTGGGCGAAGCGGTAAAACTTCGACCCGATTTGGCTCAAGGAGGTCGTTAGAATGGTGGTCGTCATGAAAGCTCATGCAACGGAAGAACAGAAAGAACACGTACGGGAGGCGATTCGGGCGGTCGGTTGCAC
>Ga0194132_10007787_pt1 | contig 15722 bp, 15 predicted proteins | sample TA2KigOf80mmetaG_FD_148612 | JGI IMG/M metagenome (GOLD analysis project Ga0194132, IMG submission 148612) | Freshwater microbial communities from Lake Tanganyika, Tanzania - TA2015054 Kigoma Offshore 80m | ecosystem: Environmental > Aquatic > Freshwater > Lake | place: Tanzania: Lake...
TACTTCGGCTGGTTTCTTGCCACTTTGCAGAAGCCTCCCGGCTCTGACACGTCGCTTGGCAGCTTCGTCCATCTTCTTCGCCATATCTTCGTCCCAATGCAATGATGCCATCGGTACGACAGGACATGGCGGAGAAAGTTGTCATTAGGTTAGGTAATTCTCAATAGGCATCGACGTTCCTCCGTTAGGTGGTGGCGGTGGCCTTGAAGCTGGCCCGTGTGGTCATGACTTCATGGGCGCGCGACACATTACGCGCCTTCGCCAGCAAGTCCGCGCCTTCGGGCATGGCACGGACATAGTGCATAATCGGCGCGAGCAATAGGTCCGCCACGCTGCAAGTGCCACCCGTCAGATAGTCGTGTCGGCCGTAGACGCGGTCAAACACCTGTAGGTACTCCGCCATGACGGGTACGGCGGCGTCAATCACGGCGCGGTTTGGATGGCCATCGGGACCGCTGGGGAAGACATACTGAATCACGTAGTCTCGCACGAATACCGGATAGACGTAACAGTTGATGGCGCTGACCCATTGTTCCATCTGCGCGCGCAAGGTGGCATTGCCCGGCAACAGCGACGGGCCATCAAACGATTCGTCGATGTAGCGCAGGATGGCGCTGGACTCGATCAGGGTGACGTCTCCGTCACGAAACACGGGAATTTTGCGGAACGGATGCAATCCCGCAATGACCTCTCCGCGGGGCGATTCCGGTTGCAAGGCGTAGCTGAGTCCCTTCTCCGCCAGCCCCATGCGCACGCTGCGAGTGTAGGTGCTGCGCGGGTCGCCGTAGACCGTGAGCGTCGCGGCACTGCCGCGCGCATCGACCAGATCCACGAGACAGTTGAGCGTTGAGCCCCAGCCACCCTGGTGCTGATCGCGTGCGTCGGCACCAGGGAAGCCGGTGTGGCGCAGGGTGAGGTGAGTCTCGTCACCACGCTCATCGAAGGTGAGGGTGACCAGAGTCTGTCCCATGGCGGCCATTTCGGCGGCTTCCCAGCCCCAGGTGAAACTCAGCCGGTCGGGGGGCTGCACGATCTTGTATTCGCCGATGACCGTATGGGTTTCGCCCGTACGCGCTTTCATGGTGATGCGATAGCGGCCGCCCACACGGGCGTCCACCTCAGCCGAGGCGATGCTGAGTGCGCGAGGTCCGAACCAGCGCCGCAGGACGTCGGCCTGAGTGAAGGCTTCAAAAACCTTTTGCCTTGGCGCGCGGATGACACGCTCCAACTTAAGATCGAAGGACTCGGGTGCGTTCATCTTTTCCTCCTGCGTGATCGTGGGGACTTGGTTTCCAGCATGCGGGCGAGTTCGTCCAAGCCCTCGCTCCAGATACGGCGGTAGAAGGTGATCCACTGCGCGGCGTCGCGCAGGCCCTGCGGCCGCAGCCGGCAGAGTCGCCACTGCGCCTCGCTACGGCGTTCGATCAGCTGCGCGTGCTCAAGCACACGCAAGTGGCGCGAGATGGCAGGCAGGGAGATATCAAACGGAGCGGCAAGATCGCCGACAGTGACTTCGCCTTGGGCAAGGCGGGCAAGTATGGCGCGACGAGTCGGATCGGCGAGGGCGGAGAAGGTGGTCGAAAGGGCATCCATGGATGTAATTTACCCATTCGTTAATTAACGGTCAAGTTAAATAGTGGGCGACTGAGAAGCACGACCCAGGACAGCATTTCCTGAAGAATTGGTCACTGCCAAGGTCTAGCCTACCGCCGCCATCTGCGTTTTGGACAAGGACAGAGCTTCTAGAATAAGGCCTCACTTCGTCAGGCACTTCCCACTGCGAAAGGACGCGTCCATGAGTGCAATCAGAGTCCTGGTCGGAACACGCAAAGGCGCTTTCATCCTGACGTCGGATGCCAAGCGTGCAAGCTGGGACGTCGCCGGTCCGCACTTTGCGGGCTGGGAGATCTATCACCTCAAGGGCTCGCCCGCGAATCCCAACAGGGTGTACGCGGCGCAGAACAGCAGCTGGTTTGGTCAGCAGATTCAGCGCTCCGACGATGGCGGCAAATCCTGGCTGCCCGTCGGCAACAAGTTCGCATACGAAGGTACGCCGGGCACCCATCAGTGGTACGACGGCACGCCGCACCCATGGGAATTCGCTCGGGTGTGGCACTTGGAGCCGTCATTGACCAATCCCGACGAGGTGTATGCCGGCGTCGAGGACGCAGCGCTGTTTCGCTCCGCCGATGCCGGGCAGACTTGGCAAGAACTGGCGGGACTACGTGGTCATGGCTCCGGATCGTCTTGGATGCCAGGGGCTGGCGGACTATGCCTGCATACCATATTGCTGGACCCAGTCAACGCACAGCGCATGTTTGTCGCCATCTCCGCCGCAGGCGCCTTTCGCAGCGACGACACCGGCAAGACCTGGCGACCCATCAACCGCGGCCTGCATTCGGACTACATTCCCAACCCCACGGCCGAAGTCGGGCATTGCGTGCATAGGCTGGCCATGCACCGCGCGCGACCCAACGTGTTGTTCATGCAAAAGCATTGGGACGTGATGCGCAGCGACGATGGCGGCGATTCCTGGCACGAAATCAGCGGCAACCTGCCAACCGATTTCGGCTTCGTCATCGACGTACACGCCCATGACCCGGAGACCATCTATGTAGTGCCCATCAAGAGTGACTCGGAGCACTTTCCACTCGACGGGCAACTGCGTGTGTACCGCAGCCGCAGCGGCGGCAATGAGTGGGAGCCGCTCACCAAGGGCTTGCCTCAACGCGACTGCTACGTCAATGTGCTACGCGACGCCATGGCGGTGGACACACTCGATCCTTGCGGCCTGTACTTCGGTACCACAGGCGGGCAGGTGTATGCGTCGTCCGATGGAGGTGACAGTTGGTCCGCGATCGTGCGTGACCTGCCGGCGGTGCTGGCGGTGGAAGTGCAGACCTTGCCGTGAAGCTGGTGTCGCGGTGATTCGCGTCGTGATCCCCTCGCCACTGCGCATCCTCGCCGGGGTGGCAGGCGAGGTGTTCCTGAAAGTGAGTCACCCCGTAACGCAGCGCCGTGTGCTCGATGCACTTGAAGCGCACTACCCTGCACTGCGCGGTACGATCCGTGACCAGACCACTCACATCCGACGCCCGAAGGTGCGCTTCTATGTGTGCGGTGAAGACTGGTCGCACGAGCCGCCCGACACGCCGCTGCCTGAACCGGTGGCGAATGGCACGGAGCCGTTCCTGGTCGTGGCGGCTATCTCGGGGGGATAGGCTCCCGAACGCAACACCACCAACCGGTTCGCTTCAAGAGCAACGCAACTCGCATCCCTGCAGCTTCGCGCCTCGAACGTCAGTCGTCACTTGAAAAACGGCCGACCCATCGATAACCCACAGTCCGCATGGCGTCGGGGTTGCACTGCTTCATGAACGCCAGGTAGTCCTTGATAGATGCATCGTTGGCGAAATCGGGTGTGACGTTCTGGATTGCACCCACCGTCAGCAAGCCCGGCACGTACGATGCTTGGCTCGCGTGTCGCTCGCCGACCTCTCGCGATACCATGCAGGGCAACACTGTTTTTCGTATTGCCGTACGCACTCAACTCGTCCTTGCCTCATCCATGTCAGGACCCGACGTGACCATTCCACTTCCTTACCTGATCATCGCCGCCGACTTGTTGCTGGGTCCGCTGGTCATCGTGCTGCTGTCGGGCGACCTGCCGGACCCGGTCGCCAGCAAGTTCGGTGCGGGCGGCGGCGTAGTCAGCTACATGAGCAAACACACCTACATAGGTCTGATGGCCGGTCTGGCGGCGTTCTTGCCGTTCATCATGGCCCTGGCGTTCTCCTGGGTGCCACGCCACGCGCCTCGTCTGCTGAACGTTCCCAACAAGGCGCATTGGATAGAGCACGGCATCGCGCCGCGACTGTTGGGACAAATGGATTTGATTGCCATCGTCCTGAGCTCGGCTTCAATGGCTTTCCTCGTGGGTCTGCATTGGCTCATCGTGCAAGCACATCACATGTCACCTCCACAGCTTGACATGGGTTTTTTCTGGCCGGCGCTGATTGGATTCATTGGCATCATCCTGGGGTGTACTGTCTGGATTACCACTTTGTTCCGGCGACACCGGCCTACTGTCTAGTCATACACACTCGCGGCAATCGAACCGGCCATCTACGCGCCCTTTGCTAGCCCGGTCCTCTGGCGGCTGCGGAGCCGCTTGGCGATGTCACCCGCCTGATGGGGCGCCGCGGCCTCAATGCCGGTCACTTGCGCGTGAAACGCAAGGGAATCGTGGCGTCCGGATCGTTGCTCAGGGAGCCATCGTCTTCGGCATGAAAGGTGGCTTCCTCGCCATCAAAAGTGATCACTACGCTGGACGCCTTCGCCGCGTAGGTGCACTTGCTGGACATGGGACCCATGGAGATCCAGCACTTGCCGTTCTTCTGGAACTCCAGCTTGGCCATCCCATCAGCGCTCTCCCACTTACCCAACAACGGTGGCAACGCCACAGCCGGCTCCGCCGATTCCTTCTGTGGCGCCGCCGCTGCCGAGGCTTCCTGGCCGGTGCGCAGGGTCTTGCATTCGAGCCACCCGACGGTAGTCGCCGCCGCAGTCTTGACCTGGCACCAGTTGCCATTGACCTTGGTCACCTGACCCTGCTCCACATAGCCTCCCGAACTCCAGGTGGCCGGTGTTCCGACCGGCACTTTTGCGTTCGGCGTGCCCGCAGGTTGGATGAGCCGTAGTTTCGCGGGGTTGACAGGCACCGACTTGCCGGTTGGAAGCAACACCACGACGTAGCCCGTTGCATCTGGCTCTGCCACGATCTCCGCCAACGTCGGTCCCAGACCGCTCGTGTACTCAACCAGATCTCCGACTTTCGGACGGCCGGACTGTGCCCAAACCGGGCCAACGCCAGGGAAAAGCCCCGCCACGACGATGGCGGCCAGTGCAACCCGCCCTCTCCTAGAATTCATGCTTCCCTCCCTGCCGCACAGCGAACCGCCTCTTGCGCCTTGGACCTGGGTCAGAGGTTACGAAGTGCCGACTCCCGTTGCGAGCCCATTGACCGCCGACGATGGTTCAAGAGATGTTGAGGCAAATCGTGGGGCGCCCGGCTCTAGTGTACGCCAGCACACGTCACCCGGTGCCGCGTCGCCGCCATATCCGCAGAGTGCCGAGACGTAAGTCTCCGAACATCAGGGAAGGGACACGCGCCCAAATGCCTTTGTTGATCGCTGCTCCAGGGTCGAAGTCAACGGCATTCAAGTTCATAACCAACAACGTCGCCGCGCCTCTACTTACCCTGCAGGAGCGGCCCAAACTGCACCCAGTTCTTGCCGTCAAAGCGCGCCATATAAGCCTGGGTCACGGTGGCGTAGTCGGTGGCGCTGGTGTTGATCAGGATCCCGTCTCGATACACGGGATTGCGGAAGTCCTTCATGCTCGCCGCCACCTTCATGATGTTCTCCCGTGTCAGGTCGTCACCGGCGCGCCGCAGCACTTCTTCCACCGACTTACCGAGCGCATAGGCATAGAGGTTGTACAGATCCTCGACCATGGCGTTGGGGTTGTACTGCTTCATAAACGCCAGATACTCCTTGATGGTGGCATCGTTGGCGAAATCTGGAGTGACGGTCTTGATTGCGCCCACCGCCAGCAGACCGATCGATCGGTCGAATCCGGCCGGCTTCAGCACAGCTTCGGGATGGATGCAGCCTGAGAACAAGTAGCGCACCGGACGCCAACCTATGTCGTGGGCCTTGCGGATGGCCTGAGCACAAGCCTTGGGCGTGATGCTGTAGATGAGCAGCGCGTCGGCGCCGCTGCCTTGCAAGGTCACGATCTGCGAATCAACGATTGGATCCGAAACTTCGAAGGAGGCTTCCGCGGCAATTTTCACGCCGCGTGCGGCCGCCTCATCCTTCAGACCGCGCAGCAAGTCCTTGCCGCCATCGTCGTTCTGGAACAGCACGCCGATGCGCGCCTTGGGTTGTGTGCCCAGCAGATGGCGGACGTGCAGCCGCGCCTCGCTGTAATAATCTGGCCCCCAGGTGAGGCTCATGGTCCACGGAAAATTCTTGGGGTCATTCCATTTCGAAGCCGCGCTCACGAGAAATAGCTGCGGTACCTTCTTCGCATTGAGATATTTCTGTGTCGCGCTGTTGGTCGGCGTGCCCAAAGGCGCGAAGATGAAGGCGACTTCCTCCTGCTCGACCAGACGCCGGGTCTGTTCCACGGTTTTGGGAGGGCTGTATCCGTCGTCCAGGCTGATGAAGTTGATCTTGCGGCCGTTGATTCCACCTTTCTCGTTCAGGCGCTTGAAGTAGGCCGTGAGGTTGTGGCCAATGGCACCAATGGCGGACGCCGGGCCGCTGTAGGGCATGGTGTTGCCGATCTTGATCTCGGTGTCCGTGACGCCAGGACCATAGTTCTTTTCATTGGCCTGGGCAGTCAGGCTCATGACCATCAGGGACCCAAGAACACCTAGCCCCCGCTGGAACCATCTTCCACGTGCATTTGTAGCCATGACCTATCCTTTGAACATCACTTAGTTGATGGAGTTTTCTACCAGAGATTCCGTCGATGTGCCGCTGGTGCCTTGCCATTTCAGCCTTGCTCGAAGTTCTGCAGCATGTTGAACACATCGCCGCCGATCTCTTCCACGGCATAGCTGCTTTCAAAGGCGAACAGTACCGACTGGATAGCCTTCGCCGCTAGCCCATGGCTGAGTTGTGGAGTGCGGCGGCGTCCTCTCGAACAAGCGGGCGCGAATTCGGCGCCATATAGCGTTGTGCGACCAGCTCTACAGCAATTTGACGATGACTCAGTCCGAGAGAATCGCGCCCGCCATGGAGCCTGTCCCCAAGGTTTGAGGATTTGACCAGCACGTCAACCAGGCGTACGGCCCCGTATCACAGGAATTAAGTTAGGGAGACTTGACCGGATGCATGCCCAGATTGCTATGCCGGGCTTGCAGCAACTTGTTGATCCCGGACGTTTGCATTGTCGAGATCCAATACTTGGCGTTACTGGGCACTAGGTCAGAAAGCATGATGGCCGGTAACTAGGTACGTTCTCAGCCAACTAGACAGCCGGATCGTAAACGCCCGCTCTCTTCCGGCTGGCAAGAGAGCAATCTGTTTCTGATCTACAGGGCACAGACAGGCAGTTCGAGCCAATGTGCCCGCTGGTAGAGACCCCAACTCCAGCGTGTTACTTGGCCAACTCCGCGATCAGCCGAAAGTCCAGGTTTGCACTGAGTATGTTGTCGCGCGCCACCAGTGTTCCGATCGTCAGATTCTCGATGCGCACCTGATAGGGGCCATTGGGCTTCTTCAAAGCTTCACGCAACGTTTTCTCGACGTCGTACCGCAAGGCCGGGCCCACCACCCGTGACAAGGTGTTTTCCAGCACGACCCGATACAGTGAGCCGGGGCTTTCGATGATTTCCAGATTCGACAGGCTGATATGCGTGCCCTCAACGGTAGGGGTGCCGCGCACGGCGACCCAGAAGGCATCCTTTGGACCTACGCAGTCGCCACCCACGTCGGCGCCGGCCTGGCCGGAGAAGTAAGCGCGGATCAGCACGTTGTCGCCTTCGAAGCGCACCGTCGGCGTCATGAGGTAGGCGAACCGGCAACGCGAATACTCCGACAGGTCGTACTTGCCGTCGCGGGTGAAAATGCGGTCGACCAGCGCCCGGGTGGCGGCCTCTTCGGTAATGACAAACTCCGCGGCCGTTGCAGGCCAGGCGACAAACAGGACCGCTAGGACGCACAACAAACGGCGGGGCATAAAGACAATCCTTTCGGGGCTCAGATGTAGTGGATGGGGGAAGGCATGGCCTTCGGTTCGATACTACTCTTGGAAAAAGCGCTTGACTCCGATCATCGCGTTCAACTATGATCCGCGCCCTTCGTGACGGCGAGAGTTTTTCGACGTACACACTACAACGGAAGTTCTGCTTTCCAACATGAACGACTTATCCAACATGCTTCGCGGCAAATGCACAAGCTACGCCAGCAGCAACCTGGGCCAACTCAGGTGTGCCTCGCCGTGCGCGTCCAGTCCACGTGATTGGGGTATGGCATTTGGCGTCGCCATAGAAGCGGCCCAGCGAATTCGGGAGCGATCGCTCATGTAGAGACATACGCGCTCAGCAATGAAGCCCGGATCGCACCGCAAGGTCTCCGGGCTTTTTTGTTTTCTGAGCGCGCGGCAATGGAACAGCAATCTCAAGGAACAGCAATGACTCACATTCTGGCATTGGACATTTCCGGAACACCGTTTCGCTGGTTGGCGCCACAGGCGGCGATTCTCTATCAGGCGACCGGCAAGGTAGCCTGGGAGTTGGGCGACGAAACAGTATGCTTTCGCGGCGGTGTTTCGCGCGCAGGCTTACGTTCGCGGCTGACAACCCGTTCAGTCATCGCCCTGGCGCGCAGCGAAGCCATGGTGAAGTGGGCGCGTGCGGTACTGCCGCTGGGTGATCGAAATGAGTTGCTGTTCAGGCGCGATCGCTCCGTTTGCGCCTACTGCGCGCAGCGTTTCGACGCCAGTGAACTCACGCGGGATCACGTCTTGCCGCGCAGCCGAGGTGGACGCGACATCTGGCAGAACGTCGTGAGCGCCTGCCGGCATTGCAACCATGTGCGCAAGCGCGACCGCACGCCGGAGGAAGCAGATATGCCACTGGTGTACATGCCCTACGCCCCTTGCCGCTATGAGCATTTCATTCTGGCGGGCCGCAACATCCTGGCGGACCAGATGAGTTACTTGCTGGCGAACGTGGCGCGCGGCAGCCGTCTGCGGGCGGCTTGACAGGTTTCCACGCGACGCTTGTTCGTAGCGGTAGAGGCTCTTGAGTCCTCTCCGGTACGCCCGGACTGCGAATCGTTCGGGCGCATGCCTCGGCGAGCGGCGCGTTGAAAAGTGGGATGGTTTTGCTCAGTGGAAGAGCACGGGGTGAAAACCCCGGGACGGGGGTTCGATTCCCTCAATCATCGTTCGCTCTTCCCCACGGGGAAGGGCAGTCGCCTCATAAGCGATGGGCTGTACCAGAGGGGAGTGAATGAAAAGCCACTCCGTCATGCAGTAAGACCGGTTTCCGATGCGTGGAGCGGGTGCGGCTGTTGACTCGCTGTTCGCATCACCGCACATGCCGTCGGCGTGCCGGGCGGAATGAATGGCGATCGCGCCTCAGCGGTTTGCGCGGCAAGTCTGGAGAGGATGTCTACTCATCAGTCGTGCCGGGGCAACCGCACAGCGCCGCTCCCCGTCATTCGCCGTTGCGTCCATGGCGTGCGCGGGAAACCGGGTTCATCCATGCAGGAAAGGAATCATCATGTTACGCACACATCTGGTCAAGAAAGACCAACGAGCCTTGCTTTTTCATCGCGGTGACTTCACTGACATTCTGGAACCGGGCAAGCATGTCTACTTCGATCCGCTCAAACGCTACAGTGTCGAGCACTTCGAGCTGGATTCTCCGCTGTTCTCGCACCGGCTGGCTGACTACCTGGTCAAGGCCAAGCCCGGTCTGGTGGACCACCACTTCACCGTGGTGGAAATCCAGCCCCATGAGATCGGGCTGCGCTATGAGAACGGCGTACTCAAGGAAGTACTACCCGCCAGCACGCGACGCCTGTACTGGAAGGGTTTCGTCGAGGTGCGGGTGGATCGCATCGACCTTCGAACTCAGACACGCATTGAGGACACGCTTGTCAGCCAGTTGATGGAAGTAGGTCCAAACGGCTTCCGTGCCAAGGTCACCAATGCCCATGAAGTGTTTGTCTTGCCGGTGCCGCAGTATCACTTGGCGCTGTTGTTTGCCAACGGCACGCTGAGCGAGACCCTCACCCCAGGTATCCATGCCTTCTGGCGAGGCGGTCGTGACCTGCGGGTGGAGATGGTGGACATGCGTCTGCAGGCCTTGGAAGTCTCCGGCCAGGAAATCCTGACGCGAGACAAAGTCAGCTTGCGGATCAATTTGACCGCCGGCTATCGCATGACGGATCTTCTGGAAGCTTACGCCAAGCTCGCCAACCCTCAGGAGCATCTCTACCGCGAGCTACAGTTCGGCTTGCGGGCCGCCGTGGGCACGCGCACACTCGATGAACTACTGGAGAACAAACATCTCCTCGACGACATCGTGATGGCGCATGTGCGCAAGACCGTCAGTGGGATGGGCATGGAGGTCATCTCTGTCGGCATCAAGGACATCATCCTGCCCGGCGAGATGAAAGCCCTGCTCGCCAAGGTGGTGGAAGCCGAGAAGGCTGCTCAGGCCAATGTGATTGGACGGCGCGAGGAAACTGCCGCCACTCGCAGCTTGCTCAACACCGCCAAGGTCATGGAGGACAATCCCGTAGCTTTGCGTTTGAAGGAGCTGGAAACGCTGGAACGCATCACCGGGAAGATCGACAAAATCTCCGTGTTCGGCGGCTTGGACGGTGTGCTTCAGGAGCTGGTGAAAATCAAACCCTGAGCGTGCCGACAAGGTGTACAGGTCGGGGACGACGGAGCCATCCTTCGTCCCCTTCTTTGTATTTGCAATCGCCCGCTGTCTGGCATATTCACCGCGATTCCACTACGGAATCGCAATCACCTTCGCTTTATGCAGATCATCGATCTGCTGCTCACCATAGCCAAGAACTTCCGCAAGCACCTGACGCGTGTCTTCGCCGACGCGGTATGGGGCGGGGCGCAGGGGATGGGTAGGCGCACCATCCACAAAAAACGGTGTCGCGGTGACACGCACCTCACCGGCAACAGGATGAGGCTGTGACGGAAACGCCCGCCGCGCGGCAATCTGTGGGTGGTTGATGATTTCTTCCGGACTGAGCATGGGCACAGTGGGAATGCGTGCGGAAGTGAGTTGAGCAATAGCCTGCTCCACGCTTTCAAACGTATCCAGCCACTCGCGATAGATTGCCATCAGCGCGTTCCAATTCTGTCGGCGAGCGATGACCGTGGAGAATCTTGGGTCCGTGGCAAGTTCGGGTTTACCCATCAATTCCAACAGCTTGGTCCAAAGCTGCGGCGCGCCTGCGGTCTGCACGGCGAAATGACGGCCGCCGATTTCATGCACCAGCATGCCTACGCGCACACCGCGGTGGGCCTCGCCGCCGTTTAGCAGCGCGGTATAGCTGACGTCATCCGCCGCGATCATACATTCGAGCATCGACACATCCAGTGTCGCGCCTCGTCCGCTCACCCCTCTTCGTACCAGTGCCGCACAGATGGCGCCAAAGGCATGCGCACCGCTTAGCACATCGGCGGTCTGCATGTACGAGACCCGCGGTTCCGTCTGGCCGCCGCGATCCAGATCCATGAGACCGGAGATGGCGTTGATGAGGTGGGCGTACGCCTGCATGCTGCTCAGGGGACCGGTCTGACCAAACCCCGATATGGAGCAATAGACCAGTTCGGGTTTCAGCGCCCGCAAACTGTCGGCGTCGAAACCGTAACGCATCATCACGCCCGGCGAGAAGTTCTCCACCACAACGTCGGCCTTGCGCACCAGATCGTGCACCAACGGCTTTGCCTGCGGATGCGCCAGGTCCACACCGATGCCGTACTTGCTGGTGTTGATGCGCCAGAAGTAGCTGCTCTGGTCCGTGCGTTCGCCGGGCATAAGTTGCTGCACGATATGGCGTACCTCGTCGCCCTCGCCGGGGCGTTCGATCTTGATCACGCGCGCGCCCAAGTCCCCCAGCATGCGGGTGCAGTAGGGGCCGGCCAGCACGCGGGTGAAGTCCAGCACCGTGATGCCGTCCAGCAAAGCTGCGGGGGGTATGCTCATGGCGGAATCAAAAGCGGGAGAAATCCGGCTTGCGCTTCTCGAAGAACGCGGTCATCGCTTCCTTGGCCTCGGGTGAATTCAGGCGCTCTCGGAAGGTCAGGCTTTCCTCGTGCATGTGAGTCTGCACGGTTTCCGCATGGCGCTTGCGCATCAGCGCCTTGGTCAGCCGCACCGAAGTGGGCGGCAGCGCCGCCAGCTGCAACGCCACCGCCTGCGCGCGTTCGATCAGCGTCGCCTTGTCGACGATCTCGTTGATAATGCCGGCGGCGACCGCCTTCGTCACATCGAAGGGCTGCCCCAGCAGCAGCAACTCCGCGGCGCGTTGAAAGCCCGCGTTCAAGGGCAGCAGGTAGCTGGACGCGGCCTCGGGCGTGATACCCAGCGGCACAAAGGGCAACTGAAAGCGCGCCTCAGGCGTGGCGTACACCAGGTCGCAGTGCAGCAGCATGGTGGTGCCGATTCCGACTGCCGGTCCGCCGACCGCCGCGACAATCGGCTTGGTGGCGGTCGATATCGCCAGCAGAAACTGGAACACGGGCGAAGCATCCCCGTGCGGAGGTTTCTCAAGAAAGTCCTTCAGATCGTTGCCAGCACAGAAACACTCCGCGCTACCGTGGATGAAAATCACGCGCACCTGCGCATCGGCTTCAGCGGCTCGAAGCGCATCGGCGAGCGCCTGGTACATGTCAGCCGTCAGGGCATTTTTCTTGTCCAGGCGACTGATCTGGATGCGCGCCACCCGTGCTTCAGTGTGGCAAAGGACGAAGGATTCCGCCATGGCCGCTCAGCGCTTCAACGGAAAGAACGCCGCCGGGGTCATCAAGCGGTTTTCCTGCTTCTCTAGCGCGCCCAGTTTGGCGCTTTCCTCGAGATACGCTTGCCACTCGGGGTCGGCCATCATGCCGGCGCGACGCTTGGCGCGATCGGCTGCATCCTCGTAGGCCCAGATGTGGATGAACTGATTGACGTTGCCGGTCTCGGTCAGCAGATACGCGAAGGGTTGACCCAGGTGGCGCGTCTGGGGGCCCTTACCCAGCTTTTCATACAGGGCCAGGTGCTTCTTTATGGTTCCGGGGCGGCAGGTGTAGGTGCGGACGTCCAACAACATTCAATTCTCCTTTGGTTGAAGACACGTTCTAGCCCCTCTCCCTCCAGGGGAGGGGTTGGGGTGAGGGCAAGAGTGAGTGGATGGGATACATCGAATCTCCCTCACCCTCGGTCCCTCTCCCGGTGGGAGAGGGAAGAAAAGCCGCAATCGCTGAGCTTCACGCCGGTTCATCAAAGATCACCAGCGTGCGGGCTTCGATACTCTCTCGAGGTGTGTGCTGCACCGGACAATCGGGGTGGTTGAAACCGGTGTGGGGCATGAAGCGCGCAACGCCGTCGTCGCGCGAGTCGTAATTCTTTAGCAGCAAGAACTCCCGAGGTTGCATGTCCGAGACGTAATACCAGCGATGCGCGGGGTTATGGCGCACGGAGTAGATCTGACCGCGGTGGCGCGGTGTCTCCAGATCATTCTCACCGAAGTGGTGGATTTCGGTGTCGATCAAATCATCGGCGCTCACGCTTTGCGCATCGCATACCGCCAGGGGATTGTCCTGAATAGGGCCCACGAGCGGGCGCCAGAGATTGACAAAAGCCACTCGATGATCCGCCAACGCTTCCTTGCCAACCGCCTGCAGGATTTCCAGTTTGCGCTTGGGCCCCGACAGCAATGTGTAGTCGTTGTGCACCTGATCCACCGGCTCCCGCACGCCCATCTGACCGCGTGCCGCGCGCGCGGCGCTGCGCACGTTGTGGTCAAACACCACCACGTCGCGCGCACCCGTCAGGCTCATGAGGATGTCGCGCACCTCCGGGTAGTAGTGTGCTCGCACGGCGGAGTCATCGAAGAAGTCGCTGAAGCGTGAGGTTGCGGTGTGACATTCGAAGCCCTGGTCGTCCAGATCCAAGCTCGCCAGCACGCCGCGAGCGTCACGCACCCAGACATCGTGCCGCACCGCCTCGGGACGCTGGGTCGCGATCCCGCTTGTGGGTGGATACACACGGGTATGCACCGGTCCGCGTTCTGCTTTTACATACGACAACGTCGCCCGCACACGCGGCAGGGATTCTTCTGTAGCAGGGCGAGGAGAAGGGGCGTTCATGCCAAGAGTCTCGATTCAGTCTGACGGTCAATGATAGGCGCAATCGTGTGCGTCACGGGGCCATCGGTTCGAACAAGGCGGCGATATCATCGGCGGTCAGCGAGGCGCCCGCCTTGGTGGCGCCGTCCAGCAGACTCGCCGCCAGCGCGGCTTTGCTTTGCTGCATGGCCGCGATTTTCTCCTCGACGCTACCAGCGACGATCAGCTTGTAGACAAACACCGGCTTGTCCTGTCCGATACGGTAGGCGCGATCGGTGGCTTGATTCTCCACCGCCGGATTCCACCAGGGGTCGTAGTGGATCACCGTATCGGCCGCCGTCAGGTTGAGTCCCGTGCCGCCGGCCTTGAGGCTAATGAGAAACAGGTTGACGTCGCCGCGCTGGAAGCTCGTCACCGGTTGCTCGCGGTTCTTGGTGTCGCCAGTAAGCTTGATGTAACGGATCTTGAGCTCGTCCAGAGCTTTTTCGATCAGGGCCAGCATGCTGGTGAACTGAGAGAACAGCAGCACACGCCGCCCCTCGGCCAGCAGCTCGGGCAGCATCTCCATGAGCATCACAAGTTTGGCCGACTCCTTGACCTTCTTGGCGCTGTCTAGTTTGAGCAGCCGCGGGTCGCAACAGATCTGCCGCAACTTGAGTAAGGCATCGAGCACCACGATATGGCTGTTGGCCAGCCCGCGCACCTGGATCTCGGCCCACACACGTTCATGCATGCTGATCCGCACGGTCTCGTACAGATCACGTTGCGCACCTTCGAAGGCCACGGTGCGCGACATTTCCGTCTTGGGCGGCAGCTCGGTGGCCACCTGCTCCTTGGTGCGGCGCAGGATGAAAGGTTTGATCCGCCGTACCAGACTGTCGCGCCGTTGATCGTCGCCACGCTTCTCGATGGGCGTGCGATAGAGGCGCCGAAAGCCTTGCGCATCGCCAAGAAAGCCCGGCATCAGAAAGTGGAACAGCGACCACAGCTCACCCAGATTGTTCTCCAGCGGTGTGCCGGTCATGCACAGACGATGGCGCGCGTCGAGCTCACCCACCACCTTGGCGGCGCTGGTCTGGGCGTTCTTGATGAGTTGCGCTTCATCGAGAATCACCACATGAAAGGCCTGTTTGCGTAGCGCTTCTTTGTCCCGCGCCAACAGCGGATACGTGGTGAGCACCACATCGGCCTTGGCGAGTTGATCAAAGCCTGCCTTGCGATCCAAACCATGGGAGATGTGCAGCCGCAGCTGCGGGGCAAATCGGTTCGCCTCGGCACGCCAGTTGGGCAGCACACTGGTCGGGCAGACCACCAGGGCGGGGCGGTCCAGGCGTCCGCTCTGCTTCTCCATCAGCAGGTGAGCCAGGGCCTGAACTGTTTTTCCCAGGCCCATGTCGTCCGCCAGAATGCCGTTGATGCCGTACTGCCGTAAAAACTGCAGCCAGGACAGTCCGTCGCTCTGATAAGCGCGCAGTTCCGCGCGGAACTCCCGCGGTGGCGCCACCGGGGCGACATGCTGAAAGTCGGTGAGCCGTTGGCCAAGGGCGCGCAGCTCCTCGCCGCCTTGCCAGCGCAACGGCATGGCGGCTTCCAGTTGCGCGAGGCGGCCGGCATCCAGACGCGGCAGCCGCAGGGCGTTCTCGCTGGGCTGATCCAACATTTCATGCAGTACGCGCACGATGGCGCGCAAACGCCCGACGGAGACGGGCATCAAACGCCCATCCTCAAGCGCGAGCACGATCTTGCGCTCGTCATCGACGGCATTTTCCCGCAGCAGTTCGAGCAGCGACATATCCTGTCTCAACGCCGCGAGCACCAGTGGCAGCAGATCCTCG
>Ga0194132_10007789_pt1 | contig 15714 bp, 14 predicted proteins | sample TA2KigOf80mmetaG_FD_148612 | JGI IMG/M metagenome (GOLD analysis project Ga0194132, IMG submission 148612) | Freshwater microbial communities from Lake Tanganyika, Tanzania - TA2015054 Kigoma Offshore 80m | ecosystem: Environmental > Aquatic > Freshwater > Lake | place: Tanzania: Lake...
CGAGCGGGATCGATCTCTCAATCGGCTCTGTCGTCTGTCTCGTGGGGGTCGGACTTCCACTCCTGCTCACGCAATACTCGCTCCCGCTCCCCATCGCGCTCTGTGCTGTGGCCCTGGGTGCTCTCACCATCGGAGCCGCCCATGGCTTGCTGATCACCCGGCTGAGAATCCAGCCGTTCGTCGTCACGCTCTGCGGCCTGCTGATCTATCGCGGCATCGCCCGAGGCATCACCCGCGACCAAACGATGGGATTCGGGAATGGATTCAAGGAGCTACGCTGGATGGCCACGGCCAAGATACCAGTCCCCTTCACGGATGGCTTCGGCATCCCCTTCCCTTGCATGATCCTTTTGCTCGTGGCGGTGGCGGCAGCGGTGTTCCTGAACCAGACTGTTTGGGGGCGTCACCTGATGGCGCTGGGCAGGAACGAGGATGCTGCCCGCTACAGCGGAATCCAAACAGGCCGCCTCATCATTCTGGCCTACGTCATCTCAGCCGCGATGGCCGCCCTTGGAGGAATGCTCTTCGTGCTGGATGTCAACTCCGCCCAACCGGCGGACTTTGGAAATTTCTACGAACTTTACGCCATTGCAGCTGCCGTGCTGGGAGGATGCAGCCTTCGCGGAGGGCAGGGCATGATCACGGGTGTGATTCTGGGAACAGCATTGATGCAAGTGCTCAGAACGATGATCACCCTGGTGGATGCGCTGCCGAAGACCATCGAGTTCGCGATTATTGGCGCGGTCATCCTGGGGGGAGTGGTCACGGATGAAGTTGTGAAACGCTGGGCCGCGAACCGAAAGGCTGCTCGACAGCTCGAGACGCAGGGTTAACCCGACGCCTTTCCCAGCACCACCTCGCGAGCCACCTGCACCCACTTCAGATCACGACGCAAATCGGCAAACCGGAAATCCGGAACTCCGCTCTGGTCCTTTCCAAGTAATTCTCCCGGCCCTCGAAGCCGAAGATCGGCTTCGGCAATCTCAAACCCATCCCTGGTCCGTTCCAGGACCCCCAAACGCTCCATCGCTTCAGGCGTCTTCTTGCCACAAACAAGAACGCAGTAGGATTCATGAGCGCCACGGCCGATCCGTCCGCGGAGTTGATGCAGCTGGGCCAATCCAAACTGCTCGGCGTTCTCAATGACCATGACGGTCGCATTAGGCACATCAATTCCCACTTCGATCACGCTTGTGGCAGCGAGCACTTGCAGGCTGCCGGCGCGAAACCGATCAATCACTTCCTGCTTCCTGGCCGCGGCCAGGCCACCATGCAGTAAACCCACCGTCAGTGGATCCAGTCTCCGAACAAGCTCAGCGAACTCACGCGTTACAGACTTCACTGCGCTGCCCCCCGCATCCTCCACCCGCGGGTACACCACGTATATCTGACGCCCTCCTTCAACCTGAGCCTTCACAAACTCCCAGACCTTGGACATCTGTGCAGCCTCTCGAATGTAGGTCTTCACCACGCCACGACCCGCGGGTGGATGCCGGATGACCGAGAGATCCAGATCGCCATAGAGCGTCAGCCCAAGTGTGCGTGGGATCGGCGTGGCGGTCATGACGAGGAGGTGCGGGAAATGCCCCTTGCGAAGCAACGTCTCGCGCTGAGCCACCCCGAATTTGTGCTGCTCATCAATCACCACCAAACCCAGATTCGCAACTTCGGCCGAGTCTTCGAGCAATGCGTGCGTGCCGATGTGCAGCGCGGGGCCGGAACCTTCCGATGGCGTTTTCCGGGAGCCGGTCCGGAGGACGATCCGCACCGGCATCCCCTCAAGCCAGCGACAAAAATGAGCATGATGCTGCTCGGCGAGAATCTCCGTGGGAGCCATCAGCACCACATCATAGCCGCTCTCCAACACCATCAACGCCGTGCAGGCAGCCACCACCGTCTTCCCGCAACCCACGTCCCCCTGGAGCAGACGTCGCATGGGTGATTTGCCTGCCAGATCCTTCCGAATCTCCTTCAAAACCCCTGTCTGGCTCTCGGTTAATCTGAACCCGACTAGCTTTAAAAACGGCCTGATCCACCGGTTGTCCCCCTCGCACGGGAGGGGTTTCGAGTTCATCTCAAGATTTCGACGGCGAAGGGACAGCTTCTGCTGCAAATCAATCAACTCGTCCAAGGCCAGCCGGACCCTGGCGTTCTCCACATCCTCGAGCTCCCGCGGAAAATGCAATAGCCGAACAGCCTCAGCCCGGGACAACGGATGCGGAACCGTGACTCCAGGATCCAGGTTTTCAATCTGCTCCGAGTATTCCGCCAGCTTCTGCCAGATCAAATGACGCAACCAACGCTGCTGAAGGCCTTCAGTCAACGGATAGATGGGGACGATGCGTTGCAGATGAATGGGATTCTCAATCCCCTCTTCAACGGTTTCTGTTTCGGGATGATCCATCGCCATGGGGCGCGGGGATGTCAGCTTGCCAAATACGAACACATCATCGCCCACGCTGAAATAGCGCTGCATGAAGGGCAGGTTCCACCAGCGACACGTCAAACGGGCCTTGCCATCGTCGAGAACGAGTTCGAAAACACTCCGTCCTGTCTTCTTCGCGATTCGAACTCCCATGGCAGCAACCCTCCCCCGAACCACCGCAGGTGTATCGAGACGAAGTGCCTTGATGGGCAGAATCTGACGTCGATCCTCATGACGCCGGGGCTTGTGAAGGAACAAGTCCTCGAGGGTCCTCATCCCCAAGCGCTCCAGGATGGCGGTACGCTCCGGCCCAATGCCGCGAAAAGCCCCGATCGGCGTGGCTAATACGGGCAACTTACCGGCAACCAACGGAATGTCATTCACAGGGCTCATGAGGCGGCCTCCGGGCAGAGTTAAGGAGTTTCCAGACCTCAGGGCAATCTGGAAAGAGACAGGATCAACCTTCCAGTCCAGGTGCCGATTTCCTCTGCATGGGCACAGTTGAATACAAGTTCATCTTTCAAACTCTGGCTCCCATGCGCTTCCAGATCCAGTTGGACCGACCTCCGACGACCTCTGAGCAGTTGGGAGAACCTCATGCAGACTGGACCCGGCTGGGCATCCACCAATGCAGCGTGTGTCCGCTGAAGTCCGCCCATTCACCCTTCTGCCCCGCAGCCCTCGACCTCGAACAGGTAGTGGAACAATTCAAATCCATTTCATCCTACGAAGCAGTTCGAGTGGAAGTGGTCACTCCTCAACGAACTTACGTCCGACAATGCGATGTGCAGACCGGACTCAGGTCGCTTGTGGGCCTGGTGATGTCGACAAGCCAATGCCCCTGGTTCCGACAGCTTCGAGCGCTCGCTCAAACTCACCTCCCCTTCTCAAACCTCGAGGAGACGCTCTTCCGGGTGGTGGGAGCCTATCTCGCCCAACAGTACTTCGTGGCGAAACAGGGAGGCACGCCCGATTTCGAACTTCGCCAACTGGAGGAGCTCTACCGGGGGTTGTCGAAAGCCAACGAGGCGTTCAAGCGGCGTCTCGAGTTCGCCTCGATTCAGGACGCCAACGTGAACGCCGTCTGCGCGCTGTCGATCATGTCTCACGGGGTCTCCTTCTTCTTGTCGGAACAACTCCAGCAGCTCCAATCACAACTTGCCCCTTTCCCGATGGGGCTTCCTGAACCCTCCAGGAGGGAGGCTGACCCACCGGCGCTCCCGGTGTCGTCCGCCGCTTGATCAGCTTCGCTCACCCTGCCGAACCTCAACCCTGGGCTCGAGACGAACGCCAAACCAGCAGCAGGCGCCCAGCAAGCAGATAAGCCCACCAACGCCGATACCCCAACCCCAGCCCGCCCAGCCGCTGATCCAGGGCGTCAGCACTGGGGCAAGCAACCCGCCCAGGTTTCCGCCTGTGTTGCAAATGGCAGCAGCCGTTCCTCCGAATCGACCTCCGGTGTCCACGGCCGTCGCCCAGATGGGTCCTTCGCTCGCTCCCAATGCCGCGTGGGCAAGCGCGAACCAAAGCACGATGTAGAAAGGCTGCGAGGACACGACCCCCAGGGCGAGAAACCCGGCACTCAAAGTCATCCCGCATCCGGCGACCAGGGCTCTCCCCTTCCCCACCCCCCAACGACGTGACAAGACAATGGAAAGCCAGCCTCCCAACGGCATTCCGATCGCCAGCGCCACTTGCAGGAGCCCCGCGTAATACTTGCTCGTCACATCCCCCAGTTGCAGAACCCGATCGAAGTAATACTGCATCCAATAGACGAAGAGATATTGAAAGTAGCCGACCGCAGCGTAACTCATCGTCACCAACAAAAGGTTGCGACTCCGCAGAAGCTGGAGCCACCCCGCGTCACCGCGTCCTTCAGCCTGTCCCCTCGCGCAATCACTGCCCTGAATCCACGACAGCTCTGTAGGGTGCACCCCAGGATGTTGTTCTGGTCTGTCAGCCGACATTGCAGTCCATAGCGAGGCGAGCAGAGCGGTTGCCGCTCCACAGATCACAAAACCAGCGGGCCATCCCACCGTCCCGATCAACGACCCAAACAAGGTGTAACTCGACGCCACACCCGCGATCGCGGCAGCGGTGACAATCCCATTGGCCCAACTGCGTTGACCTGCGGGAAACCAGTTGCCCACCACGCGGGCGCCCGCCGGATGGAGCGGAGCACTCAACAAACCCATCACACCACGAACCAAAATCAACGAGGTGAGAAAAAAAGCGGCTCCAAACCCGGCCCAGCCCAGGAGGCCGGTCGATGCTCCCAAAGCCGCCGAGCCAAACCCCACGACCATCAGGGCACGACGCGGCCCCTGACGATCAATGAAAACACCGCCCGGGATCATGCAGATCGAGTAAACCAACAGAAACGAGCTATAAACCCATCCCATCTGCACAGGTGTGAGTGAATACTCACCCATGATCCGATCCGTGCCAGCCACCGACATGCTGGCCCGGTTGAGATGACTGATAAAGCAGATCGCCATCACCAGGCCGATCATCCGCGATCGTACCCGACTTGAGGGAGTTTCACTGGGGAGGCTCATGGTGGTCCAAACAGACCTCCGTCCGCAGCAAAGCATCGTGGGGAAGACATGAGCCACACTCGCCAGGGAGCATCCGATCCGTCAAGCCGCGCAGCGCATCAGCTACCCCATCCCCAAAACGAGCGCACCTCACATTCTCCCCGTGCGCCCGCCCCTCGCTGTCGTTATCGAAGACCCAAAAACCGTTCTCTCGACGATGAAAAGCTGGGAGTGTATCAGGCATCCCAAACTTGATTTACCGACTGCCCGACGCAGTCCTGGGCATGGAGGAAGATGGAGCCGGTTCCGATGATGCTGACGAGGGGAAGAGAGAGGGGGTGGGACGAACACATGTCGAAAAGGGTGATTCTTCTCTGCGCCCTTCCCGTCTCTGCGGTCTAACCCCGGCGTGAATTGCCGGCGGGACGCCAGCGCTCCCAGGGTCAGCTACCCCGCGTCGTGACGCGCCCTGGAACAGGTAACCCAAAAGAAATGTCTTTCCCCACCATGGCGCTCTGCGGATCTTTCTTTTCGACAGCTGGCCCTCCGCGTCGGAGGAGCAGGCCTTCGACTGCATGAAAATCGATTCAGTAGATTTCTTTTACCTCTCCATGCCGAACGTGCTGGATGTGGGAGATGGCAGCCAGGACGCGTTGCTGGTTCGGGTTCAGGCAGGGAATCATGTCGGATGGGGGGAGTGTGAAGCGTCGCCACTGGTTTCGATTGCGAGTTGGAACTGCCCCATGTCTCACAGCGCATGCAAGCCCCTCAGTGCATCCGTGCTCGGAGAGCAGATAGACACCGTCGCCGATATCAAGCGCATCAACCGAAAAGCCCGTGCAAACTCGCTCGACCTTCTGCAAGCCGATCACACCCTCTCCGGAATCGACATCGCACTCTGGGACTTGATCGGACGAGTGAGAGGCGAGCCCGTTTACAAGCTGTTGGGCCAGCCGCGGGCTTTTCGGAAGCTCGCCTACGCATCTCAACTATTCGGTGACGACCCCCAGACCACTCTCGACCGGGCTCGAGCCGTTATGAGGTCAGGTTTCAAGGCAGCAAAGTTTGGCTGGGGGCCCTATGGCCTGGGGTCGGTGAAGTCCGACGCCGACCACGTCCATGCGGCACGGGAGGGCCTTGGCTCCGAGAACGTATTGCTCGTGGATGCTGGAACCGTCTGGTTCGATGACGTGGAAAAAGCACGGCTGAGACTGGAGGCTTTGCAGAACTGCAAAGTCGGTTGGCTGGAGGAACCCTTTGTTTCAGGCGCATTGAATGCCTATCGGAAACTGGCGGATCTATCGCCCTCAGTACCCATGGCTGGCGGCGAAGGATGTCATAATCTGCATCAGGCGATGAACATGATCGATCATGCGGCCGTGGGTTACATTCAGATCGACACCGGTCGGATTGGAGGAATCACGACGGCGGCGCAGGTCGCTCAGTATGCTGCAGAGAGAGGCATTCGATGCGTGAACCACACGTTCACGACCCATCTCGCACTCAGTGCCTCACTCCAGCCGTATGCAGGCCTGGAGTCACACGACCTCTGTGAATATCCGTTCGCCCCTTCGCCACTGGGTCGCGATTTCACACAAACCAAGATGGAGGTTAGAGAAGGGCAGGTGGAAATCCCTGAAGGACCCGGGCTTGGGATCGAGCCTGACCTGAAGGCTCTCCAGGTCTATATGAGGCGGGTGGAGATCAAGGTTGATGGACAGACAATCTTTCAGAGTCCAACGCTGCCATGAGCGTCAACCTGCCCTCGCTCGTGGCCCTTGGATTCTCCGTAGGTTGTCACTTGGATCTGGTTTCTGGTTCTCGACGGACCCGGGCAACTTCCGCTTGATCTGCTCCAGAGTTCGTTGGGATTAGTGCGGCTGTTGTGGGCTGGCCGTAGGCTTCGCTGAGTTGAACAGAGGATGCCCATGGTGTGCATCTGGGGTTGTTCCCGCGTTTGAAGGGTCAGGAAAATGGTCGGGGCGGTGAGATTTGAACTCACGACCTCTTGTACCCGAAACAAGCGCGCTAGCCAACCTACGCTACGCCCCGGACCGATGGGGGTTATAAAACTCCCTCCCCGGCTAAAAATGCAACTCCAATTCGCATTTCCTTAATCCAGGAATTTTTGCCATTCTCCGCGTCAGAATTTTGCATGCCATCTGATCCGGTAACATCCAAACAACGCGTCGTCCTCGGAATGAGCGGGGGCGTTGATTCCTCTGCGGCTGCGGCTCTCCTCATCAACCAGGGCTACGATGTCGTGGGCATCACCCTCAAACTCTGGCCCCAGGACTGTGTGTCCAGGGCCGAGGATAAATGCTGCGGCCCCCAGGCCGTCACCGATGCCCGATCAGTCGCAGGCAGGCTCGGAATCCCCTACTACCTCATCGATGAAGCAGAGGACTTCCAGAAGCAGGTGATCGGTTACTTCGCCGAAGAATACAAAGCCGGCCGCACCCCAAACCCCTGCGTGATGTGCAACGAGCGTCTCAAGTTCGGAACCCTCCTCACTCGGGCACGAAAACTCGGCGCGGAAATCGTAGCCACCGGCCACTACGCCAGAACTGAACAGGATCCCACCACGGGAAGACACCTCCTCAAACGAGGCAAGGATCTGCGCAAGGACCAAAGCTATTTTCTCTTCAGCCTCAAGCAGGAGCAGCTTCGCTGCGTGCTCTTCCCTCTCGGGGACCACACCAAGAACGAAACACGCGATGTCGCCCGCGAATGCCAGCTCAAGACCGCCGACAAGGAGGAGAGCATGGAGATCTGCTTCGTCCCGGACAAAGACTACGGACGCTTCCTGCAGCAGGCCAACCTCGCCAGCAAACACCGGGGCGACATCGTCGATGTGCACGGCCACAAGCTGGGAGAACATGATGGAATCGAGTTCTATACCATCGGACAGCGCAAAGGCCTGGGGATCTCGCATCCAACCCCGCTCTACGTCATCGAACTCGATGCCGCCAACAATCGTGTCATCGTTGGGGGCGACTCATTGTTGGAGCGAAGCGAGTTCGAGGTGGAACGTTGCAACTGGATACCGTTCGAGAAGCCACCGGAGTCAGTCGAGGCCATGGTGAAGATTCGCTATAACCACACCGGAGCGATGGCGACCATTCATCCCAGACCGGATGGCTCCGCTCGCATCCGTCTGCACGAAGCTCAGCGTGCGATCACGCCCGGTCAGGCGTGTGTATTCTACCAGGACGACCTCGTCCTGGGTGGCGGATGGATCCGACGTTAGCGAGACCACCCAGCCCAAGCCCGATGGGGGCTAAACGGAGAGACTGGAAGAAGCTCCTTTCTCAGGTTCGCCAGCGTTGGAGGCGGGTGCGGGGCTTGCAGACGGGTCGGAGGGGGGAAGCGCCGCAAGAGGTGCGGATCGAAGCGGAACTTCCAGAGGATTGATCACGGGAGGCTCCTTGCCCTCAACGCCCGCGCCTAGATCCTTGATCCGCTCCGCACTCGGACGAACCAGCCGCTCGTAGCTGCCCACTGCGCTGTTGTAGGCGTTGGTCGCTTTTTCAAGCCCGTCCCGGACTCTCTCGAAGTGTTCCAGGAACTTGCAGACACGTCCGTGAAGCTCCTGTGCAGCCAGGGCTATCTGCCTGGCGTTCTGCGTTTGATCGAATTGCTGCCAACTCAAACTCACTGACCTCAGAATCGCCATGAGGGAGGTTGGTGTTGCGAGAAGGATGCGCTTGGATTGTGACCAGATCATCAAATCCCGATCACCCTCCAGCGCGGCGCTGAAGAGTGATTCCGCGGGGAGGAAGAGCACCACAAAGTCCAGGGCGGCTGGAAAACGTGCTGGATAGTCTCGATCCGACAGGCTTTTGACAGTCTGTTTGAGCTTGGCCGCATGCTCGGCGAAACCTCTTGCCCGGTGCTCGCCCCCGGCCTGCTCAGACTGGGCCACCAGGTCGAGATCGGGGACCTTGGCATCAACAATGATCACTCGGCCCCCAGGCAAATGAATCAGCAGATCCGGTTTGCTATCGTCCATCTGGGTCTGCTCCGTGAAATCGCAATGGCTGCTCAATCCGCTCGCCTCAACGACACGCCTCAGCGTTTCCTCGCCCCAGCGTCCACGAGCATGGTTGGACCGCAACACCTGACGCAGCTCCAGGGTTTCGGAGGACAGCGCCTGACTGTTCTGTGCAAGAACCTCGAGTTGACGTCGCAACTCGCCTAGTGCCCCAGATTGAGCGGTCTCGGCTTTCTGTAGCCGTTCCTGATAGAGCCGCAGCTGTTCCTCCAACGGCTTCACCAGAGCCGCAATGGATTGCTGACGCTGAGAGAGATCACCCTTCGCAGTCTCACCGAATTTGACCAGGGTTTCCCCCGCCAGCTCCAGGAACCGCGGCTGGGCTTGGATCAACGCATCGGCGCTGAGCGCCTTGAAAGTCTCGCGAAGCTCGGCGATGGACTTCTCTTGTGATGTCCTCAGATAAACAAGGTCGGCTTGATGACGAGCTCGCAGGTCGTCCAGTTGACTCCTCAGTGCAGCGGCATCTGCGCGGCTGGAGGCGGCACCTTCACGGAGCGTTTGAAGTTCGAGATCCCGGGAGGCGATGGATTGGCGCTCTCGTTCAGCTTCCTGACGTGCCGCCGCTGCCTGATTACGAAGCTCTTCCTCGAGCCTTCGTTGCTCCGGATCCACTGCGGCGCGACGAGTGGCTGCCAGCCATCCAATGATGCCACCCAGGAGAATCCCCAGCATGAGGTAGAGAATGGACGTCATGGGATCAGACTGGTGCAACACGCAAGGTTGTCGAGAAGGAAGTCGATTTTGAGCTTCTGTCGCCCGGTTGCCTCTGCCACGGTCCGCCCGTGGGTATTTCGGTCAAACAGTTCGAAGCTCTGAAGAGTCGCCTCTCCTCGGGCAAGCCCTCCAGGACCGGCGACAAGCCTGATGGATCCTCCAACTCAGAGAGTCGGCAAGAGCGTCATTCCGTCATCCTGGGAATCGATCCCTCGATGCGAGGCACGGGTTACGGGATCGTTCGATTCGAGAAGCCACATCCTGTGGCGCTCGCACATGGACGGGTTTCATGCCCCTCAGCATGGGAGCACTCACGCTGTCTGCTCCAGATTTTTCAGACCCTCCGTGATGTGATCAAAGAGCATCGCCCTACGGTGTGCGCGGTTGAAGGCTTGTTCTTCGCCCAAAACCTCAAGACGGCTTTGATCATGGGGGAGGCACGAGGGGCGGCGCTGGCTGCCGTGGCTGAGGCCGGGCTTGATGTTTATGAGCACGCCCCAAGAAGAGTCAAACAGGCAATCGTCGGATATGGCGCTGCGCAAAAGCTCGCGGTCGCCAAGATGGTCCAACGAATGCTAAAAATGCCCGATCTGCCGGATGCGGACGCGGCTGATGCGCTCGCGGTTGCGCTCACTCACGCCCAGGGAGCCTCACGATTCTCCCTGTCCCCGGCAAAGAGGTGCTGAGCAGGAAGCGGGTTCGGACGCGGAGAGCGGTTGGGAACAAAGCGCATGCCCCCTCCCGGTCGTAAACCCTCAGACCAAGACCAGCGCGTCTCTCCAGATGGCAATGTAAAAAAAGCCCGCCGAGATCGGCGGGCTTTTGTAAAGAACCGGTGTGGGACCAGGCTTAAGTCGTTGCAGCTGCTGCTGCGGGTGCAGCCTCAGCTTTGGCTGGCTCAACGTCCAAAGGACGTTCCACCCACTCGATAATCGCCATCTCGGCAGCGTCACCTTGTCGTTGACCCAAGCGGATGATCCGGGTGTAGCCACCCTTTCGATCTTTGAAAAGAGGAGCCAGATCCTCGAACAGGATTCGGACAACGTCCTCCTCCTTTCGCCACTTGAGACGCTCAGCCTTGCTGCCGAAGAGGCTCCGACCCTGGGAGTGAAGCCGTGCAGCCGCCAGACGACGGGCATGAACGGTTCCAGTCTTCCCAAGAGTGAGAATCTTCTCAGCCACCGGACGGACCGCTTTGGCCTTGGCAAGGGTTGTCTTGACTCGCTTGGCCTTGATCAGGCTGCAAACCATGTTGGCTAGCATCGCATTGCGATGCTCCGATGTGCGGCCCAACTTGGCCGTCTTCTTAAGGTGGCGCATAACAGCTTCTCTCTATCTATTCGGTCACGATCCGAGTGTCGTCCTTCGGAGCCTCCAGAAGCTCGCCTTCGAACTTCATACCCAGGCTCAATCCGAGGCTGGCGAGTTTCTCTTTGATCTCATTGAGGGACTTCTTACCAAAGTTGCGATACTTCAACATCTCCGACTCCGATTTCTGAGCCAACTGACCCACGGTTGTGATGTTGGCGTTGTTCAGGCAGTTGGCTGCGCGAACGCTCAGCTCGATCTCGTTGACGCTCATGTTGAGCAGCTTGCGCATCTTCGCCTTGTCGTCGTCCTGCTTGTCAGGCAATTCCTCAAACTCGATGGCGTTCTTGTCGTAGCCGACAAAAACGTCGAGATGATGCTGCAAGATGGCAGATGCCTGGGTCAGCGCGTCATCGGGAGTCATGCGACCGTCGGTCCAGACTTCGAGGATCAGCTTGTCATAGTCGGTGCGCTGTCCGACACGCGCGTTCTCAACGGAGTAACGGACACGTGTTACGGGGGAGAAGAGGGAGTCGATGGCAATCACTCCGATCGGCTGATCGACCTTCTTGTTCTCGTCTCCGGGGCAAAAGCCACGACCGATCTTGACCTCCAGCTCCATCTCAAACTTCTTCTTCTTATCGAGAGTGCAGATGTGCTGCTTCGGATTGACCACCTCGATGTTCTGGTTGGTCTGAATGTCTCCAGCGGTAACAGCACCTTCCTTGTTCACCGAGAGCAGGAGCGTTTGAGGCTCACGTGTGTGGGCCTTGAAGAGCACCTTCTTCAAGCTGAGAACAATGTCGGTGACGTCCTCTACAACACCGTCAACAGTGGTGAATTCATGCATTGCACCGTTGATTTTGAGCGATGTAATGGATGCCCCTTCCAGGGAGGAAAGGAGGACGCGTCGCAGGGAGTTTCCTATCGTGTGTCCGTAACCGGTCTCAAAGGGCTCAGCCACGAACTTCGCGTAGGTTTCATTTGCGGTTGCGTCATCCTTCGTCAACCGCTTCGGCATTTCGAATCTTCCAAGACGTACTGGCATAGGCTTCTATTTCGGCAATTTTAATCTGGCTGCCTTCCCCCGTATTCCCCTCGGGAGCAAGCAGCCCGTATAATTGCAAAGCGCCCTCACTCGAGGGCGTTTTCGCTGTTTACTATCGGGAATAAAACTCGACGACGGCCTGCTCGTTGGCGATGGGGTTGATGTCATCACGCGAGGGAACTCGCATGACCACCCCTTTGAACGAATCCTTGCTCAAGCTCAGCCAATCCGGAACCGTGCGGCTGGTGGAGGACTCAAGATTCTTCGAAGCAAGTTGACGGGACACGGTCTTGTCCTTGACTTCAATGACGTCGTTCACCTTGAGGGCAAAGGAAGGCACATCCACTTTTCGGCCGTTGACCTTCACATGACCATGAGCCACGAGCTGACGTGCGGCAGGGCGGGTGAGCCCAAATCCCAGGTGATAAACCACGTTATCAAGACGGGTCTCGAGGATTTGCAGCATTTGTTCGCCCGTGACACCACGGCGACGCAATGCCTGCTCATAGACATTTCGAAACTGACGCTCAAGGAGCCCGTAGTAGTAACGGAGCTTCTGCTTCTCGATCAGCCCCAAGCCATATTCAGTGTGCTTGCGGCGGGACTTGGGGCCATGAACGCCGGGACCATAATTGCGGCGCTCGAGGTATTTTGTGGGGCCGAAGATGGGTACGCCAAAACGACGGCTGATTCGAACGCGGGGACCAGTATAACGAGCCATGTGATCGGTCGGGTGTGTTGGTTAAATTGAGGGCTATACGCGACGCTTCTTCCGGGGGCGACATCCGTTGTGGGGCACCGGTGTGGTGTCCTTGATCAGTGAAATCTCCAGCCCGATTGCCTGCAGGGCGCGGATGGCGGATTCACGCCCTGAGCCAGGGCCTTTGACACGAACCTCTACTTCGCGCAAGCCGTGAGCCATCGCCTGACGAGCGGCATCCTGGGCCACCTGCTGAGCGGCAAAGGCCGTGCTCTTACGGCTGCCCTTGAAACCAACCCGGCCAGCTGAAGACCATCCGATGATGTTCCCTTGCATGTCCGTGATGGAGACCAGGGTGTTGTTGAAGGTGGCGCGGATGTTGGCGACTCCAACGGCGATGTTCTTCGAACCCTTCGCCTTGATGATCTTCTTCCCAGCGGAATCATCACCGAGCAGTTCCGCGGCAGTCGGGGCTGCGCCGGCGACAAGACCCTCAGCAGGCTTTGGAGCTTCGGGAGCCTTGTCGGCTGGAGCTGCGGCGGCTTTCTTGGCCTTTGCAGGTTTGGCTTCCGCCGGTTTGTCGGCGGCAGAGGGTGCGGGCTTTGTTTCGTCAGCCATAAAGTTATCTCGAGTTTAATGAATGCCTGTCTTGGCGTTGGGATTGCGCTGCACACCCACCGTCTTGCGGGGGCCCTTGCGGGTGCGCGCGTTTGTCTGGGTTCGCTGGCCACGGACTGGCAAGGATCGCAGATGCCGGATGCCACGGTAGCACTTGATGCCCTGCAGACGCTTGAGGTTCAAACCAAGCTCGCGACGGAGATCGCCCTCGATGACATACTTCCGTTCCTGAATCACGTGAACAATCTGGGAGAGCTGCGCCTCGGTCAGGTCCTTGGCCCGAACGCTCCCATCAATGTTTGCATGTTCCAATATCTCCCGCGCGTTGACGGGGCCAATGCCGTAGATGTAGCGGAGAGCGATATCGATGCGCTTCTCACCAGGAATCTCAACGCCAATAATGCGTGCCATAAATCAAATCAACCCTGCCGTTGCTTGTGCCGCGCGTTGGAGCAAATCACTCGAATCACTCCGCGACGCTTCACGATTTTGCAATTCTCACAAAGCTTCTTAACCGATGCTCTGACTTTCATAAATTCAGTTCTGCTGAGACGCATCCACCAAACGGGCATGCGACAAATCAAACGAGTTCAACTCTACCCACGCCATTCCGCCCGGTCGCAAGGCAGCCAAATCGCCCTGCAACCTTTGTGGCGCATACGCCAAAAACTCATGCCCATTCGGCAACACAAGCCGAAAAAGCCGCGGTCCCAACTGCTCCAGGATCTTCGCTTCCACCCGGTAACAGTCTAGGCCCGGCATGTCAAAATCTCAGCTCCTGAGCTGGTGATCAGGACCGTGTGCTCAAAATGGGCGGACAGTCCACCATCTTTGGTAACCACTGTCCAGCCGTCATTTAGCATCTCTACCTGAGGCCGACCCGCGTTGACCATCGGCTCGATGGCGATGGTCATACCGGATCTTAGCTTCGGTGACGGCTTGCCATCCACATAGTTGGGCACCTGCGGCTCTTCGTGAACAGACCGCCCCACCCCGTGTCCGACAAACTCTCTCACCACACTAAACCCGCACGACTCGACACATTCTTGAACGGCTCTGGATATGTCCGAAACCCGGTTCCCGGCCTTCGCTTGCGCAATCCCCTCGTGCAAGGATCGCTCCGTCACATCCATCAACCGCTGGGCTTCAAGGCTGCAACCCCCGGCTGCAACCGTCTTGGCCGTATCACCAACAAAACCGTTCACATAAACACCCACATCCAGGCTGACAATGTCGCCAAACAGGATCCGGCGCTTGCCTGCTAGGCCGTGCACAACTTCATCGTTCACCGATATGCAGATGTTACATGGGTAGCGACGGTAGCCGAGGAAAGCACTCCTGGCCCCCTGCTTGCGAATCCGCTCCGCCGCAAACTGATCGATGTCGAGCGTCGTCATCCCTGGCTGAACAAACGAACCGACTTCGTCCAACACCAACCGTGCAACCCGTCCCGCTTCCCGCATCGCCGCGATTTCCCGCTCGTTTTTCAGGCTGATCATGGCGTCAGCAGGTCATAGCCCGCTTGTCGTGATCAATCCCGACGACCACGCAAACGACCTTTCTTCAGAAAACCGTCGTAATGACGCATCTGCAGTTGAGATTCCATTTGACGCAAGGTGTCCAACATCACTCCGACAATAATCAACAAGCTTGTTCCACCAAAGTAGGTGGCGACCTGAAATGGGATCTGCATCTCGCGGTTGAGGATGATCGGGACGATCGCAATGAGCGTGAGGAACAGCGCGCCCGCGAAAGTGATGCGGCTCATCGCATGGTGCAGGAACTGGCTGGTCGCCTGCCCAGGCCTCACCCCGGGGATGTAACCGCCGTGCTTCTTCAAGTCATCGGCGATCTGGAGCTCGTTGAACTGAGTGGAAACCCAGAAGAACGAGAAGAACAGGATCATCAGGCCGAACAGGACGATATAGAGGACCTTGCCTTCTCCCAGATGGCTGGCCATCTGACTGAGTAGGGGCAATCCAAGGGTGTTGCCGGCGAACAGGAGGATCTTCTCGGGAAACATCAGAAGCGCCTGGGCGAAGATGATCGGCATCACGCCTGCATAGTTCACTTTGAGTGGCAGATAGCTGGTTCCGCCGGAAACAATCTTCTTACCCACGGCCCGCTGGGCGTAATGCACCGGCACTTTCCGCTGCGCCTGTGTCACGGCGATCACTCCCGCCACCACAGCGAGAAGCAGCAGAATCAGCGCGACGAGATAGAAAGGATGGAATGTTCGCTCGGCGCCCTCTGCTTGGTTGAAGAACATGTCATTCAAACCAACAAAGGCCTGTGGAAGCCGGGCCA